>Ga0247729_10000884_pt1 | contig 11408 bp, 15 predicted proteins | sample UWRJL133311R2_FD_180958 | JGI IMG/M metagenome (GOLD analysis project Ga0247729, IMG submission 180958) | Plant litter microbial communities from Arlington Agricultural Research Station in Wisconsin, United States - UWRJ-L133-311R-2 | ecosystem: Environmental > Terrestrial > Plant litter >... | reverse complement strand
CCTGGGGCGCCATCGGTGCAGCCATCGACTGCTACGAGTCGGCGCTGCAGTACTCCCTGGAGCGGGAGCAGTTCGGCAAGCCCATTGGCGGCTTCCAGCTGCAGCAGAAAAAGCTGGCCGAGATGCTCACCGAGATTACCAAGGCCCAGCTCATGGCCTGGCGCCTCGGGGTGCTCAAGAACGAGGGCAAAGCTACCAGCGCCCAGATCAGCATGGCCAAGCGCAACTCCGTGGACATGGCCCTGCACGTGGCCCGCGAAGCCCGCCAGATTCACGGCGGCATGGGCATCACCGGCGAGTACCCCATCATGCGCCACATGATGAACCTGGAGTCGGTGATTACCTACGAGGGCACCCACGACATCCACCTGCTCATCACCGGCGCCGACATTACCGGGATTCAGGCGTTCAAGTAGCGGAATGAAACCCAAGCGAAAGCGCTGTCAGCTCTCCAGGCTGGCAGCGCTTTCGTTTTACTGTCGGCTTCGCTTAGCCTGACCGACTATTTTACTACCGATTCTGACTTTGGCTTATGGGAATGCTGGCTACGGTTCGGCAGCTTGAAGAAGCCCAGTTGCGGGCGCTGTTGCAAAACCCCGACACGGTGCTGGACTTCGTGCAGCAGCGTGTGGCGGCGGCTGAGGAGCTGGACCTGGATAAGGCCTGGCACGGCCTGCACTACTTACTCACCGGCGATGCCTGGGGCGACGAGGAGCCGCTGTGCTTTCTGCTGAACGGCGGTGAGCAAATCGGCACGGAGGAAGACCACGATGTGGGCTACGGCCCGGCCCGGGGTATTATGCCCGGCCAGGTAAAGGAATTTGCCCAAGCCCTGGCCGCCATTTCAGAGCCGGAATTCCGAAAGCGCTACGACAGCGAAGAAATGGCCGAGCTGGTGGTTTATCCGAACGGCTGGGCCGAGGAGCCGGCCGAAATGCTGGACTGGCTCGTCGGGAGCTTCACGGCTCTGCAGCGGTTCGTAGCCGCAGCCGCCGACAAAAACCGGGCATTAGTCATTTATCTGTAGACCAGCCAAGAGTCCTAGCCAGTTTCCGCCATGCCCATTACCGCCAACCGCTTGCTTTGCTTCGTACTGTTCGTATCCGTGCTGGCCGGTTGTCAGAATGCCGAAAACACTGAAGCTACCCTACCACTGAAATGGCCGCCAAAGTTGTGGTCGGCCCGGCGGCTCACGGCGCAGGATACGCTGGTGCATGCGTTTATCCGCAGCTTGCTGGCGCAGGCCCAAACCCAGCCTGGGCCGATAGCAGACCAGACATTTTACCTAAGCAAAACCCTGTACGATCAACTACCAGGTCCGATACCCAGGTGCGCCAACTGCGCCAATCCGGATCTGTCCGATGGGGTGCTGAGCCACCTGGTAACGCGGGACAGGCTACTGACTGCTGCCGATACCCTTTTCATGTATCAGCAGATGCGCTCGGCTTTTCCCCTGCAGCTCACGCAGCTACTGCTGCCGGAGTGCCGCATAGTTCCAGTGGATACCATGTGGGCCATTGGGCGACGTCTTCCGGCCACCGGCAACCGACCGGGCTACAGACGCTATGATGAGATGGTAAAGCAGCTCCGGGCCCGCTACCACACGGCATATTTCTGTTCCTTCAGCCTGCCCCTGTTTTCCCTCGACAGAAAGATTGCCATTGTGGATATAAGCTACTACTTCGGGGTTGATGAGAGTGGCATTACCTTCGTGTTTTACAAAGAAAAGCACCAATGGAAAATACTGCGGCAACTGCAACGAAGGGTAAGCTAACAGGGCCGCTGGGTTGGTTCCTGCTCACAGCCGCTCTGACTGGCTGCCAGCCCCAGGCCGACAAAAAGGCTTTCGGGGTGTTTAATGAAGGGGTGGCGCTGTCGTTGCGGGCGGCGAAGCAGGCGGATACGGGCCTGGCCCGGCCTTTGGAGCGGCAGGCCATTGGGAAGTACCGGCAGGCGCTGGCGCAGGACTCAGCCCACCGGATGGTGCGCTCGGCGCTGGGGCACAGCTATTACCTGCTGGATAAGTACGCCACGGCCATTGAGTGGTTTGAGGCCAGCAACAAGGTCGATACGGCCTCGGCGGCCAGCTACCGGGAGCTGGGGCTGTGCCGCATCAGCCTGGGGCAGATTCAGCCGGGCTGGGTGGCGCTGCAAAAGGCTTTTCGGCTCGATACCAGCGCCCAAATCAGGGCCGTGACGGCCGACGACCTCTATAACCTGGGCCGCCGGGCCTATGATTTCGGGGAGGGCTACACCGCCGGTGGTGAAGCAGCCAAGGGCGACGCCTACCGCCGCTACGCCATCAGCGTATTGCAGATGGCCTACGGCACCGACCCCTCGCGCAAGGACGTGGCCCGCACGCTGGCCGACCTGGCTGCCCGGGTAAGCCAGCCAGCTGGCCGGCCCTGAGTTATTTTCCGGAACCTCGGGCAGGGCATCGTCGGCGGCCTCAGTAGTGGAGCCACCGACGATACGGGGAGCAGCGCTACTTTTCCAGCGTGTAGATGGTTTGGCTGAAATAGGTGGTGCCGCCGGTGGCCACGGTAGTGGGGGCCATGCCGGCCAGGTGCCAGCCGGCGCGGGTGTACTCGTTGATGGCGGCCAGAGTCGCTTTGTGGACTACGGCCGTGTTGGCGGCCATACGCTTGGCGTTGCCCTTGCTGAAGTCGATTTCCTTTTCCTTCTGGGTGCCGTCGGGGGCAATAACAATGATGGAGGCCTGGGCGTCGAGGCCGAGCGAGAGGTTGCTGATGACCATCATGGTGCCGGTGCCTTCAGCGGGTTTGGGGTAGAAAGCCCAGGAGCCGGCCGCGACCAGGGTCAGCAGGGGGAGGTAGAATATTTTTTTCATCCTCCAAGAAAGGAAGAATTTTCGTCTGGACGGCGGGCGAGGGAGGGACTTAGCGCGTGACGGCCAGCAGCCAGTCTTCGCCGGGGTGGGTGAGGAAGTGGTAGCGGCGGCCGGCCCGGTGTTCGTCGGTGGCCAGGTTTAGGCGCTGCAAGTCGGGGAAGGCGGTATACACGGTAAGGCGGGTGAGGCCGGCGGCGGCGGCCAGGTCCTTGGTATTCAGACGCGGGTGCTGCATCAGGGCGTAGCAGATACGGGCCTGGGTGAGGGCGCGGGTGATGCGCAGGCCGGGCTGCCGGGCCTTCAGGGCCTGCGCGATGAGGGCTTCGAGCGAGGCCTGGTCGTAGCCGTGGGCGGGCGGGGGCGCAGGCTGGTCGCGGGTGGCGACGCGGTGGGCGAACTGCTCAATGAACGTGGCCGCTTCCGAAGCAGGAGCGGCGGGCGGGGTAGGGGAGGCGGGGGTAGGCATAGCGGGAGACTGGCGGGGGCGGCTTGCGGGATGATTCAGTGGGCGAAGAGGCGCTACCTGCCGGCCGAAGGACCGGGCGGGTAGGCGGAAGTTCCACTCCTAGTTGGAACAAGGGCTCAAATGGCTGCAAACACCCGCTCCGCGTATGCGGAAGAATCCGCTATGCATGTGGAAAGTGTGTCGGTGTATAGGGAGCGTGGTTCGGTGTATATGGAAACCTTCTCCGTGCATGAGGAGAACAGCTCGGTGTATATAGAGGCCTTCTCTGTGCATGAGGAAAGCAGCTCGGTGCATGTGGAAAGATTCTCCGTGCATGAGGAAGCTTCTCCGGTATATAAGGAGAGTTTACCGGTGTATAGGGAGACTTATCCAGTGTAGGGGGAAGGTGAATCTGGGTAGGAGGGCTGGTTGATGTATAGAGAAGAGGGTTTGCTGCCTATGGCAGCGGGGACTGGATGGGGGTTAGAACAGGGTCAGGAGCTGCTCGACTTCGGTTTGGGCCTGCTGGAAGCTGGGGTGGGCGGGGCCGAAGTAGTCTTGGATGACGGTGCTGAAGGCTTGCAGGTAGTCACGGGCGGTGGCGTCGACTTCCTCCAGATCCTCGGAAGAGAAGTGGGCCAGCGCGGGATTGGGATGGTCGCGGGTGGCGTTTTGGGTTATCATCCAGTCTTCCCAGGTGCCCAGGGGCGTCACTTCGACCACGAGGGCCAGCAGGGCGACTTGGGCGGCCTGGTAGAGCACCAGCGACTCTTCTTCGGACAGGGAAATATCCTCGCCTTCGGGCAGGTCTACGAGGCGTTGGAGCAGCGGGAGCCGGACGCTGGCCTGCAGGTAGTGCATTCCGGTGAGGCCCCGGACCACGGGGTGCTCGGAGATATTGGGTAGCTGCTCTACCATCGTCAGCGCCAGCGCCATGACTCGGGCCGCTAGGGGCGGCAGGCTGCCCGCCGTGACGGGGGCGGGCGTTTCGGGGGCCGGGCGGGGCGCGATGCCGGGGCGGATGGTGGGGCCGAGGCGGGCAAACAGCCCGGCCAGAGCCAGCTGCTGCAGGCGCGTCGTTTCGGCCACGTCGGCGGGAGCCGTGCGGATCAGCTCCGCCTCGGCCAAGCAGTCGATAAATTCCAGCACTTGGCGGCAGGACTCCTGCTGAGCGGACCGCTCCTCGACGGTGCCCTTGGCGTCCAGCGAGGCTGCTACGACGGCCCAGATGGCGGGCTGGGCCAGGGCGTGCCGGGCGATGGTGAGGTAGCGGCACATGGCGAGCGGGTCGGTGTCCAGCTCGGTCCGCAGCTGCTCGTAGGTGCGGATCTGGCGGCAGCGGTACTGCTCTTCGAGGGTGAACCCAAACTCCCGCGCCAGCTCCCGGGGCAGCGGGTCGTGGGGATTGAGGACGAGCAGGCTGGTGGTGACCAGGGCGAAGCTCAGGGCCAGGTCGGCGCGGGCGGCGAGGATGCTTTCCTCGGTGGGCCGCTCGTTGTCGTCGTTATTGTCGGCAGCAGAGGGAAGAGGGGTAGCAGCCATAGCAGGAGGCATAAGGACGCTATAAAGAAGAAAATATTATCCCAATCCGGCAAACGAATATTGGGCGTCGGACCAGAAGGCATCGAGGGCCATGAGGCGGGGCTTGAAGAAGGAAATCAGGGCGGGCCAGTCGTCGCGGCTGAACATATTGACCGGGGTAAGCTCCTGGAAGATGCGGCTCAGGGGCTGACCGTGGGCATCCTCGGCCTGGGCTTCCCAGCGCCAGGGCTGGCCGGTGGTTTGGTGGAGCAGGGTTTTGAGGGCCTCGAACTGCTCGAAGAACACGGCCCGCACGGTGGGGTCGGGGTGGGTCAGCTCGATGCCGATGGTGGCGTGGCGAGTGTCGGCGTGGAGGCGAAACTGCACGTGCTTGACGCCGGTCTTGTAGTTGATCCAGTTGGTGGGCAGGCCCTCGGCGGAGGGGACGGGGGCCATGTACTGGCCAAAGGTGGTCCAGAAGGCCTGGCGCAGCTGGGCGGCTTCGGCTTTGCTATACATCGGGAAGAAGCTAGGAATATGGGCGTGCAAGGTCGGCAGCCGGGCGCGTGGCATCCTAGCGCCCGGCTGATTTTCCGGGGGTGGCGCCGCGAAACTGGTGCTACTCCTGTACATTGGCGGCATGAACACTGCTCCCGCCTCTGATCTGGTTTTGCTAGAATGCCTCGTGGCCGGCACTACCCACCGCGAAAAGCTCAAAGAGCACGAGCCCAACCTGTACCTGGGCCAGAGCCTGCGCCTGGTGCGCGAGGCCGACAGCAAGTACGACGACTGGGCCGTGAAGGTGCTCACTACCGAGGCCGAGGGCGACGTGTGGCTGGGCTACTTGCCCGAGGTACGCAACGAAACCAGTGCCCGCCTGCTCGACGCGGGCTACCCGCTCACGGCCCGTATCACCCACAAGGCCTGGGAAGACGACTGGCTGCAGCTCGAAATCGAAGTGCTGCTGCCGGCCGGCTAAGGCCTGATTTATAGCGCGTCGGCCAAGGCCAGTACCTGCTGCCGGGCGGCGTGCAGGGCGGGCTCGTCGGGAAACGTCTGCTGTACCCACTGCGTGAAGCCGCTGACCATCTCGCCCACGGCCTGCCGGCGGCTGCCCGTGGGCGTTTCGGCGGTAGGGGCGGGCAGGGCGTCTTCCAGTCCCAGGGTGCCCAGCACCTCGCTCACGAAGGCCATGCCGCACACCTGCATGGCCTGGTAGAGCTGCACCAGTTCGGGCAGCGTGAGGGGCAGGGCCTCGGCGGGCTGCAGCTGGCCCAGGCGCGCAATCATGGGTTCCAGGGCGGCCGGCTGCAGGGGGCCGATGGCGGCCACAGCCCGCACGAAGGGCTGCTCCCCGGCCTCGGGCAGGGAGTGCACCAGTAGCAAAGCTAGTCGCATCATCTGCAGCTGCGGGTCGGTGAAGCGCAGGGTGGCTACCGGCGGCGCGGCGGGCGGATTGGCCGCCACGTACTGCGCGAAGGCCGCCTCCACCCGCAGCCGGTGCAGGCTGACGGACGGCTCGGCGGGCAGCTGCTGCTCCAGCGCCCCCAGAAACGTGCCGCTCAGCTCCAGGCAGTACTGCTTCAGCGTAGCCAGCTGGGCGTTGTCGATGCCCATCTGGCTGCGCACGTAGGCCAGCACCGGCACCGCTAGGGACGTATCGAGCACCAGGCCGCCTACCAGCAGCAGGTCATAGAGGCGGCGCGGGTTTTCTGCCAGGGCCTGCAGCAGCTGGGCGTGGCTGCCGATGGCGTTGAGTTGGGCGACCTGGGCGGCGTCGAGGGTGGTGAGGGCGGTTATTTGGTGGGGCAGCTCGTCGTGGGGGCGGCTGAGCAGCTCGGCGCAGGCCATGCCGTGCAGGGAAAGCGCGTGGGCCAGCTGGTCGTAGAAGTCGGGGGGCAGCGTGTGCAGCCAAGAAGTAAAAGCGGCGGAAGCGGGCATGAAGCGGATCGTTGGGGCCGCAAATTACGGAAGGCTCCGGCGAGCGAGGCCGCCAGCGGGACGAAGGTTTGCTAATATGGTTAGATAAACGCCGCGCTCAGGCCCGCTGCCTCGCTTTTTTTGCTAAAAATGAGAGGAATCGGGAGGCGCATGTGTTACCTTTCAGCTACCAAACTTCCGCTTCTCATCATGCGCGAAAATTATCTGACCGGTGACAACGGCCACATGGACCCCACCGAAAAAGACATCGACAAAGCCCTGCGGCCTCTGTCCTTCTCCGACTTCGCGGGGCAGGACAAGGTGGTCGACAACCTGCGCGTGTTCGTGGCCGCGGCCCGGCAGCGCGGCGAAGCCCTCGACCACGTGCTGCTGCACGGCCCGCCCGGCCTGGGCAAAACGACGCTGTCGCACATTATTGCCAACGAGCTGGAATCGGGCATCAAGATGACCAGCGGCCCGGTGCTCGACAAGCCTTCCGACCTGGCCGGCCTACTCACCAACCTGGAGCCCAACGACGTGCTCTTCATCGACGAAATCCACCGCCTCAACCCCGTGGTGGAAGAGTACCTGTACTCGGCGATGGAAGACTACCGCATCGACATTATGCTCGACTCGGGTCCGAACGCGCGGTCGGTGCAGATTTCGCTGAGCCCGTTTACGCTCATCGGGGCTACTACCCGCTCAGGGATGCTCACGGCCCCGCTGCGGGCCCGCTTCGGCATCTCGGCCCGCCTGGAGTACTACGACTCGAAGCTGCTGACCAGCATCGTGAAGCGCTCCGCCGAAATCCTGGGCACCCCGATTCACGCCGACGCGGCCTTCGAAATTGCCCGCCGCTCCCGCGGCACGCCCCGGATTGCCAACAACCTGCTGCGCCGCACCCGCGACTTCGCCCAGATCAAGGGCGACGGCACCATCACTGTCGACATTGCTCAGTTTGCCCTCAACGCCCTCGACGTGGACTCCCAGGGTCTCGACGACATGGATAAGCGCATCCTGAACACCATCATCGACAAGTTCAAGGGTGGGCCGGTCGGCATCAGCACCATTGCTACGGCCTGCGGGGAGGAAGCCGAAACCATCGAGGAAGTGTACGAGCCGTTCCTGATCCAGGAAGGCTACCTCAAGCGCACCTCCCGGGGCCGTGAGGCCACCGAAGCGGCCTACAAGCACCTCGGTAAGCTCATGCCCCAACACCTGCGCGGCAACACCACCGACTTGTTCGGGGCGGAAGGCTAAGCGGGTTTTTTAGTTATTCGGCGCTGGTTTTTGGACCTTTGCAATACGAAGCGTGTCTGAACTTCTCAGGCACGCTTTGTTTTTATCCGGATAGTTCATCCGACAGAAGTCGGCAAAAATCCAAAAACGAGCAACCCAAAACCAGAATGCTACCTACCGCCGCTTACACCGCCTTCATCAAACGCCGCGCGGCGGAGCTGGGCTTTATGTACTGCGGCATCTCGAAGGCGGAATTCCTGGAAGAGGAAGCCCCGCGCCTCGAAAGCTGGCTCAACCGCAACATGAACGGGCAGATGGCCTACATGGCTAACCACTTCGACAAGCGCCTCGACCCGCGCCTACTCGTGGATGGTGCCAAGTCGGTTATTTCCCTGCTGCTCAACTATTATCCCGCTGAGGAAGATAAGCAGCGGGAAGACGATACGCTCAAGATCAGCAAGTACGCCTACGGCCGCGACTACCACTTCGTCATCAAAGACAAGCTCAAGGAGCTGCTGCACGGCATCCAGGAGGAAATCGGGGAGGTGGGCGGCCGCTGCTTCGTCGATTCGGCGCCGGTGATGGACAAGGCCTGGGCCAAGAAGAGCGGGCTGGGCTGGGTGGGCAAAAACAGCAACCTGATTACGCCCGGTACCGGTAGCTTCTACTTCATTGCCGAGCTGATCGTGGACCTGGAACTGGACTACGACGGCCCCATCAAGGACTACTGTGGCACCTGCACCAAGTGCGTGGACGCCTGCCCGACAGGCGCTATTACTGAGCCCTACGTAGTCGACGGCAGTAAGTGCATCAGCTACTTCACCATCGAGCTGAAGGACCAGATTCCGACCGAGGTAGCGGGCAAATTCGGCAACTGGGTGTTCGGCTGCGACATCTGCCAGGACGTGTGCCCGTGGAACCGCTTCGCCAAGCCGCACAATGAGCCGCAATTTAAGCCCCACGCGCAGCTACCGCACTTGAGCACCACCGACTGGCAGGAAATCACCCACGAGCTATTCTCGGAGCTTTTTCGGCAGTCGGCGGTGAAGCGCACGGGCTACGCAGGCCTGACGCGCAATATCAAATTCGTGACGGGGGAATAGCGGCCGGCCCGGACGAACCGGCCGATATTAGGCGGCTTGGGCGAAAACGCGGTTCAGAACCAGCTGATACACCTTGGCAAACTGCTGGTAGCACCAACTCTTCAACTCGACCAATTCGGTGGGCACCAGCATGCGGAGGGCCTTGCGCAGCTCTTTTTCGAAGAGCATTTTGTCGAAGCTGACTTTGAGCAGAATGGTTTTAACGTATTCCAGCATCGGTCAAGAAAGGTTAGATGGGTGGGTGGGACGGGGCAGTAGAGCGGTAGACGGAGAACGTATACGGAAGCTTTAAAAAAAGCTTTCAGCGGACAGGTTAATTTTTTGACCTCTTTCGAAAGATACAAAAATTAGGTTCTAAAGTACAAGCTGAACGAACGCTTTACCGGCAGCCGGGCAACAAAAAAGGAACGGCGCGGGCCGTTCCTTTGGTGCTCTGCAGCGGTTACGCTTCGGTTAATAAATAAACAGCCCGGCCAGCTGCCCGGCTACCGAGGCCGTGATGGGCTCATCAAAAGCTTCGCCGAGGCTGATGGTGGCTTTTTCTGCCGTGGTGGTCACTACCTGCGAGGCCACACCCGGAAACGTTACGGGAAGCACGCCCGGCAGGGCCTGCGTCGTGGCGTCTTCGCCCAGGTACACGGCATCCGTTACGCCCACGACGGTGATGGTGTCGTCGCTTTTGCTGATCCAGTCGCGCACGTTGGCCCCCAGCGCCCGGCGCATCCCGCGGATGTGGGCCGCGTGGCGGGCTTCCACAGCGTGAATCTGCAAGGCAGCTTCCAGCACGTCGTTATCAGCCATCAACAAGCCCGCCTGACCCTTGTAGGCTCGCACGCCGGTGTCTTCCAGCAACTGGGCCACTTTCAGGAAGGTGCTGAAGTTGGTGAATACGTCGGGGAAGGCGGCGGCTTTCGCACCGCTTTTGCTGCCCGTGAAGTCGAAGTTGGGCTTGGGCAGCACTGCGGCCCCCGAGGTTTGCAGTTCCCGCTGGAAGAAGGCAACGTGCGCCTGCTCGTGGGCTTGGATCTGCTGAATGACGGCCCGCGTGCCAGTAGGGAAAGTCAGGGTACCGGCCGTGCCGGCGGCCAGGGCCTGAGTGTAAAACTCGTTTTCGAGGTACTCCAGCGTGAGAGCCAGCGTGAAGGTGTCGAAAATAGTCTTGGTACCGCGGCCGTAGGCTTTCTGCAGCACCGCGCCCAGGCCCAGGGGCACAGCTGTGGCGGCCGTGCGACGGCCCAACTGCCCCAGGCTGCTCAGCACGCCCCGACGGGCACTCAGGCGCTGGTAAGCCTCCGGATCAACTTCCGCCAGGTTGGCGAGTAGTTTGAAAATATTCATAGTAAGAAAGAATCCAGCTCTGCCGCCTTAGCTGGTCGGGAGCTGGGAGGCGTCAACGGTGAATGGTAAAAAAGGGGCCACGGCGGCCAGCACCTCCAGGGGTGTCATGGTCACGTTCAGCCCAGCATAGTCGCCGCTGGCCACGATGATGGTCGCATCGGCGGTGCCGGCGGAGTTTGGCTGCAGCGCGTCGCGTACGAAGGCCGCGTGGCGGGCTTCCACCGAGGCTATTTTAGCCACCAAACCTAAGTATACGCTGCTGGTAAACAGCTTGCCCACGCCGATATAGGCCGCCACCCCCACGTCTTCCAGCTTCTTAGCCGCCGCAAACACGCCCGCACGGGTAGTGAAGTCGATGGTGCTGAAGTTGAATGTGACGTCGGCAATGGCACTGGTGCCCAGCGCGTACTTGAAGAACTCCCGGTGAATTACTTCATGGTCGCGCAAATCCGTGAGGCCGCTCAGGTCGGCGGGCGTCAGGTCGGCGGCCTTCGTATCGAGGGCTTTCTGGTAAAAAGCGGCTTCCAGCTGCTCCAGCAGGTAGGCGTAGTTAAGCAAGCCAGCGTCGCCGGAAGCCAGGGCCAGCGTATCCGTGGTGGTCGTAACGGTGGCAGTATCGTCGTCGCAGCCCGTCAGCACCAGGGCCGAAGCGGCGGCCGTGGCCCCGGCTACGCGAAAGAATGAGCGGCGCCGCATGGTGCGGGCCAGAAAGGAAATAGGAGCAACAGACTCGGACATCAGCAGAAATACACCAACGGTAAAACTCCGTCGCCCCGCCGGGACGACCTCAACAAAGGTACTCCGATAAACCGGGATGCACCAAGCAGAGGAGGCCGGCGGCGCGGCGAAGGTGGCAAGGGCCGGAAATAAAAAAGGACGACCCGAAGGATCGTCCTTTTTGTAGGCAACAACCGTAGGGGCTTAGAAAGTGCCGCTTACGATGAAGTTGACGGCAATTGCAGCAACCGTAGTGGTGTCCAGCGGCTCGTCG
>Ga0247729_10000882_pt1 | contig 11437 bp, 10 predicted proteins | sample UWRJL133311R2_FD_180958 | JGI IMG/M metagenome (GOLD analysis project Ga0247729, IMG submission 180958) | Plant litter microbial communities from Arlington Agricultural Research Station in Wisconsin, United States - UWRJ-L133-311R-2 | ecosystem: Environmental > Terrestrial > Plant litter >... | reverse complement strand
TCCTGCTCCACGCGGACGGCGCGACCGTGGTACTCGCAGTCCTCCCGTCAGGGGGTGCCTGTGTGATCGCACGGCCGCGCCGCAGGATGGGCACATGACAACAACACTGATCACCGGGGCCAACAAGAGCCTCGGCCTCGAGACCACCCGTCGACTCATCGAAGCCGGCCACACCGTGTACGCCGGGATGCGCGACACCGCGAACGGCGAGGCGGCGCGAGCGCTCGGCGCCCTGCCCGTTCAGCTCGACGTCACCGACCAGGCGAGCGTCGAGGCCGCACTGGAAACACTGCCGGAGCTCGACCTGCTGGTGAACAACGCGGGGATCCTCGGCACCTCCTTCGGCGTCGACGACCTCACCACCGGCGCCATGCAGGGCGTGCTCGACACCAACGTGACCGGTATCGTGCGCGTCACCCAGGCGGCGCTGCCGCTCCTGCGCCGGTCCGCGCAGCCGGTCATCGTCAACGTGTCCTCCGGCGTCGGATGGCCTCGCTTCCTCAGCACCGAGGGACACGACGAGTTCCCCGTCCCCGCCATCCCCTACGCGGCATCCAAGGCCGCCGTCATCGCCCTCACCGTGCAGTACGCGAAGAACCTGCCGTCCTTCCGGGTCAATGCGAGCGACCCCGGATACACCGCCACCGACTTCAACCGCCACAGCGGGCACCAGACCGTGACCGAGGGGACCGACGCCACGGTCGCCCTGGCGCTCGTCGATGCCACGGGGCCGACGGGGGAATTCCACAACCGGGCCGGTCGAATCGACTACTGACAGAGTGTGAGAGCGGATGCCCGCCCCTCCGCAATACCGGAATGCCGGCGCCCGCAGAGGGGGACGATAGAGAAGGCCGAGCCGCGGCACATACTCACCGGGAACAGGAGACCGCCATGCACACACGAACCCTCGGACAGGGCCTCCAGGTCTCCGCGGTCGGTATGGGCTGCATGGGGATGTCGCAGAGCTACGGGCCGAATCCCGGCGATCGGGACGAGATGATCCGCGTCATCCGTGACGCGACCGAGGCGGGCGTCACGTTCTTCGACACCGCCGAGGTCTACGGGCCCTACGTGAACGAGGAGCTCGTGGGAGAGGCGCTCGAGCCCCTCCGCGATCGCGTGGTGATCGCGACGAAGTTCGGGTGGGATATCCAGGACGGCAGGTCCGTCGGACTCGACAGCAGCCCCGAGACGATCAGGCGCGTCGCGGACGCCTCACTGCGTCGGTTGCGCACCGAGACGATCGACCTCTTCTACCAGCACCGCGTCGACCCGGACGTGCCGATCGCCGACGTCGCCGGAGCCGTGGGCGAGCTCGTGCAGGCGGGCAAGGTGCGCCACTTCGGGCTCTCCGAGGCATCCGCGCCGACGATCCGGGCGGCGCACGCGGTCTTCCCGGTCACCGCGCTGCAGAGCGAGTACTCGCTGTGGACGCGCGACCCGGAGGGGGAGATCCTCCGCACCCTCGGCGAGCTGGGCATCGGACTCGTGCCGTTCAGCCCGCTCGGGAAGGGATTCCTCACCGGGTCGGTGAACGCCTCGACCGGCTTCACCGCGGGCGACATCCGAACCAGCATCCCGCGCTTCACCGCGGAGAACCGGGATGCCAACCAGGTCATCGTCGATCGCGTGGCCGCGCTGGCCGATTCGAGGGGCGCGACGCCGGGCCAGGTCGCGCTGGCGTGGCTCCTGGCGCAGCAGCCGTGGATCGTCCCGATCCCGGGTACCCGTCGCACCGCGCGGGTTGTCGAGAACGCGGGGTCCACCGAGGTCGCCCTCTCCGCCGACGACGTCGCCGCCCTGAACAGCATCGCCGCCAGCGTCGGCGTGCGCGGCGACCGCTACAACGAATCCGGCATGGACATGGTCAACCGCTGACGGGCATCCGCTATATTCACCGGCTCGTCGTTCCGCAAGAGGTCGGTATTCCTTTTCCCACATGCAATATATTGCATATCGCAAGCTAGTCAACCGACGGAAAGGAAGTGCATCATGACCACCACCGATCGAGGAATCTCGAACATCGTCCTCGTCCACGGCGCGTTCGCCGACGGCTCCGGCTGGCGCGGCGTCTACGACAACCTGACGTCCCGCGGCTACCGCGTGACGATCGTGCAGAATCCGCTCACCTCGCTCGCCGACGACGTCGCGGCGACGGAGCGCATCCTCGAGCTGCAGGACGGCCCGACGATCCTCGTCGGGCACTCCTGGGGCGGCACCGTCATCACCGAGGCGGGGACCCACCCGAACGTGGCGGGGCTGGTCTACGTGGCGGCGCTCGCGCCCGACGCGGGGGAGACCACGTCCGAGCAGTATGCGGGATTCGCGCCGACACCCGACTTCGTCATCGATGTCGGCGACGACGGCTACGGCATCCTCAACCACGGCAGGTTCGCCGACGGCTTCGCGGCCGACGCCAGCGACGCCGACGCCGCGTTCCTGCGCGACGCGCAGGTGCCCATCAACATGGATGTATTCGGAACCACCGTCACGAGGGCCGCCTGGCACGACAAGCCCACCTGGGCGGTGATCGGCACCGACGACAAGGCGTTCGACCAGGCGATGCTCCAGCACATGGCCCGGCGGATGGGCGCGACGATCACGACGGTCGAGGCGAGCCACGCGGTGTACGTGACCCGGCCCGACGACGTCGCGAGGGTGATCGTCGAGGCGGCGGAGAACGCCCTGGTCGGGGTTCGCTGAGCGCCCGCCCCGATCCGCCTCTAGCCCACCGGCACCGCGTACCGCGCGACCGGGTCGAGGCCGAGCGTCGACTTCACGAACTTCGCCGTGTCGTCGACGAGCACCTCGCTGAGTCCGGCCTCGATCCCGTCGAGGGCGGCGGTCACGGCCGCGGCGGGGGTGATCTTGGCGATGTCCCACCCGGCCGTCATGTCGGTGTCGACCATGCCCATGTGCATTCCGAGCACCTGGGTGCCCTGGTCCGCCAGCTCGATCCGCGTGCCGTCGGTCAGGCTCCACGCCGTGGCCTTCGTGGCGGCGTACACCGAAGCGCCCGGGGAGGAGATCCACGAGAGGGCGGACAGCACGTTCAACACGGCGCCGCCGCCGTTGCGTGCCAGCGCCGGCGCGAAGGCGCGCGTGAGTGCCAGCGGGCCGAAGACGTTGACGTCGAATTCGCGGCGGATGCCGGCGATGTCGCCTCCGAGCGCTGTCAGGCCGGACGACACCCCCGCGTTGTTGATCAGCAGCTGCACGTCGTCGGCGAGGGCCGCCGCCGCCTCGACCTGCTCCGGATCGGTGACGTCGAGAGCGATGACCTCCACTCCGCCGACGTCGATCGAGCCGACACTGCGGGCGGTGGCGTAGATCTTCGCGGCGCCGCGTTCCTTGAGCTGGCGCACGAATTCGGCTCCGATGCCCCGGTTGGCGCCGGTGACGAGTACGACTGAGTCCTTGATCTGCATGGTGGTGAACCTTTCTATAGCGAGCGCTAGTTAATTGCTCTCCGGAACGCTAACAGATTAATTAGCGATCGCTATACAATGGATTCACGATGGCAGGCAGACCGAGGACATTCGACCGCGAGACGGCGCTCACGCTCGCCATGGAGCGATTCTGGCGCGACGGCTACGAGGGCACGACGGTGTCGAGGTTGACGGCGGAGATGGGGATCACGCCGCCGAGCCTCTACTCCGCGTTCGGCGACAAGGACCAGCTCTTCGCCGCGGCCGCACGCTGCTACGTCGACTCGGTCACGGAGGGGATGGCCCGGGCCCTGAGTGCGCCCACCGCCGTCGAGGGCATCAGCCGCATGCTGTGGGCGGCGGCCGCGGCCCACACCGATCCCGGCAGTCCGCCCGGGTGCTTCATGCTCACGGAACCCCGCCTCGCCGACAGTCGGGCACGCGCGCGGCAGCAGATCGCGGAGCGACTCGAACGCGGCATCGCAGACGGCGACCTTCCGGCCGGGACGTCCGCCGCCGACACCGCGGTCTTCCTCGTCGCCGTGCTCAGCGGAATGTCGACGCTCGCGCGCGACGGCGGCAGCTACGACGACGTCGGCGCGATCGTCAGGACCGCTCTGGCGGCACTGCCGGCCGCCTGAGCCGCGCCGGGCGTCGAGCGATCGGGCGTCATTCCGGGCGCGCCGGCTACACCGTGGTCAGCGCGCGGATCGCGGCGGCGACATCCGCCTCGTTGTAGCTCGCGCCGGGGTTGGTCGACACGTGGGTGTAGCGGACGACGCCGTCACCGTCGAGCAGCATGCCTCCCGACTGCTGCACGAGGCCGAAGACCTTCCTGAGCAGCCCGACCTCCTCGTGAGCGGTGCCGGCCTTGCCGACGACGACGTCGAAGGGCACGTCTTTCTTGACCTTCCACGCGGCGGCCGCGGCGCGGTCCTCCGGAACGGCGATGACGACGCGCACGCCGGCGGCGTCGAATGCGGCGCGGTCCTTCGCCATCTTCGCGACCGAGGCGTTGCACTGCGGGCAGGTGAGGGCGCGCATGAAGTAGACGAACGTGCCGTTGCCGGTGGCGGGTCCGTCGACCGAGGCGTCCCGGCCGGTGGTGTCGACGAGTGAGAGGCTGGGGGTCGTTCCGATTTCGAGCATGCGGTTCTCCTTGGTGGGTAGTCAGGTTGCTTGTCGGTAAGGCTACCTTACTTAATTCGTGTTCGGGTAGTCTTCCAGAATGGAATCGACGGATGCCCCCGCAGTCGGGCACGGAGTCGATGGCGGGTCCCCTCCGCTGGGCATGGTGGCCAACCGGCTCAACCGGTCTCTCGAGGCAGAGTTCTTCCGCCGCCTGGCCGAGGCCGGGCACAGCGCGCTCCGGATGCCCCACACGATGCTCCTGGAACGCCTCCCCCCGGAGGGGGCCCGGCTGAGTCTGCTCGCCCCCATGCTCGGAGTCACGAAGCAGGCCGCGGGGGAGATCGTCGACGACCTCGAAGCAGCAGAGTACGTCACTCGGATCGCCGACCCCGCCGACCGCCGGGCCAAGCTCGTGGTGCTCAGCCCGAAGGGCGCTGCGGCGTTCGGGGAGGTCTTCGCCGTTCTGAGCGCGATGGACGCGGAGCTCGCCTCCGTCGTCGGGAGCAGACGATACGACGAGGCGCGAGCCACCTTCGTGCAGCTCATCCTCCACCTCGAGCGCGACTGAGGCCCACGGGCTCGACGGCCGCCGCGCGGGCGCTACGTGACGGCGGTGCGACCGTGGTGTAACAATCGCGTTTCCGGGACTGGCCTGCAGCGGACGTTGGCCGGTTGTGGCCAGGCGTGCGGCCGCGAGCGACCCGAGAATGGGGTCATCTCCGGCGGATCTGCGGCTCCTCGCGCGCTTCTCCCGCCCCTCTCCTCGAGCTAGGGACCCCGTGAACACGAACAGACTCAGCCACGTGCTTCGACGGTCGGGCGCGATCGCGACCGTCCTCGCGCTGACCGCGGGCATCGGCGCCCTCGCCGCACCCGGCGCATCCGCTGCGACGGCCCCGGTCGCTCCCGCGGTCGCGGCCAGCGCTGCACCGGCCTACTCCGACGGCCGCTACATCGTGACCCTCCGCGACGACGCGGTGGCCGCCTACACCGGCGGGCTCGATGCCTTCTCCGCCACGCAGCCCGTCGACGGCGGCGAGCTCGATGTCACGTCGCGCCGGGTGGTCGACTACTCCGCCTACCTCCGTGGCCGCCAGCAGCGCGTGGCCGACTCGGTGCGCGCCTCGATCACCTCGAGCTACACCGTGACCACGAACGGCTTCGCCAGTGTGCTCACCGCCAGCCAGGCCAAGGCGCTCGCCCGCGACCCGCGCGTGGCGGCCGTGGTGCCCGACGAACTGCTGCACCTGCAGGCCACCTCCTCCGCCGACTTCCTCGGGCTCACCGGCGACGACGGCGTCTGGGCGGAGACCGGCGGAGTCGAATCCGCGGGCGAGGGGATCGTCGTCGGCGTCATCGACAGCGGCATCAGCCCGGAGAACGCGTCCTTCGCGGGCGCGCCGCTCGGCACGGCCGCGGGGGAGGAGCCCTACCTCGACGGCGACGCCGTGGTCTTCGACAAGGCCGACGGCACCGCCTTCCGCGGCGAGTGCGTCACCGGCCCGGGATTCACCGCAGCTGACTGCTCCACGAAGCTCATCACCGCGCGCTACTTCGTCGACAGCTACACCCCCGGCGCCGTGGGCGAGCACGACTACCTCTCGCCGCGCGACGGCAACGGCCACGGCTCGCACACCTCGAGCACGGCCGCCGGCGACACCGGCGTGGTCGCGGAGGTCGCGGGACGCGACTTCGGGCGCATCTCGGGCGTCGTACCCGGCGCGAAGGTCGCCATGTACAAGGCCTGCTGGTCGGGGGCGACCCACGACGACGACGGCTGCCAGACCGGCGACCTGCTCGCCGCCATCGACGCGGCCGTGGCCGACGGCGTCGACGTGATCAACTACTCCATCGGCGGGGGAGCGGCGCAGACCACCGTCTCGCTCACCGACGAGGCGTTCCTCAACGCGGCCGCCGTCGGCATCTTCGTCGCCGCCGCGGCCGGAAACGACGGCGCCGGCGCCTCGACCGCCGACAACGCCGCGCCCTGGATCGCCACCGTTGCGGCCACCACCATCCCCTCCTACGAGGCCACCGTGCGACTCGGCGACGGCCGCACCTTCCTCGGCGGCTCGATCACCGTGCCCCAGGACGCCCCCGTCACCGGCACCCTCGTCGACGCCACCGCCGTGGCCACCGCCGGGGCCGAGGCGCCCGCGCTCTGCGGCCCCGGCACCCTCGACCCGGCGAAGACCGCCGGGCACATCGTGCTCTGCGACCGCGGCGTCATCGACCGCCTCCTGAAGACCGAGGAGGTGAAGCGCGCCGGCGGCGTCGGTGTCGTCATGGTGAACCCCACTGCCAGCTCGGTCGACCTCGACGCCCACGCGCTCCCCACGGTGCACGTCGACTCCTTCGCCTACGAGGCACTGCACGCCTACGCCGTCATCGACGGAGCGACCGTGAGCCTCGAAGACGGTAACGCAGACGGCCTGCCCTCGGCGCTCACCCCGCAGGTGGCCGGGTTCTCGTCGCGCGGCCCGATCCTCGCCGACGGCGGCGACCTGCTCAAGCCCGACGTCTCCGCCCCCGGAGTCGCGATCCTCGCCGCCTTCGCCAACGCGCCCGGAGCCCCCGGCCAGTACGCGCTGGTATCCGGTACCTCGATGGCGTCGCCGCACGTGGCCGGCCTGGCCGCGCTCTATCTGGGCGAGCACCCGGACGCCTCTCCCGCCGAGATCAAGTCGGCCATGATGACCACCGCCTACGACACGGTCGACGCCGCGGGCGCCCCGATGGCCGATCCCTTCGCCCAGGGCGCGGGGCACATCGACCCCACCCGCTACTTCGACCCGGGGATGCTCTACCTCAACGGCACCGAGGACTGGCTGGGCTACATCGAGTCGGTATCCAAGGTCGACCTGGGTGTGGCCGCGGTCGACCCGTCGCAGCTCAACCTCGCCTCGATCAGCGTCGGCGGTCTCGCCGGCTCCGAGACCATCACCCGCACGGTCACCGCGACCCGGGCCGGCACCTGGACGGCCGAGGCGCCCGTGCTCGACGGCGTCACCGCCGTCGTGTCGCCCGCGACGCTGAGCTTCGGCGCCGCCGGCGAGCAGCAGCAGTACTCGGTGACGTTCACGCGCACGGATGCGCCGGTGGATCGCTTCGTGACCGGCCAGCTCGTCTGGCGCGACGGCTCCGACCGGGCCGTCACCCCCGTCGCGGTGCGCCCCGTGTCGCTCGACGTTCCGGCGGTGGTCGTCGGCGAGGGCGCGCAGGGCTCGCTCGAGATCCCCGTCTCGGTCGGCTCCACCTCCGACTTCGCCATCGGGAAGACCGGGCTGGTGAAGGGCCAGGTCATGCGCGGCTCGGGAACCGCGGGACCCATCGACGAGCCGGTGCGCTCTGACCGCTGGGTGATCGACGTGCCGGACGGCACCGCGCTCGGGCACTTCGTGCTCGAGGGCGCCGATCCCACGGCCGACCTCGACCTCCACCTGTCGTCGTTCGACAGCGCGCAGCAGCTGATCCCCTGGGCCGACTCGGCCACGCCCAGCTCGCACGAGGAGATCGACTTCGGCGGCCTGCCGGCCAACCGCTACGTGCTCGACGTCGACTTCTTCTCCGGCGTCGGCGATCTCGACTACACGCTGACCAGCTACGTGCTCGGCAGCAGCACGAACGACGGCGCCCTCACGGTGACGCCGGAGACGCTGCACACCACCCTCGGCCAGCCGGCCTCGGTCGGCGTCTCGTGGTCGGGCCTCGAGCCCGGATCGAGCTACTACGGCATGGTGGGCTTCGGCGACAGCGGGCACAGCACCGCACTGCAGATCACGGTTCCGGGCAGCGTCATCCCGCCCGCGGCGACGCCGTCGCTGAGCTTCGACCGCGACTGGGCGCGCCCCGGCACCTCGATCGAGACGGACGTCGCCGGGCTCACCCCCGGCGCGGCCTACACGGTCTCGCTCGACGGGGTCGTCCCGCTCACCGGCATCGCGGGACCCTACGGAACCGCCGAACGCGGCCTGCAGCTGCCGACAGAGCTCGCCGAGGGCGACTACACCGTGACCCTCGCATCCGGGTCGACGACGGTGCAGAGCACACTGCACGTCTCGACGCTGGTGGTGTTCCGGGCGCTGGAGAACATCGCGTTCGACGACGCGGGCCACGCCACCGTGGCGATCGACATGGAGTACGCCGGCACCGGCGAGCTCGGGCTCACCCTCACCGGCCCGGCAGGCGTCGCCTTCACCGGCAGCTTCCCGGTCGACCTCGCCGCCGACATGTACACCGACACCAAGCGCACCGACTGGCTGCCGCTGGCCCCCGGCGTCTACACGGCCGAGCTCACCGGAACGACCCCCGGCGGCCCGGTCGGGCAGTCCGTGGAGTACGCGTTCGTCGTGCCGTCCTCCGACGCCAGCGACGTCACCATCGTGCAGAACGCCGAGAACCCCGACCTTGCCGACCTCAGCTACACGAACCGCTCGAGCAGCGCGATCTCGCTGGTATTGCGCTACAAGCTGTGCTCGGGGCCGATCGTCGACGCCGGGCTGCTCGTCCAGGTGACCGACGGTGAGACGATGGCGCACACCTTCGACATGGGCGGCAAGGCCTTCGTCGAGCTGCGGCGCGACGACGGCACGGTGGTCGCCGGCTACGTCAACCCGGCGGCCGACCGCTGCGCCGGAGACCCGGTCATCACCCAGGACTACTGGATGACCTTCAGCGACCAGCCCTCCGCCACTCCCGGCGACGAGCCCGTGTCGATGGTGTTCAGCAACCGCTACCCGGCCTACAGCGGCGGGTTCGAATTCCGCGCCGGCTTCGGCAGCGACATCGAGGGCGAGTACTTCGACCTGCAGAAGCTCGGGCACGAGGTGGTCACCGAGGTGGGACCGGTCGTCGACGTGCCGCTCCGGGTGCCGGAGGGCAGAGCGATCTGGAACCGCGCCACCTACGAGTCGTTCGACGGCCAGGTCGTCCGGCTCGGCATCCGCTGGGTGAGGTCGCAGGGTGTCACGCTCGACATGCTGCAGCCGGTCGCCGCCGCCGAGCCGGGCGGTCCCGGAACACCCGGAACCCCGGGCGACCCGACCGCTCCCGGCGACGGCGGCACCCCCGGCACCCCCGGCTCCGAGGGCGGCCTCGCCTCCACCGGCGCGCGGGCGCTCCCCGTCGCGTTGGCCGCGCTGCTGCTGCTCGCCCTCGGCGGCACCTTCATGCTGCTTCGTCGCCGCATCCGCGGCGAGTACCGCGGGTGACGGTCACCGCGCGCAGGTGACGGAATCCGCTCGTCTGAAATTCTCGAGCGGATTCCGCATCGGCGAGCACCGGCGCGGAACGGCAGTCGGCTATACCGGGAAGTCCTCGGGCCAGCCGTGCTCGGCGAGGTAGCGACGCACCCGGTCGACGTCGTCGTCCGAGGGCAGTTCCGAGGTGACGCGCGCGATCGCCGTTCCGACGTCTACCCGGCTGGCCGGCAGGTCTCCGGAGGCGACGAGGTGGGAGCCGACGGCCGTCACCTCGGCGTCGGTCAGCCGGCGGCGCAGCAGGGCGATCAGCGGGACGAAGTCCTGCTCGGGCAGCCCGGCGGGGTAGCCGGCGCGCAGCCAGCGGACGACGCGGGTGATGAGGCCGGTGCGCTCCAGCCAGTCGGGTTCGGTCGTCTCGGGGTCGCCGAGGGGCCAGCCGGCCGCCGCGAGGCGTGCGGACACGCGCACGAGGTCATGGGGCAGTGCCGGACCGAGAAGCAGCTGTTCGATGCGTTCGCGCACCTGGGACGGATCGAGTCCGTCGCCCGGGCGTCCGGATCGCGCGGCGTCGGCGACGAGTTCGTCGACGACCTGCTCCAGCTCGGTCGGGGTCAGGCTCCGCTGCAGGATGCCCAGCAGCGGTAGGTAGTCCTGCTCCGGGATGCCCGCGGGGTAGCCGGCGCGCAGCCAGCCGATCACGCGGGAGATCAGCCCGTTCGCCGGCGGGGTCCGCTCCGCGGCGGGACCGTGGTCTTCGGCGGCCGACACCGTCAGTCCTTCGGCACGAAGGTGGGCACGAGCCCGTCGAAGCTGATCTCCTGGCCGAACCCGGTGGCGATGATGACGCTCAACCCGATGGCGACCGCGGCAACGACGAGCACGAAGCAGAGCGTCCCGATCGTGCGGAGCAGGGAGACCGGGATCCGGGAGGGCGTGGGGGACTCGCCATCGGCGCCCGCGCCGCCGGCGAGGGTGAAGGATCGGACGCCGAGTGCGAACAGGGCGGGCAGGCCCGCGCCGAGCAGGAGGGCGACCAGGGCGACCTGCCCGGCCGCTTCGAGGAAGAGTGTGAACACCGTCTGGTCTCCTTAGGCGTTGGTCGTCTGCTGGGCGGGACGCTTGGCGTCCTGCCACTCGTCGTTGACGTTGTGGGCGCCGACGGTGCTGCGCCGGGAGCGGATGTAGATGACGGTCGCGAGAGCGAGCAGCACGACGAACATCAGGATGCCGCCGAGGGCCCCGCCCGCGAGGTTTCCGATCCACCACATCACCGCTCCGACGAGCGCGGCGGCCGGGAGCGTGATCACCCAGGCGATCACCATGCGGAGGGCGACGCGCCAGCGCACCTGGGCGCCCGGCCGTCCGACGCCGGAGCCGAGGATCGACCCGGTCGCCACGTGTGTGGTCGACAGTGCGAACCCGAGGTGGCTCGACGCGAGGATGACCGCGGCGGAGGAGGCCTCCGCGGCCATGCCCTGCGGGGTGGTGATCTCCACGAGACCCTTGCCGACGGTGCGGATGATGCGCCACCCGCCGATGTAGGTGCCGAGCGAGATCGCGAGGGCGCAGCTGAGCTTCACCCAGAACGGCACCGACTCGGTGTCGCTCCAACCGCCCGCCGCGATCAGGGCGAGGGTGATGACGCCCATCGTCTTCTGGGCGTCGTTGGTGCCGTGA
>Ga0247729_10000881_pt1 | contig 11439 bp, 11 predicted proteins | sample UWRJL133311R2_FD_180958 | JGI IMG/M metagenome (GOLD analysis project Ga0247729, IMG submission 180958) | Plant litter microbial communities from Arlington Agricultural Research Station in Wisconsin, United States - UWRJ-L133-311R-2 | ecosystem: Environmental > Terrestrial > Plant litter >... | reverse complement strand
GATCATCTATCAGAAGCTGCGCGACGCCTTCCCCGGCAAGCGCATCGTGATCGCCGAATTCGGCTGGCCCAGCGCCGGTTACAATCTCAAGAGCGCCGTGCCCGGCCCGTTCGAGCAGGCGGTGACGCTGCGCACCTTCGTCAGTCGCGCCGAAGCCATCGGCATGGAATACAACATCGTCGAGGCGATCGATCAGCCCTGGAAGTTCTTCGAAGGCGGCGTCGGTCCGTACTGGGGCATTTTCAACGCCGCGCGCGAGCCGAAATTCGCCTGGACTGGCCCGGTGGTCGACGAGGCGCACTGGAAGCTCGCCGGCATCGCGTTGCTCGTCGGCATCCTGCTGTCGCTGCCGATCCTGCAAATCGTGGCGCCAACCGCGATGCAGGCCTTCGTGCTGTCCGCCGCAGCCAACGGCGTCGGCGCCTGGGCGGCGACAATTTTCGCTTATCAGCAGGGCCACTATTTCGTCTGGGGATCGGCTTTCGCGCTGACGCTGGGCCTCATCCTGCTGGTGCCGCTGATCCTGATCGCCATGGCGCGGATCGAGGAGATCGCAGCGATTGCCTTCGGCCGCGCGCCTCGCCGCCTGCTCAATTCGACGCAGACCTCGGCGCTGGCGATCCCGGCCGACGGCCACTTTCCCAAGGTGTCGATCCACGTCCCGGCCTACCGCGAATCGCCGGAGATGCTGAAGAAGACGCTGGATGCCGTGGCGGCGCTCGACTATCCGAATTTCGAATGCGTGGTGATCATCAACAACACGCCGGACCCGGCGTTCACCCAGCCGATCCAGGACTATTGCCGCACGCTCGGCGAGCGCTTCATCTTCATCAACGCCCTGAAGGTCGAAGGCTTCAAGGCCGGCGCGCTGCGCATCGCGATGGAGCGCACCGCGGTCGATGCCGAGATCATCGGCATTATCGACGCCGACTACATGGTCGAGCCGGACTGGCTGAAGGATCTGGTGCCCGCCTTCGCCGATCCCAATGTCGGCCTGGTGCAGGCGCCGCAGGACCATCGCGACGGCAACCGCTCGCTGATGCACTACATCATGAACGGCGAATATGCCGGCTTCTTCGACATCGGCATGGTCCAGCGCAACGAGGCCAATGCCATCATCGTGCACGGCACCATGTGCCTGATCCGGCGCTCGGCCATGGACATGGTCGGCGGCTGGGCCGGCGACACCATCTGCGAGGACTCCGACCTCGGCCTGTCCATCATGCAGCACGGCTGGCTGACCCATTACACCAGCAAGCGCTATGGCTACGGCCTGCTGCCGGACACCTACGAGGCGTTCAAGAAGCAACGCCATCGCTGGGCCTATGGCGGCTTCCAGATCATCAAGAAGCACTGGCGCCGCTTCCTGCCGGGCGCCAGCCGGCTGACCCAGGAACAGAAGCGCGAATTCGGGCTCGGCTGGCTGAACTGGCTCGGCGCCGAAAGCCTCGGCGTGGTGGTGGCGATTCTCAACCTGATCTGGGTGCCGATCGTCGCCTTCGCCGACATCGCGATCCCCGACAAGATCCTGACGCTGCCGATCATCGCCGCCTTCCTGGTGTCGCTGATCCACTTCATCACGCTGTATCGGCTGCGCGTGCACATCAAGACCTGGCAGATGCTGGGCGCCATGGTCGCCGCCATGTCGGTGCAGTGGACGGTCTCGCGCGCCGTCGCCAACGGCCTGATCACCGAACATCTGCCTTTCACCGTGACCTCCAAGGGCGGCCTGTCCAACATGTCGATCGAATTCCAGGCGTTCTGGGAAGCGGTGATCGGCGTGCTGCTGCTGGTCGGCGCCGGCGTTCTGATCATGTCGAACAGCTTCAAGCAGGTGCACGAGATTTACATTTTCGCCGGCGTGCTGGCGCTGCAGAGCCTGCCGTTCCTGTCCGCGGTGGCGATCGCCATTCTGGAGAATTCGCGCTCCAACGACTTCGCCTGGTGGCGCAACACGACCGTGCGCACCGCCGAACTGATCGGCCTGCGCCACGAGCCGCTGCCGCAATTGCAGGTTGCCCAGCCGGTCGCCTCGGAGATCCAGCGCGAGGCCAGCTGACCGTCCGGCCTCGTCATCGACAGGCAATGTCAACAACCGGCGCCCGCGCCCTTGACCCGCGCGGACCCGCTCTCTATGCACCCCTCTGGGGGCGGGTAGCTCAGTTGGTAGAGCATTCGACTTTTAATCGAATGGTCATGGGTTCGAGCCCCATCCCGCCCACCACTTGATACCGTTGACCAGCTTGATACCGTCAACCCTGCGAACCCCTCTTCTCCCTTTCGGACACCTGAACCATGCGGATTACGCTCGTCGGCTCCAAACATTTCGGCGTCATCACCCTTGAGATGTTGCGGACCCACGATGTCGAGATCGCCCGCGTGGTTGTGGCCGATGCCGAGGATCGCCTCGCCGCCGCCGCCAAGGCCGCCGGCATCGAGGTGACGGTGCAGGCCAATCCGAAGAACGTGGTCGCGTCGGAGATCGCCGAGGGCACCGACCTGATCGTCACCGCCCACAGCCACGCCCGGATCGGGCGCGACGCGCTGGCCGCCGCGAAAATGGGCGGCATCGGCTACCACCCGTCGCTGCTGCCGCGCCATCGCGGCATTGCCGCCGTGGAATGGACCATCAAGGAAGGCGACGCGATCGCCGGCGGCACCATCTATCACCTTGCCGACACCATGGACGGCGGCGCCATCGCGCTGCAGGAGTTCTGCTTTGTGAAGAAGGGCGAGACCGCCCGGGAACTGTGGGAACGCGCCCTGGCCCCGCTCGGCCAAAAGCTGCTCGGCGAGATCATCGACCACGCCAAGGCCCACGGCAGCCTACCCGCCATCGCGCAGGACGAGCAGTTTGCCACCAAGGCGCCCAAGCTCGCTTAACTATCTGTCGGTACTTAAGTAAATGGTGCAGGCCGGGCGGAACCAAACCCGCCGCGGCCGGTTCACCATGTGTGAGACGTTCTGGTGTTTACTGCAGTGCAGCAAAGTTTAGACACATTAGACCCAGATAAGACGGCCATCACAACATCGGGGATTTGATCCAATGCGTTTCAATCGCATCCGCACGTTTATTTGCCATTCGCTCGTTTTGGGCACCGCCGCTTTTGCCGTCGCTCCGGCGATGGCAGCTTCCGCCTATGACGGCCTCTGGAATGTCACCATCGTCACTAAGACCGGCAGCTGCGAGCCTACCGCGCGCTATCCGCTGACCGTGACCGACGGCAGGGTTACGGCGCCCGGCGCCGATGTGTCCGGCAAGGTCGGGCCCGAGGGCAACGTCAAGGTGTCGATCGGCGCTGCCTATGCCAACGGCCAGCTCACCGGCAATACCGGCTCCGGCAAGTGGAACGGCGCCTCCGGCGGCGTGCCCTGCAGCGGACGCTGGGAAGCTTCTCGTCAATAAATCGCAACTGGGAATCACCACATGACATCTCGTTCGGCCCTCAAGCAGTTGATCAGCGCGTCCATCGTTTGCTCGGCGATCGGTTTTTCCGGATCGGCGGCCTTGGCGCAGTCGGCGCCATTCGCCGGCATGGCCGGCGTGTGGTCCGGCAACGGCACCATCACGCTTGATGGCGGCGCGCAGGAGCGGATTCGCTGCAAGGCGACCTATGCCGTCAGCAGTGAAGGCAACGGTCTCAACCAGGCCCTGCTCTGCGCCAGCGACAGCTACAAGTTCGAGTTGAAGAGCGATGTGCTCGCCAAGGGCGGTGCCTTGACCGGAAGCTGGGCCGAGACCACCCGCAACGTCAGCGGCTCGCTGGAAGGCAGTGCCGGCAATGGCAAGTTCAATGTCACCGTTTCGGCCCCGGCCTTTACCGCCAAGCTGACCATGACCACCAACGGTAACAAGCAGAACGTAGCGATCACGTCCGAAGGCGCGTTCAAGGGCGCCAACATCGCATTGTCGCGCAGCTGATCATCCTCTTCGTCTGAATATCAAACCCCGGTTGCGCTCGCGCAGCCGGGGTTTTTCGTCGGGCCCTCGCCTGCATCTCTGCCCCGCCAATTAGCGCGTTGCAAAGTGAGAGGATGTCGCCGATACAACCTGCCCTTTCATGCGTTCGCCGTTTCGCGACGCAACAAGCCGGTTAGCAAATCGCCATGGATCGCCCCCCGTCCAAAGCCCGCGCTGCGTTGTGGATGTCGGGCTGGCTGTTGCTGATGTTGTTCGTCGCCATCGCCGGGCGCGAGACGCTGCGCGAGCTGAATGTCTTTCAGGTCATGGAAGTGCGTTCGGTGCTCGGCTTTTTCATGCTGCTGCCGATCCTGTATTTCAACGGCGGCCTGGCGGCGATGAAGACCGCGCGGCCGATGACCCACGTCGCGCGCAATCTCGCGCACTACGTCTCGCAGATCGGCTGGTTCTTTGCGCTGACGCTGATTCCGCTGAGCCAGCTGGTGTCGATCGAGTTCACCATGCCGATCTGGATCGCCATCATGGCGACGCTGTTCCTTGGCGAGAAAATGACGGTGTGGAAGATCACCGCCATCGTGCTCGGCCTGATCGGCGTGGTCGTCATCGTGCGGCCGACCGCGGGGGCCATCAATCTTGGCCAGCTGGTGGCGCTGGGCGCGGCGTTCGGCTTCGGCATCTCCATCACCATGATCAAGTCGCTGACACGCACCGACAGCGCGCTGAAGATCATCTTCTGGATGATCGTCGTGCAGGCCTGCGCCGGATTTTTCCCCGCGCTGTATTATTGGCAATGGCCATCGGCCTATGTGTGGGGCTGGCTGGCGGTGATCGCGTTCTGCGGCACCTTCTCGCATTTCTGCATGGCGCGGGCGATGCTCTATGCCGACGCCACCGTGGTGGTGCCGATGGACTTCTTGCGGGTGCCGCTCAGCGCCACCATCGGCTGGCTGCTGTATTCGGAGCAGCTCGACGTGTTCACCGTGCTGGGTGCGGCGCTGATCCTCGCCGGCAACATGCTCAACCTGCGCAGCCCGGCGCCGGCCGCGGCCCGCGCCGCTACCTGAGCCATTGCAGGCGACCTTCTTTCCGCTGCACTGTCGGCGCATCGAATCCCCATGCTCTCCCGCTCGCAGCCCTCGCAGCGCCTCCGGAAAATGCCCATGATTGCCCTGCCCCGCGCAAGCGCCCTCGCAACCGTCCTCCTGGCTCTGTCGCTGCTGCCGGCCTTCGCGCAGTCCACGCCGGGGCCCGTCGTCACCACGGCCAATGGCCCGGTGCGCGGCACGGCGCACGACGGCGTCCACGACTTCCGCGGCATTCCCTACGCGCTGCCGCCGGTCGGCGAATTGCGCTGGGCGCTGCCGCAGCCGGCCAAGCCCTGGGCCGAACCGCGCGACGCAACGGCCTATGGCAGCGGCTGCCCGCAGGTGGCGCGCTATGGCCTCACCGAAGCCGGCTACAACGAAGACTGCCTGACCGTGAACGTCACCGTGCCGGATGGCGCGGCTGGCAGGAAGCTGCCGGTGATCGTGTGGATCTATGGCGGCGCCTTTGTCGGCGGCTCCAGCGCGCTGTATCCGCTGACCCTGATGGCAAAGACCGGCAACGCCGTGGTGGTGTCGCTGAACTATCGCCTCGGCGTGTTCGGCTTCATGGCCAACCCGGCGTTCGATGCCGCCTCCAACGGCAGCTACGGCCTCGAAGACCAGCGCCTCGCACTGCGCTGGGTGCAGAACAACATCGCGGCGTTCGGCGGCGACCCGAAGAACGTCACCATCGCCGGCGAGTCCGCCGGCGGCGCCTCGGTGTGCATGCATGTGATCGCGCCGAAGGAAACCACCGGCCTATTCCACAAAGCGATCATGCAGTCCGCCGGTTGCGCGCAGCCGCTGCGCAGCGTGGCCGAGGCTGCCGCGATCGGCGACAAGGTCTCCACGCTCGCCGGTTGCCCGGCCGGGCCGGACGCCCTGGCCTGCCTGCGCGGCAAGCCGGTCAAGGAATTGCTGGAGGCCGGCGCCAAGATTGCCGGCAGCGACGTGATGACATTCGTGCCCAGCTTCGGCACCAGAACCGTGCCGCAGCAGGGCGCCGCCGCGCTGCGCAGCGGCCAGTTCGTGCGGGTGCCGATGCTCAACGGCGGCAACCGCGACGAGCTCCGGCTCTATGTCGCCTACGACATCCAGGCCGGCCGCCCGGTGACCGCGGACAACTACATGGCGCATCTCAAGGCGGTGTATGGCGACAAGGCCGACAAGGTCGCCAAGAAATACCCGCTGCCGTCGTTCGGCTCGCCGGCCGCGGCGCTGGGCACCGTGATGTCCGACTACACGCCGATCAACGGGCTGAACAACTGCCTGTTTCTGAAGGCCGCCAAGCTGGCCTCGAAATACGTCACCGTGTTCGAATACGAGTTTGCCGACCGCAACGCGCCCGAGGTCACCGCCAATCCTGGCTTCGAGATGGGCGCGGTGCATTCCGCCGAACTGCCGTACCAGTTCCCGCATTTCTCCAACACCAGCAAGCTCGACGGCCCCGACCTTGCGGCGCCGTCACAGCTCATCGCCGACCAGATGATGGCCTACTGGACCAGTTTCGCCGCCAAGGGCATGCCGAAAGCCGCCAAGGCGAAGCCGTGGATCCCGTTCCAGTCCGGCCGCCATGTGATGCGCTTCGAGCCCGGCAAGCTCGGCCCGTTCGACGCCGCCGCCGCGCACAACTGCGCTTTCTGGCAGAAGCTCTATCCGGAGCTCTGAGCGCAAAGCGTTCCGCGGGCCGCTACCTGCCGGCGGCCCTTCGCAGTGCGTCGTTGATGCGGTCCTGCCAGCCCGGCCCGTCTTCCTGAAAATGCTCGAGCACGTCCTGGTCGATGCGCAGCGACACCAGTTCGCGCACGCCCGGCACCGCCGGCTTGGCGACCGGCGCCTCGACCAACCTGGCGGTGGTCTGTTTGAACGCGGCCTCGGCCTCGCTGCGGGCATCCTGGAGCGTGCGCGGGCGGCGCGGGGTCTGGGGCATCTGGTCAGATTCCTTCGAACAATACCGTCGAGAGATAGCGCTCCGAGAACGACGGCACAATCGCCAGGATGACCTTGCCGGCGTTCTCCGGCCGTTGGCCGATCTGCAGCGCCGCGGCGATCGCCGCCCCCGACGAGATGCCGCCGGGAATGCCCTCGTTGCGCGCCAGCGCCCGCGAGGTCTCGATCGCGGTGGCGCTGTTGATCTTGATGATTTCGTCGATCACCGTCCTGTCCAGCACGTCCGGCACGAAGCCGGCGCCGATGCCCTGGATCTTGTGCGGCGTATGCTGGCCGCCGGACAGCACCGGGCTTTCCTCCGGCTCGACCGCGACCACGCGTAGCGACGGTTTTCGCGGCTTCAATACCTGGCCGACGCCGGTGACGGTGCCGCCGGTGCCGACGCCGGCGACGAAGAAATCGATGTTGCCGTTGGTGTCGTTCCAGATTTCTTCTGCCGTGGTGCGACGATGGATCTCTGGATTGGCGAGATTCTTGAACTGCTGCGGCATCACCGCGTTCGGCGTGGTGCGCACCAGTTCTTCCGCGGTAGCGATCGAGCCCTTCATGCCCTGCGCGGCCGGCGTCAGCACGATCTCCGCACCAAGAAACGCCAGCATCTTGCGGCGCTCGATGGACATGGATTCCGGCATCACCAGTTTCAGCCGGTAGCCGCGCGACGCCGCCACATAGGCCAGCGCAATGCCGGTATTGCCCGAAGTCGGCTCGATCAGCACGGTATCGGCATTGATCACGCCGGCCTTTTCCATGGCGATGATCATCGCCGCGCCGATGCGGTCCTTCACGCTGGCGGCCGGGTTGAAGTATTCCAGCTTGGCGAGGATCGTTGCGTTGACGCTGCGCTGCTGCGGCAATCTAACCAGCTTCACGATCGGCGTATCGCCGGTCGCCTCGACAATGCTGCCGAAGATGCGGCCGCGGCCGGGACGATGCGTGGCAGTGCTATCGGGCGATGTATCCATGGCGAATCCCCTGCTGTCGATTTGTGCAACGCGACGGTACTATGAACTATTCGTCATGTGTGGCGATCAGCGGGCCGACGCAAGGCTCGCTGCAATGCGAAACGAGATCGATTCAAAAATCGTAAAACCAACGCATTTGTGTTGCGACACGGTCAAACAAATCAGATTATTCTCGGCGATGATAGATGACGAAGTGGATAGCCAGGAGGTCACGATGCCAGCGCTTGCTGCCCGTTCGACCAAGACATCCCATCCGTCCCCGCGCGGCAGTGAGCTGCCGACCTGCCCGGTCTGCGCGGACTCCATGATCGCGGCGGAAGCGTCCGCCTTCCTGACCGACGACGTGGTGAGCTATCTCTGGACTTGCGACACCTGCGGCTATGGTTTCGTCACCAAGCACGCGTTCCGGAAGATCACCTGCAACTAAGTGTAGCGAACGCATGCGTGTGGCGTCCGCGAAGTAGCCCTCCAAAAGTCATACGGTCAATCGAACGCCGCCCAATCCCGTCAGAACGATGGTGGCGTGCAGGCACTGATGACTTCGCAGGGGTTCGCACCGACGCAGCGAAAGCGGTGCGGGCGCCGGCTTTCGAAATAATACGCGTCCCCGACATCAAGCACACGACGCTCTTCATCCACGGTGACTTCAAGGCGACCACTCACCACAATGCCGCCCTCCTCGCCGTCATGGACGAGCGGCACGCGGCCGGTGTCGCTCCCGGGCTCGTATCGCTCTTTTAATATCTGAAGCGCCCGGCCCAACAGATTGTCGCCGATCTGCCGATACGAGATCGGCTTCTTGCCGATCTCCGTCAGTTCGTCGGCCCGGTAAAAGGCATTCCGCGGTCGCTCAGGTTCGATGGCAAAGAACTCGGCCAGTCCCATGGGGATGCCGTCGAGAATTCGTTTCAGCGCGCCGACCGATGGATTCATCCGGTTGGACTCGATAAGGGAAATCGTCGAATTCGTCACCCCTGAACGCTTGGCAAGCTCCCGTTGTGAGATCTGCTTGCGCGCCCGAACGAAGCGCAACCGTTCACCTAGATCAATGCTCACGACAATTGCCTGTTGCGCGTGTTTCGGATCCGGCAAATTTAGCCTTTCCGATTCAATGAAATCAATGGTTTATTGATACGAAGAAAAGGACTTGTTGCCATTTCGAGAACGTGATCCTGCTGGATCGTCATCAATCAGAGGAAACGCCGCTGTGACCGTCCATCAGATCCCGAACACGCTGTCGCTGGAATCCTTCTGGATGCCGTTCACCGCCAACCGGCAATTCAAGTCGGGGCCGCGCATGTTCGAATCCGCGGAAGGCATGTATTACACGACCGCCGACAGTCGAAAGGTGATCGACGGATCGGCAGGCCTATGGTGCACCAATGCCGGTCACGGCCGTCGCGAGATCGCCGCCGCCGTCGAGCGCCAGCTTACCACCCTCGACTTCGCGCCCGCGTTCCAGATGGGCCATCCGCTGGCGTTCGAATTCGCCAACCGGCTGGCCGAGATCGCGCCGGAAGGCCTCGATCGCATCTTCTTCACCAATTCCGGTTCGGAATCGATGGATACCGCGCTGAAGATCGCGCTGGCCTATCACCGCGCCAACGGCCAGGCCACGCGCACCCGCCTGATCGGCCGCGAACGCGGCTATCACGGCGTCGGCTTCGGCGGCACGTCGGTGGGCGGCATGGTCAACAACCGCCGCGCCTTCACGTCCGCCCAGCTGCCGGGCGTCGATCACATCCGCCACACCTACGATCTGGCGCGCAACGCATTCTCGAAGGACCTGCCGGAGCACGGCGCCGAACTCGCCGACGACGTCGAGCGGATGGTCGCGCTGCATGGCGCGGAGACCATCGCCGCCGTGATCGTCGAGCCGGTGCCGGGTTCGACCGGCGTACTGCCGCCGCCGAAAGGCTACCTGCAGCGGCTGCGCGAACTGTGCACCAAGCACGGCATCCTGCTGATCTTCGACGAAGTCATCACCGGCTTCGGCCGCCTCGGTACGCCGTTCGCGTCGCAGTTTTTCGGCGTCACGCCGGACCTGATGACCACGGCCAAGGGTATCACCAACGGCACCGTGCCGTGCGGCGCGGTGTTCGCCAGCCGCAACATCTACGACACGCTGATGAACGGCCCGGAGGGCCAGATCGAGCTGTTCCACGGCTACACCTATTCGGCGCATCCGGTGGCCTGCGCGGCGGGCATTGCCACGCTGGACATCTACAAGGCCGAAGGGCTGCTGACCCGCGGCGCCTCCATGGCCGAGTACTGGCGCGACGCCCTGCACCGGCTCAGGGACCTGCCCAACGTCATCGATATCCGCAATTGCGGCTTGATGGGCGCCGTCGAACTGGCTCCGCGCAAGGACGCGCCTTCCGCGCGTGGCTATGAAGTGATGGTCGACTGCTTCAACCACGGGCTTTATCTGCGGCAGAGCGGCGATTCCTTTGCGATGTCCCCGCCACTGATCGTCGAGCGCAACCACATCGACGAGATCGTCTCGATCCTGGGCGACGCCATCAAGCGCGTCGCCTGAGCCAGCCTCGTGCAATGACGGCCTGTCGCGCTGCGAAGTGCGACAGGCCACTTGCCCTGCCGCCGCCAGGTGACTTCACGCGGACTGTAGTTGATCTCCGAGCCAAGCCGGGCCAACGCGGAAACCAACAACGCTGCCCCGCGCTACTCGCGGGATGGGCCTGCCGCCGGCGCCGCAAGCACGTCGCACAGGACGTTCGTTAGCCGGGCGCGTGCGCTCGAATGGGTGAAATTGTGGTCGGCATCCGGGATGATGGCAATCGAAGCATTCGGATAGCGGCGCAGCCGCGCCCCTTTCCTCCCCATGTAGATACGGAATTCATCCAGCGCGTGATCGCCTTCCGAAAATAACATCGCCAGGCGAACGCCGCGGCTTTCCAGAATCTGGAAGCGGCGATGGCCTTCGCTGTAGAGCGTCTGCCCGGGCGCGCTCCCCGGGATCTGGCCAGGTTTCGGTGAGACAATCTGGAGAAGGCGTTTCGAGGCGAAGGCAAGCGCAGCCTTGATGCGCAAGTTGCCTGACAGCAGTCGCCTGATGTTTTGTTTGCTGAACAGCGTCGCGAACGAACCGGCGATGGTCCGATGCGATGACAGCAGCGCTTCTGCAACGGTTTCCCGGGGATCCCAGACAAAACGCATGATGTTGATGACAACGACATTGCGAACGCGGGCATCCTGCACGGCCAGCTGGAAGGCGGCGTAGGCCCCACTGCAGCGTCCGACCAACGCGATCGGGCCGGCGTCGAGCTTCTCGACATAGTCGATGGCGTGACGCAGATCGGCAACCTGCTCGTCCGAATAGAGCACTTCGGCCGGCGCGCTTGCCGAAGCCGGACTGTCGCCGATGCCGCCGCCATCGAACCTGAACGAGGCAATCCCGCGCCCTGCGAGGGCGCGGGCCTGTTCAACGGTCGCGCGGCCCCACCCGATGTGATAGTCGCGCCCCGAATTGGCGAGCACCGCCATGGAAGAAGGCCTGCGG
>Ga0247729_10000878_pt1 | contig 11489 bp, 10 predicted proteins | sample UWRJL133311R2_FD_180958 | JGI IMG/M metagenome (GOLD analysis project Ga0247729, IMG submission 180958) | Plant litter microbial communities from Arlington Agricultural Research Station in Wisconsin, United States - UWRJ-L133-311R-2 | ecosystem: Environmental > Terrestrial > Plant litter >... | reverse complement strand
TGATGACCCCAAACCAGCCTACGAAGGGACCATTCGAGAGGGAAGTTTAAAGACATCCATTCAACCATACGAGGGTACGCCACCAGCGGACGTACCTGTCGTCACATTCATAGTCGATATTCCCGATGCTCAGCAGAGTTATGTGGTGCAGCAATCTGGCGGTCAAGGATATCCGTACAATTTAGTACGTATTGCTTGCCCTGCAGACAACCAACTAAAGTACGGTGCTTTTGGATGCGTAAATGAAGATCAGTAAAAAAATATTACAGCGCACGACGTTGGTATTATCTATACTTGCGTTACTATTTACAGTTGCACAGCCAGTTGTATACGCAGACGATGGTACGGGCATGTCTGCCGAGCAACGTAAGCTCATGAGATCGGGAGTTTATTATTTTGATATTAAGACCGCTACCTCAGCTTGCGGCGCGTCCGATAGCGAGACGCAGACGTCAGGAGTTACTTTGACGGGTAGCGATGCACAACAACAGGCCTTCAACTACTTTAAAGATGCTGAGGGCCTTAGCGACGTCCAATCTGCCGGTATAGTTGGCAACCTTATGCAAGAGTCTGGGGTTAACCCTAAAAGTAACCAGGGTGGGGGCGGTGTTGGTAAAGGTATTGCCCAGTGGAGTCCTGACCGATGGAGCCAACTAGTAAAATCCGCAGGTTCAGATGAAAAAGCGCTCACACTAGGTGCCCAGTTACAGTTTATGTCTAAAGAGCTGCACGGGCAGGCACCGGCAACTGGCGACTATAGCGCCGTTCTTGCTAAGCTCAAACAACAAACCGACACATTGTCGGCAGCTGGATTCTTTATGGGTACCATTATTGCCGAGTCGGCTCCCGAATTATGGAAGCCAGACCAGGCAGCAATCGAATTTGTAAAAAAATACGGCGCGGTGGGTGGGTTTGAAAACCCGGGCAGGCCCGAGCTTGGGAACCGCATTACAAACGCTGATCAAGTGCTAAAACTATATGGCACGGGTGATACCGGTGATAGTGTTAGCGGCCTAGATGCAGCCTGTGGTTCTACTGGCGCGGTGGATTGTAATTCATCTGGCGACGCAGCAACAAGTAATTTGAGTCCTGTTCGTCAGGGAGTAGTATGCCTAGCCAAGGCTGAGCTTGAATTATGGAAGAGCGGCAAGCTAAAACCGGGTGATGACTTTTATAAATACGTACCTAAGGAGTGGCAAAAATCCACCACACCGTGGTGTGCCGGTTTTGTAAGCTGGATATACAATGCTGCTGGCCATAAGGTTAATTCCGCAGGGGTCACTATGTCGTCGCAAGAATTCCTGACCCTTGACACCTTTGACCACCACAGCCCAGGCAGTTACGTGCCAGTTCCTGGAGATGTCGTGGTGTACACCTACACCGCGAGTTCCGGCCACGTTAATATTGTCACCTCAGTTAATGAGAGCGCCAAAACAATGACCGTAATCGGTGGTAACCAAAGTGGTGACGTCGCTGGTAGTGGCGCCGACAGTAGCGTCACAGAGTACACACTTAACGGATTTAGTGGACACGAAATAAGCGGGTTTGCCAGCCCTAAAGGAGACTAAGTAGATGCACGAGCCCTCAAGAAAACGCTTTATACAGATCAGCGTACTCGTAATAATTATCGTATTAGCATTGGCGAGCTTTTCGTTGTATAAAAATATAACATTTCACATTACTAAAACCGACCCGGCAACCTCCGAAGTTTCTATATATTCTCCGTACATTAAGGTGTACTTTAATAACAAATTGGATGCTAAAAGTGTAAAAATAGAAGACTACGGTGCACTTTTTGGTAAGCGAGTCGTAAACGACAAAACCCTAACACTATACTTCAATAGAGCCCTACTTGAAGGCAAGACGTACGCGTTCGTCATAAAGTCAGTCCAGAATACGGATGGGGAGACTATTCAAAACACTAAAGTTGAATTTACTGCTCAAAAAATCGCTGTTAGCGAACTCACAAAAGAACAGCAATCTACCATTATTGGGCAGCAGGACAAGTATCCTTACGCACCGGCCTACGTTAGTTATCCTGGATTTACCGAACTAACCAACCAAGGCGTCACAAGTGGCCAACTCCAGAGTATAAAACAAGCCACATTTGACTACAGCGGAACGATTAAACGCGAATTCCGCAGAGTAACCCTAGACCCAGCATCAGTAAATATTGTTTTCCACGACCCTACAGCACGAAATCCTAATGGCAGCTCAGCAACATTTTCACTAACTATGGGCAACGAAAAATACACCGCGCGGGCGGAATATGTTAACTTAGATAATGATGTGTATACCCGCATTTATAATGCAGCTGGTGTACAGGTTTACGACAGTAGCACTCAGTAATTAGCCCCCGAGTGGGATAATGTTGCAGCTTTCGGTGAAGTTCTGCACTACAATATCTGCGTCAGTAGTAGTGATAAACGCCTGGTACGACTCTATATAACTGGTGAGTAGTTTACGGCGCGAGCCGTCGAGTTCACTAAATACGTCATCAAGTAGAATAATTGGCCGCCTACCGCTTGCTTGCTCAAGTATGCGGAGTTCTAGAATCTTTAACGCCAAAACAGCGGTACGTATTTCTCCGCGCGAAGCAGATTCCGTCGCCTCACGGCCATCGTATGTTACAGCAAAGTCTTCGCGGTGCGGACCATACGCCGTAAAGCCTCGTACAAACTCTATATCTTGGTTGAGTTCGAGCTTTTTAAGCAGTTGTGTTTCGTAGTGTTCGGGGTTAAATCGAGTTTGATATTCGAGCATTACCTTCGCCGATGAATGCGACAAATCGACGTACAGTTGAGCGAGTTCGTTATTAAGACGAGTGGCTAGTTCACTACGGGCACGTACTATTACTCCGGCAAGTTCACTGAGACGTAAATTCCACGGAAATAGCTGACCGGCGACAGCCGGACCACGCTTAAGCAGGGCATTGCGCTGACGAAGTGTTCGTGAGTATTGCTGGCGTGTGAGTTGATAGCCTGGCGTTGTCTGTTCAAGCAGGTCATCAAGGTATGCCCGGCGACCTTCCGGAGAACCACTTAATAGCATTAGGTGATTTGGCTCAAATAAGACGACTGGCAGCTGATATTGTGAAAGAAGCCTGCGAAGTGGCTTGCCACCTATATCGTAGCTCTTACTGGGTCGTGGTGAGCTCACAAGCTTAATAATACGTACGGAGTCGTCGTCCATAACTGCATCTAGTCGCGCCCAGGGCTGCTCAAAACCAATAAGATCAGCATCGGTCACACGGTAAGAACCACCACGAGCCGTGACTAGCACAGCCTCAAGTAGATTGGTTTTACCACTCGCATTTGGGCCAACAATTATATTGACGCCCTGACCGAACTCAAACGAAGCATCAGCGTAAGAACGAAAATGTTGGAGCCGTAAATTGGCGATCATACCTCTAGTATACTAACTAGCTCTTGAGCGGCATCACGATGTGTACGTAGTCACCGGCTTTAGGGTCGGTAAGGAGGGTTGGCTCGAGTTTACCATTGAACCCAAAAGTTATTTCGTCACCAGCCAAAGCACCAAGCGCATCAAGCAAGTAGCGTGAGTTTAGTGTAATACTACCGCTGCCTTTGGCTGTACCGTTGGCGGTTGCGGTGTTTTCACCAAGCTGGGAGGCAATTGAGCGAATACTTAATGTGCCAGCCTCTTCGTTAACTTCGAGCGTAACACTACCAGCAGATTCGCGGGCAAATAAACTAGATACCTTTGTTACATTCACAAAGTCAGACTTTTTAAGCGTAATTTGAGTAGTGAAGTCACTTGGAATGAGTTTACGATATGGTGGGTATACACCCTCAACAAGTCTGGCAGTTAGTTCAATATCACCAACTTGAAAGAGTAGTTGCTGATCATTATGGGTAACCCGTAGCTCTCCGTCATCATCACCAATAATACGCAGTAGATCCTGCATAGCAGTGGCTGGTACTAATAGAGATATTTCGTGCGAGTTAGGTCCAAGGCGTTTTTCGGCCAAGCGGTAACTGTCAGTACTAGCCATGTATAGCTGTCCGTCTGTTACGTGCAAATATACACCGGTTAGTACTGGTCGCGACTCATCACTACTAGCAGCAAAAATAACCTGCTGTAGAGCACGCTTAAACGCCGTACTCGGCATAGCCCAACTAGCTCCGCCTTCAATTGGAGGCATAACAGGGAAGTCATCGGCCATAATTCCATTAACCGTTGATTTGTATTGGTCTGTAGTGACCTTTAGTTTGGTTTCAAGTAGTTCAAGATCGATAACACCGCCAGGTAGACTACTTACAAAATCTTGCATAAGGCGGGCAGGGACGGTTATTGAACCTTCTTCACCAACTTTAGCACCAATGTAATGCGTAATGGCAATATCTAGGTTAGTGGCCGATAGACTCAACCGGTTATTAGTGGTCTTGAGTAGTACGTTCGATAAGATCGGTAATGCGTTACGACTGTTAGCAACACGTGCAACTGAGCTTAGTGCTCGGTTTAGGTTTTCTTGGGTAACTTGGACCTTCATGATTTACACAGCCCTTCTGTATATAAGTAATAAATTATTTGTATAAAACTTTTTAATGTTCTTATTGGTGGTGTGGATAGTGTGTACAACCTGGTTTATAACAGATGTCAGGGGAGTAAAAAAGGTGTGCACTACTAGCTGTATAACCGGGTTATAAACAACGGATAAAGTACTAGACTTGTACTCACCCCAAACTTTAGCGGTGTATGTATATGTGTACAAGCGAGCAGTACGGTACAGAGTTATGAACCAAGCGAACACAATATATCCACAGGCCTTAAGCATAGAGGCGCTCCTTGATTTCAGAGATGGCGGTTCGCATGCTGGCATCTATGCGTGATTCTTTTTCTATCTTTTCAACAGAGTGAATTGCGGTTGTGTGATCTTTGCGACCGAGTTCACGAGCAATTTTAGGAAAACTAAGGTGAAGTTCGCTGCGAAGCATGTACATTGCAATCTGTCTTGGTACAACAATGTCCTTGTCACGCTTTGGCCCCATGATATCTTCCATTGGAACCTGGAAGTGTCGTGCTGTACGCTCAATAATCTGTTTAGCGCTTAAGTGCTTGGGTCGAGTTTTGTTAACACCTAGCAGACTGGTTGCAATACTGAGCGTCGGGTCGAGTGTTCGCATTTCGCAAAAAGCGAGTAGCTGGTTGAGGGCGCCCTCAAGTTCACGAATGTTCGTCTGAATGTTATTAGCCAAATACTCTGCGACATCCATTGGTAGTGCAATGTCGTGTTCCTGGGCTTTGTTTTGCAGAATTGCACAACGAGTCTCAAAGTCAGGGATCTGCATATCGATGGTCATACCCCAGCCAAGACGACTGCGAAGACGATCTTGAATGGTCGGAATGTCTTTAGGCGGCTTATCGGAACTAATGATGATTTGCTTGTTGCCTTGGTGTAAGGCGTTAAAGGTGTGGAAGAATTCTTCCTCCATCTTTTCTTTGCCGGCAATAAACTGAACATCATCAACAATAAGTAAGTCAGCACTACGATAGTAACTGGCGAACTCAGCAGTTTTGCGGAATCGAAGAGCATCTACAAATTCTTGAACAAATTGCTCGGTAGATATATATAAGACACGTGCTTTGGGGTTTTGTTGCAAGATAGCGTTACCTGCAGCCTGGATGAGGTGTGTTTTACCAATACCAACGCCGCCGTATAAAAAGAGCGGGTTGTACTTAGTGCCTGGATTTTGGGCAATAGACTGGCACGCAGCAAAGGCAAGTTCGTTGCTAGCACCAACAATAAAGTTATCGAATGTGTAGCGTTCGTTAATACCCTGGCGGTAACTGTGCGATAACGAGTTGCTTGGTACAGGGCGGGGAGCTTGTTGTGTTGACTGTTGCTGTGAAGATGGTTGGGCGGGAGCGCTTACAAGTACCGATTCAACGGTTTCGACTTTTGGCTTTTGGCTCGAGACGATCTTATACTCGATCTTTTGAGGCGTTACACCGTTTTTAGCTAACGTTTCAATAACAAGCTCACCGTACTTATGTTCGAGCTGCTGCTTAACAAAGACATTGGTGACGCCAATTACAACGAGTTCATCCGATTGCTGTACGAGTTGAGTGTTCTTGAACCAAGTTACAAAGTTGCCGCGCGAAACCGAGAGCTCAATCTCTCCGAGAACCGCCTGCCATAAACTACTTTGCTGCATCCTTTGATCCCTCTAGCACCCGACTTAACTTGTGTATAAGTGTAGCGGACTTTATGAGAGTTTTCCACATATGCTGCAATAGTTACTACAGTCGATACTTTAGGCTTGCGAACTGGGGTAGAGTTATGCACAGTCTACCGCCACCCCTAGCAAACTGTGGATATATATAGTGGAAAAGAGGATAAGTTCTGGGCGAATAGTGGGGTAATCATTGTTAAAAGTACACATTAATGACGATATTTTAGCTCGACTGCATTTGTAAGAGAGGCTCTTTGCTTTACAAACAGGGGCGACCTCTGTATAATACACAGATATGCCAAAACGAACGTATCAGCCAAAGAAGCGCTCACGCGCTCGTGAGCACGGGTTTATGAAGCGCATGGCCGACAAGGCCGGACGCTCTGTTTTGAAGCGCCGCCGCAATAAGGGCCGCGCCAAACTCACTGCTTAGATCAGGTTTTAGCTCATGCTAAACCGCGACCACCGCTTTCATGGATTCCACGCCCTAGACTTCGCCTATAAGCGAGGGCAGTCAGTCCGTGCCTCGGTGGTTAGTCTTAAGTATGCCCTCAACGACCGACGCCAAACATACCGGGTGGCGGTTGTTGTTAGTAAAAAAGTTAGCAAGTCGGCCGTGGTTCGTAACCGAATCCGACGACGGCTCTATGAAGTGGTTCGCGAACAAGCAGCCAATATTATACAACCATACGATTTGATATTTATGGTGTATGACGTCCAAGTGGCGACGATGGACGCAAAAGAATTACAATCGTCGGTGTTAGGATTACTAAAAAAAGCCGGCATCGTTGTATAGCACGCCAGCTTGCTCTTACCTCCGTTCCTACGTTATAGTTAATACCGAAGGGAATCACGCCGTATTATGTTTACGACTCTAATTGTTCAGCCAATTTTTAACCTGCTAGTGCTTATCTATGCATTACTTCCAGGACATAACTTTGGCCTCGCTATTATCATCTTTACGATCGTGGTTCGAATGGCTCTATGGCCATTGGTTCGCAAGCAGTTGCGCCAAGTTAAGGTCATGCGTGCTTTGCAGCCGCAACTCAAGGTTATTAAAAAGAAGGCTAACGGCGACCGAACTAAAGAGTCGGCCATGCTCATGGAACTTTATAAAGAGCGCGGCGTTAATCCGTTTGGCTCTATTCTTATACTGATTCCGCAGTTTATTATTCTTATCGGTCTGTATAACGGCCTGCACAAGGTGGTTACACACCCTGAACAGATCGTTTCGTTTGCCTACCCATCACTGCAAAACCTACCATGGATGCAGCAGCTTGCAACCAACCTCAATCAGTTCGACGAAACATTATTTGGCATCGTGGACTTAACGCGTAGCGCCAGTGGCCCGAGCGGTATATATTGGCCAGCTATGATTATTGTTATCTTAAGTGCGACGGTGCAGTTCTTTCAGAGTAAGCAGCTGCTACCAAACGACAAGAACGCTCGTAAGCTTCGTGAGATCCTAAAGTCTGCCGGCGATGGCAAGCCAGCCGATCAATCAGAGGTTCAGGCAGCAGTTTCGCGTAGTACTATCTTCCTGCTTCCAATCGTAATCTTTGTGGTGACAATCGGTCTGCCGGCGGCGCTTGGTCTGTACTGGCTCGTTGGTGGCATCGTGGCGATTATCCAGCAGAGCATTATTTTGCGCGAAGATGAAGAAGAGATGGAAGCAATGGCCGACGAGCCTGCAAACAAGCGAAATCTTAAGAATATTCCAGAGGGTGAAATCGTAGCCACCCCTGTAGCTACCCAAAACACTACTCCCAAAAACAAAAAATCAGCAAAGAAAAAGCGGAGGAAGCGATGAATGACAACGTCAACGACTCAATGGATGAAGCGGTACTATACGCCAAAAAATATGTAGAGGACACCTTGTCCTTTTTTGGCCTTAACACCGATGTACACGCGACGAACGACGACGAAGTGATTCAGCTTAATGTTCCGAGCACCCACATGAACGGCTTTTTGATCGGCCAGCGCGGCGACAATGTCCGCGCTCTCCAGTTCCTTGCCAGTAATGCGCTTAAAAACCAAGGCTACGCATACAATCGCGTTAATTTAGACGTGGCAGATTATAAGAAGCAGCGAGCTGACCGTTTGCGCGAAAAGGCCGAGGGTTGGGTTAAACAAGTGGAATCATCTGGCGAGCCGATGGACTTACAGCCTATGAACGCGGCCGATCGTCGTGTAGTGCACCAATTGGCTGCAGACTATAGTCTTACGAGTGAGTCAGTTGGGCAGGGACGTGATCGTCACATTGTGCTTAAGGTCGCTAACAACGAACCCAATAGTTAGTATAATTATAACACACTTGTCAATATATTGCAAATAAGCGGGTAGGGGACTAGTGTTTGAGTAGCTGGTTGTATATGTCTAGTGTTTGCTTAGTCATACGTTGCCATGAGTAACGAGCGGCTTGGGATCGGCCAGCGGTTATAAGCGTTTGGCGCAGATTTTGGTCTGTTAACACCTCGTTTATGGCATCAGACATACTTTGTATATTGAGCGGGTTAAAATAGTGCGCTGCATCGCCGTATATTTCGGGTAAGCAGGTTGCATTACTACTCACTACAGGTGCGCCGTGCACCATAGCCTCTAAGCCTGGTAACCCAAAGCCTTCGCTGAGTGATGGGAATATGTAAGCCTCGCAGTGCTCATACAGCCAACGAAGTTGCCCCTCGCTCACCCTATCAGTAAATACGATGTTCGCTATTTGTTTAGATTCGGCATTTTGCTTAATGTGCGCGTAGTTGCTATCGAATTTACCGGCCAGCACTAATTGCAGATCAGGATGCTGCCCTTTTAGCTGTGCAAAAGCTTCAATGAGTCGAGGGAGGTTTTTATGCGGCGTTGGTCGACCGATATACATAATAAAGCGCTTGTTTTGCAGGCCCGATACCGGCTCTGACGTGTCGGTAATAGCCTCAGCCGCTTCGTAGGTAACGGTAATTTTGCTGCTATTAACACTGGTGTAGGCAACAATATCCTGTTTTACGAATTCGGAGGGGGTTATAAGGGCGTTCGATTTGCGAGCAACCTTTTTTACAACCCACTTATAAACGCCCTGCTTAAACTTGTATACCAATGCTTGCTTGTCGGGGTTAACAAAGCGCATGGTCGTGAGGTCGTGCATAGTGGTGACGGTCGTACCTTTGTAGCGAACCGGCTGGTGGTCTTTGGCAAAATGAACCAGGTCAGCGTGGAGCCCGCGGATTTGCTGGAGTAGGCCAATCTGTTCCTGAAATGTGAATTCTTTGTACGGGCACGCCATTTTTGTAAATCGTGGGTTGCTGAATGTAACACCGTCTATATCTTGTGGCTTAAGCAAGATCGTGTAGTCGTGCTCGGTGTCGATCGTATCCAGATTGTGCACCAACTTAGAAATGTAGCGGCCAGTGCTAGTGGCATATTCTCGGGCGTCGATTACTATGTGGCTCATTACGCTTTAGTATCTCATAAAGTGTCGTTGTATAGATAACGGCGCTAACCACTAGAGGTACGAGGGGCTCAGTGCTATAATTAAGCCATTGTTTACAAAGTTTGGTAAGGGGTAAAGGATTTTATGGCAAAAAGCGCATTGATTACAGGTATTGCAGGACAAGACGGTGGCCACCTTGCAAAATTACTACACGAAAAAGGTTATAAAGTGTACGGAATCATCCGTGGCCAGATGGAATCTAGCCACCCGCGCTATTCCCAGATTAAGGCCGAAATGCCCTATGTTGAGCTGATCATGGCTGACCTTCTCGACGTATCTTCACTTACTCGTGCTATGGTGCAGGCGCAGCCCGACGAAGTGTACAACCTCGCAGCCATTAGCCATGTTGGATACTCGTTCCGTAACCCTATTCTTACCGCCGATGTGACTGGTAAGGGTGTATTAAACGTACTCGAAGCAATTCGTCTTGCAGGTCTCGAAAAGACCGCGCGTTTTTACCAGGCATCTACCTCAGAAATGTTTGGTGGTCTTGACTACAACAAGCCAGACCAAGGCTACACCGAAGAGTCGCTCTTCCATCCTCGTAGCCCCTATGGTGTCGCAAAGCTCTACGGACACTGGATTACTAAGAACTACCGCGAAAGCTACGGCATCTACGCAAGTTGCGGAATTTTGTTTAACCACGAAGGCGAACGCCGTGGACCTGAATTCGTAACTCGTAAAATCAGTAAAGCAGTTGCCCGCATTAAGCTCGGCAAGCAAGAGTACCTAGAGCTTGGCAACATGGATTCTAAGCGGGATTGGGGTTACGCTGGTGATTACGTCGAAGGCATGTGGCGTATGCTACAGCAGGATGAACCAGGTGATTACGTGCTTGCTACTGGTGAGACGCACACAATCCGCGAGTTCTGCGAACTGGCCTTTAAAGAAGCCGGCATTCCAATTGAATGGAAAGGCACGGGCATCGATGAAATCGGCGTTGATGTCACCTCTGGCAAAACGGTTCTTAAGATTAATCCTGAGTTCTTCCGTCCTGCAGAAGTAGATATTCTGCTTGGCGATCCAAAGAAGGCCGAAACCGAATTAGGTTGGGAACGTAAAGTTGATTTCCCTGGCCTGGTTAAGCTTATGGTCGAACACGATCTAGGCTTTGAGCGAGCTAAAGCCTAGCCCTCAATAAGTCATTAATAAAAACGTCCGGTATATACCGGACGTTTTTATTTGCTAGCGATTACGCCAGTCTTCAAGCGCGTCGTGAATAGTCGTTTGAAGGTCGATGGCCGGCTCCCAACCCGCGTCGGTGGCGATCTTGTCATGAGACCCGTAAATGTTAGGGGTGTCGGCAGGACGCATTTTTGCTGGGTCTTGTTCGACGGTAGGGGTTACTGTAGATTCTGTCAGAATGGCATCGAGTATTTCGTGTCCACTGCGCGATGTTCCGGTACAAATATTATAGGTCTCGCCAGACTTACCGTTTTCGAGCAATAAACGGTAAGCGCGAGCAATGTCACGAACATCAGTGTAGTCGCGCTTAGCGTCGAGATTGCCGACGGTAATTGTGTTGGTTGTGCCGTTTTCGCAATTAACTACCTGGCTAATAAGGTCAGAAAGTAGAAACCCAAGGCCCTGACCCGGACCAATATGATTAAACGGCCGTGCCACAATAACTTCAAAGCCGCGGTTTCCGTAGTAGTGCCCTAGTTGTTCCTGAGTGATTTTGCTTACTGCGTAAGGTGAGCTTGGTATAACTTTAGTAGTTTCGGTGATAGGCAGTTCCGCTGCTGGGTCGTACAGACTGCCGCTGCTAATGACAATGAAGCGAGGTTTTACATTTTGCTCGACTGCACGCT
>Ga0247729_10000877_pt1 | contig 11489 bp, 6 predicted proteins | sample UWRJL133311R2_FD_180958 | JGI IMG/M metagenome (GOLD analysis project Ga0247729, IMG submission 180958) | Plant litter microbial communities from Arlington Agricultural Research Station in Wisconsin, United States - UWRJ-L133-311R-2 | ecosystem: Environmental > Terrestrial > Plant litter >... | reverse complement strand
CAGCCTCCCCGAGCTTCCCGGCGGTCGAAGATCGCGTGCTCGCGTTCTGGAAGAAGGACAAGACCTTCCAGGCGTCGATCGACCAGCGCGAGGGCTGCCCCGAGTGGGTCTTCTACGACGGCCCGCCGTTCGCCAACGGCCTTCCGCACTACGGTCACCTGTTGACCGGTTATGCCAAGGACCTGTTCCCGCGGTTCCAGACCATGCGCGGCAAGCAGGTGCACCGTCGCTTCGGCTGGGACACCCACGGCCTGCCGGCCGAGCTCGAGGCGATGCGGCAGCTCGGAATCACCGAGAAGCACGAGATCGAAGACATGGGCATCGCGGCTTTCAACGCCAAGGCCCGCGAGTCCGTGCTCGAGTACACCGCCGAGTGGGAGGCCTACGTCACCCGCCAGGCCCGCTGGGTCGACTTCGAGAACGACTACAAGACCCTCGACGTCACCTTCATGGAGAGCGTGCTGTGGGCCTTCAAGCAGCTGCACACCAAGAACCTCGCCTACGAGGGTTTCCGCGTGCTGCCGTACTGCTGGCACGACGAGACCCCGCTCTCTAACCACGAACTCCGCATGGACGACGACGTCTACAAGATGCGCCAGGACCAGACGGTCACCGTCACCTTCCCCCTCGACGGTGTCAAAGCCGAAGCGCTCGGACTGACCGCAGTGCGAGCCCTGGCCTGGACGACCACCCCGTGGACCCTGCCGACCAACCTCGCGCTCGCCGTCGGTCCGAACATCGAGTACGCGGTTGTCGCATCCGGCCCGCTCGGTGCCGGTGACGGCGCAGAAGAGGGTGTCGCCGAATACCTGCTCGCTACCGACACGGTCGCCGCCTATTACAAGGACCTCGGATACGAGAGTGCGGATGCCGCCAAAGCGGCGATCTCGCGCACTCACCTCGGCTCCGAGCTGGCCGGTGTCACCTACGACCGCCTCTGGGACTACTACGCCGACACCGAGGAGTACGGCACCGAGAACGCCTGGCAGCTGCTTGTCGCCGACTACGTCGCGACCGGCGAGGGCACCGGAATCGTGCACCAGGCCCCGGCCTATGGCGAGGACGACCAGTTGGTCTGCGCCGCGGCCGGCATCCCGGTCATCATCTCGGTCGACGACGGCGGAAAGTTCCTGTCGAACATCGAGGGCGTCGCAGGGCTCCAGGTCTTCGAGGCCAACAAGCCGCTCACGCAGCAGCTGCGCGCAGAGGGTCGCCTCATGCGCGTCGCGAGCTACGAGCACAGCTACCCGCACTGCTGGCGCTGCCGCAATCCGCTGATCTACAAGGCCGTGTCGAGCTGGTTCGTGCGCGTTCCCGAGTTCCGCGACCGCATGAGCGAGCTCAACCAGGAGATCAACTGGGTTCCGGACAACGTCAAGGACGGCCAGTTCGGCAAGTGGGTGGGCAATGCCCGCGACTGGTCGATCTCGCGCAACCGCTTCTGGGGCAGCCCGATCCCGGTGTGGAAGAGCGATGACCTGAACTACCCGCGCGTGGATGTCTACGGCTCGCTGGAAGAGATCGAAGCCGATTTCGGTCGCCTGCCGGTGAACGAGAAGGGCGAGCCCGACCTGCACCGCCCCTACATCGACGACCTCACCCGCCCTAACCCCGACGACCCGACCGGCCAGTCGACGATGCGCCGCATCGAGGACGTCTTCGATGTCTGGTTCGACTCCGGCTCGATGCCGTTCGCCCAGGTGCACTACCCGTTCGAGAACCAGGAGTTCTTCGAAAGCCACAACCCGGCTGACTTCATCGTCGAGTACATCGGCCAAACCCGCGGCTGGTTCTACGTCATGCACGTACTGTCGACCGCGCTGTTCGACCGCCCGGCATTCAAGAACGTCATCAGCCACGGCATCGTTCTGGGCTCCGACGGCCAGAAGATGTCGAAGAGCCTGCGCAACTATCCCGACGTGCGCGAAGTCTTCGACCGCGACGGCGCGGATGCCATGCGCTGGTTCCTCATGTCGTCGTCGGTCATCCGTGGTGGAAACCTCATCGTGACCGAAGAGGGCATCCGCCAGGGTGTGCGCGAGTTCCTGCTTCCGCTGTGGAGCACGTACTACTTCTTCACTCTCTACGCCAACGCTGCGTCGGATGCCTCGGTCCCCGAGCGTGCCGACGGGTACGAAGCCCAGTGGCGCACCGACTCGACCAACGTGCTCGACCGCTACCTGCTGGCCAAGGCGCGCCAACTCATCGTCGAGGTCACGTCAGACCTCGAAGCGCTCGACAGCCCGGTCGCCGCAGCCAAGCTGCGCGACTTCGCCGACGTGCTGACCAACTGGTACGTGCGCCGCAGCCGCGACCGGTTCTGGGCAGGCACCGACACGGATGCTTTCGACACGCTCTACACGGTGCTCGAGACAGTGACGCGCGTCGCTGCTCCGCTGGTACCGCTCGTGGGCGAGGAGATCTGGCAGGGTCTGACCGGTGGACGAAGCGTGCACCTCGAGGACTGGCCCGACCCCGAACTGTTCCCCGCCGACGCTGCACTGGTCGTGGCGATGGACCGGGTGCGCGCCATCGCATCCGCCGGCCTGTCGCTGCGCAAGGCCCGACGACTGCGCGTGCGCCTGCCGCTCGCGACGCTCACCGTGGTGAGCGCCGACCCGGCGTCGCTCGAGGGCTTCAGCGACATCCTGCGCGATGAGCTGAATATCAAGGCGGTCGAATTGCGCCAGCTCGAAGCCGACAGCCTCGACGCGTTCGGCATCACCAAGAAGCTCACCGTCAACGCACGCGCCCTCGGCCCACGCCTGGGCAAGCAGGTGCAGACCGTGATCAAGGCGGCGAAGGCCGGTGACTGGACCGCAGAGGGCGACACCGTCGTCGTCGGCGGCATCGAGCTGCTCGCGACCGAGTTCGAGCTCGAGCTGCAGTCGGAGTCGGATGCCTCGGCGATCGAGTTCCTCGACGATGGCGGCTTCGTCATCCTCGACACCGAGACCACCCCTGAGCTCGAAGCCGAGGGCCTGGCCCGCGACCTCATCCGTGCGATCCAGGACACCCGCAAGGCTGCCGGGCTCGACGTGAGCGACCGGATCCGCCTGTCGATCATCGGCAGTTCTGCCGATGACGTCGCCGCGGTGATGGCATTCGGCACCACTATCGCGGGCGACACCCTCGCGACGGCGTTCGGGGCCAGCCAGCACGACGAGCCGGAGCTGCACGCGGCGACGGCATCGCCAGCCGGTTCCCAGCGCGCGACTCTCGCCGCTGGACAGTACGCCAACTCTGGTGTCATCGTGATTGATGTATGGAAGGCGGCTTCGGTCGATGTCTGATTCTGGTAACAACACGCCCACCGGGCCGAACGACGACGACAACGACGACTCGAACTACGACTCCGAGTTCGACGCCGAGATCGAGAGCCTGCGCGAGGGCGAGGACCCCGACAACGTCGACCTGGACGACGCCTCCCACCCGCTTGCCGACCTCAGCCCGTTCGCGGTCGCCGGGTCGGCTGAAGAGGGTTACGAGGGCGACAACCTCAGCGAAGACTCCGACTGGGACCTCGACGACTCCGAGTACCAGACCGGCGCCGACCGGGTCTACGACGAACTCCTCGCCCGCATCGGCGAGGGTGCTCCGCAGCCACGCCTCGAAGCCACCCGTCGCGTCGTCGAACTGCTCGGCGACCCGCACCGGTCGTACCCGATCATCCACGTGACCGGCACCAACGGAAAGACATCGACGAGTCGCATCGCCGAGAGCATCCTGCGTGCCTACGGCCTGCGCACCGGCCTCATGACGAGCCCGCACCTGCAGCGCGTCAATGAGCGGATCATGATCGACGGCCGCCCGATCTCGAACCGCGCACTCGTCTCGAACTGGGACGACATCCAGCCGTTCATCGACCTCGTCGACACCGACCTCGTCGCCGCCGGAGAACCCGGACTCACCTTCTTCGAGGCCCTCACCGTTCTCGCGTTCGCGAGCTTCGCGGATGCCCCGGTCGACGTCGCCGTGATCGAGGTCGGCATGGGTGGCGAATGGGATTCCACCAACGTCGCCGACGGCCAGGTTGCGGTGTTCAGCCCGATCGCCCTCGACCACACGCAGCGACTCGGTTCGACCACGGCCGAGATCGCCCGCACGAAGTCCGGCATCATCAAGCCGGTCGCCCGGGTCGTCACGGCGATCCAGCCGACGGATGCCCTGGCCGAGCTCGAGCGCGCCAGTGAGCTCACCGAGTCCACGATCGCACTCGAGGGCGACGCGTTTGCGCTCGAATCGACTGTTGTCGCTGTCGGCGGGCAGGTCATCACGGTTCGCGGACTTGCCGGAACCTACGAAGACCTGTTCCTGCCCCTGTTCGGTGACTTCCAGGGCCACAACGCCGCGCTCGCAATCGCCGCGGTCGAATCGTTCATCGGCGACGGCGCCCAGCCGCTCACCGGCGATCTGCTCGCCGAGGGACTCGCGACCGTGACGTCTCCGGGGCGCCTGCAGATCGTGGGAACCGAGCCGACCGTTCTCGTCGATGCTGCTCACAACCCGCACGGCGCCCAGGCTCTCGCCTCCGCTGTGAAGTCGTACTTCACCTTCGACGAGATCACCGTCGTGATCGGCGTGCTCGAAGACAAAGACGCCCGCGGAATTGTGGAGGCCCTCGCCCCGATCGCGACGCGTTTCGCCGTCACGCAGTCCAGCTCCACCCGCGCCATCGACCACGAGGAACTCGCGGACATCGTGCGCGAGCTCGCCGGAACGGATGCGACGATCGAGTTCGACACCGTGCTCGACGCCCTCGACGATGCTCGCGCCTGGGCTGCAGACGGTGAGAAGCGCGCCGTTCTCGTTGCCGGCTCCATCACCCTCGTCGGCGAGGTCATCGACCTGGCCAGTGATGAAGGGTGGATGAAGTGACCGATAGCGCCCAGCCCGCCCCGACCCGCAAGGCGCGCGTTCGTCGCGCGCGTTCGGTGACGGAGTCGCTGCTGTCCATCGTGCTGTTGCTCGAGGCGTTCCTGGTGTTCTTCGTCACGCTCGTCGTCTACGGCCTGCGCGCGCTCGAGCCCGCGGTCGCGTTTGCCGGGGGAGCGGTCTTCATCGTGCTGCTGCTCGCGACGAGCGGTGTGCTGCGGCATCCGGCCGGCCTGGCCTTCGCCTGGCTGCTGCAGGTCGCCCTGGTGGCCACCGGTTTCATCATGGTCCCGATGTTCGTGGTTGCGGCGGTCTTCGTCGCGCTGTGGACGTTCTGTTTTGTCCGCGGTCGCCAGATCGACCGCCAGAAGGCCGCATTCGCAGCCGATTCCGCCACAACCGATCGCACTATCGATCCCAAGGAGAACATCGCATGAGCGTCGAAGAAACACTCGTACTGGTCAAGCCCGACGGCGTTGCCCGCAACCTGACCGGCGAGATCCTGCGCCGCATCGAGGCGAAGGGATACCAGCTCGTCGACATCAAGTTCGTCGAAGCCGATCGCACCTTGCTCGCCTCCCACTACGCCGAGCACGAGGGCAAGCCGTTCTACGAGCCCCTCGTCGAGTTCATGGAGAGTGGCCCGATCGTCGCCATCCGCGTCGCCGGAAACCGCGTCATCGAGGGCTTCCGCTCGCTGGCCGGAACCACCGACCCGACCACCGCCGCGCCCGGCACGATCCGTGGCGACCTCGGCCGCGACTGGGGCCTCAAAGTGCAGCAGAACCTCGTGCACGGCAGCGATTCGGTCGAGTCGGCGCAGCGCGAGCTCGCCCTCTGGTTCGACTAAGCACTTCCTGGTCGCGAGGTGCGACTTTCGGGGCGATTCTTCACTGAAACCGCCCCGAAAGTCGTAACTCGCGTCGCTGGGGTCAGCCGGCCGGCGTCTCGCTCGGCGTGGGCGTCTCCGCGGCGGGGAGCGTCGCGACGATTCCCTGCACGAAGGTGGCGAAAGCTGCAGCATCCGTGTTCGACCCGGTGTACTGGGTGCCACTCACGATGACCATCGGGGTTCCGCTGAAGGCCTCGGTGTTCGAGTTGGGAATGACGCCGTCGGTCACGCGGGTGGTCGCGGCCTTGGTCCAATCCTTGAACGTCTGGTCGTCGATGCAGCTGTTGACCTCCGCGCTGTCGATGCCGGCGAGCTTCACGTTGGCCTTGATCTGGTCGTCCGTGAGACCGCCCGTCTGCTCTTCGGGCTGGTTCTCGAAGAACACGGTGTTGAGGTCGAAGAACTTGTCGGGCTCGTAGTTGGCGACACACGCGGCCGCGTTCGCGGCGCGGGTCGAGTACTTGTTGCCGTTCGACTGGGAGTCGAGCCCGGCGATCGGGTGGATCTCGAGCGTTGCGGATCCCTCGGTGACCCACTGCTTGATCTGTTCGGCGTTGGTCGCCTCGAACTCCTGGCAGAACGGGCACTGGTAGTCGACGTAGATGTCGATGTTCGCGGTGTCCGGATACTTGATCTGGTCGGTGACCACCGGGTCGGCCCCGCTGGCGACGTTGCCGGTCTTCACCGCGGTGATCGCCGAGCCGTCACCCTGCAGCAGGATGCCGTCGCTGGCCATATTCTTCGGACCGGGGCCGGCGGGCTGGTTCGAGACAGCGATGGCGCTCACGACGATGGCCGCGATCACGAGCACGGTGAGCACGACGCCACCCTGCACGATCCACTTGGTGCGCTTCTGGCGTCTCTGCTCTTTTTCGCGCATCTGGCGCGCCTGTTCGCGGGCGTGCTCGCGGCGGGCTGCTTTGGAATCGCCGGAATTCGACATGGTGACCTCTCGCACAGGAAAACAGCGCGACTCTGGCCGCGACAGTGCGAGAGTAGCGGATGCCGTTTGTCGCCAGCCGAGCGCTAGCTGGGCGTTTGTTCCACGCCGGTTGTGTGCTGCGGGACAGCTAGAGCTGGTTGATGACGTCGAGCCCGGCCTGCGCGACACCGGCGACGACGAGGTAGCTGACGACCGTGATCGCGGGCACCCAGGTGTACGCCCCGGCGAAGAACCGGCGGGCGCGCGGGGGAGTCGGAATGGCGCCGGTCGACAGGTTGCGCAGGGTCACCGCCCAGAACACCGGGATGGTCACCGCCCACGTCACCATGCACCACGGGCACAGGGTTCCGAGCACGAAGACGCTCTGGCTGATCAGCCAGATGACGAGCGCGAGGGCGCCGACGACGCCCAGGTTGAAGATTATCCAGAACCAGCGGGCGAAGCGGGCACCGGCGAGTAGTGCGGCTCCGACGACTACCGGGGCCACCCATCCGGTGACGCCGAGGAGCGGGTTCGGAAACCCGAACAGCGACCCCTGCCACGACTCGAGGTTCGCCCGGCACTGCACGAGCAGGCTGAAATCGCAGCCCAGTTCGGCCGTCGGGTTGGTGAGCAAATGGAACTTCTCCACGGTCAGCATGAAAGCTGCGAACCACCCGATGCTTCCCCCGATTATGAGCAGGATTGCGAGGGCGTAGGGCCGGCGGGAGGCCGTTTCTTGGGTCACCCTCGGATTATTGCACGCGTCAAATCACGGCCGACTGGCAATGCGTGCGATAATTTGAGTTAGTCAACCGAGCCGCGCTCGTGTTGGCGCCAAAGAAGGCTTACCGGGCAACCCACCGGACTGCGGAATACAGCAACGATTTGCTGTCGTATCGGATAGCAAGCTCCGAAGTACCGAGTGACAGCAACGGTGCAGAACAGCCAGAGCAGACAGTGACCGCACAGGAGTGCAGGCACACGACATGCCGGTTGTAGACATGAAGAATTGGCAGCGGAGTAGCCCTGGTGAAACGCGCACGAGAGAGTACCCGGTGGGCCGCGCGGCTTCCCACTTGGGCTAGGAGTACACCAGAAATGGTGAATGACAACAAGACAAATGAAACGCCGGAACCGAAAAGACGCAAGGGACTCTTTGGACGCCTGTCCAAGGCAGAGCCGGTAGCTGCGGCGCCGATCGCGCCCGAGCCCGTCGCTCAGCCCGTAGCTCCCGAGCCGGTGCAGGAAGCCCCGGTCGAGGTCGCACCCGTCGCCGAGGCCACGGCATCCGCACCCCGTGCCCGCCGCGCTCCAGCCAAGAAGGCCGCTGACCACGTCAACGCCGAGAGCACGGATGCCGCCGAGACGACCACGATCTCCGACGTCGCCAGTGATCTGCCCAGTGACGGCGCTCCCGCACGCAAGGCCCCGGTTCGCCGTTCGCGCGCCAAGGTCGTCGCAGAAGACGAGGCCGCCCCAGAAGAGACCGTCGACGAGGCGCCCGTCGTCCGCTCGACCACGTCGCTCATCTTCCAGGCCCCCGCAATCACGCCGCTGCCGGCCCGCGCCCCGTCGCGTTCGGCCCAGCCGGAGCGCACCAACGACCGCGGTGCAGACCGCAACACCGACCGTGCGGATGACCGTGCGGAGGAGTCGGGCACCGTCCGTCGCCGTTCGCGCCGCCGCCCGGGTGAAGAACTGCGCGATGGCGACGACGCCCCGAACACGGTTGTCCGCGTCCGCCAGCCGCGCCCCGAGCCCGTTCTCAGCAACGAGCCGACCCGCGTCAAGGGTTCGACCCGCCTCGAAGCCAAGAAGCAGCGCCGCCGCGACGGTCGCGATGCCGGCCGCCGTCGCCCGGTGATCACGGAATCCGAATTCCTCGCCCGTCGCGAGAGTGTCGACCGCGTCATGGTCGTGCGCTCGAAGTACGGCCGCATCCAGATCGCCGTGCTCGAAGACGGCGTTCTCGTCGAGCACTACGTCGCCAAGAACCAGGACATGTCGCTCATCGGCAACGTCTACCTCGGTCGCGTGCAGAACGTGCTGCCGAGCATGGAAGCCGCGTTCGTCGACATCGGGCGCGGCCGCAATGCCGTGCTCTACTCCGGTGAAGTCGACTGGGATGCCGCCGCCGAGAAGTCGGCCGACGGTAAGACCCAGGCCCGCCGCATCGAGCTCGCGCTCAAGCCGGGCGACAAGGTCCTCGTGCAGGTCACGAAGGACCCGGTCGGACACAAGGGTGCCCGCCTCACCAGCCAGGTCTCGCTTCCCGGTCGTTACCTCGTCTACGTTCCCAACGGTTCGATGAACGGCATCAGCCGCAAGCTGCCCGACACCGAGCGTGCGCGCCTGAAGAAGATCCTCAAAGAGGTCCTGCCCGAGAACGTCGGCGTCATCGTGCGCACGGCAGCCGAGGGCGCGACCGAAGAGCAGCTCACGCTCGACGTGCAGCGCCTCACGAACCAGTGGGCAGAGCTCAGCCGCCTGCAGGAGAACGCCGCAGCGCCGGCACTGCTGCACAGCGAGCCCGACCTGTTGATCAAGATCATCCGCGATGTCTTCAACGAGGACTTCCACAAGCTCGTCATCGACGGCCAGGACGCCCAGGAGGTCATCGAGAGCTACCTTCGCGGTGTTGCCCCCGACCTGCTCGACCGTGTGCAGGCCTTCGAAGGAAGCAACGACCCGTTCGACGAGTTCCGCGTCTCGGAGCAGATCGAGAAGGCACTCGACCGCAAGGTCTGGCTGCCGTCGGGTGGATCGCTCGTTATCGACCGCACCGAGGCAATGACCGTCGTCGACGTCAACACCGGCAAGTTCGTCGGATCGGGGGGAAACCTCGAAGAGACCGTCACCAAGAACAACATCGAGGCTGCAGAAGAAATCGTGCGCCAGCTGCGCCTGCGCGACATCGGCGGAATCATCGTCGTCGACTTCATCGACATGGTGCTCGAGTCGAACCGCGACCTCGTGCTGCGCCGACTCGTCGAGTGCCTCAGCCGTGACCGCACCAAGCACCAGGTGGCCGAGGTCACCTCTCTCGGACTCGTGCAGATGACGCGCAAGAAGCTGGGCCTCGGCCTGCTCGAGACGTTCAGCGAGCCGTGCGAGACCTGCGCCGGTCGTGGAATCGTCATCCACCACGACCCCGTCACCAAGCACCGCCCGCAGGTCCAGACCGAGCAGGCGCCGATGAACAACCGTCGCGGACGCGGCAAGGGTTCGAATGGCGGCGCCAACGGCGGCAACGGTGGCTCGAACAACAACAACTCGGGAAACAACAACGGCGGAAACTCGGGCACTGCGCCCAAGGCCGGCGCCCCCGCAGGCAACGGAACCCACGCGATCACCGAAGACGTGCGCCACGCGCTCGCCCAGATCGCCGCGAGCACCGTCATCGTCAACGAGCACGGCACGGATGCTGACGCCAGCGCCGCAGTCGCCATCGTCGCCGAGACCACGGCTCCCGACGCTACAACTGCTGCGGCTTCCGAAGCTGCTGTCGACAACGCCGAAGCGGACAACGCCGCTGCGCCGCGTGAGTCGAAGCGCTCGGGCCGTGGACGCTCGGGCAACTCGCGTGCGAACAACTCGCGCTCCGGCGCTGCAGAGAGTGCGGCATCCGAGGCTCCTGCCGCCGAGGCCGCACCCGCAACAGAAGCACCCGTACTGACGGGCATCGCAACGCCTGGTGCAGCGTCGGCCAACGCTGCATCGGAGCCGGTCGCGATTCTCGACATCCCGGTCACGAAGAACGTCCGTGCCGCTCGTCGCATCAGCAACAAGGACGCGGAGTCGATTCTCGATTCCGTGCTCGAGGCGCTGCCCGAGCCCAAGCAGCCCGGCCAGGGCCGCCCGCGCACCTCGCGTCGCGCTGGCAGCGCCGGTGCCGTCGTGAGCGCGCCGATCGTCGAGGACTAACCCTCACCAGCTTCACCCGAACGCTCCCGTGGCCCAGGCCGCGGGGGCGTTCGTCTTTGGCCCTCCACTTGTAAAACTCAGGAAAAACCCCCCCTGCGGCCTCAGCAGGTCCCGCTGTTTCCGGCACTTTCAGACCAGTTGCCAGAGGTTTCTCCTGAGTTTCACAAGGGCAGCGGCTCCGGAGGTTCCCAGCACCCTCCGTTTAGGATCGGCAGGTGACCCGTACCGACGAGCGCCCGCCCGCCGCCGCAAAGCACACCCACCCCAGCGCCTGGACCCCCAAGCGCATCACCTGGATCGCCGTCGGCCTCGGCGGGATCGTGCTGTTGTTCGTCATCCGCGGCTTCAGTGCGGGCCTCGACGTGGCGCTTCCGAACCAGGCCCAGGACCTGCTGACTCTAGCGATCAGCGTCATCGTCGAGTCGCTGCCGTTCGTCATCCTCGGAATCCTTCTGTCGCTGCTCGTGCAGGTCTGGATTCCCGAGGCGTGGCTGGTGAAGTACCTGCCGCGCAACCCGATCCTGCGGCGCGCGGCGATCTCGTTCCTCGGCGTGCTGCTGCCAGTGTGTGAGTGCGGCAACGTGCCGCTCGCCCGCGGCCTGATGGTCAAGGGTTTCACCGTCTCCGAGTCGATGACGTTCTTGCTCGCGGCACCCATCCTCAACCCGATCACCATCATCACGACGCACCAGGCCTTCGGCTGGGACAACGGCATCCTCGCCGCCCGGCTCGTCGGCGGTTTTCTCATCGCCAACATCGTCGGCTGGTTGTTCAGCCTGCATCGCGACCAGGACTCCCTGCTCACGCCGAGATTCGCGGCCGAGTGCCGGGTTCCTGCTTCCCACGATCACCACGAGACACAGATGCAGCAGA
>Ga0247729_10000876_pt1 | contig 11492 bp, 9 predicted proteins | sample UWRJL133311R2_FD_180958 | JGI IMG/M metagenome (GOLD analysis project Ga0247729, IMG submission 180958) | Plant litter microbial communities from Arlington Agricultural Research Station in Wisconsin, United States - UWRJ-L133-311R-2 | ecosystem: Environmental > Terrestrial > Plant litter >... | reverse complement strand
CGGAGGGCGGCGAGACGGCGCCGCGCCCGGGCCGCCTGCGCCCGGCGGCCGCGCAGCGGGCCGTGGCGGGCGGCTCGCAGCGCCTCCCGCGCCTCCTCCCAGGACTCGTCGCTGTACGGCGCGAACTCCTGCGTCCCCGCGCGCCGGCGGTCGCGCCACCTGCGGCTCTTGCGCCGACGCTCCACAACCGAGCCGCGATGGGTGTTCGCGGTCACGGCGAGGGTGATGCCGCACCCGACTGCGCCGACGGCCAGGCCGGGCCAGCCGAGCAGCGGGGTCAGCACGATACCGAGGGCGATGAACAGCGCGAGCATCGCGACCCGCGTTCTCGAGTGCGTGCCGCCGAAGAAGGAGCGGTGTCCGGTCTCTCCTCCGAGGTAGCGCACGACGGCCCTGGTGGAGTCGGTCATGAGTCCCTCCCTCTGCCCTTCGGGCCGTCGCCGTCGTGCCTGGTGCCGCCGGATGCCCGCCCGGTCGGCTTCTGGCCGGGGCGCTTGCCGCCGCTCGCGGAGCCCGTCGACGGCCGCGCGACCGCGACCCGGGCGCCGGACTCGGTCTCGGCCCGCGCGCCGCGGCCGCTCGAACGGGCCGCCGCGGCGTCGCCGAGGGCGGCCACGGCGCGCGGCTCCTGCCCGATCACCGACACGTCCCGGTCGGGGTGCGACCGCACGCCGGCGAGCGTCGCGGTCGTCCCCTCGGAGGCGGGGGCGCGCTGGCCGAGGCGGTCGGTGGCGTCGGAGACGTTGCCCGACCCGATCACGCTCGCCATCGTGGCGGGGCCCGTCGATCCGCCGATGAGCACCGGGACGGCGGGTGCCAGCCTGAGCAGCAGCAGCGGCGAGAGGGCGGCCGCGAACAGCGCGACGACGGCCACCAGCAGTTCCACCAGGGTCTGCAAGGCGGGATCGGTGCCGAAGGCGGCCGTGGACTCGGCCATCATCGTGAAGGCGAAACCGAGCAGGAAGAAGAGCAGGGGCTGCGCGGCGAGCACCCCCACCCACAGGCCCACGAGGCGGAGGCCGAAGCTGCGCCGCGTCGGGTCGATGATCCAGACCAGCGCGAGCGGGATGAGCACCCCCGCGAAGTAGAGCGTGACGAACTGCGCGACGAGCATGAGCAGAACGAGGAACAGCCCGATCAGCATTCCGAGCATGAGCAGCACCGCGATCGGCATCCCCCCGGCGATCTCCTCGGGCTCCGCCCCGGTGATCATGTCCTGGAAGCGGTCGGCGACGGTGCCGACCGCGTCCCGCACACCCCAGTCGACGAAGACGTCGGTGAGCGAGTGGAAGAAGGAGACGAGCATGATGCCCGCCACGGGACCGAAGGTGGCCCCGAGCAGGAACGCCCCGAAGTAGAGCCCGAGGGAGTCGACCAGTTCGCGCCCGGACTGCCGGCCGCGCGCGGTGCGGATGAACTGTGGGAAGAGCAGCGTGACGGCCACGAAGATCGCCGTGGCGAACGACACCCGGTAGGCGTCGATGAACCACTCGGCGCTGAGATCGGGCAGCGTCGCCTCGGAGAGCGCCGGCAGCACGTCGCCGCTCAGTCCGGCGGCGGCGTCGCGCAGCGTCTCGAAGGTGTTGCCCCAGGGGTCGGACATGTAGGAGACCCCGCCCGGAGGCGCGTTCACCCCGTCGCCGAGGCCGCCGATGATGCTGCCGATGCCCCCGGTGTCCTCGTCGTCGTCGATCTCCATCCACAGCATCAGCAGCCTCCGCCGAAGGGTGTGCCGATCGAGAAGAGGTCTTCGGTGGTGCGGGTGCCCTCCGACCGCACGAAGGTCCAGCGGCCGTCCTCCCAGGAGACGGTGACGGTGATGGAGCCCTTGAGCGACGGGCTCAGCTCGCCGTCGCGCACCAGCGCCGTTCCGATCGACGCGGTCACCGCGTCGGCCTCCGCCGACTCCACGAAGTAGACGCCGGAGACGGTCGACAGCCAGTACGGCTCGCTCTCGGCAACCAGTCCCCCGGAGAGGTCGGGTTCGGAGTCGAAGAAGGCGACGAGGTCGCGGGTCGGAGCCGCGGAGGAGATCGCCTCCTGCTGCACGCGATCGACGTCCTCCGGGTAGGGGTACTGGTTGAGAAACCGCACGAAGGCCGCGGCCACCTCGACGGCGCCGCTCTCGGTGTGACCGGCGCTCTCCTGGGCCGCGATCAGCATCGCGGCGTCCCGTGTGTCGCCACCCAGGCATCCGCTCACCGCCGCGGCGGTCGTCTCGACCGGGTTCGGCGGGGCGGCCGGGTCGACAGCTGCGCCGCCGGGGGTGTCGCGCTCGGGGCCGGGGGCGGAGAGCCGCAGTGCGATCACGACCCCGGCGGCCACCACGAGGACGACCAGCGCGACCACGGCCCAGGTGCGCCTGAGGCGTGACGGGGGCGGGGCGACACTCACGGCGGCGCCGCTAACTGAACAGGGCCAGGATCGCTCCGACGATCACACTGATCGCCGCGATGAGGCCGAGGGAGAGGGCAGCCCAGGTGACGCGGAGCCGCGCGAGGCGGTACTCGTTGGGGTTCTGGGCGTTGGAGGCGGTGGCCATCCGGGTGATCCCCAGCAGCAGCACCACGACCCCGACGACGATGCAGATCCCCCAGATCGCGGCGATGAGCTTCTGCCAGAGCTCGGTGAACTCGACGCCGAACACGCTGAAGTCCGGCACGATCCCGTCGAGGGGATTGTCGATGGACAGCAGGATTTGCTGAAGACGCACCGACGGCACCTCCTCGTGGTTGTCCGGCGTGGTGATGTGGTCTTTTCAGGCAGAGTAAACCCGGGCGGCGCAAATGTCACTGACGGGGACCGTACTTCCCGCGCAGATCTAACGAAGGAGTCTCGCTGATCGGTTGACAGTCCAACGGGCACGCGAGTACGACAGGGGGTTATCCAGACCGCGCCGGCTCGCCGGCACAGGCGGGGGATGCCGGTCGCGGGTTCCGTCCTCAACGTGGAGGGCTCATGAAAACTCAAGATCCGTACCGACGCTCGCGGGCTATGGCAGCGCGCGTCGTCGTCGGGGCAGCCGTCGCCGCCCTCGTCATCACCGCCGTTCCGTCGACCGCCGCGACGGCCGTCGACGAGCCGTGGATGGACACCGCCCTCTCCCCCGACGACCGGGCGGACCTCCTGTTGCAGGCGATGACGCTGGAGGAGAAGGTCGAACTGCTCACGGGCGACCAGGGCGACGCCCCCGTCGCCTTCTACAACGCCGGGATCGAGCGGCTCGGCATCCCCGAGCTCCGGATGGCCGACGCCACCGGCGGCATCGGCGCGCGCGGATGGCTGCTCCCCGACACGGCCGACACCGCGACGCAGATGCCGGTGAACCTCGCCCTCGCCGCGACGTGGGATCCGCAGCGGGCGCGCGACTACGCGGGCGTGGTCGCCGACGAGGCCAGGCAGACCGGCCACCAGCTGCTGCTCGGGCCCAACTCCGACCCGACCAGGAACCCGTTCTGGGGCAGGCAGGCCGAGTCGGCCAGCGAGGACCCCGAGCTCAACTCCGCCATGGTCGTGCCCTACGTGCAGGAGGTGCAGGAGCGCGACGTCATCGCCGACCTGAAGCACTACGCCGCGTACACGCAGGAGACCTACCGGGGCATCGGGCAGAACGTGATCACCGACGAGCGCACACTGCGCGAGGTGCACATCGCGGCCTACGAGGCGGCGATCCGGGACGCCGACCTCGGCTCCGTGATGTGCTCGTTCAACAAGGTCAACGGGGTCTACGCCTGCGAGAGCCCGCTCCTGCTGCGCGAGATCCTGCGGGAGCAGCTGGGCTTCCGGGGCTTCGTGCTGACGGACTTCGGAGCCGCCCACTCCACCGAGGGCTCGATCGAGGCCGGTCTCGACATGGAGACGGGCACCGACGTGTTCTACGGCGCGGCACTGCTGGCCGCGGTGCAGGAGGGCCGGGTCGCCGAGAGCCTGGTCGACGAGTCGGTGCTGCGCATCCTGCGCACCATGTTCGCCTTCGGGGTCTTCGACGGCGACTACACACCCTCCGCGATCCCGGTGGCCGAGCACGGCGCCGTGGCGCGGGAGGTCGAGGAGGATGCGATCACCCTGCTGAAGAACGACGGCGCGACCCTCCCGTTCGACGCGGAGCAGCTGGACTCGATCGCCGTCATCGGCGCCGACGCCACCGTGCCGGGGGCACTCGGCGGATCCGCCTACGTACTGCCGACCTACGAGGTCTCGCTCCTCGACGCGATGCGCGCGCGGGGTCGCGAGATCGGGGCGGACGTGCGGTACGCGCAGGGCAACGACCCGGTGCACGCGGCGACGATGATCGAGCCGGCCGACATGACCGCCGTGCCCTCGTCGGTGCTGCGGCCGGAGCGCGGCATCGGCGACGGGCTGACCGCCCGGTACTTCCCGAACGCGGACTGGTCGGGAGCGGTCGGCCTCACCCGCACCGAGGGCCAGGTGCTGTACGACACCGGGTTCACCGGCTCCCCCGCCTTCGCCAACCTGATCGCGTTCCAGACGCCGCCGACACCCATCCTCGCGGGACTGGGACCGGCCGGCACCGGTGACCAGTCGGTGCGCTACACCGGCACGCTCGTCGCGCCGAGCACCGGCGGGTACGTGCTCGGCGGCACCGGCTGGGGCGACGCCCGGGTCTGGCTCGACGACCAGCTCGTCGTCGACATGACCGGCCAGGACGGGCGCCGCGACGTGCGCTCCGGAACTCTGCAGCTCCAAGCCGGACAGGAGTACGGCCTGCGCGTCGAGTACACGCAGAACCGCCCGCTCGTCGGTCTGCAGCCGGGAACGTTCCTGCTGGAGTGGTCGACGCCCGCCGACGCGGTTCCCCCGTCGGTGGCGGAGGCCGCGCAGGCCGCGGCCCAGTCGGAGGCGGCCGTCGTGTACGTGCGCACCTACGAGGGAGAGGAGCGCGACCGGGTCTCGCTCAAGCTGCCGCAGAACGCGGACCAGCTGGTGCGCGCGGTCACCGCCGCCAACCCGAACACGGTCGTCGTGCTCGCGAGCGGCGGCGCGGTGACGATGCCGTGGCTCGACCAGGCGCCCGCCGTTCTGCAGAGTTACTTCGGCGGCCAGGAGGAGGGCAACGCGCTCGCCTCGATCCTGTTCGGCGACGAGGATCCGTCCGGCCACCTGCCGGTGTCGTATCCGCGGAGCGAGGAGCAGCTGCCGCCGGGCGTGCAGAACCCGTGGCTCGACGACATCGACGTGGAGTTCTCGGAGGGCCTGAACATCGGCTACCGCGGCTACCTCGCCGGCGACGTCGACCCGTTGTTCGCCTTCGGCCACGGCCTCTCGTACACGGAGTTCGACTACGACCGCCTGCGGGTGGGCAACTCCATCCGGGCGTCCGGCGGCAACGACACCGTCGATGTGCGGGCGCGGCTGCGCAACACCGGCGACCGGGACGGCACGGAGGTGGTGCAGGTCTACCTCGGGCCGCTTCCGGGCGGGGTCGCCTCGCCCCCGCTGAAGCTGGCCGGCTTCGCCAAGGTCGACATCGGCGCGGGCGACCGGGAGCAGGTGCGGATCGAGCTCGACCGCCGCGACTTCTCCTACTGGGATGCCGAGGCGGACGCCTGGGTGACCCCCACCGGGCAGGTCCCCGTCTACGTCGGGCGTTCCGCGGTCGACGTGGAGCTGGCCGGGACGGTGCGCGTGCGCGAGTGAGCGGATGCGCCGCAGGGCGGCGGGCCGTGGCGGGTGCGCACGATGGGCGCACCCGCCACGGTCCGCGCTCCCGGCGGGCGGGCAGGCGCGATCGTGCAGAATCGGGTGATGACCTCCCGCCGCAGCCTGCTCTCCAACCTGGTGCCGCCGATCATCCGCGCGATGGGAGGCAAGCGCGAGTTCTCCTCGGCCGCCCTCACGCTGGGACGCGCCGAGCGGCACCTGCTGCGCCCGGAGCCGTTCGCACCGCCGAAGAGCCTGGACCGCCGCGTCGACGTGGCCATCCGCCACGTCTCCGACTGGCCGGTCTACACCGTGGGCCCGAAGCACGGGCCGGTACGCCGGCGCGCGCTCTACACGCACGGCGGCGCGTGGGTGCACGAGATCTCGCCGTTCCACTGGCGCCTGATCGCCGGGCTTGCCGAGCGCACCGGCACCGAGTTCACCGTTCCGATCTACCCGCTCGCGCCTCGCGGGACCGCCGGTGCCGTGGTGCCCGTGATCGCCGACCTCGCGGCGCAGCTCGTGGCGGAGGCCGGCGCGCAGAACGTGGTGCTCCTCGGCGACTCGGCGGGCGGCACGATCACCCTGTCGGCGGCGATGCTGCTGCGCGACCGCGGTGTGCCGTCGCCGCGGGACGTCGTGCTGATCGCCCCGGTGATCGACATGACCTTCACCGACCCGGTGATCTACCAGATCGAGCCGCGCGATCCGTGGCTGAACGTTCCCGGCCCGCGCGCCGTCGCCGAGGTGTGGCGGGGCGGGCTGCCCATCGAGCACCCGCTGGTGAGTCCGCTGCACGGCTCGCTGCACGGGATCGGCCGCATCACCCTGTTCAGCGGGACTCGCGACATCACCCACGCCGACGCCCGCACCCTCGTGCGCAAGGCGCGGGCGGAGCGGCATCCGCTCGACTTCCACCAGCGCGCGAACATGCTGCACGTCTACCCGCTGCTGCCCATCCCCGAGGGCGCGGAGGCCCGGCGGGCGATCGCCGCGGTTCTTGCGGGGACACCCGCCGGGCGGGGCACTACTTCGCCAGGAAGTCCAGCAGCGCGCGGTTGAACTCCTCCGCATGGCTGACGTTCACGCCGTGCGGGCCGCCCGCGATCACCACCAGCTCGCTCCCCCGGATCGCCGCGTGCGTGCGCTTGCCGGAGCCCTCGAAGGGCACCGTGCCGTCGCCGTCGCCGTGGATCACCAGGGTCGGCACGGTCACCTTCGCGAGGTCGTCGCGGAAGTCGGTGGTCGCGAAGGCGGCCATGGTCTCGAGCGCCGCGGCCTTGCTGGACTGCTTGGCGAGCTCGAGCGCGATCTGGCGCTGGGCCTCGCTGACCTTCAGCACTCCGTCGACCGAGTAGAACTGGGTCGTGAAGTCGTCGTAGAAAGCGTCCTGGTTCACGGTGAGGCCGGCCGTCATCGCGGCCGCCTGGTTCATCTCGAGCGGGCCGTCGGGGTTGGTCGGCGACTTGAGCAGGAACGGCGGCACCGCGGAGGCGAAGACCACGCTGTGCAGCCGTTCGGTGCCGTACTTCGAGAAGTAGCGGGCCACCTCGCCGCCGCCCATCGAGAATCCGACGAGGGTGACGTTCTTCAGGTCGAGTTCGACGAGCAGGGCGTGCAGGTCGTCGGTGAGGGTGTCGTAGCCGTACCCGGTGAGGGGCTTGTCGCTGCGTCCGAACCCGCGTCGGTCGTAGGTGACGACCCGGTAGCCGGCGTCGCGCAGTGCGGGGACCTGCTCCGACCAGGAGTCGCCGGAGAGCGGCCAGCCGTGGATGAGGACCACGGGTCGCCCGGGTGCGCCGGTGTCGTCGACGTGCAGCTTCGTGTCGGTGAGCAGTCCGTGGTGTGCGGTGATCTCGGTCATCGTGCCTTCCCTTCCGCCGGCGCACCGGTGGCGACGGCGTCGGGAATGGTTCGGCGACGAGCGCGCGATCGGATTGGTCGGCGTCCGCCGCCTCCGCGCACCGCGCACCTCGCGTTGACGCTTCCCTCGTCGGTGCTTCCCCCGTCGGGCGCTACCGGCCCATCAGGGCGTCGAGGCCGACGGCCATCGCCGCCGCGAGACGGAAGTCGATGCGGCTGTCGGGCACCGTCACCGTGTAGCGGTCGCGCAGCGAGAACTGGCGCTCGCTCGACATCACGATGGCGCCGGTCTGCTTGTCGGTGAAGTCGAAGTGGAAGGAGAACGGCAGCTCCACGAAACGGCGGATGATGGCGATCACCTGGTTGCGCTCCTGGCCGTAGGCGTCGACGCCCGGTCCGGTGAAGTGGAAGCTCGATCGCAGCAGGCTGGCTTTGAAGTCCTTCTGGAAGGTGCCGAGCGGCACCCCGTCGCTGTCGAGCACGTCGTAGACGGCCGCGAGATCGATCACCTGGCGCGCCTTGAACGAGAACACCGCGCGGGTCTTCGTGTCGTCGCTGTAGAAGGTCACCTGCTCCTTGAAGGCGAGGCGCTTCTGCTGCGCGAAGGCCACGATGGCCCCCTCCGTGCCGTCGGGGTTCGCCTCCCTGATCTCGTAGCGGTTCACCATCATGGTGATGCGCTGCTTGACGAAGAATCGGTCGCGGTACTGGACGGCTGGCTGCTGGGAGGTGTCGGTCACGCGCCCGAGCCTAGTGACAAACATGAGCATCCGCCGATTTTTCTGGAACAAGCGGATGCCGGGGGCGGGCCGGGCGCGCACGCCCGGCCCGCCCCGGGCCGGTCAGCGCGCGTCGAGCGCCGCGACGATCTGCGCGGTGGTGCCCGTCTCGCCCAGGATCGGGAAGATGCGGGTCACGCTGTTCTCGTGCGCCTCGGCGCGCATGTCGCTGATCGCATCCACGGCCACCGCCACGTTGTACCCGGCGTCGTAGGCGTCGCGCGCGGTGGACTCGACGCCGAAGCTGGTGGCGAGGCCGACGATGACGACCTGGGTCACTCCGGCCGCGGCGAGGCGCTCGTTCAGCTCGGTGCCCGCGAACACGCTCCAGGCGCGGCGGGTGACCACGATGTCGCGCGGCTCGGGAACGACCTCGGCGATCAGCGTGGTCATCTCGACGGGCCAGGCGGAGGCCCCGCCGCCGTAGTCGCTGCGGCCCGCGGCCGTGCCGTCCACGGAGGCGATCACGATCGGGAGGTCGTGGCGGCGGAAGGCGGTGATCAGCTCGACCGCGTTCGCGACGATGTCGGCGATCGGGTGCACGGTGGGGTTGCGCACCGTGCCCGCCTGGAGGTCGACGACGACGAGGGCGGTGGTGGCATCGAGGGTGACGGGCATGGTGTTTCTCCTAGGTGGTGGGGTCGGGCGGGGGTCAGAGCAGGCCGCGGAAGCGCCGGATGGCGGCGTCGACGCTCTCGGGGGTGTCGTGGATCACGCCGTCGGCGTCCGGCGCGAAGGCGTAGCGCATGACCGCCCCGGCCATCAGCACGAGGGCGCGGTCGGAGTCGCGCGGGCCGGGGTCGGCGCCCGCCCGCTCGGCGAGCTCCGCGTGCACGAGCGCCTCCGCCTCGCGCACGTGCGCGTCGATGCGGGCGAGCAGTTCCGGGTGCGCCTTGAGCAGCAGACGGTGCTCGAGCGTGAACGACGGCAGGTCGTGGAACACGCTGCGCACGGCGGCGGTCATCAGCCGCACCACCGCGCCGAAGGAGGCGTCGGGGGCGGCCGCGAAGGCGGCGAGGTCGTCGTCGCCGAGCCGCGGGGCGCGGGTGCCCAGAACCGCGTCCTCCTTCGTGGCGAAGTAGTTGAAGAAGGTGCGCCGCGAGACGGCCGCGCTCTCGGCGATGGAGTCGGCGGTGGTGCCGGCGAGCCCGTCGCTCAGCACCAGCCGGACGGCGGCGGAGTGGATGACGTCCCAGGTGGCCCGGCGGTTGAGCTCGCGCCGGGGCGCCACGGGAGTCGTCATCCGCTCAGTTTATGCACTAGTGCATCTTTTTGCCAGCGTCAGTCGATCGGCTCCACGGCGAAGGGCTCGTAGCCGGCCACGATGGTCGGCACCGAGGAGGTGATCAGGGTGCCGTCGGAGCGCACGTTGCCCTCGAAGGTGTGGTCGCTCGGGGCGCCCGAGTCGCGCGCTCCCTGGTGCAGCAGCGGCACGGTGATCGGGGCACCGGCCTCGACCACGACCTTCTGGCCGCGCACGGCCAGGCTCGCGATCGTGCCCTGCTCCACGGTCATGGTCACCTCGTGCTGGCGCACGTCGATGCGCAGCCGCGTGTCGGCGAGGGTGATGTGGAACGACAGCTGCTCCCAGTCCTCGGGGAGGCGCGGGTCGAGGGTGATCGCGCCGTAGTGGTCGCGCATGCCGCCGAAGCCGTAGACGAGGGCACTCCAGACGCCGCCGGTGGAGGCCACGTGCACGCCGTCCGCGGTGTTGTTGTGCAGGTCGGCGAGGTCGACGAACAGTCCGGAGACGAAGTACTTGAGCGCGAGCTCGTGGTAGCCCACCTCGGCGGCGATGATCGACTGCACCACCGCGGAGAGCGTGGAGTCGCCGGTGGTGATCGGGTCGTAGTAGTCGAAGTCCGCGCGCTTCTCGGCAGCGGTGAACTGGTCGCCCTGCAGCAGCAGCGCGAGCACGACGTCGGCCTGCTTGAGCACCTGGAAGCGGTAGATCACCAGCGGGTGGAAGTGCAGCAGCAGCGGCCGGCTGGTCGACGGCGTGGCGGTGAGGTCCCAGCGCTCCTTCTCGAGGAACTGGGCGTCCTGCGGGTGGATGCCGAGCGAGTCGTCGAAGGGGATGTGCATCGCCTCGGCGGCGCGCGACCACTCCTGCAGCTCCTCGAGGTCGAAGTCGAGGCGCGCGGCCATGCGGTCGAAGGCGGGGATGTCGTCGACGCGCAGCAGGTTCACCGAGATGACGGCGGCGCGCAGGTTCGCCCGCGCCATCACGTTCGTGTACAGGTTGTCATTGACCACGGTGGTGTACTCGTCGGGCCCGGTCACCCCGTGGATGTGGAAGACGTCGCCGCCGTTCGCACGCCAGAATCCGAGGTCGGCCCACATGCGCGCGGTCTCGACGAGGATGTCGATGGCCTCGCGGGCGAGGAAGTCCTCGTCGCCGGTCGCCGACACGTACTGCATCAGCGCATAGGAGATGTCGGCGTCGATGTGGTACTGCGCCGTGCCGGCCGCGTAGTACGCGGACGACTCCTGGCCGTTGATGGTGCGCCACGGGAACAGGGCGCCGTGCTGGTTCAGCTCGGTCGCCCGCGACCGTGCGGCGTCGAGCATGGCGTGGCGGAAGCGCAGCACGTTGCGGGCCGCGATCGGCGAGGTGTAGGTGAGGAAGGGGAGCACGTAGACCTCGGTGTCCCAGAAGTAGTGCCCGCCGTAGCCGGAGCCCGAGACGCCCTTCGCGGCGATGCCGCCTCCGTCGGCGCGGGCGGAGGCCTGCGCGAGCTGGAACAGGTTCCAGCGCGTCGCCTGCTGCAGCACGGGCTGGCCGGCGATCTGCACGTCGGTGCGCTCCCAGTAGGAGGCGAGCCACTCGCGCTGGCGGCGGATGAACGACTCGTCGCCCTCCTCCGCCGCGCGGTCGAGCGTGCGGTCGCAGCGGTCGGCGAGCTCGCGCGTCGGCACGCCGCGGGAGGTGTGGTAGCTGAGCGTCTTCACCAGGCGGATGGTCTTGCCCGCCTTGGCGCGGATGCTGTAGACGTGCTTGGCGAGGTCGTCGCCGATCTCCGAGTGCTCCTCGAAGTCGTTGTCGGTCTCCATCACGTGGTCGGCGCCGCAGGCGATGGTCATGCCCGAGTTGTTGGTGCGGTAGCCGAGGATGTAGCGCGAGCCGGTCGCCCGCTGGAAGCGCGGCAGCAGCACGCGGTCGGTGAGCGACTCGGCCTTGCGCGGGTC
>Ga0247729_10000875_pt1 | contig 11493 bp, 10 predicted proteins | sample UWRJL133311R2_FD_180958 | JGI IMG/M metagenome (GOLD analysis project Ga0247729, IMG submission 180958) | Plant litter microbial communities from Arlington Agricultural Research Station in Wisconsin, United States - UWRJ-L133-311R-2 | ecosystem: Environmental > Terrestrial > Plant litter >... | reverse complement strand
AAGCAGGTGCGCATCATCCCCGAGCTGGTATTCTTCCTCGACGACAGCGCCCAGTATGCCGCCAAGATGGATGCCATCATGGGCGACCTGAACATTCCCGCCGAAACGCCTAACGAAGCTGACGGTGCCCCGGAAGCCCCGCAGCCGCCCCAGCGCCCCAAGCTGTTTGCCGACGAAGACGAGCTGTGAGTAGCGCAAGGGTGAAATAGTGAGCTTCCGGGCTGACTATTGCGCCAGCTGCTCATCAACTCACCATTTCACAATCTCACTAGTTCTCAACTTGTATTACGACCCGATTAAGAAGTCCCTGGGCGAAGTGTTCAACCGCACGCCGCTGCTGCGCCGCATCTTCTACTTCCTGCTCGATTTGTTACTGCTGCGCACCTGGCACGTGCACCGCGAGTTGCGCCAGTGGGCCGCCGGCCGCCTCGACGAGCCGCTGACCATCCTCGACGCGGGCTCCGGCTACGGCCAGTATACTTACTGGATGAGCGGGCTGAGCAAGAAGTGGCAGATTCTGGCCGTCGACGTGAAGGACGAGCAGATTGCCGACTCCAACCAGTTCTTCCGCCAGATCGGGCGCACCAACGTGCAGTTTGCCGTCCAGGACCTCGTGCTCTACCAGGAGCCCAACACCTTCGACCTGGCCTTGTCGGTCGACGTGATGGAGCACATCCTGGAAGACGTGGAAGTGTTCCGCAACATCCACACCTCCCTCAAGGACGGCGGCATGCTGCTCATCTCCACGCCTTCCGACCAGGGCGGCTCCGACGTGCATTCCGACGGCGAAACCAGCTTCATTGAGGAGCACGTGCGCGACGGCTACAACATCCACGAGATTCAGCAGAAGCTGCGCACCGCCGGCTTCGAGCGGATTGAGGCCCGCTACAGCTACGGCGAGCCGGGCCAGGTGTCGTGGCGCCTGAGCATGAAGTATCCCATCCTGATGCTGGGCGCCTCGAAGTGGTTTTTCCTGCTGCTGCCCTTCTACTACCTCGTCACGTTCCCCTTCTGCCTGATTCTGAACTGGATTGACTCCACTTCCCGCCACGACTCCGGTACGGGCCTGATTGTGAAAGCCTGGAAGTAAGCGCGACCTTTTGAACGCAGAACCGTATCTTGCTCCTGCGTTGTGCTAACTGAGTTTTTCACCTTTTCTACCATCGACCTTATTCTTCTACGCCCCGCATGAACGTTCCCTTGCTCATTGCCCGGCGTTATTTCTCGTCCAAGAATAAGCGCAACATCATCAGCATCATCTCCAACATCTCGATGGTGGGGGTGGCCGTGGGCACCATGGCGCTGATTATCGTACTGTCGGTGTTCAACGGGCTCGAAGACCTGGTGCGCACGCTCTACGGCAAGTCGGACCCCGACCTGCTGGTGTCGGCGGTGCAGGGTAAGTCGTTTGAAACCAACGAGCAGCTGCTCCAGCGCATCCGCGCCACGCCCGGCGTGGCCCTGCTCACCGAGGTCATCGAAGACAACGCCCTGCTCCAGTACCACGACCGCCAGATGGTGGTCAAGCTCAAGGGCGTGAGCGACAACTACTTTGCCCAGAGCCATATCGACTCGGCCATCGTGGAGGGCGACCATCGGCTTACCCGCAACGAGGAGCCCTACGCCCTCATCGGGGCCGGGGTGCAGCACGAGCTAAGCATTGCTATCGAGAACAAGTTTGCGCCCCTGCGCCTGCTCTACCCGCGCAACACGGGCAAGAAAACCCTGTCGATGAACCCCGAAACGGCCTTCACTGAGCAGAGCATCATTGCCGGCGGCGTATTCCTCATTGAGCAGCACATCGACGACAGCTACATCTTCGTGCCCATCGACTTTGCCCAGAATCTGCTCAAGTACGGCTCCCGCCGCACGGCCCTGGAAATTAAAGTCGGCGAAAGCCGCACCATCGACGAGGTGCAGGAAGACCTAAAAAAGACCTTGGGCCCCGGCTTCCACATCTACAACTCCGACGAGCAGCACGTGAGTCTGCTCAAGGCCATCAAGGTGGAGAAGATGTTCGTGTTCATCACCTTCGCCTTCATCCTGCTCATTGCCTCGCTCAACATCTTCTTCTCGCTCTCGATGCTGGTCATCGACAAGAAGAAGGATATTGCCATCCTGATGGCCATGGGTGCCACCAGCCGCAACGTGCGCAACGTGTTCCTATTCGAGGGTGCCATCGTGGCGCTGGTTGGGGCCGTGGTGGGGCTCACGCTGGGCATCAGCATCTGCTGGATTCAGCAAACCTTCCACGTAGTGTCCATGGGCATGGCGACCAGCGTGGTCGATTCTTACCCCGTTAAGATGCAGCTGGCCGATATCGTGCTGACGGGTCTGGCCATTATCATTATTACTATCAGCGTCTCTATCCGCCCGGCCCTGAACGCCTCGCGCCTCGCCCTGCGCGACAATTTGTAACTCTTTGTTATCGAATCAAGTACTTCTTCTACACCACGACCTTATTGGTCGGTGGTAGAAGTCGGTGCATTTGTGTGGGGTACTTTTTTCATAATAGTTTTTACTTTTTATGAAAAAGGGCGGCGGCTTGGGATTTGACCCTTACATTTAATCCTCCTTTTCCGTTTGTTATACGACTATGAAGGTTTCTACTTCACAGCCTTTTCAAATTGTCTATTCGTTACTCGAACACGAGTATCTGGGGTATCTGTTTGAGTCTTATGTCGTTCAACGCAACGCCCGCGGGCAGCTCACGCTCCAGCATCAGACCGTGTCGGCCAAGAACGCGCCCGAGTTTGCCGACGGCCTCGACGAAACCGACTTCGAGCTAATTGCCCTCACCGACCAGATCCAGCAGGACGTAGTCATCAAGGAGTTCTGGTCGAAGAAAACTACGCCCGCCGACTTTTTCCTCAAGATCTACGACGCCGACAAGGGCGACAAAGGCCTGCAGGACAATATCTGCCGCTACGTGCAGGACCGCATGGGCCAGATCCTGACCCGGCTCAAGGGCAAGCTGGTGTTCATCATGGGCAAGGATGGGGAGCCGACCTGGAAGGAAATCAGCGTGGCGCCGGAACCGGCCTCGGTGCTGTTCCACTTCCGCCGCAACGAGGACAGTACCCACTACTTCCCCACCATTCAGTACCAGGGGCAGAAGCTGGATTTCCAGTTTAAGAATGCCGTGCTGGTATGCACCCAGCCCGCCTGGATGCTACTCGCCGACCGCCTCTACGACTTTCGCAACGACGTGGACGGCAAGAAGCTGCAGCCGTTTCTGAACAAAAAATTCATCATCATCCCGCGGCAGGTGGAAGCCAGCTACTTCCAGCGCTTCGTGGCCCCGCTCGTGGAGTCGTTCGACGTGCACGCCCGCGGTTTCGACATTCGCTCGGAGCGGTACGTGGCCCGACCACAGCTCACGTTTTCGGACACGCCCGGCGCCGTTGTGGTGGCCGATGATGAGCGGGGCCGCGCCACGTCGGCCCGCCGCGGCTCCGACGTGGGCGCCGCCGTCACCGTCGCACCCTCCGACCACATTCACTTCGACCTCTCGTTCCGCTACGGCGACCATACCGTGCCCAACAGCTACGACAAGCGGGTGTGCGTGAAGCTGGAGAAAAACGAGGATTCCTACATTTTCCACCGCCTCATCCGCAACCTCGACCACGAGCAGGAAATTATCCGCGAGCTGGCCGACCGGGCCCTGGAAGTGCGCAACGGCCGGGCGGTGCTGGAAAAAGCCACTGCCTTCCGCTGGCTGCACAGCCACGCTGAGGAGCTGGCCAAGATGGGCTTCACGGTGCAGCAGGGTACCACCTCAAGCAAGGACTACTTCATCGGCGCCGTCACGGTGCAGGTAGGCATTACCGAAGGCAACGACTGGTTTGACGTGCACGGCACGGTGCGCTTCGGCGAGTTCGAAATTCCGTTTATCAAGCTGCGGCCCTACATTCTGAACCGCCGCCCCGAGTACCGCCTGCCCAACGGTCAGATTGCCATTATCCCCGAGGAGTGGTTCACACAGTATCTGGAGCTGTTTGCCTTCTCCGAGGAGCACCAGCAGCACCTTACCCTGCGCAAGCACCACCTGGCCCTGATTTCAGACCTGCAGAATGGCAACCTGGCCACCGTGACCATGTCGCGGAAGCTGGAAAAGCTGCGCGAGTTCGAGGCGGTGGAAGACCGGCCCATGCCGGCCGGCTTCAAGGGCACGCTGCGGCCCTACCAGAAAGCCGGCTACAACTGGCTGCACTTCGTCAAAGACTACCACTTCGGCGGCTGCCTCGCCGACGATATGGGCCTGGGCAAGACCATTCAAACTCTGGCACTGCTGCTCGACCGGAAGGAAAGCGGCGACGCTACCGGCGCGGCCTCCCTGTTGGTCATGCCTACCTCTCTAGTTTACAACTGGTTGAGTGAGGCCCAGAAGTTTACGCCCGGCCTGCGCATCCTGACGTACACCGGCACCTACCGCGACAAAAACGTGGACCAGTTTGCCGACTACGACGTGGTGCTGACCAGCTACGGCATCGTGCGGCTCGACGTGGAACTGCTCAAAACCTATGGCTTCGACTACGTGATTCTGGACGAGTCGCAGGCCATCAAGAACCCCGGCTCCACGACTTCGCAGGCCGTGCGCAACCTCCGCTCCCGCCACCGCCTGATCTTGACCGGCACGCCGGTCGAAAACAGCACCATGGATCTGTGGTCGCAGATGTCGTTTATCAATCCGGGCCTGCTGGGCACCCAGACGTTTTTCCGCAAGGAGTTTCTCAAGCCCATCGAGAAGGGCAAAGACGAGGGCCGCACCCGCAAGCTTCACGCCCTGATCAAGCCCTTCATCCTGCGGCGGCACAAGGCCCAGGTAGCCACCGAACTGCCGGCCAAGATCGAGCACCTCAGCTACTGCCCCATGACTGAGGAGCAGGCCCACTGCTACGAGGAAACCAAGAGCTACTACCGCAACAAGATCCTCAAGAACATTGAGGAGCACGGTACGGCCGGCACCCAGTTTATGCTGTTGCAGGGCCTAACCAAGCTGCGCCAGATTGCCAACCACCCACGCATGGCCCACGAAGACTACGAGCACGAGTCGGGCAAGCTGCGGGAGGTGATTCGCATGATCCGCAGCGTGGTAGCCGAGGGCCACAAGGTACTTGTGTTCAGTCAGTTCGTCAAGCACCTCGACATCGTGCGGGCTTCGCTCGACGAAAAGCAGGTGGAGTACGCCTACCTCGACGGCAATACCCGCGACCGGCATAAAGAAGTTATTCGCTTCCAGGAAACCGCAGAGCTGCGCGTGTTCCTGATTTCGCTGAAAGCCGGCGGCGTGGGCCTCAACCTCACCGCCGCCGACTACGTGTTTATCCTCGACCCGTGGTGGAACCCCGCCGTGGAGGCTCAGGCCGTGGACCGCGCCCATCGCATCGGGCAGCAGCGCACGGTATTTACCTACAAGTTCATCAGCAAGAATACGGTGGAGGAAAAAATCCTGGCCTTGCAGAACAAGAAGATTCAGCTCGTCACGGATCTGATTACCACCGACGAGGCCATTATCAAGAGCCTGACCAAGGAGGATATCGAGGAGCTACTGGGGTAGGAGGGCAGTGGACCGCAGAAGGATGTATAACGCGACAGGCCAAGATTTATTGGGCTTACGGCTCCTGACTCTGCGGGTCGGCGTCATCCGCCGAAATAGCTCCCAATCTTTTTTAGTGCTCGCCCTTATGGAAAATGGTATCGGCAAGCATCCGCTTTCGTGACCACAGTTTCATGAAAACGATGATTATATCCGCCCGCCGGCTTTTCTGCTGGGTACTGTTGGGCCTAACGTGCTCCTGCTACCGCCATTCTCTATCCACTTCCAAATACACGGGCCTCGTACCGCTGATGCAGCCTTACAACGATATGGTGCCGGTGAGCTTCTGCCAGTTGCCCACTACCAAAAAGCAGGTAGTGTATGTTCGGGGAGCTTACAGTGGCATAGACGAATACTGGTCCTTTTATCCCTATGGGCGCCCAAACGCTGCCGACAAAGATTGTCTGGGGCAGCCGCGAGTGGAACTAACGCTGCCCGACCAAGTGCCGGACGATGTTCAGGCCAAGCTTCGTCGCCTACATGCTTCCGATGCCAATCACTACTTGGTTGTAGATGCCATCGGCTCTTACGAAGACGAGCAGCCTGGTGGGTATGGTCACTTGGGACACAACAAGGCCCAGTTTATTGTGCAAAAGCTGGTGCAGGTAACGCTAGTGACTACTAAGCGCAGGAAGATTCTTTCCGTGCAGTAAATAAGTTCGTCTCCAAAACAGTACCCAGGGATCAGAATCAAAACCAAGACCCTGCCCAAAGAGGATAGCAAGTAGCTGCGCAAACCGAAGTACCGTCAGCTCTTCCGCTCTCCGGCCGCTAGCCGCCCGCCTACTTCAGATAATACGTCCGCACGAGCTGCATGGCCTCTTTCTCATCTTCCGCGCACTCGTTGCAAAACGTGCCGCGGCCGTCCACTGGCCCTTCGTACTCCCACGCAAACCGCTTAGCCGCGCCCTTGCCCCCGCTCACGCTCAGCAGCGTCCCGCTCGGCACGACACTCAGCAGGCTCCCGTTGGCAAACCGCAGGGTGAAGCCGGCCGGGGCTGCAGGCTGCTTTTTACCGGCATACTGCAGCCGCACTTCCTTACGGGCCGCGCCATAGGCATAGTAGATGTCGGTGCGCTTGCCGGCTTCCACCCAGAAGCTGAGCCGCTCGTAGGTGGCGGTGCCGGGCTTGCCGTAGGCGTAAGAGGCAATTTTGGTCTGCGCCTGGGCTAGTGGGCCGAGCAGCAGCAACGAAGTAAGTACCGAAACGGACTTATGCATAGTCTTCAGAGGGTTGGTGCCAGATTTATCTAACTCCGCGCCGCGCTCCTAGGTTACGTTGCGCCGTCGCAATACGCGCCTCTACTCCAGCGCCGATACCAGGCTGCAAGTGCTGTTGAAGTGCAGCAGCTCGGGGCTAGTCTTAAAGCCGCGTCCGCCGAAGCCCTTGCCGTACAGCTCAATGTCGGCCGACGGGCTCCACTCGGTGCGGCTGCTTTCGGGGCTCGATGAGTCGCTGGCTTCGAGTACCGCCCCGCGGGTAACGTGCAGGGCGGCGCACATCTTGTCGGCGGTTTTCACGGCATCGTTCAAAGCCAGCACGTCGGCCTCCCGGCGCAGGCTGTCGGCTTGGCTGTGGCCGTAGTTCAGGTTCTTGATGCGGTTGATGCGGGTAGCCAGCAACTCTTCCAGATAGGGCGACAGCCGGCGCAGGTCGGTGATGCGCACCGTCACGGACTGCGTAGAGTTGAAGCCGGTAAAAACCTCCTTGCCCTTCACGTAGTCGAATTCCTTGTTGGAAGAAGTGCTGCTCACCCGCACATCGTCGGGGCCGGGCGCGTACCGCCGCGACATTGCCAGCACCTGATCCACCACGCCCTGCACTTCGGCCACGGCATCCTTGAGCCGAGGGCGGGTAAAGGCCGCATCCACGGTCAGCTCGGCGTAATTGGGGTACACGGCGACGCTGCCGTAGCCCACGCTGCGCACCTGCCGGGGCGTAGTAGCCGATGGAGTAGGCTGGCAGGCGGCCAGACCACCAAGGGTAAGCAGAAGGGCAAAGGCAACCGGACGATAAAGCATGGCGGAAGTCAGAGAGGTGAAACGTATTGCTATAACTGCATTTCCCCGCTAAAACGTATCCGCCGGACCTCTTTTCTGCGCGTGCTGCGCGGCACAACTCCTAGACGCCATTTCGGAAAGCCTGCTGCTTGCTTTGAACCATATCAAGCTCTTTTTCTGCTGCTCGCTGGTCTAACAGGCCTTTCACGATAGCTCCCAGGCCCAAAAGCATTACGCCATAAAACCCGATGAAGGAGTGCCCGTCATCGATCAGCAGATACATCAGGAAAGAGAGCAGCACGCTGCCTGCTACAAAAACAATCCCCACCGTCAGGAACATGCCCGCCGCCTTTCGCTTCTGCTTGCTGTTTGCAGTACACAGAGACAAATAATCCTGGTAGTAGGTTTTTGCCAGGGCGGCGGCCTGCGCTTCCGGAGCCCCCTCTGCCAGAATCATGTCCAAAACCTCCTCGTAAGGCCGCTGCGCATAATACATGGCAACGGCCGTCTTCTGGGCATATCTTTCCCGATACATAATCAAGTCCTAAGCAAGGCGAGTCGTAAGCAGGATAAAGAAACGCTATTTTCCTTACAGGCCGCCTCCTGGCATAATCACCCGCAAGCAATGTGGCCGGATTGAGAGCAAAAGTGCTTTCCCCGTGCCTCCGCCCACCCCGGCCCCGGTGACCCGCCCTCGCCCGCCAAAACAACCCGCCTCCGAAGCCCGTTTCCCTCCTAAAGCGGGCTTCTTCGCTTTCTTTGCCCGCTGTCTTATGTTCGTCACCCTCCGCACGTCCGTTGCGCAACCGCCCGCCCAGGTCATGGCCGGTTTCACCCGGGAACTGTTCCTGGCCCTGGCCCCGCCTTTCCCCAAGCTCAAGCTGCACCGCTTCGACGGCTGCCGCCGCGGCGACCAGGTCGAAATCGAGCTCATCACCGGCCCCCTGCACCAGCACTGGACCAGCCTGATTACCGCCGACGGCCAGCTCCCCGACGGCACCCACTACTTCATCGACGAAGGCCAGACCTTGCCCGCGCCCCTACGCTTCTGGCGGCACCGCCACCTCATCGAGCCCGGCCCCCACGGCGGCAGCGTCATCGTCGATGCCCTGGAGTTTCGCACCGCCTCCCCCCTGCTCGACGCGCTGCTTTACCCGGCCATGTGGGCGCAGTTTGCCTACCGCAAGCCCATCTACCGCCGCTCATTCGGCCGGGGCCAGGGCTAGCACCATCCGGATGTCGGCCCGCTGGTACTCCGAGGGCCGCAGCGGCGCTTCTGCAAACCCCAGCTTGCAGTACAGCGTCAGGGCCGGGGTAAGCTTCCGGTTCGACAGCAGCTCTACGTGCCGCGCCCCCGCTTCCCGCGCCCGCGCCACGGCCGCCGCGCCCAGCCGGTAGCCGATACCCAGTCCCTGGGCTCGCGGCGAAACGGCCATCTTCGCCAGCTCGAAGTTGCCGTCCGGCTCCCGCAACAGCGCGCAGGTGCCCACTATTTCACTCTGGTAACTAGCCATAAAAATGTAGCCGCCCGCGTCCAGGATGTAGCCCTGCGGGTCGTCGAGCATCTGCTCATCAAGGGCTTCGAGAGTGAAATAGGCGCTGATCCACTCCACGTTCAGCGCGCGAAACGCCGGCTGGTGCTCCGGCCGGTACGGCATGATTTCGACGGCGGAAGCAGGGTTCATAGGCAGCAGGCTGGGCCGGCAAGGTAAGCCCGGCGGCCGTAATGGGTGCGGCAAACCCGGCACCAGCCACAAAATCCACTCCACCGGGCCAATCCGAAAAATCCGGGGGTTACCTTTGCAGTCCGCTTTTACTTTCCCTCCGCCCATGGCCGCCATCGTCACCCTCAAACCCGGTAAAGATCATTCCCTGCGTCGCCTGCACCCCTGGGTGTTTTCGGGCGCCATCGGCCGGCTGCAGGGCCAGCCCCAGGAGGGCGAAATCGTTATCGTGCAGGCCTCCAACGGCGAGGTGCTGGGCATGGGCCACTACGCCCCCGGCTCCATTGCCGTGCGCATGCTGGCCTTCGGCCCCGAAGCCGTGGAGCCAGATGCCGCCTTCTGGGAAGCCAAAATCCGCAATGCCTACGCCCTGCGCCAGAACCTGGGCCTCACCGGCGACGGCGACACCAACGTCTTTCGCCTGGCCCACGCCGAGGGCGACGGCATGCCTGGCCTCATCATCGACGTCTACGGCGACGTGGCCGTGATTCAGGCCCACAGCGCCGGCATGTACCACGCCCGCCCCCAGATTGCCGCCGCCCTGCAGGCCGTACTGGGCCCGAAGCTCCGCGCCATCTACGACAAGAGCGCCGAAACCGTGCCCCAGAAAGCCGCCCCTGATGCGAAGAACGGCTACCTGCTCGGCGAAAGCACCGGCCACGAGCACATCGTGCACGAAAACGGTCAGCCCTTCGCCGTGGACTGGGAAACGGGCCAGAAAACCGGCTTCTTCATCGACCAGCGCGACAACCGTCAGCTGCTGGCCCGCTACGCCCCCGGCCGCCGGGTGCTCAACACGTTCTGCTACACCGGCGGCTTCAGCTCCTACGCCCTGCAGGCCGGCGCCGAGCTAGTGCACTCAGTGGATAGCTCCAAGCGCGCCATCGAGCTGACCGAGCGCAACGCCACCCTGGCCGAGGAAGCCGGTGCCCCCGCCGGCCGCCACGAAGCCTATGCCCAGGACGTGTTTACCTTCATGAAGGGCAGCCAGGAGCAGTACGACCTCATCGTGCTCGACCCGCCGGCCTTCGCCAAGCACCTCTCGGCCCGCCACAACGCGCTGATGGGCTACAAGCGCCTCAACGCGGCCGGCATCCGCCAGATTGCCCCGGGCGGGCTGCTCTTCACCTTCTCCTGCTCCCAGGTGGTGTCGGCTGAGCTGTTTGAGGGCGCCGTGCTGGCCGCCGCCATCGAGGCCGGCCGGCCCGCCCGCATCCTGCACCGCCTCACCCAGCCCGCCGACCACCCCGTCAGCCTATTCCACCCCGAAGGTGAGTACCTCAAAGGCCTAGTGCTGGCCGTGGAGTAAACCGCCGTCGCGCTGCCGCTGTTAGTACCCCGTGACCAAAAAACGAAGCCCCGCTCCCAAACAGCCCGCCGCCGTTATCGGGGCCGGCATTGCCGGTATTGCCACCGCTGTGCGGCTGGCGCTGAAGGGCCACGCCGTGACGGTGTTCGAAGCCCAGGACACCTTCGGGGGCAAGATGCACCAGTTTGAGCTGCCCGGCGGCTACCGCTTCGACGCCGGCCCCTCGCTGTTTACGCTGCCCGCGCTGGTTGATGACCTTTTCCGGCTGGCCGGGCGCGACCCGCAAGCCCACTTCCGCTACCAGCGCCTCGACCCCATCACCCAGTACTTCTTCGCCGACGGCACCCGCCTCACCGCCTGGGCCGACGAGGAGAAGTTTGCCGCCGAGGTCGAGCATAAGCTCGGCACCCCTGCCCCCGACGTGCTGAAGTTTCTGCACCGCAGCGGCGCGGCGTACCAAGCTACCGAAGGCACGTTTCTGCGCAAGTCCCTGCACAAGGCCGCCACCTACCTGAGCCCCGACGTGCTCAGGGCCGTGGCCGCGCTGCCGGGCCTGGGCCTCACCGGCACCATGCACCAGCGCCACGCCGGCGCCTTCCAGGATGCGCGCCTGGTGCAGCTCTTCGACCGGTTTGCCACCTACAACGGCTCCGACCCCTACCAGGCCCCGGCCACGCTCAGTCTGATTCCGCACCTGGAGCACGGCATCGGCGCATTTTACCCCGAGGGCGGCATCTACAGCATTGCTCAAAGCCTGGTGGGGCTGGCCGAGGAGCTGGGCGTGCGGTTTCGCTACCAGGAGCCGGTGCTCGAAATCCTGACCGCCGGTGGGCACGTCACGGGCCTGCGCACCGCCCAGG
>Ga0247729_10000874_pt1 | contig 11494 bp, 14 predicted proteins | sample UWRJL133311R2_FD_180958 | JGI IMG/M metagenome (GOLD analysis project Ga0247729, IMG submission 180958) | Plant litter microbial communities from Arlington Agricultural Research Station in Wisconsin, United States - UWRJ-L133-311R-2 | ecosystem: Environmental > Terrestrial > Plant litter >... | reverse complement strand
CTCGGATACACGTAAGCCACTCGAGAAAAACAGCTCAATAATCGCCCGGTCGCGCAGCCCGGCCTCTTCCGATACGTTAATACCTTCAATAAGGTTTTGCACCTCGTCGTAGTGTAAAAAGGTAACTTGTTTACGAGCAGTTTTTGGTAGCTCAATTTTATCAGGGCTTAAAGAGGGGATATCGCGCTTTGATAAGTATTTAAAGAAGCCACGGAGTGCAATGAGGTGGTACGACTGTGTAATCATCGCCAGGGTTTCGCCGCGTTCGTTTTCGTGACGGTTCAGCCATAGGCGATACTTGCGAATCATTTCACTGGTGATGTCGGCTACTTTAATGTCACCTGCGAATTCAACGAAGCGGTTTAAATAGAATTCATAATTCTCGGCAGTCTTAGGCATACGGCCGCCTTCAACCTCAAGGTGTTCAATAAATTCGAGAATGTAATCGGACAAGTACATATATTAAGCATAGCCTAAAACACCGCTAACCGATACAATAGAACACATGCAGTGGCTTGAAGCACTTGTTCTCGGGCTTATCCAGGGACTTACCGAATTTATTCCGATTAGTAGCTCGGGCCACTTAGTTATCGCCCAAACCTTTTTAAGTGGCGCGTCGGACCATCTCTTTTTAGAATTTATTAATATCGGTACGATGTTAGCTTTGTTTGTATTCTTCCGAAAACGTATTTGGGGAATACTTCGCGATATCTTTGTGAATAAGAAATATCGCCTCGCAATTAATATTATTATCACTATTTTGCCAGCCGGCTTACTGGGCTTTTTCTTAGCTGATTTCATCTCAAGTACAGAATTCTTCTCGAGCGCCGTTGTCGTCGTCTATACGCTGGCGATTGTCGGTATCATTATGGTGATTGTTGAAAAGCTACCAAAGCTTTCACCAGTTCAAGACGGTGAAGCGCTTAGTAAGCCGCGGGCATTAATTATTGGTCTTGCCCAAGCTTTAGCGCTTATCCCGGGTGTATCGCGTTCTGGCTCGACTATTCTAGCTGGCCGCTTTATGGGCTTGAAACCGGCTGAAGCAGCAGAATATAGCTTCTTAGCGTCACTGCCTATTATGTTGGGTGTCACTTTAAAGGTATTGGTAGGGGACAGCGACTATTTAATTGCCAACGCCCCAACGCTCATCCTTTCGAACTTAGCTGCCTTTATTGCTGGTATGTTTGCTGTTGGATTCTTGATGCAATATCTATCAAAGCACTCTCTGGCTATCTTCGGTTGGTACCGAATAGCCCTCGCATTAGTGCTTGCTATAGTACTTTTGCTACAATAGGCTACATTGCTAAAGAATAATTGGAGATACATATGAGTCACATTGAACGAACGTTGATACTTTTTAAACCTGATGCTGTACAGCGCGGTGTTGTTGGTGAAATTTTAACCCGTTTTGAACGTGTTGGTTTAAAAATTGTCGGTACAAAGATGATTGCACCAAACCGCGACCAATTCTACAAACACTACGAAGAAATCGGCCAAGTTATTACTCGCCGTGGCGAAGATGTGTTCAATAACGTTCTCGAAAACATGGCCGACGGCCCAATCATCGCTATGGTGCTTGAAGGCATTGAAGCAGTCGAGCTGGTACGAAAGCTTGTTGGCTCAACAGAACCAAAATCATCAGCCCCAGGCACGATTCGTGGCGACTTCTCGCACATGAGCTACGGCTATGGTGACGAGCAAAACAAGGGAATCCCTAACCTTATCCACGCATCAGGCGATAAGGACGACGCTGCGAAGGAAATTCCTCACTGGTTTAGTGACGACGAACTATACGACTACAGTGTATTGAACGAAAAGTTTACTCGCTAAATTTAGTTTTAAAAAGAACGAAGCCCCCGGCAATTGCTGGGGGCTTGTTCGTACTATATTTTCGAGCCGGTTAAGACGTAGTGCCTGGTTAGACCGACAGCGGAGCCGGAGCTTCGTCGTAGTCGGGGTCGTTGTAGTAGCGAAGCGTGTCAACCAACTTGGCGACGTACTCCTCGGCCGAGCCGATGGTTGGGTTGAAGCTCGGGTCGTCGAAGTCGCTGAACTGGGTGTTGTCGACGTCGTCGTTACTTTCGGGTTGAGTGCTTTTGGACTCGGGGTCACAACGGTCACACATGTTTTCTCCAATACTCGGATGTAGTAGGTACGAACTTAATGCATATTATACCAAGTAACTTGTTAAATGTCAATTTAATAGATACTCCGCTCAAAGAATGGTTTTAGGGTGTTTTTGAAGCGACATCTGCAACCCGAGGCTTTGATGGGCGTAGAGACCCCATCAAAACCCGGCGAGAAGCCGTCCGAGAAATGATTACAAAGCGTTTCTTTGGAGGCTATATCTGTTAGAATAGTATTTATGCCTCGGTAGCTCAACTGGATAGAGCAGATCCGTCCTAAGGATAAGGTTGTAGGTTCGACTCCTGTCCGAGGTACCAAAATTATCAGAAAAGACTGTGTTTTATGACTGAACAATTCCATCACACTCCCGAACAAGCCCAACAAGCACACGATAGCCTCATGAAACTAGGGGAGTTTACTGTGAAATTCGCTGGTGTGGAACGCGCTACGTATTATCCAGGTGCGCGGCCGGAGAATGATGTCGAACATAGTTTTCACCTGGCCGTATCCGCTATTGAAATGGCCGCAACCTACCACCCAGAACTAGATATTGGGTTAGTTGCCCAATTCTGCCTGGTGCACGATGCACCAGAGCGATACGCTGGTGATATTCCAACCTTTAATATTACACCCGAAGCTCGCGTGGCTAAAGAAGCTGCCGAAGCTGAAGCAACCGAAATCTTATTAAAAGAAATGCCTCCGCATTTCGCCCAATTATTACGCCGCTACGAAGAGCAAGTGGAGCCTGAGGCCCGCTTTGTGCGCTTTATCGACAAACTTCTTCCTGCAATTATTCACTCAGTTGCACCCGAAGACAATAGAATTGTATTCAAAGAAACGTACGGCTTGAAATCGGTAGAGGACGTGCAAGCAGAGCGCCATAAACGCACCGCCCTATTGCAAGAAATGTTCCCTGAGTTCCAATTTATTCACATTGTGCGCGAGCTTGTTTCGCAGACATCGCGCGATAGGATATTCTCCGAAGATACGCCATAGCGCTTATGGTATAGTTAGAGGAATGAAATCTTACTCTACTCAAAATAAAGGTTTTACAATTGTTGAACTCCTTATTGTTATCGTAGTAATCGCAATTTTGGCTGCAATCACTATTGTCTCTTACAACGGTATCGTAGAACGGGCAAAAATTAGCTCTATCGTTTCAGACCTGTCGAGTTCGTACCAACAATTAGCAGTAGAAAGTGTTGATGGGGGTATATATCCCGCGTCGGCTGCTGCTGTAAACGGTGGACAGGGCTTGAAAGCAAGCAGTGGAACTGTTCTGCAATATAATTATGATTCTTCGAGTAATACCTACTGTCTGTCGGCAACAAACGGTTCATTGGTGTACCGCATCACCTCAAACAACAACGTAGCGATTCAGGGTGCGTGTCCTGCTGCGCCAAGTCAAGTAACAACGCTCGCCGGTACAGGCGCAACGGGTTCGGCGAACGGCACAGGTACAGCCGCTTCGTTTAATAACCCGGTTGGTATTGCTGTTGATGCAAGCGGCAACTTATTTGTTGGCGATAGGTTAAACAATTTGATTCGTAAAATTAGTTCTACTGGTGCGGTGACAACGTTAGCGGGTTCTGGCGCCTACGGTTCAAGTAACGGCACGGGTACGGCCGCTTCGTTCGCTAGCCCATACGGTGTCACTATTGATGCAAGTGGCAATATCTACGTTGCCGACAGCGGGAATAACCTTATTCGTAAAATCACTTCTAGTGGTGTAGTGACAACCTTCGCTGGTTCGGGCGGGTTTGGCTCGGCGAACGGCACAGGTACAGCCGCTACTTTTTATAATCCGCAAGCAGTTGCTGCCGACGCGAGCGGTAATATATATGTTGCTGATACGGGGAATCGAATGATTCGTAAAATCACTTCCGCTGGCGTTGTAACGACGTTAGCAGGCTCAGGCGCCTATGGCTCTGTAAATGGAACAGGTATCGCTGCTTCGTTTGGTGAACCGAGTGGTATTACTGTAGACGCAAGCGGCAATGTGTACGTTGCCGACAGCGGACAAAATAGAATTCGTAAAATCACTTCCGCTGGTGTCGTAACGACGTTAGCGGGCTCGGGTACGGCGGGTACTACTAATGGAACTGGCGTTGCTGCATCATTTAATGAACCGCATGGTGTAACTGTTGATGCGAGCGGTAATGTGTATGTTTCTGACAATGCAGGCAGGAAAATTCGTAAAATCACTTCTGCTGGTGAGGTAACAACCCTTGCAGGTACTGGGGCAGCCGGCTCAATTAACGGCATTCCGACTGTTGCGACGTTTACCAACCCGGACGGAATAACAATCGATGCGAGCGGTAATATTTATATTACCGATTGGGGAAACCATCTCATCCGTAAGATTACACCGTAAGTCACTTATGGTAATATATACCCATGGCTACTACAAAAAAGAAAACAACACCCAAGAAATCATCAACAGTAAAAAACGTTAAAAACACGGCGCGCCCGTGGACAACACGCTTTTCTCTCTTAACGATTGGTATCTACGCTATAGCCGTAGCGACAATCGTCCTCGGTGCATTCTTTGTTGCCAACCAAATTACTGAACAAAAATCTGAAGCGCGTTATAGCCGCATTCAAGACATCTATAGCAGCTTGAAGCTCGACGATTCATACCGAGTAGAGCGCTCGAGCGTATTCGGCGATAAAAGGGTATACGCAAACGACAAAAGCCGTACGATTTCATCTGAAATCGATTACGTACATGGCGATAGTGTCAGTAACACCGTCGCAAAGCTTGATGAAAAAATTAAGGCAGCTGGGTTTATGTTTATCAACGAACCGTACAAGGGGAGTACCTTTACTCAGTACCACTACAAATCAGCCGATGGGGAATATATCCGATTGAGCGTTTCAAGCAAGCCATACGACGATGCCACAACGAACGCCTACGTTATGGATAAGGACACAACAGATATTATCAACACCTTAGATAAAAACGCCGGCCCTTCGAACGTCGTTATCAAGGTCAACCTCGACGACAACAATGAGTAAAAAAAATAAAGATACTCCGCAGCGCGACTTTGAAGGCCAGCGGCCTAATGAAGACCTTTTGTTTATCTTCCGCCGCCACCCGATTGCCATGCGCAAGGGCTTCTACTTGCTACTCGGTAGCTTGGTAATTACCGCCATTCCACCGCTCATCTGGCAAGAAAACCTTGAGCTGTTCTTACTACCAGTGTTTGGTTTTGCGCTAGGGCTCATTTTGTTCTTTTACCACTACATTATGTGGTATTTCACCATTTATGTGGTTACCAACGAACGTATCCGCCAGATTACCCAAAAGGGCTTTTTTGGGAAGGATGTCGTTGAGCTTCGGCTGTCTAAAATTCAGAACATAAGCTATAATATACCAGGGTTCTCTGGAGAGATTTTTGGTTTCGGAACCATAGTTATCCAGACGTTCGTAGGGGATCTTGTTATCCGTAATGTTGAACATCCCGAAAAAACGTATAACAAATTGCAAGACGCTGTAAGTACAGTTGTTGAAACGCAAGGAGACCATGAAGAAATTATCTAAACTCGGCTTTAAGAAAAAACAGCCCGAAGCCCCAGCCGGCCGTATTACTACTGATACATTGGCTGAACACCGCCAACAGGTTTTGGCTGGTGGCCGTAAATTTAAATATCCTGTGCAATATGCCCGTCACAAACTTGTGATGAACGCCATTATTATCATTGTTGCGGCGATTATTATTTTGCTCGGTACGGGTTACTGGTTGTTATACCAAGCCCAAAACACCAGCGACTTTATGTACCGAGTTACAAAGGTAGTACCTGTACCAGTGGCTGAAGTTGATGGACAGCAAGTTCGCTATAGCGAATATCTTGTGAAGTTCCGTAGCAACCTGCATTACCTCGTTGAAAAAGAACAAGTCGACATTACAACCGAAGATGGCAAACGCCAAGTAGAGTTTATTAAAGACCAAGCAATGCAAGATGCTATTGCTGATGCTTTTGCAGCAAAAATTGCTAAAGAAAAGAACCTCTCAGTTACAAGTGCTGACCTTGAAGCGTATTTGAAGCAACAGCGCCAATCAAGCGATGGCAATGAAGTAAGCGAATCAACCTACAATGCCGTTATTCTTGATTACTACGGTTGGTCACCTGATGAATACCAGCAAGCAATGAAAACAAAATTGCTTCGCCAAAAGGTAGCCTACGCTGTCGACCAAACCGCTGAAGCAGTTTCAAAGAACGTCGAAACGACTGTCGCTGCTGGCAATACTGATTTATCTGCTATCGCTAACACTATAAATGCTGATGGCAAAAAGTCTGTCGTATTCTGGCCCGCTGCCTGGGTGCCACTCGATAACCAAGATGGTGGACTTGCAGTTGCAGCTGCGAAACTCGAAGTTGGACAAGTTTCAAAGGCAATTAAAACGACCGCTGGTGATGGGTATTACTACGTAAAACTTGTTGAAAAGAATGACGCCCAGATTCGCTACGAATACATTCAAGTACCACTTGGTGCCTTTGATGACATGCTCCAAAAAGCGAAAACTGACAAGAAAATTACCCAGTATATTAGCTTAGTCGTTGTCGACAACCAAACCGAACAAACCGAATTAACTAAACCATAGGAGGGTAGTATATGTTTAGCGTCCCTGCACTCAATTACAGCTACGATGCACTGGAAGATTATATTAGTGCTGAAATTATGCAGCTTCACCACGACAAGCACCATCAAGGTTACGTCGACAAACTAAACGCAGCTATTGAGAAATACCCCGAACTTCAAGGGGATAGCGTCGAAGCGTTATTAGTAAAGCTTGATTCACTCCCTGATGATATTCGTACAACGGTCCGTAATAACGGCGGTGGCCACTATAACCACTGTTTGTTCTGGCTTTGGATGTCACCACAAGGTGGGGGACAGCCATCAGGCCCACTATTAGAATCTATTTTACAGAGGTACGAAACCTTTGATAACTTCGTAGAAGAATTTACAACAAAAGCTGTTGGCTTGTTTGGAAGCGGCTGGGTATGGTTACAACCAAACATGGATATTGTTACAACGCCAAACCAAGATTCAATGTTGAGTAAAGGCGAAGCAGCGCCACTCCTAGGCCTTGATGTCTGGGAGCACGCCTATTACCTGGATTATAAAAACAAACGTCCTGATTACATCGCCGCTTGGTGGAATGTCGTAAACTGGTCGGTTGTTGAACAACGTTTCGACGCATCTAAATAATATTTTTGCGCATGAAGAAGCCCCTCGGGGCATCCTCGACTCTTTCGAGAAGGATGCCCGTTGGGGCTTTTAATTTGGTTAGTGCTACCGCAGTGCCATGAGACGTTCGCGCAGCTTTTGGGCGAAGGCTTCGACTGCTGCTTCGTCTGCTGACCGGCTAATTACCTCGATTGCCGGGTAGGACTGGTTGATACGGAGATAGTCCACGATGCCGAAAATGCCTCGGCGTGGTGGAATGATGACCATGTGTTCGTGTGGCCGGCTGGAGGTCTGGCCGATGCTAAAGACCTCCTTGTGCTTGTCGCGCTGTTCACTAAAGAACGCGGGCAACGAGCGGTCACCGCTGCGATTGCCGACGGCTTCCTTGACCAGGTCCATAATCTCAGCGCCCGTCATGTGGCGCGAGAATTCTACCTTTGCACTTACTGTGGAGCTTACCACGTTGTTTCTCCTTCAGTTGGTTGGAAGTAGGGGTGCTTAAATTAGGTCGCCGCCAAACTGCTCGGCAATTTGGTTGGCAGCAGCTGCACCGAAACGTGCCGACGCTGCCGCGACACAAATGGTCACGTAGCCCGTGCCACTTTTGAATTTTCCGGTGTGTTCTGTGGTGTAGACATCATCGTACGACGAGCGCAATTGTCTCTCGTCGATGAAGTCTTCAATCTCCTGCCCATCGACAGGGCCGAAAAGGCGAACTTTACACGTATACGCGGTCGTTCTGTCATTCATACGGACCTCTCAGTAGTCTAATGTGCGAGTATTTTTTCTAAAACCTAAAAACAAATAAAGAATACCACACTTGGTGGTATTCTAAAATAAATTCTTGGCGGGCGGTAGTGGAGCAGCTATAAAACCATTACTCAATTGGCGTTAGTGCGTAATAAGCTATGTCATCCGGCATTCCGCCTTCAAACTCACCAGTCATTAAGCTTTGTACTCCACTTGGGCTAAAAATTTCATCTCTAGTAAATGCATGTCCGTATCGTTCAAGCATAGCTTCGGATGTTAAACCTTGAAGTCGCTGTTTGCTATCCCATCCTGGGCCTGGACCAATCCCGGGTGTGGTGTGAGAAAACCACGTCTTTAAGCTGTAGTATACGGGAACTTCCGTTTGTGTTTCTTCGTCCCATTTGGTTTTACTGGTCGCCACTCTTTCATACCGGTACTTTTGTCCATCAAGTTCAACCTCTTTTCCAACGTAAGGTAGGGAAGTTTCAGGAATAATTTCCGGTGCAGCCTCAAGTATTCGCTTGGCTGGTATAGAAAATTCAGATAATTGCTCTGGCATAAGCATATTTTAGCATGTCTTGGCGGGTCATAGCGGAGCAGGTATGAAACTATTATGTTCAAAAAAGTGAAAACCCCGCTGGCTGCGGAGTTCACTTGGAACTGCGACACAGACGCGGGGCAATTTGTTAGGTCAGGCCTCCTATATTCAGTCGCGTTCCGAATGAAGCGGCATCTGCGAATTGTCGCTCGTGAAGCTGATGGGTTCAATCCAGTCGCCATCGATACAGACAGCTACGACGGGCGAGCTGTAAGGACGGTGGAGAATATTTTCCTCGGGATGAGCTGTATTCCCGCTAACGGTATCGACGTAATGCTGCCCAACGAAGTGGGCTGTCTTCAGTATTTCGTCGAAGGCTATGGATTCAACAGCTACGTCGATAAACCGGCCGTCGATTGCTTGGTGCTTATCGGTAGGGAAGCTTATTGCGTCACCGGTATGGTTAACATCTGATGGGTAGATCCAATCTTTGAACCAGCGACTGAACCTTACGCTTTGGAAGCCGGAAGCGATTAAGCTAATGCCAGCTTCTACCGCACCTCCATCGAGCTGATTGATGAATCCGACTTGAGTACGGATTACCGTACATTGCATGATGTGTCTGACACTGTTGCCGGGTCGCCGAACTAGAAAGCTACCCCTAATTTCATAGATATGTAAGTTATCCATTTTGGTATCACCTCTCATAAAAGAACAAGTATTTTTTTCTAAAACTTAAAAACAAATAAATAGTACCACAAAAGTGGTACTAAGTCAATAATTTCTTGGCGGGCCCGACCGGATTCGAACCGGCGATCTTCTCCGTGACAGGGAGACGTGATAGGCCAGCTTCACTACGAGCCCGTATGTGATTCTTCGCAGTGAAGATACGGATGGCCTTTATAGACAATTGCCTATAAGCTCGTACAATCTTAACACCCATCGGGGTTAAATACAAGATGCGTAGCGGGGAAGTCTATAGGATTCTCTCAGTTCTCCGTGTTATACTTATTCAGTAAAGCGGGAGCACGCACGCCGTTATAGCTCAGCTGGTAGAGCGGCGCTTTCGTAAAGCGTAGGTCTCCGGTTCAATCCCGGATAACGGCTCCACATTGTTATGCTAAAAGATACCATCACTCATTCATTTAAAGAACTTATTACCAACCGTTATTTAACGGTTCTTGCTGCGGTAACTATTATTTTAGCGACCGCCTTCGTCATTTATATTGGGTTCGTAGTTCGCCCAAGCGAGCTGCAGCTCGTAACACACTACACAGCCTACGGGGTAACGCACTTATACCGTGACCAATGGTTCTACCTATTAAGCTTCGGTGGTTTTGCAGTTATTATCGCACTTATTAATATCGGCATGGCCTTAAAGGTATTCTTAACAAAAGGCCACCCGCTAGCAATTATGTTTGCTTGGTTCGGTGTCGGCATTATGGTGTTCGCATGGCTTACGAGCTTTTCAATTATTAACGTCTGGTCACCGCTTTAACCATGGTTGACCTCGAACTTCCTCTTGGCAAACGTACCAAGATGTATCGATTCTTCGAAATGGTGCCGGCTATTATTAGTTACGGCGCCTTTGTACTATTAATTGTTCTTTCTATTGTGTCGCCACTTCTTGCGGCTATTTACCTCATGGCAGTTATTATTGTGCTGTTAGTACGCGCAACTGGCATTGTGTACCACACCATTACAGGCCACCGTCGCTTAGTAAAAACCCAAGAAGTTGATTGGGCGCACCGTTTAAGTGAGCTTGAAGACCCAATTGCTTCGTATGCTAAACATGAACACGCCCACAGCCGTGGTTACGGCATGGCGTCACACGTTGAAAACCTGCGTTTAATGGCGGCCGACCCAACGGCGTTCCCGAAGCCATCTGAAATGTATAACGTCGTTATTGTTGCTGCATACAACGAAAGCTACGAGGTGATTGAGCCAACTATCCAGTCACTCGTGAAAACAACCTACGATCATTCTAAATTAGTCATTGTATTTGCGTACGAAGAGCGTGGCGGTGACGATATCGAAAAAACTGCCATTCGTTTACAGAAAAAATTCGCCAGCAAATTCTTTGCCTTTGAGATTGTAAAACACCCCCGCGATTTACCCAACGAAGTAGTAGGGAAGGGTGGAAATATTACCCACGCCGGTAAATATACTCAAAAGTGGTTTGCCGACAAGGGGATTGAGTTTAAGAATGTCATGATGACTACCCTCGACTCTGATAACCGCCCACACATTGGCTATTTTGACTATGCCACTTACGAATATATCGTCAACGAAGACCGCAAGCACCTAGCGTTCCAACCAATTGCACTGTTCTTGAACAATATCTGGGATGTCCCAGCCCCAATGCGCGTGTTGGCCACTGGTAATACCTTCTGGAACATTATTAGCTCAATGCGCCCGCACTTACTCCGTAACTTTGCATCGCACTCACAACCGATGGAAGCATTGGTAGAGATGGGCTTCTGGAGCACTCGCACCGTTGTAGAAGACGGTCACCAATTCTGGCGCAGCTATTTCTACTTTAATGGTAACTACTCGGTGCACCCGCTATACATTCCTATTTACCAGGATGCCGTACTCGATAATACCTACGCCAAAACATTTAAAGCACAGTTTATTCAACTTCGCCGTTGGATGTACGGAGCCTCTGATGTTCCTTACGCCGCGTCGCACATTTTTACCAAAAACCGTACTGTGCCATTCTGGCCAGGCTTCGTATGGTTCATGCGTGGGCTTGATGGCTACGTCACCGCAGCCAGCGTCTCTATTATTGTGGCCGTTGGTGGTTGGGTTCCGTTACTTATTAACAGTGGAGCATACCGCGACGTAGTCGCGCATCAACTTCCTGACACTATTAGCCTTTT
>Ga0247729_10000873_pt1 | contig 11506 bp, 12 predicted proteins | sample UWRJL133311R2_FD_180958 | JGI IMG/M metagenome (GOLD analysis project Ga0247729, IMG submission 180958) | Plant litter microbial communities from Arlington Agricultural Research Station in Wisconsin, United States - UWRJ-L133-311R-2 | ecosystem: Environmental > Terrestrial > Plant litter >... | reverse complement strand
GGGCTCCAGCTCGGTGCGCTGCCGGTAGCCGTAGGCCAGATTGGGCGCGAACTGCAGCCGGGCAATGATGATTTCCCGGACTTCGGCCCCGGCGGCCCGCGCGCCCCGTTGGTAGGCCCCGGCCAGCGCGGCGTTGAAACTGTCGGGACTGGGGTGCCCGTTGATGATTAAAACCTTTTTCATGGTCTCTCTGCGCTGGTGTGCCGCAAAGGTGGCCGCCCGAGGCAGCCTTTCTACCGGACAAATGTCTGAAAAGCCAGCTCCCGGCGCAGGCGGCTCAGGTGGCGGGGCGTCACGTTCAGGTAGGAGGCCAGGTGCTGCAGCGGCACGTGGCGCAGATACGCGGGGTGTTGGGTAAGCAGCTGCTGGTAGCGTTGGCGGGCGGAGAGCTTCTGAAGGGAGAAAATCCGCTCCTCCAGCTCCACGTACTGCTGTTCGGTAAGCAGCTTACCCACGCGGGTCCAGCCGGGGCTGGTGGCGTAGAGCTGCTCCAGATCAGGGCGCCGGAGCACTTCCAGCTCGGTGGGCACCAGGGCCTGGATGTTTTCCTCGGTGGGCCGCTGGGTTATCAGGCTCGACAGGGCCGTCATGAGCCGGCCGGGGAAGGTGATGCAGTAGGTCATTTCCGTGCCGTCGGCGGTGGCGTGAAAGGAGCGCAGCAGCCCGCCGCGCACGAATACCAGCTCCGCGCAGACGTGGCCCGCCCGGATCAGAAACTCACCTTTGCGCAGCTGCCGCGGTGTAGTCAAGCCGTCGAGCTGCCGCAGCTCGGCTTCGGTCAGAACCCCCAGCGAATCGAAAAAAGCTTTCATGGACCGCAGTTAACAAAATCTTCCGCGCATATTTCCGGCAGTGAGCCAAAACTTCCGGGCTGGACTGCCACTTCCGGCGGCGCGCAGTCGGCGTTTCTTCGTCGGGCGCCCACCTCCCCCCATTTCCTACTCCCCTGATGCCCCAACTTTTTCCCGGCCAGTGGGTGAGCAACGACTGGCCCAGTATCGACATTGAGCCCGTCGAGTTCCGGCTGGTCCTGCCCCTGCTCACTCACCTGGCCGTCACCTACCAGTTTCCGCTCCCGGCCGTGCAGCATCTGCCCGACCTCACCGCCGCCGACTTCCAGGTGCTGGGCGCCGAGGCCACCCTCATGCTCGACCCCTGGTTTCTATCCCTGGCCTTCGACAGCGCCGCCGTCCGCGACCGGGTGCTGGCCGATTTGCTGGCCCTGCCCTCCGACTTCTTCCCGGTCTGACATGAAAAGCCCCGACGCTGGTGGGCACCGGGGCTTTTCATGTCAGATGGGCTTCGTGCTTTTCGCGGGCGCGGGGGTTCAACTCAGCATTTCGCGAGGTCGGCTTACGGCGCCGCCGCGCCGGGCAGATTGCGCAAAGCCAGCTCCATGGTGTACCAGTAGAAGCGTTCACGCCCTACTAGTGGGCTGGCCAGGCGCAACACGTCGGAGTGGTCGTAGCCGACCCATTCCCAGGTCAGGTAGGTGGCGGCCAGCAGGTTGAGCCGGATTTTACCTCGGGCCGCTTCCACTTCCACCCGGCTGACGCCCTGCTTTTCTAGCCGATGAAACAGGTTTTCGTGCTCTTCAGGCGTGGTTTCGGTATCCAGGTAAGGATCGGCAATCATCGACCAGATAGCGGGGCGTGAGCTGATTGGAATGCCGTTGCGCAGGGCAAACTCCCGCAGGTCTTCCCGCTGGCTGTCTTCTAGGAAGATAACTTCCCGCCGGTGAATTACCACCTGCACCGGCCAGCCCAGGTCAACCTCGTTGATATCCGCCGCCGCCATAACCGGCTGCGCCGCGATGCTGGCCGCGCCAAAAGGATAGCGCCGATACCGCCGCAGACAGTGCTGTTCAATTCGAATGGTTCCGGTAGCCTCACGCTGCGCCGCCCCAATGTCGGACTCGAAGCGGTAGCGGTAAGCCACCCACAGAAACCCCGCGCCGCTCAGCAAAATCAATAGCAGAGCACCCTGCTCAAACAGCCCCAGGCCCGCGCTAAAGCAGAGGCCACTCCCACCCAGCAACACCGATACGCTACCGTAGAGCAGGTAGTCCCGGTGAAAGTAAGCCTTGGGCATAAGCGGCAGCGTGCCGGGCTCTAGAAACTCTGCACGATGCTGTTGTGCAGCGTGCGGGGGCTCCAGTAGCCGCTGGCGATGATGCGGCGGATGGTGAACAACGGGTCAATCGGGTCGCGCTTCTCAGCTAGCACGAAGGCTGCCACGAAGCCGCGCTTTTTCAGCTCGGGGAAAGCCTGCTGGTTCCACAGGCCGAAGGGAAAGGCGAAGTAGTTGATCTTCTTGCCGGTAATTTCCTCCAGCGTCTTGGTGGGCTTGTCGATCTGGGTTACCCAGTCCTGGCCCTGGTACTTCTTCACGTTGTGGTGGTCCCAGGTGTGGGAGCCGATAACGTTGCCTTCGTCGGAAAGCTGCTTCACCTGCGCCTTGCTCATGTAGTTGGGGCGGCCCAGGCTCACGGTCATCACGAAGTACACGGCCTTGTAGCCGTACTTGTCCAGCGTGGGGCGGGCCACGGTGAACTGGTCGAGGTCAGTATCGTCGAAGGTGAGCATGATGGGCTTGCTCGGCAGCTTGGCCCCGGTGGTGAGGTAGGCGTAGAGCTGATCGGGCAGGATGGTGTGGTAGCCGGAGTCGGCCAGCATCTTCATCTGATTCTTGAAGGCCTGCACCGGCACGATGTAGTCCTTAGCGGTTTTGGAATCCTTGGCGCGCCAGTCGCGGATCTGGTGGTAGCACAGAATCGGCACCTGCGGGCGGGCCGTGATGCTGGCTGCGTCGCCCACTTTCCCGGCCGGGATGGTGGTTGGGTCCGGGGCGGGGGCGGCGTTGGCTTCGGCCTCGGCCGTGGCGGCCGTGCCCGAAGTTACGGCGGGGCCGGCCGAGTCGGCGGCCAGGGCTTCGGCGGTGGGGCTGCCGGCCTCTGAGGCAGTGGCAGGTTTGGTTTCGCAGGAGGCAAAGAGCGTGCTGGCAGCCAGGGCAGTGGCCGCCACGAAGAGCGGGGTACGGAACAAAATCATGCGGGAAAGCGTCGGCAATGCGTCCGACCGGGTACTTTTGAGAAGAAAAAGGCGGAAACCAACGGCGGGGCGGGCAGCTTTGTACCTTTACCCCGCTGTGGCAGCCTACAAAACAACAGCTTAATTCCCGCATGGACAAACTCCGTGGCACCGGCATTGCCCTCATTACGCCTTTTACCCCGGCTCCCGACCACGCCGTGGATTACCCCGCCCTGCGCCGCCTGCTCGATTTCTGCATCGAGGGCGGCGTGGAGTACCTGGTCATCAACGGCACCACGGCCGAGTCGCCGACGACTACGGCGGCGGAGAAAACCGAGATTCTGCGGGTGGTAAAGGAGCACGTAGCCGGCCGCGTGCCGCTCGTCTACGGCATCGGCGGCAACGACACGGCCGGCCTCGAAACCCTGCTGCGCACCACTGACCTGACCGGCATCGACGCCATTCTCTCGGCCTCCCCGGCCTACAACAAGCCCAGCCAGCAAGGCATCATCCAGCACTACCTGCGTCTGGCCGACCTGAGCCCGCTGCCTATCATCCTCTACAACGTGCCCGGCCGCACCAGCTCCAACCTCACGGCCGAGACGACGCTGCGCCTGGCCCAGCACCCTAACATAGTCGGCATCAAGGAGGCCAGCGGCAATCTGGAGCAGTGCATGAGCATCGCCGCCCGCAAGCCCGAGGGGTTCCTGCTCATCAGCGGCGACGACCTGCTCACCGTCCCGATGGTTTCCTTCGGGGCCGTGGGCGTCATCAGCGTGCTGGGCAACGCCTACCCCAAGCGCATGAGCGACATGACCCGCGCCGCCCTAGCCGGCGACTATACCCAGGCTACCCGGCTGCTGTTCGAGTTTCTGCCCCTGAACCCGCTCATGTACGAGGAAAGCAACCCCGTAGGCGTTAAGGCCGTGCTCGAAGCCCAGGGCCTGTGCTCCGGCGCCGTCCGCCTACCCCTGCTCGAAGCCTCGGCGGGGCTGAAAGACCGGATTGTGCGGGTGATGTGATGTGGAAGCTTGCCAATAAGGAGAGAGAGGCAGTTCTTAAACTCGAACCATTCAAGCGCTACACCTACTCTATCAAGCGCATAGCTGATACGGAAACGGTCTACTCACTTCGTCACAAGGATGGAACTTGGGCGTTGGCTGAATTAGACAATCGAACTTTGCTTTCGATTTGGCCTCACGCTGATTTTGCTCAAAGTGCAGTGGCAGAAGAATGGGAAGGTTACGGGATATGTGAGATTCCACTTGAGGAGTTTACTGATGCCATTCTTCCATCTTTTGATCCAGCATTGCTTATTAACGTCTTCAGTATCGCCGACAAGTCCGGTTTTGTAGTTGACCAGCAAGAACTTTTGCGTGACTTAAAAGAGGAATTGAGTAACTATTAATTATAAATTTGCAAAGCCCCGACGTACGCCAACGTCGGGGCTTTGTATTGAAAAGGAGCCGGGTACATTTCAGAGGACGGATGGCCGCGCTTCGCTCGCCATGACAGGGGTTTTACTCTACCACCCGCTCGCCAGCACGTCGGCGACGTGCATGGTTTTGATGGGCTTTTTCTCCCGACGGATGTAGGCGTCCAGGTGCATCAGGCAGCTCGTGTCGGTGCTGATGAGGTAGTCGGCGCCGGTGGCCAGGGCATGTTCCACTTTCTGCTCGGCCATGGCTACCGATATGGCCTCAAACTTCACGGCGAAGGTGCCGCCGAAGCCGCAACAGGTTTCGTTTTCGGCCATTTCCAGCCGCTTCAGCCCCTGCACGGCGTCCAGCAGCTGGCGCGGGGCCTCGCGGATGCCGCACTCCCGCAGCGCCGAGCAGGAGTCGTGGTAAGTGTAGTTGCCGGCCAGCTGGGCCCCCGGAATGGCGGGCACGCCCAGCACGTCGACGATAAACTCGGTCATCTCGAAGACGCGGCGCTGCACGCCGTGGTAGCGGCTTTGCTCGGCGCTACCCTCAAACAGCTCGGCGTAGGAGTTGCGCACCATGCCCACGCAGGAAGCCGAGGGACTCACGATGTAGCGGCCCGTGTCGGAGGGGAAGTCGTTGAGAAACTTGGTGGCCACCTCGCAGCTTTCGGCCTTGTAGCCGGCGTTGTAGGCCGGCTGCCCGCAGCAGGTCTGGTTGCCGTTGTAGTACACTTCGCAGCCCAGCTTTTCCAGCACCTTCACCATGTTCATGGCGGTGGAGGGGAAGAGTTGGTCTACAAAGCAGGGAATAAACAGGTCGACGGCAGTAAGCATGGCGTGTGGTGTGGTTGTAGGCGCAGTTAGATATCCGAATAGTCTTCTATCAGCTCCCAGGTCCGCTGATTATTGAAATCATTCGAGTAGGGACGCTTGAAAACCTTGGGACCGAAACGGTACTGCAAGTAAAGTATTACGAAATCGTCCTGACGAAACTCTATCCTGTATTCCGTTTCATCTGATTCTATCCGGTACTCAGTTGCCGGTTCCAGAATAAGCTCAATGCAAGCCAGCTCTATCCACAGGATAAGCTTCTTAGCTTGCTGGTTATGGAAAGTAATTCCAATTACCGGCTTCATTCCTAATGCCCCGCAAACACCGGTTGGCTCAGTTGCTGCGCCTCGGCCAACGACCCCAGATCCAGCCCCAACTCCTCCCCCTGCTCCTGAAAATACGCCACCAGGTTCTCGGTGGCCATGTTGCCGGTCAGCACGTCGGCGGCCATGGGGCAGCCGCCGAAGCCGCCCAGGGCCCCGTCGAAGCGGCGGCAGCCGGCCTGGTAGGCGGCTTCCACCTTTTCGCGCCAAGTGGTGGGCGTAGTGTGCAGGTGGGCCCCGAACTCCAGGGCCGGAAAAGCCGGAATCAGCTGGCCGAACAGCGGCGCGATGGTAGCTGGCGTGGAGGCGCCCACGGTATCCGACAGCGCCACGATGCCCACGCCCATGTCGGCCAGGGTCTGGGTGAACTCAGCCACGATTTCGGGGCTCCACGGGTCGCCGTAGGGGTTGCCGAAGCCCATCGACAGGTAGGTTACCAGCGTTTTGCCGGTTTGCGCGCACAGGTTCTGCATCTGGGCCAGCTCGGCCAGCGCCGCCACGATGCTCTTGTTGGTGTTGCGCTGCTGAAACGTTTCGGACACCGACAGCGGAAAGCCGATATACTGGATTTCGGGGTACGCCACGGCCGTTTCCGCCCCGCGCAGGTTGGCCACGATGGCCAGCAGCCGGGTGCGCGTCTGGCCCAGGTCGAGGCCGGCCAGCACCTCGGCCGTGTCGCGGAGCTGGGGAATGGCCTTGGGCGAAACGAACGAGCCGAAGTCGAGCGTGTCGAAGCCCACACGCAGCAGGGCCTGCAGGTAGGCGGTTTTGGTGGCCGTGGGAATGAACTCGGTCAGGCCCTGCATAGCGTCGCGGGGGCATTCGATGAGCTTCATGGGCGGGAAAGGTTGAGTGGTGGAGGCAAAAGTAACCCGTTTTGCCCGCTCCGGGAATCCTCAATACTCTCCCCAAGCCATTTTACTCGTTGCGGATATCCGCAACGACCATCTTGCCACAGCTTTGGCCACTGAGGATACCCGCAGCTGCTTTTCCTTACCGCATCACTCCAAACCGGCCGCCGCGCACGTCCAGGATCAGGGTGCGACCAGTGAAGGGGGCGTTGCCCAGCATGCCGCCCATGCCCGAGAAGCGCATCAGGTTTTTCTCCATGAAACTGGTGCCTTCGATGTGGGTCACGGTGCCCAGAGGCACGGCTGTGGCTCCTACGGCCACCGTGGCGGCCGTGGGCGCGGTGTAGGCCGTCAGGGTCCGGTTCAGCGACTTGACGGCGGCCACCCGCACCGGCGCGGCGGGTTGGGCCAGCTCCTCGAAGCTGGACTTGCTGGTAAGCAGGGCAAACGCGCTGCTGCCTGAATCGAACAGCAGCTGCTTGGGCTGGCCCTGTACGGTGGAGCTGAACTGCACGCGGCGCTCGGTAAAGGTGAGCGGGGCAAAGGCGGCCTGCCGGGCCAGCGCCGGGGGCAAACTGTCGTAGAGGCTCAGCTGCTGACGGACGAAGTCGAGCACGAGGGCGCGGCCCTCCAGCACATCGGCCCCCAGCGTACCGATGACGAGCGGCCGGGTGGTATCGGCGGGCAGCTCATTGGCGCCGAAGCGAATCACCCGCAGCCGGCGGGCCAGGATTTGGCCCCGGCCCAGCGGAAACGTCAGGTGGTGGAGGGTGTCGGCCTGCACCCGCAGGGCGGGGCGGGTGGCCGGGTAACGGGTGCGCAGGGCCGCCAGGGGGTTGGCGTAGAGCAGAGAGGTGGGCGCGCCGGTATCGAACTGCAGGTAGCAGGTGCGCGGGCAGCCGGGCAGGCGAATGGGCAGCAGCAGTACCGCGTGGGCCGTCACGGGCGTGGTGCTACTATCGGCCCGCCACACGAACGGCGTGGTGGCCGGCAGCCCCGTCACGACCAGCTGATTGGCGGGGGCCCGGAACTTCTGGCGGAAGTAGAAATAGCCGCCGAGGCTGCTCAGCGCAAACAGCAGCAACACGGCCAGCAGGACTTTATAGATGGTTTTCATAGCGCACCAAACGGGGTTAGTTGATGCCTCAAACCTAGCCGCGCCGGGTATGCGGCCGGGCGTCATTTTACCGCCATTTGCCCGCCACTTAAACTAAGCGCTTATATTTCAATAAAATACCCAGCACCCATCTAAAGCCGCACCGGGTACACGTCCAGGTTGCCCCGGCGCAGCTGTACCGCGCTGTAGCCCACCACCAGCACGTTGAGAGCGTACGAGCCGATGAACAGCTCCAGGTAGCCGCCCCGCCACATAGGCCAGTGGTGGCTGGCCGCCAGCAAATGGGCCACGAGCAGCAGCAGGTAGGCCAGGGTACTGCCCACCTGCCACAGCACCTGGAAGCCCAGCACCCGCCGGCCGACCTCGGCCACGTGCGCGGTAGTGCGGCGGTGGCGGCGCCACAGCCACAGTGGCACCACGATGTTGAGCAGCGGCAGCAGCAGAAAACTCAGCGCGCTCAGGTTGAGCAGCTGCACCAGCTCTGGGTCGGCGCGCAATACCGCCGGACCGGGCCCGACGACCCGCGCTGGCAGCTCTGCGGCGGCTGGTACTGGCTCCGGGGCTTCTGCAGGTTCCGGGCGGAAGGCTTCCAACGACACGCCCAGGGCGGTAGCCAGGGCCTGCACGGTGTGCCCCCGGGGCACGGTTTCGCCCTGCTCCACCCGCTGAATGGTGCGCAGGCTCACCCCCGACTCTTCGGCCAGCAGCTCCTGAGAATAGCCTTTACCCTTTCGGATAGCCTGAATCCGGGCGGCAGAAAACATAGCGAATGCAGTAGAAACGGTAGAAAACGGCCAATAATACGAGTTTCGGCCGGACTGCTACCCCGCTGCCCGGGCGGGCCGGACTCGCTTCAACCGCTGAAAGACCGTTGCACGCCCGTACCACGGCCTGCGCGGCAGTTCGGCCCTGGTTCCAAACGAACTACGCGCCGCCAAACCGGGTTTAGCCTTCTGCACCAACCCCGTTCGATGTCCGCTCTCCGCCCGCCGTTCCGTCTTTTCCTGCTCGTCATTCTTCTCTCCGCCTGCGGCAAGCAGCAAACCCTGCAGGCCCTCTTCCAGAAAAGCACCGCCCACGAAGCTTACGCCCGTCGCCTGCGCCAGGCCCACCTCGACGAAACCGCCCTGGGCCGCGACTGGCTGGCCGTCGCCGACCGCGCCCTGCGTGATTCGCTGGTTGTAACCCTGCCCTTCCAGGAAACCGGCTTTTTCCGCGCCGACCGGGCCTCGGCCGCCGCCTACCGCTACGCCGTGCGGGCCGGGGAGCAAATCAACATCAGCCTTAAGCTGGCCCCCGGCACCGACGCCCACGTGTTTCTCGACGCCTACGAGTTGCGCCCCGACCGCGCCCCGCCCCGGCCCGTCGCCTCCGCCGATACCGCCGCGCTGTCGTTTAGCTACACCGTGGAGGACGACCGCCAGCACCTGCTGCGGGTGCAGCCCGAGCTGCTGCGCACCGGCCGCTACACCCTGCGCATTTTGCGGACGCCTTCCCTGGGCTTTCCGGTGCAGGGCAAAAGTGACGCCGCCGCTGGCAGCTTCTGGGGGGCCGACCGCGACAACGGTGCCCGCCGCCACGAGGGCATCGACATCTTCGCCAAGCGCGGCACCCCTGCCGTGGCTGCCGTAGCCGGCCTGATTACCCGCGTCGGCGACACCCCGCGGGGCGGCAAAGTGGTCTGGCTCGCCGACGCCGCCCACGGTCAGCACCTCTACTACGCGCACCTGGATAAGCAGCTCGTGCAGGCCGGGCAGCTCGTGCAGGCCGGCGACACGCTGGGCCTGGTAGGCAACACCGGCAACGCCCGCACCACCCCGCCCCACCTGCACTTCGGCGTGTACCGCGGTGGCCGGGGCGCCGTCGACCCCTTCCCTTTCGTGCGCCGCGCCGATGCCGTGCCGGCCGCTCCCGCTACCAAGCCCGAGCGGCTGGGCCAGTGGGTGCGGGTGCAGGACAAGCAGGCCAGCCTCCGCCTGAGTCCGGCGGCTAAAGGGGCAACGGCCGCGCTACTGATTCGCAATACGCCGCTGTTCGTGGTGGGCAGCCAGGCCAGCTGGTACCGCGTGGAGCAGCCCAACGGCCGCGTGGGCTACGTAGCAGCCAAATCAGTAGTACCCGCCACCACCGCGCCCCTACGTCGCGAGTCCCTGCCCGTCGCCGCCGATTTGTATACCCGCCCCCAAGCCGGCGCACCGATGCTGGACACGCTGCCGGCTCGTAGCATGGTGGCCGTGCTGGGCGAATTCGGGGGCTTCCGGCTGGTGCGCAGCAGCGCGGGCGTGGTGGGGTGGCTGAGCCCGGTGAAGGTGCGCGGTTAATATTTCCGGTTTCACCCAATCTTCATTGACCGGAGCCGACCTTTCGCCCAGGTGATTGGATTGAAGGCGGTGGGACTTTCGCAGTAGAGCCCCGCCGTTTTCTTCTATTTCTAAACTAGTAGTACCAAAAAGCCCCAGCGGGATTCCGCTGGGGCTTTTTTCTTATGCACTGCATGCCATCAGGCGGTGTTACTCGGCCACGATTACGGCTTTCTGCTGGCTCTTGTCGAAGGCTAGGCGGCGCTCCTTGCCGGCGGCCGTCACGTAGTCGAAGCCCACGGCGCGGGTGTCGGCTTTCACTGCCGACCACACCTTGGCGTCTACTTCGCCGGGCTGGGTGGCCGCTTTGGGGATAGCAGGCTGCACGAACCGGTCGTCGGCGAAAAAGCTGTTCATGCCGCGCAGGATGGCAATTTCCTTGTCGCGCACGGTGGCGGCCTGCGGGTCGTCGAGCTGGCGCTCATCGAGCAGGGCGGTGGCGGGCATCACTTCCTTGCGGAGCGTATCGCCGGTGCTGCTCAGGATGATGAAGCGGGCCTGTCCATTCATGATTTTGGGCCCGGCCAGCTGCAGAATGAAGGTATCCTTGGTCTTGGTATTGGAAAAGTAGTGCGCGGCGCGCACCGTGTTGAGCACCGTCCGGCTACTCACGCGGGCCGTTTCGGTGGGCGGCGAGTACACTTTGTCGGCGTTGCGAGAGGTGCCCACTTCGCGTTCCGTGTTCAGGCACGAGGTCAGCTGGAGCAGCGCGGCGGCGGCAAAGGCAAAAAGAACTGTTTTTTTCATTGGGGGGTAAGCAGCCATCATCTAATCAGTTCAGCAAATTACAAAACCTCCTGACACCTCGCGCAAGCAGAACCGTACGCGGCGCTTTTTTTGGGATTTAAGCGAGACAGGGTTGGTAAAATCGTGTACAGCAAAAATCCCCCCAAGGTTGCCGGAAGCTGTTGGTATTAGGCACTTGGTAGTGGGTATCAACTATTAGGCAAGCAGCTCATAGTTGATACCAAGTAGATGCTACCCGGCAGGAAGCGTCCTATATACCTAATACCAAGTGCCTACTTCCAATTACAGCCAGCCCAGCTCCAGGCCCAGGATCCAGCGCGGCAGCTCGGGGTATTGGGTCTGGTAGGCGGGCCGGAATACGTCGGAGAGGCGGTAGCGGCCCACCAGGGCGTAGCGGCCCGAGCCCAGCCGCAGGCCGGTGCCGTAGCTCCAGCGGTTGACGTAGGCCAGCCCCCGCTCCGCGACGTCCACTTTTTTGGCACCATAGGCGGGCGCGTCCTCGTAGTGGTGGGCCGAGCTGATAATCCAGCCGCCCCAGCCCAGCAGATCCACGTAGCGGCCGATGGCGTTGCCGCGCCGGCCGTAGTTTAGCCGCAGAAACGCCTCGGTCTGCAACTGGGGCAAGGCCAAATACTCCCGGCGGTGCGGCACGGCATTGGGCACCACTTTTTGCGCATTCTGGGCCAGATCATACACTGGCCGGGCATAGCGCGCATCCAGCCCCAGCCCCACCTGCCGGGCTACGCGCCACTTGTTGCGCACGCCGAGCTGCACTTCCGCCGAGCGGCCGTAGCGCAGCTTGGCCCCTTCCCGCTCCGCCGG
>Ga0247729_10000872_pt1 | contig 11521 bp, 11 predicted proteins | sample UWRJL133311R2_FD_180958 | JGI IMG/M metagenome (GOLD analysis project Ga0247729, IMG submission 180958) | Plant litter microbial communities from Arlington Agricultural Research Station in Wisconsin, United States - UWRJ-L133-311R-2 | ecosystem: Environmental > Terrestrial > Plant litter >... | reverse complement strand
TCATACAACCTCAGCTAAGACTATTGCTTAAAAAACAATAAGATGCTAAAATAGGTAAATTATGTCTGAAAATTCAACGTACAACCACGACCGAGAACTGTTTGAGCTGGCTAATGAGTTACAGCGACCGATTATTGATACTAACAATCGTGCTGAGCAGGTTGCATCACTTGGTAATGCCGAGTTTGAAGCAATCGCGACCGAAGCTTTAACCGAAGAGCAAACAGCCGCTTGGCATGATGTACGGACGCTTGTTCCCCTTGAAGCTTACGATACGTTAGCTCGCGATTACGTTGAGACTACTGAACGACTCGAAACTGCCAACGAGCAGTTAGCCGAAGTTAAGCAATCTATGACTGACGAACAACGTCGCTACGACGAACTTGTTGAAGCCGTAAGTCGCATTGCGCCACTTGGTCTTGAACGTGCAACTGAACTTGCAGCACGCAAAAAGGAAGAAATTGAGCTGCAGCGCGCTGATGATGTTCGTAGTACTATTGCTGCCGAAACTGAACGTTTTGGCGAGCTTGACGACTTGTTTGAATTAGCAGGCCAAGCATGGGCGATCCCAACATTGGTACTGCGCGGTCTCGAAAACGCCAACGAAGAAATCTGCACAATTATTGATGAAATTCCAATTGATCCAACTCTACGTGCAAGTGAACACCGCAAGTTTGCAGAAATTAGCGAACGCCACATTGATGCGCCTGAAGCTTCTAAATACATCACGTTATACCTGGAACAAAATAGCGGTAAAGTAGTGACCGTTGGTGATCTAGCCGACTTTTTATACGGTGATAAGGTAGCTGATATTAATCCAGCGCATGTCCGCGGACGCATTACTACAACGCTTGGTCCAATGTCTAACGGCCTGCGTATTCAGGAGATGCTCTTAGAAGAAGGATGTTTGTTACAGTACGGCTGGCGCCGACAGGTTAGCCGCGAGACGGGTAAGCTTGTTGGTTCACGCCACCGCATATACCGCGCATTACGACTCGATGAAGTTGATAGTGCACCAAATTATATTGAACATGGCGACAGTAACTCATCGTTTGATGGTGCTAGTAGCCAGCCCGAAATAACTAAAGAAGTTGTACCAGTTGTGGACGAACCCGAGGAAACGCCTGTTGAGGAAACACCTGTGGCAGTGCCAGCACCAGTCCCAACCCCACCGCCAGCCCGAAAAAAGGCACCGTCTGCGGCACCAGTACCAACTCCTCCACCTTCTGCGCCTGCACCTCGCGCAACAAAGCGTGCTGCTAAAAAGACTCCGGCAGCCCCTGCAAAAGCACCCGAAAAGCGTCCTGCACGCCCAGAGCCAAAATGGAAAATCGACTTCGGAAAGTCGATTGGTGAATCTATATCGGCGCTAGAAGCAGATGGTCTAATGGAAGAGGGCGAAATTACCGTCGGTATTGCTAGTCAAAAGAGCTCTAGCCTTAAGTTCGGCACATCTACCGCGGTTGATCGTTTATTCGACGCTAACTTATTAGGCGTACGTCCGTCAAACCGTAACCAGATTCCAAAACTACTTCTAAGTACCAGTGATTTAGTGGTGATGCACTTGTTCAACACCTGGAAAGACACACTTGGAAAGGGCCAGCGACAAAAGCAAGCCCTCGCCATGGTGCAGGCTAGTGTTGATGCCTACTTCGAAAATCGAAACAAATCTTAGCGTTCGTTATCGCTACGTTGGTCGTCAATAAATGCGTCTTCAATGCGGACCGGGATTTGAATTCTTGGCATAGTACCTCCTCTCAATACTTAAAAGTATAAAGTGTTACTACTGTAGCGCTGTGAGGTATTTTACAACTGTTCCGCCACTTGGCGAATGAACAATGAGTGAGAGCCAAACAGTGTAGGATCTTGTAATGCAACAGCTACCGGGAACCACGCAACCTTTTCGCTTTCCTCGGAATTCCTGAGCTCTGGCAATGGTCCGTCAATGTGGCGGCGTACGGCCGTTGTTTCTGGCCAGGCATGAGCTGTAGCTCGTGGATCAACCACCGGGCCTTCGTAAATAATGTCGGCTTCGGTTGCTTCAGGAAGCACTACGCCGGTTTCTTCTTCGACTTCACGCACGCCGGCGAAAAGGGCGCTCTCACCAGGATCAACATGCCCACCGGGCAATGCCCACTGGCCCGTGTCTTTGCGCTTTACCAGCAACACATGATCATCGCAAAATATGACGCTGTCGGCAGTATAATTTGGACCCCAGTGCCAATAGGTACCTTTGCCGCCAACAACACCTATGCTCGGATCGCTGGCCATTGCTGCAAACCAAGGGTGTATTGGCAGTCCATCGCTATCGAGCTTATCGCCTCGGGCGCGCAGTATACATTGTTCATTAAAGCCGGGCTTTACCGCATCGGGGTTCGTTTGCCATGGTCCATCGGGCATGGCTTTTTTTGCTGCTTCTATTTCTAGCGTGTCATCGGGACTACATGTAAAGCGGGCGCTGTGAGGTGGGTAGCCAGGGTAGGGCGGTAATTGTAGGCTTTGGCGCCATACGTCTAGGTGTTCTGGTACAGGGTCGTGCGGTTCAGCGTATTCTGGGCTGTGGCTCATTGTGTTACTCCAAATTCGTTTTTGTACTGCGCTACTTTATGAGCTGGGCCAGTGTGCTTGCCAGGGTTATCGCTAAGCTTCACGGTTTCGGCCGAGGCGCCGGTGCGAACATCTTTGATACGCGTTAACTTCATCACTACGTTGAGTGCGCGCAGACCTAAATCGTTAGTGAGATCTGTGCCGATACCGAATGGGGCATTAGTTTCGGCGCCAACCTGTTCGGTAATGTTAGCGGCTTTGTGTACGTTTAGTCCGTCGCTAAATAGTACGGTTTTTGTTGTAGGGTCGATGCCGAGGTTTTGGTAGTGGGCAATAGCCGCACGGCCGTAAGCGACTGGATCACCAGAATCATGGCGGGTGCCACGGTATTTTTCGCTTCGCTCAGGGCTAAAGTCTTCAAAGAAGAAGGCTGATCCAAAGGTGTCGCTGAGTGCGATTGCCAGCTCATCACCGTAAAAGTCGTACCAATCATCAAGCATCCGTCCGTGCGACTCGCGAATACTTTGGCCACGGGCATCGGCTAGGCCGGCGTAGCCCATAGGAAGTTCATGTGCGAATGTGCCGATTGGCTTGAGGTTTAGTGTGCTTGCCAGGGCGACATTACTTGTGCCAATAAGATTGTTGGGGCATTCGTTTTGCATGCGCTCGGTAACGTGTTTTTGCCAGCGCAACGAAAAGCGACGACGAGTACCAAACTCGGCCACTTTAATGTCGGGGTTTTGCTGCAAGAAGGCGATTTTATCGGTTAGACGACGGTCTCCCTCCTCGTACAGGGCAAACAGGTCAATGCCGTTCTGGGTAACGTAGTTTTCGAAGTAAAGTTCATTAACTTCACTCATAATTATTGTTTCCCAGAAGCTGGTGGTGGCCCATTCGCCGGTGGCGCTAATAGCTAAGTCATCGTTCTCTATACGAATATCGACGGTTGGTAGGGGGGTAATTCGTAAGTGGTCTAAGTAGTCTTCACTGAACATTCGCTCGCCCTGGGCATTGGTGTGATTTGCCAAGAACTCGAGTTCGGTTTCGTTAAAGCCGCGGTCGCGGATGCCGTCAAGGCGAGCCTGCAGTTCAACGGGATCTACGTAATCGAGTAAGCGCTGTTCGCCTCGGTTTTTAAAGGTGAGCGTTGCTTCGGTGTCGCGCTCTTGTTCATATATGAACTGGCTCATTGTAGGTTTGTAAAAGTCTAGGCCGGCGGTGACCATGCCATTTTCTTGCAACGGGCCGTAGGCGACAGGGCTTGCGGTACGGGTAAGGGGTTCGGCTTCAAGGCAGGTCATTAGTTTGTCTCCTTGAACATGGTAATCGCTTCGTTGGTAGTAATTGTTTGCACGCCGGCCTCAGCAAATTGCTCGCGCATTGTCTGGCTCGAAGCGTCGGTAATACCGCGAGTTGCATCAAGCGCGACGTATACGTCCAAGCCAAGTTTTTGCTTAAGATCGATTGCAGTTTTACCAACGCAGTAGTCGAGCGCAAGACCACCTAAAACGACGGCTTTTGCTTGGCGCTGCATAAGCCAGTCGGGTAGTGTTAAGCCTTCCTTCGTGGTGCCGTAGTAGCCACTGTAACTTAGATCGTCTTTACCATCTTCGAGTTCTTCCTGGCCTTTGTAAAAGCGGGTAGCGCTTGGCATGAGTGCCGATTCGATGCGTGGGTGTAACATGGCACCTTGGCTACCGCCAACACAGTGCTCAGGCCAGTTAGTCACAAAGTCTGGCTCATCGCTAAAGTGGGCGGTGTGTTCTGGGTGATCATCTTGAGTAGTGAATGTGCGACGACTGCCAGCAGCACGGATGATTGCACGAATAGGGTCAATAACCGCCTGGCCGTCAGGAACTGGCAGTTCGCCAAAGCCAGCGCGGTCAATTTTTTCGCCTTCATCAGCTGGCATAAAACCTCGTTGTACGTCGATTGCTCCAAAAAGTATTTCGTTCATAGTAGTGATCCTTTCCTATTAAGTGTATAAAACACACTAACTAATATCCACTAGTGTAGATCGTAGTTAGTGTAAAGTCAACACTTTTAAAAAAGTAGCGACCACTTCCCTGTTATTGGCGATTAATTAGTCAAAGTTACGTTCGAGAGCTTGCAGTGATTGTTGCTTGAATTGGTACAGGCGAGCAGGTCGGTGAGCGCCCTCTTGCAGTTGGCGGTCGGTAGGTTCAATGAGATCGAGTGATAAAAACTTTTTGCGGAAATTGCGCTTGTCGAGCAGGCGGCCAAGAATTGCTTCGTAGGATGCTTGCAAGTGAGACAAGGTAAATAGTGGCGGTAATAATGCGTACACCGCATTGGTATAGGTCAGTTTAGACTGCAAGCGCTTATGTGCGTACTTAATGATGTCGGCGTGGTCGTAGGCTAAACTTGGCAAGTCAGATACAGGGAAGAATTGTGGGTTCTGAGCCGTAGAGCTTGGTTCGAGATTTAGATCGAGCCCGAGGCCCATGTAGGTAACGCTGACGGCATGACCGCGTGGATCGCGGGCAATGGTGTCAAAAGTGTACAGCTGCTCAACAAGTTTAAGATCGCTGGCGACGAGCCCGGTCTTGCGCTCCAAGATTCGAGTCATGGCTTCGGTAGTGGTCTCGCCTGCAGCGTTGTATCCACCAGGCAGCGCCCAAGAACCGTTAAAAGGGTCTTGAGTACGCTGAATTAAGAGTACTGATAGTTGTCCATCAATCAGTTGAAAAATGATGCTATCAACAGTTAAAGTCGGTGCAATATATTCGCCTTTATACATATTGTTAATTATACACTACTGCCACAGCGCAGCGTTGATGACATCGGGAGGCATGCGCCAGTCACCACGCGGGCTTAGGCTAACACTGCCAACTTTTGGTCCGTTGGGCATGTTCTCGCGCTTAAATTGGCTGCGTGCAAAGCGGTTGGTAAATATGTCGAGGGTGCGGGCGATGGTGTCTTTATTGTATATACCTTCAAATGCACGGTTCGCTAAATACTGAATTTTACGAGGCGTGTCACCCCAGCGTACTAAGTGGTACAAAAAGAAGTCGTGTAATTCGTACGGCCCCAAAATGTCTTCGGTACTTTGGCTAATATCGTCATCCTCCCCCTTAGTGAGTTCAGGCGATACGACAGTATTTAAAATGTCTGCGAGGGTTTGTTTTGCTGGTGCGTAGTTGGGTTGGTCGGCTGCGTGCTGCACTAAGTGGCGTACTAAGGTTTTGGGTATTGAGGCGTTCACGTTGTAGTGGCTCTGTTGGTCGCCATTGTATGTGCACCAGCCTAACGCAATTTCGCTAAGATCTCCTGTGCCAAGCACAAGACATCCCTGCTGGTTGCCGTAGTTAAAAAGCAGGCTGGTTCGAGCGCGGGCTTGAACGTTTTCGTAGGTTATATCTTGCGTTACGCCGTCGTGCCTGAGGGCAGCAAGTTCGGCGCGCACCAAGTCGCCAATCGGGATTACCTGGTTTTGGACACCGAGCTGCTCGGCCAATATTTGGGCATTTGATTGGGTGGTCTCGGTGCTGGCTGGGCCGGGCATGGTCAGGGTGTGGATCATGTCGTTTGGCGCTATGCCTAAAATGCCAGCTGCTTTGTGCGCCACTAATACGGCCAATGTTGAGTCGAGTCCACCACTCAGCCCTAGGACTAATCGTTGTTGATTGCTTGCGCGCATACGCATAGCAAGGCCGTGGGCTTGAATTTGCAAAGCCGTTTCGAGGCGCTCGGCGCGCTGTGGTGCTGATTCGTGAGGCAAGAATGGGTTAGCGTCGACGATTGTGAGTAGGTCTTGTTGTTCTCGACCAATTTCGGTTTGTAGCACCATGGTGCCGATTACGTTAGCGGCGTGCTGCTTGCGGCGGTCGAGCTCTAGGTGCTCAATATCAACATCGGCAATGGTCAGGCGCTCGCTACCGAATGGTTGGCGCTCAGCCATCATCTGGCCATTGGCAGCAATCATTTGGTGCCCGCCCATAACAATTTCGGCAGTCGATTCGGTAGTGTGGCAGCCTGCATAGGCATAGGCACCAATAACGCGAGCCGAGTGCATAGTCACTAAGTTACGGCGATAGTCGGCTTTGGTAATTTGCTCTGGTGACGCCGATAAGTTTGCGAGTACGAGCGCGCCCTTAGCGGCAAGTTGTGTACTCGGCGGGTCCATAACCCACAGGTCTTCACAGATTTCGACACCGCAATTAACGCCCCCAATATTAAAGAGCATGTCGTTACCGAATGGTACGGCTTGATCATTAATGTCGACCGTAGTGTTGTCGCGCTGCCAGGTGTCGTACCATCGCTGTTCATAAAATTCGTTGTAGTTAGGGCGAAATGTTTTAGGAATAATTCCTTGGACTTTGCCGTCGGCTAACATTGCTGCACAGTTGTACAGCCGACTACCAACTTGCATAGGCAAGCCAACTAACATAGCGGTTTGAGAATCTTTAGTAATGGTCGCGAGTTCGCGTAGGCCTTGCTGGGCTTGGGTGAGTAGGCCGGTTTGGTTTACTAAGTCGCCAAGGGTGTAGCCGGTAATTGATAATTCGGGAAAGGTAACCAGGCTAACTTGGGCAGCAGCGGCCTCGTGGTAGAGTTCGGTAATGTTTTGAACGTTAGTAGGTACGTCAGCAATGCCAACTTCTGGGCAGGCAGTAGCTAGGCGTAAAAATGATTCGTTGGGTTGGTAGGGTTCTTTATTTAATTCCATGATGTATACCTTAGTGTATAAATTACGTTTACTCTCAAACAGTAGCATGCTAGAATAGTAAGTGTCAATAGAACAATAACTAGGTATTACAGATATGAAAACAAATCCAGCCACTCCAGATCCCGAAAAAATACTAGTGTTCGGCGGCGCTTTTAACCCGCCAACTAATGCCCATGCGCAGATCATTCAAGCATGCCTAGAGGCACCTGACTTTAGCGAAGTTTGGGTGATGCCATCGGGTGACCGTTACGATAAACAAATGGCTACTGACGACCGGCATCGGCTCGATATGTTGCGCCTTATTAAGCGCGATCAGTTTGGTGATAGTCCAAGGCTTAAAGTAACTGATTTTGAGCTGGAACTGCCACGTCCATCGGAAACCATTAGAACGGTTGGGGCGCTTGCTTTAGCGCATCCAGATACTGATTTTTGGTTTGTATATGGTGCAGATAGTTATGCAAGCATGCCGCAGTGGCAAGGTGGGTTGGCATTACAAGCTGAACTATCGGTCGCCCTCCTTCCCCGGGGCGATATTGAGCTCCCACCCGAGAATGAGCAAATTGTACATTTGCCAGATATAGCTACCGATACCGCCGCCGTATCATCAACCCAAGTGCGCGAAGCGCTGAGCATCGGTAAAGATATTCGGCATTTTGTATGTAATGCGGTGCACGAATATATTCAGCAAAGGGCGTTGTACACCGCTTAGGAAAGGTAATTATTTTTGAGCAAGAAAGTGTCTTGATCGGCATGCATTGGCGAGGGTATGTGATTAAACCAGCCAGCTTGAGATGCCTCATTGTTAGTATGTGGTTCACCGTTGTAGGCTGTGACTTCGAACACGATACCAACCGGTGAATCCAGACCGTTTTGGTAATGGCTGGGGTAGTCTATGTAGCCGATTTGAGCGACTGTTTTAACGTGTATGTTGAGTTCGCGCTTGGCAATGCGCGTAACTGCATCTCGGAGTGGTTCGCCAAAGCGCACGGTTCCGCCGGGTAAATGCCACTGCCCTTTGCAGGGTTCGATAGCGCGTTGGGTAAGGTAGACCTGCCCAGCTGTATTTTTGATAATAATTTCGACTGTTAAGCGCGGTACTTTAGCGTAAATGCTGTCGAATTCAGTTTGAGACAGAGGATGATCGTTAGGCATGCTAGTAAGTATAGAGAAGTTGTTACATTTTAGTTGAGAGAGTAGAGACGATGTTTGCGTGTGGCCCGTGAGGGGCGATGCAGACCGATGTCTGATACGCCCCTCGGGGAACAGCTGCGCTACGACAGAACCACGACTGGGTGGTAGTGGCGCCGGATGCGCAGCGGGATGTACAGGATCCATGACAGCACACAGGGTGCGTACTGGGTGTCCTCGGAGTCGTTCGGGCTGGACGTTTCGAAACGGTGCACTTTGCCCGTTTCGGGGTCTTCGAAGTATGCGTAACCTCCCCAGATGAGCCGAAGCTCGTGTTCTGCAAGAAGGCTGCCGCCAATCCAAAGGATCAAGCCAAAGAACGTGCATACCAACACCATGCAAAGTCCTCTCTACTCTATGTTGCTGTGCTGCGCCGTCAGTATCGACGGTGGTTCATGTGGAACTTCGGTCCACCAGTCAGACGGGGCCACTCCCACGCGCCGCTGGACTTGTAGCCGCGGACCGCGACGAAGATGACCTGACCGATCGGGAACCAGAAGCTGAGCGCCAGGATCACGAACACGATCAGGGCGGCCCGACCGTCGTTGATGGCCAGGGCTAGCGCCGGCGTGCACGCCACCGCGGCCAAAAAGACCAAGGTGAGCGTCTCGTTGATTCCGGGTCGTGAAATACGGTTGCTGCTCATGATGCATCACTCTCACATTCTTGAAGGTGCAGTACAGTAGTATTGTTATACCATCATGTTTGATAATAAAAAAGCCCCACATAGGTGAGACGAATGTTTGTTTTGTTGTGCTGGGAAGAGGAGAGTGGCGTAGTGGTGCTGGGTGCGCAAATAAATGCACAAAATCTACCAGCAACACTACGTCGCCGCTCCTGCTTCCCCTGGGTGTTCTGCGTGCTCAGTTCGACGTGGGGAACGACGGCATCTCGCCATCGTGCCATCCGAGCGTGATGAGGCTCGTGCAGTCGTCGCAGACCTTGCGCGGCGGTGTGACGAACCACGTCTCGGGGAGAACGTCGGTCTGAACACCGCAGTACCTGCAGTAGTAGTACATCGACGAGCCGGCGTAGAGCTTGCTGTTGTCGATCTGGCCGATGGTCATGCTGCTTGAACGGCGGACTGCCAGTTCGGCGAGACGCTCGGTGCGGCCGGGATTTGCATCCATGTCGACCAACTCGGCGTCGACCACTTCTTCGGGTACTGCCAGCTCTTTGCTGGATTCACCACTCATCTTCTTGCTCCCTGTGAATAGGCGATAAGAACAAACATATTATACAACTTTATATGCCTATTAGTCAATGTTAATGATTGTGAAAATACTTACGCTTTTGATACAATTAGCTCAAGCATTATTATTTTGCGGAGTCTTATAATTAATACAAAGAGGGCCTAGTGGCGTATAAAAGATTTTTGAGTCATCTTCGTGCGGGAATCGTAGCGACTTTATTTGCTGTATCAATTGTAAATGCAGCATTACCGGCGCTGACTCAGGCTGCCGGAACAATCACGCTTGGTGGTGTTTCTAGCTTGTCTGGGCTGCGTGGCGTACCGATTAGCCTGAATGGCTTAACTATCAGCGGTTCTGGTACAACCTCAATCCAGCTGCGTGCTTCACACGGCGAAATTGCACTGACCGATACTTCCGGCGTGACCGTTAACGGCACTAACCCAAGTAGCGTTTTATCCTATTCTGGAACTGTTGCCAACATCACGGCATCATTTGCTCACTTACAATATACGGCCACCAATGCCGGTAGTGACACTATTGAGGTATCGACGGTTGGCGAAGGTCAGGTCTATTACCCTGGCAACGGGCATGTCTACCAGGTAATCGACTACGACATGGATCCCGGTGATGGTGCGCACGGCATTGATTGGGATACGTCACACGCACAAGCTGCGACCAAAAATTACCAGGGCTTAACGGGCTATCTGGCAACCATCACCTCGGCCGAGGAGAACGACTATGTTTCAGCGCGTCTAGGCGATGCTGGCTGGATGGGTGCGAGCGATTCGGGTACTGAAGGTGATTGGAAATGGGTTGGCGGCCCGGAATCAGGTACATCGTTTTGGAATGGTGACTCAAGTGGTACAGTAGTCGGTTCTAATTACTCTAACTGGGGTGACGGCGAGCCAAACAATGCCGGCGATGAAGATTGCACACAGTTTTTGTCTGGTGGCACTGGCAAATGGAATGATTTGCCTTGCGCCGGTACCTACCTACCAGCTTACGTTGTTGAATTTGGTGCCGACGGCAGCTTGCCAGATGTCGCACGTAAGAATATCGCCGTTACAGTGACCGCACCAACGCACACGGTAAGTAGTTGCCAGGAGCTTACAGACTTAAGTTCAGATCCAGACAAGCGTTACGATAAAATTGTTCTAAACCAAGATATTGATTGCCAGGGAGCGACAGTAGAACCGATCTTTAAACAAGACGGTTTTAATGGTGAATTCGACGGCCAAGGCCACAGTATCCGTAACTTTAATATTGATGCTATGAATGGCAGTTACGGCCAATACGGTCCGGCCGGTCTATTTATGCACACCGATGGCGCTATAATTAAGAACCTGAATATCGAAGGTGGTACAGTTAGTGGCTACGAACACATCGGTGCTTTGATAGGTAATGCCTTAAACACTTCGGTCCAGAACGTTACTTCGGCTATGAATGTCAGTGCTCAGGGAAGTTACGTTGGCGGCCTCATTGGTTATGTTGAGGTTGATGAACCTAACCTTACAATCAGCGGTAGCTCTGCTACCGGTACGGTCAACGGTTCGAATTACGTCGGGGGTTTGATTGGTCAATTGTATGCTGGTAGTGACGGTAACATCGAAATCTATAAGTCATTTACGACTGGTGATGTTGTCGGTGACGGTAGTATGATTGGTGGCCTATTTGGCGCAATTGGCGCTGAGGGCTGGGATGACCCAGAAACAGTTGTTGATGTTCATGATGTTTACGCTCAAGGTGACGTTAGTACTTCGGGCGTCGGTGATGGTAATATCGGTGGCCTAATCGGCAACGTTCAAATTTATCAAGATGGTGCTCCGACCTCTTTTAGCTTGCGTAACGCTTATGCAAGCGGTAATGTTGAAGGTGATTTCAATGTTGGTGGCTTAATTGGCAT
>Ga0247729_10000871_pt1 | contig 11533 bp, 7 predicted proteins | sample UWRJL133311R2_FD_180958 | JGI IMG/M metagenome (GOLD analysis project Ga0247729, IMG submission 180958) | Plant litter microbial communities from Arlington Agricultural Research Station in Wisconsin, United States - UWRJ-L133-311R-2 | ecosystem: Environmental > Terrestrial > Plant litter >... | reverse complement strand
TCGTTCTTCTTGGCGCGCGCGACGATGGCTTTGGCGAAGTCGTCGACCCGCGCGTCCATCTTCGGGCGCTGGCCGCGGACGAACTGGCGGGAAAAGATCCAGTCGTCGAACACGTGGTTGATCGGCTTGCGCCAGCCGTACCAATGCAGCAACCCAGTGAAGACGCCGAGTGCGATCAGCGCGCCGATGACGAAGGCCAGCACGCTGTGCAGGCCGGCGAGCGATATCGCGGCAGAACCTGCGGCGACGCCGACCAGTGCGAAGCCGAGCACCCACAAATACGGAAACAGGAAGAAGCCGGCATATTTCCAGCTCGACACCACGAAGCGAACCAGGGTGCCGGTGACGATCCAGTCGCCCAGCGTCACCATCGACGCACCGAGCCGTGACCACATGCCGCGCTCGTGATCCTCAAGGATCAGATCGTCCCAGCGCAGCATCTCGTAGGACGTGTCGGTGTGCCAGTTCGGACCGGAACTCGTGGCCTGCCAGGTAGCGCTCACCACGCTGGATTGCGCGGCGCCCTCGACATGCGATGACACGTTCCAGGTTTTCTGGAAGCTGTCCAGCGAACGGCGGAACCGGGCCAGCTGGGTGTCCGGTACAATCGGATCGTAGCCGCCGATGTGAAAGACATGTCGCCGGCCGATCATTACTTCCGATTCCGATTCACGCATGGATTGCGCCCGCACCATAGCAAGCACAATGTGGCAGACCAACGAAGGTCAGGTTCAATCGGTCGAGTCCAGCAACTTGGGATTGCTGCATCGACCGCGCTGCCTGCATGCGTGTTGCTTATCGTGTGCGCGGCGGGTTTGTGTTCACAACAGCGAGATCGACACGATGGGTAACATTGACGACGACGGAGACATATGACGAAACAACGCAGCCAATTGCTGATCTGAAGGAAGTGTTCCGATGTCGATGATTTCCACCGGCGCCACGCGGCCGTCGCATGCTTCGCTGGCCGGTGCCCTGCTGCTGGCGTTCTCGCTGCTCGCCGCGACGCTCGCCGGTTCCGGAAATGCCGAAGCCGCCACCGGCCGCAAGCCGGGCCATGTCTATCTGATGCGCGGCATCTTCAACGTGTTCTCGCTGGGCATGGACCAGATCGCCTACAAGCTGCAGGCGGCGGGCGTCACAGCCACCGTGCACAACCATACTTCGTGGCGCGGCCTGGCCGGCGACATGATCGCCAATTACCGCGCCGGCAACCAGGAGCCGATCGTGCTGATCGGCCACTCCGCGGGCGCCGACGCCACCATCTCGATCGCGCGCACGCTGTATTCGAGCGGCGTGCCGGTCGCCCTGATCGTCAATTTCGATCCCGTGAGCCCGGATCCGGTGCCGCCGAATGTGAAGCAGATCGTCAATTACTACGTGCCGGCTGGCTGGGGCGCCGCGGTGGCCGCCGATCCGCGCTTCAAGGGCAAGCTTGCCAATGTCAACGAGAACGGCACTACCAACCATTTCTCGATCGACAAGGACGACGGGCTGCAGCGCCAGGCGATCGCTCGCGTGATGGCGGCGATCGCGGGCAACGCAAAGCGCCCGGCGAAGAAAAAACCGGCGCAGGTGTCGGCGGCGGGCGTGCAGTAAGAGCAAGCGACGGCGCTCTGCTTCACCCTCCCCTGCAGGGGGAGGGTCGGAGCGCGGTCCGCGCAGCGGATGCGCTCCGGGGTGGGGTGGCGACGGTGCGTGTGGCGGAGGTGCTGCAACGCGTTGGCGCTGTCACCCCACCCCGATAGCCATCATGCTTCGCATACTGGCTATCGACCCTCCCCCTCTAGGGGAGGGTGAAGAAACGGCGCGGCAGGCTGGGCGACGAACGCGCGCAGCTCGCCGAGGAAACGTTCGAAGGCCGGATCGCTTTCGAGCAAGATGTGGTTCTCGCCTTCCAGCGGAACGAACCGCGCGCCGGGAATGCCGGCCGCCATGCGGCGGCCCTGCTCGAACGGCACCCGCGCGTCGTGCCGCGCATGCATCACCAGGGTCGGCACCCGCACCTGGCCGAGTAGTGCCGAGATGTCGGCTTCGCCATTGGCGACCATGTTGCGCGCCGCATCGGCGGCGGTGCTGGAGATTTGCTGCAGCTGGTTGAAGCCGTCGGCCTGCTCCTTGGTGGCGCCGGGAATGAACTGCGAGGTGAACATCTGGCGGAACGCCGGATTTTCCTGGCCCCAGCCCATCCGCACCAGGGTCAGGACCGCCTCGGCGGCGGCCTTTTCCTCTTCGGTCCGGGCGCGTCTTTTCCAGCCCACCACATAACCGCCGAGCAGCACCAGATGCGCCACCCGCTCGGGGTGCCGCACCGCATAGGCGATCGACACCGCGCAGCCCTGCGAGATGCCGAGCAGCGTGAAGCGCTCGATGCCGGCGGCATCGACCACCGTCTCCAAATCGTCGACGAAATTCTCGAACTTGACGTCGGCAATGTCGCGATCCGACAGGCCGGTGCCGCGCGCGTCGTAACGGTAGAAGGCATACTCGCGCGCCAGCTCGCGGTATAGTTTACGGAATACCGGAAATTCGAGGTCGTATTCCAGATGCGTCATCCAGTGGCCGGTGCGCACCAGCGCGTGGCCCTGCCCCATCCGCGCATAAGCAAGCTGCACGCCGTCGCGGCTCTGGCAGAAATGAATCTCCTGCTCGACCGCGTCGCCGGACGGCATGTCCGAGGACTCGCCGAGCGACACTTCCGACAACGACGCGATGTCACTGGCAGCAAGGCCGAACACGCCGACGGCGCGCGCGATGTTCTTCACCACCTGCTCGCCGAGATCGGCAAAGGAAAGCTGCAGCTTGTCCCGGATCTGGTCGTTCGCCGCACGCGAGATGCAGACGCCGCCGGGCTCGCACAGGGTTTCGAGACGGGCCGCGATGTTGACGCCATCGCCAAAAATGTCGTCGCCGTCGATCAGGATGTCGCCGACATTGATGCCGATGCGAAACACGATGCGGCGATCGGCGGCAACGCCGGCGTTGCGGCGGATCATGCTGCGCTGGATGTGCACCGCGCAACCGACGGCATCGACCACGCTGGCGAATTCCAGCAGCATGCCGTCACCGGTGGTCTTGACGATGCGGCCGTGGTGGTCGGCGATGCTGCTGTCGATCAGTTCCCGGCGATGCGATTTCAGCGCGGTAAGCGTGCCTACTTCGTCCACGCCCATCAGCCGGCTGTAGCCGGCGACATCTGCAGCCAGAACTGCCGCGAGCCGACGCAGCATGGCGATCCCTCATGACGATCGAGGGGCCATGTTGCCCCCGATCATGGGCCGCGACAAGCCGGAAAGCGCTGGCGACTAGAGCGCCGTTCGCGCTTCAGGCGCCGCTCACACGAACAGCACGTCGTGCTGCGTCAGCGGCGCGACGACGCCGACCAAAGTGATCGAGGCGTCGTGGCCAAGGTCGATCAGGGTGTCGTGGCCGACCACATGCACCGAGAACTGCGACCAATCCGACACCGCCGAAGATGCGATCTGGATGGTGTCGTGGCCAGCGCCCTCCCCGGCCTTGAAGTTGTTGATGATGTCGTGGCCGCCGGCCTGGTTGAACACGAAGGTGTCGCCGCCGGCGCTGTTCATGAAGTCGGTCCCCGCGGTGGCGGTCAGCGTCACGCCTGCTGCATAGGCAGTCATGGTGTGGCTGCCGTCATTGTTGTCGAAGGTCGTGGCGAGCCGCGCACCGGTGGCGCTGAGGTCGTCGTGGCGGGCTGAATAGGTCTGCCCGGTGATCGCAAAGGTGTCGACGTCGCGGGTGCCGTCGGCGTGCCGCGCGGTCTCGCCGGTCAGCGTGCCGTCCGCCGCATAGTTCGACTGCACGAACGAGCCGCCCTTTTGGGTCACCGTCTGCTGGCTGATGTGGCCGGCGCTGTCGTACTGGCCCAGCGTGCGCACGCCGGCTGCATCCAGCGATTGTTTCAGCGCCAGCGTGCCGTCGGCATGAAAGCCTTCGGTGAGCACGCTGCTGCCCGAGGCGTCGCGCACCACATGCTCGGACGTGTAGGCCTTGCCGGCGATGTCATACGTATAGATGTCGCGCGAACCGTCGGCGTGGCGATCGATCTCGCTGAGCAGATGGCCGTCGGCAGCGAAGCCGGACTGCACGTAGGCGCCGTCCTTCTGGGTCACGGTCTGCTGGCTGAGATGGCCGAGGCTGTCATACTGGTCGAGCTGCCTGACGCCAGCGGCATCCACCGTCTGCTTCATCACGGCCGAACCGTCGGCGCGAAAACCTTCCACCAGCACGGAGTGGCCGGTGGCGTCGAGCACGGTGTGCGACGACGTATAGGCCTGGCCGACGATGGAGTCGGCATAGACGTCGCGGGTGCCGTCGGTGTGGCGCACGGTCTCGGCGGTGATGTGGCCGGCGCTGTCGACGGCCTGGATCTGGTAGAAGTCGCCGGCGCGTGCGGTGCTCGACGCCGGGATGATGGTGTCGGAGCCGAAGGTGGCGTTGGCGAATTTCAGCACTTCGATGGAAGTCAGCTGGTCGCTGCCGTCGCGCGCGGAAATCTTGTCGGTCACCACCAGAGTGGTGCCGTTGAAGGCGATGGTGTAGTCGGCGGCGTTGCCGGAGAATACCGCAGTGTCGGTGCCGCCGCCGCCATTGATGATGTCATTGCCGCCGCCGCCGGTGATCACGTCGTTGTCGGTGGCCGAACCGGTGAACCAGTCCTGGTGCGCGGTGGTGTTGAAATTGATGGTGCGGACATAGAGGTCGAACGAGCCCGGCGAACTGGCATTGGTGGCCATCGCCGGCGTGGTGGCGACGCCGTTGATCTCGAAATCCTTGATGTGCAGCGCGCGGCCGGACACCGAATTGGTCAGCTCGATGGCGACGCTGTCGACCTGGCCGGGATTGGCGAAGGTCACGGTGTAGGTCTGGTAGCCTGAGGGATCGGTGGCCGGCTTGAACTCCATCAGGCCGGACACGACCTGGCCGTTGACCAGGATGCGCGCCGTGGCCCCGACGCCCTCGACCACCGAGCCATAGCCGGTGATGGTCAGCGTGGTCGTCGCGAGCGGTGCCGTGACGTCGGGGCCGCCGTTGATGATATCCTTGCCGGCGCCGCCGAGGATCACGTCGTTGCCGAGGCCGGCATTGATGGTGTCGTTGCCGCGGCCGATATCGATGTGGTCGGCGATCGACGAGCCGTTGATCACCAGATTAGGCACCGCGCCGGTGCCGTGGAAATAGCTCGACACGACGGCTTCGGCGGGCTTGCCGATCGGCGAATAGCCGGCGGCGTTATACTGGCCGCTGAGGTCCCACTGCCACATCTCGACGCCCTTCATCCAGCTGCCGCCTTCGGCGCTCCAGACCTGGAAGAACGCGTTGTAGGCATCGGCCTGCTCGGCGGTGTCGATCACCGTGCCGTTCGCCGAACCCGGGTTGATGGCGCTGCCGTCGATGGAGCGATAGCCGACTTCGGTCATCAGCACCGGCTTGCCGTATTGCTCCGACAGCGAATGCAGGAAGTCGACTGGCGACTGGTAGTTGAAAGCGTTGGCGTAATAGGTGTTGGTCGGCACCTCGGTCCAGGCATGCACCATGTCGGCCACGGTGGGCGTGGTGCTGGAAGTCAGCGGCGGGTAGGTGTTGACGCCGATGGTATCGAGCTGGCTCCAGAAGCTGACATGGGAAGCCTCGTCGGTGGCCGCCGCATAAGTCAGTTCGCCGTGATAGACGGCGCGGACCTGCGCGATCAGGTCGGTCCACTGCGGCAGATAGGCCGAGCCGGTGAGCTTGCTCATCTCGTTGCCGATGGCGAAAGTCTCGACGCCGCCGGCTTGCGCGATCTCGGCGAGATGAACGATCTCCGCAGTATAGGAGGTGAAGAAGGCATTGACGTCGGACGGCGTCAGGCTGCTGGAGATGGTGCTGTCGAGGCCGGTGATGCCCGGCTTGAACACCACGGAGAGGCCGGCATCATGCGCGGCCTGAAAGCCGGTGAGCAGGCTGGCATCGCTTTCGGTCTTCAGGGGATCGGCGATTACGGTGCTGCCGGTCTTGTTGTCGGTCCAGATCCGCACGGTCAGGGCGACTGAATTCGATCCGATCGCCGCCATGCTCTGGAATGCCTGCGCTGCGCTGGCGGTCGAAAACTGCCCGTTATACTCGGACAGCGAACCGAAACCCTGCACTTGAAAGATATTGGCCACTGCGTGCTCTCCATCAAATTCAAGGAGAGGATGCTGGCGAAAGGTGTTCATGAAGCGTTCAGAGCGCGGTCAGACCATGAAGCGGCAATAATATACCGTGGTGCAACAACGGAACGATCCGGTTTGCGATATTCGTTGGGCAGAGGTTGCGTGCAAATATTGTCGGACGCTCGCGTCGAAGTAGCGAACGCCTGTTTAGTAAGCAACGAGGTTCATCACGCTGTCATGTCCTCGTCATGCTGTGGCACGTTGTCGTTCCGGGGCACGCTTCAGACGGCGAAGCCGGCTGCAGCGTGAACCCGGAACCCAAGATGATTCGGTTTGAACATCTCGGGGTTCCGGGTTTGCTCGTAGCTATCGCTGCTCGCGCCCCAGAATGACAGTGTGCGATGACAGCGCGCGCAAGTGTAGTTACGCCAGCGCCTTCAGTGCGGCGCGGCCGGCGTACTTCGCCTGGGTGCCCAGCTCCTGCTCGATGCGCAGCAGCTGGTTGTACTTGGCGGTGCGGTCGGCGCGGGCGAGCGAGCCGGTCTTGATCTGCCCGCAGTTCGAGGCCACCGCGAGATCGGCGATGGTGGAGTCCTCGGTCTCGCCGGAGCGATGCGACATCACCGCGGTGTAGCCGGCCTTGTAGGCCATCTCGATGGCCGAGAGCGTCTCGGTCAGCGTGCCGATCTGGTTGACCTTGATCAGGATCGAATTGGCGCGGCCGTTCTTGATGCCGTCGGCGAGCCGCGTGACGTTGGTGACGAACAGGTCGTCGCCGACCAGCTGGCACTTGGATCCGACCAGATCCGTCAGCTCCTTCCAGCCGTCCATGTCGTCTTCCGACATGCCGTCCTCGACAGAGACGATCGGATAGTTCGCAACCAGGTGCGCGAGATACTTGGCCTGCTCGGAAATGCTGCGGGTCTTGTTCTCGCCGCCATACACATAGGCGCCGTCCTTGAAGAACTCGGTGGCCGCGCAATCCATCGCCAGCATGACATCCTTGCCGGCCGAATAGCCGGCCTTGGTGATGGCGGCCATCACGAAGTCGAGTGCGGCTTCGGCCGAGCCGATGTTCGGCGCGAAGCCGCCCTCGTCGCCGACATTGGTGTTGTGGCCGGCCTTCTTCAGCTCGCCCTTCAGGGTGTGGAAGATCTCGGCGCCGCAGCGCAAGCCTTCGGCGAAGGTCGCCGCGCCGACCGGCATGATCATGAATTCCTGGAAGTCGATCGGGTTGTCGGCATGCATGCCGCCGTTGATGATGTTCATCATCGGCACCGGCAAGGTGCGGGCCGAGGTGCCGCCGACATAACGGTACAGCGGCATGCCGAAGCCGTCGGCGGCCGCCTTGGCCACCGCCAGCGAGACGCCGAGAATGGCGTTGGCGCCAAGCCGGGACTTGTTGGCGGTGCCGTCGAGGCCGATCATGATCTCGTCGATCTGCACCTGATCCTCCGCGTCCATGCCGCCCAGCGCATCAAAGATCTCGCCGTTGACGGCGTCGACCGCCTTCAGCACGCCCTTGCCGAGATAGCGCGCCTTGTCGCCGTCGCGCAGTTCGACCGCCTCGTGAGCGCCGGTGGAGGCGCCGGACGGCACCGCCGCGCGGCCCATGGAACCGTCTTCCAGGATGACGTCGACTTCGACCGTGGGATTGCCGCGGCTATCGAGAATTTCGCGGCCGATGATGTCGACGATGGCGGTCATGGGGGCCTCTTGGCGGTGGGGGGTGGACGGTTGGCCGGGGTTCTACAGCAAGGCGACGGACGGGAAAACCCCAACCGACGGACCGTGACGGATGGCGCCGGATTGGCTAGAACCCGGCGCAACGGAGACCCTGATGTCCAAATCCCCCAAGAAGACGCCCAAATCCGAGGCCGTAGCCGCGCTCGACCCGTCGGGCCTGCAGCTCGGCCATGACGTGGCCTGGCCGACCTCCCCCGAGGCCGCCAAACTCGACCGGGTGCCGAACCCGCAGGCCGACACCGATTACGTGGTGCGCTTCACGGCGCCGGAATTCACCTCTTTGTGCCCGGTCACCGGCCAGCCGGACTTCGCGCATCTGATGATCGATTTCGTGCCCGGCGCGTGGCTGTTGGAGTCGAAATCGCTGAAACTCTACATCGCCTCGTTCCGCAACCATGGCGCTTTCCACGAGGACTGCACGGTGTCGATCGGCAAGCGCATCGCGACCGAGATTAAGCCCAAGTGGCTGCGGATCGGCGGCTACTGGTACCCGCGCGGCGGCATTCCCATCGACGTGTTCTGGCAGACCGGCAAGCTGCCCAAGGGCATGTGGATCCCCGAACAGGGCGTGGCGCCATATCGCGGGCGTGGCTGAAGCCGTAGGGTGGGTCGAGCGTCTTCGCGAAACCCACCCTACGCAGACTCGACATCGGTGGGCTTCGCTGCGCTCTACCCACCCTGCAGCCGTGGTGCGAGCATCAGATGTTGTGCGCGGCCTTGATCATCTCCGCGGCGCGCTCGCCGATCACCACGCACGGCGCCATGGTGTTGCCGCTGGTGACGTCGGGCATGATCGACGCATCGGCGATGCGTAGCCGCTCGATGCCGTAGACCTTCAGCCGGTGATCGACCACCGACATGGCATCGCATCCCATCTTCGCAGTCGACGACTGATGCCAATAGGTGACGGCCGCGTTGCGCGCAAAATCCTCCATGGCGCGGGCATCGAGCCTGCCCGGCAGTGCCTCGCGCTTCACTAGCCCCGCGAAGGCGGCGCTGTTGCCGAGATCGCGGCACAGTTCGATGCTCTGCAGCGCCTTCCTGAGATCGTCGGGATGCGACAGCGTGTTGGCTTCGATCAGCACCGGATCGCACACGTCCGGGCCGGAGAGCCGCAGCTCACCGCGGCTCTTCGGATGCGCCAGGCCGGCGAACATGGTCCAGCCGTGCTCCGGCACGCCGCGTGACGCGGTCTCGGCGCTGGGCACGGGAAACTCCACCTGGCAGTGAAACATGTCGGGCATATCGAGCGCGGCATCGCTCTTCCAGTACAGCGTCGCCTCCGAGCCGCCATGGCCCACCGGCTGCGGCTTGAGATATTCGAAGATGCAGCCGAACGAGACGTGGTCCTGGTGGTTTTGGCCGACGCCCGGCAGATGCTGGACCATCCGGATGCCGTGCCGCCCGAGTTCACGCTCCGGGCCGATCCCGGACTGCATCAGCACTTTCGGCGTGTTCACCGCGCCGAGCGACAGGATGACTTCCCGATCCGCCAGATAATGGCGGCGGCGCGCGCCTTCGACCACCTCGACGCCGATCACCGTGGATCCCGAGAACAGCAGCCGGCTGACCATGGCACCGGTCAGGACCGTGAGGTTGCTCTGCCCGAGACGCGGCTGCACGTAGGAACGGAAGATCGAGGAGCGCCGGCCGTCGCGGACGATCAGATCGGTGAAGGAAGCGCCGCCACGCCCTTCCATCATTTCACCGTTCGGCGAGTCGAACGCCGGCAGGCCCAGCGACCGGGCCGCTTCCAGCATGGCCACCGCCACGGGCTGCGGGTCGGCCGCCGTCTTGACGAAGACCGGGCCGCCGCTGCCGCGCCGCAGCGGATCGGGCGCACCCTGCCAGTCCTCAATGCGGCGGTAGATATCCAGCACCGACCCGTAGCCCCACTCAGCATCGCCGGACTCCCGCGCAAAATGATCCCAGTCGCTCTGGTGGCCGCGTGCCCACACCATGACGTTGATGCTCGAACTGCCGCCTAGAACCCTGCCCATGTTGAAGGGAATGGCCCGGCCGTTGAGATGCGGATTGGGCTGGGCGTTGAAGGCCCAGTCGCGCTCCGAGCCGAGATTCAGCGGCCACAGCGAGGGGGTCATGACCTCCGGCACCTCGTCGCTGCCGCCGGCCTCGATCAGAAGCACGCGGACTTCCGGATTTTCCGCGAGCCGCGCCGCCACCACCGAGCCGGCGGGCCCGGCCCCGCAGACGATGAAGTCGTAATGGCGGTTGGCGCTGGTGTCCCGGCTTGCGCTGTGCCTGGCAGGATCAGTCTGGTTGGGAGAATTGGTCATTGGCTACCTCCGTTGAATGGGCAGCCTGAATATCAAATATATCAAATTAATCAATTACATCACTTTTATTTGACGTTGGACTTCGGCCGACCTGGGGATGGCGTCGTCCGGGACCGGTCCGCCGAACCGGTGCGCTGCAACAGGCGGGAGCAAAGGAAGCCGAGCGCGATCACCACGGCGGCCACGGCCATCAGCGCCGGCAACCTGCCCGGCTGCAGCCGGCCGAAGCTGAAGGCGATTGGCCCCGGGGTCTGCCCCATCAGGAAAGAGAAGGCATGCAGCCACAGCGCCGTAACCCGCGTCTCCAGCGATAACCGGCCGGAAAACACGCGCAGCGAGTGGTGCAGCATGTAAAAGCTCCAGCCCATCACGATGAAGGCGGCCGCCTCCACATGCCAGGTCGACTGACAGGCGACGATGGCCAGCGTCAGTAGAAGCACCACAGCGCTCGCCATCAGCATGCCAATGTCGCAACGGCGAATGGCCCGGCCAACAAGGCGCTTGGCGAAAGCGGGACGCGGCGGGACGAGAAGGTTGAACATCGGCGACTCCGGGCTGGTAGAGCGGCGCGCCGTATATCAAATATATCAAATTAAGCAAATACCCCATATTTACTTGATTTGGAGGAACGTTGCGGTTAGATGACGCGGGGATTGAGGGGGCGACCATCGAAACGCACGGTGCGGCGCCCCGGGGAACGGAATCACACCATGGATCAGGATGTTCTGACGACATCTCAGGCCGCGAAGCTGCTGGGCATTTCGGTGCGCACGGCGCAATTGCTGGTCGAGGGCGGCTCGCTGACCTCGTGGAAAACCCCGGGGGGACACCGGCGGGTGTACCGCGCCGACGTCATGGCCCTGATGAAACAGCCGACAAAGGCCGCCGGGACGTCTTCCGCGGTGGTGGTCGTGCTCGCTGCCCGCGATCGGCTGCAGCTCTACGAACGCGTCCTGTCGACGGTGAGCGGATGCACCGCCGATCTGCACAGCGACGTCTATTCGGCGGCGTTTGCGATCGGCGCGCGTCGCCCCGCCGCCGTGGTGGTCGACCTTGACGACGATAATGCGGAACGGCATTCCTTCCTGCGCAACCTGACCTCCCATTCGGTAGTCGGGCTGTCGCGGATCGTCGTGGTCGGCGGCCATGACGATGCGCCGATGATCGGCCCGGCCGCCGCCGTTCAGACCCGCCTGCCCGCGCCCGAACTGCTGCCCGATGCGCTGCGCATCATCCTAGGCGGCGCCGCGCCATCCGGCCTGATCGATGCTTCGCCGGCCTTTCCCGTCGCGGCCAACGAAGACCAGCGGCTGATGGCCCTGGCGCGAACCGGGT
>Ga0247729_10000870_pt1 | contig 11566 bp, 10 predicted proteins | sample UWRJL133311R2_FD_180958 | JGI IMG/M metagenome (GOLD analysis project Ga0247729, IMG submission 180958) | Plant litter microbial communities from Arlington Agricultural Research Station in Wisconsin, United States - UWRJ-L133-311R-2 | ecosystem: Environmental > Terrestrial > Plant litter >... | reverse complement strand
CGGGGACGACAGGAGAGATCCGGGCGAAAAACTACTCGTTCGCTTCCGGCGGCAAAAAGTTCACCTCGTGCTCGGCCGAGACACGAACGATCTCCTCGATGTCCGTCATGTCGTGGAGGCGCTTGAACAGCGCTTCCAGCTTCGCCGTGGGTGACACCCAGAACAGCGCCCGCGCGGGCTTGTCGGACTTGTTGAAGTAGCCGTGCGGAATGCCGCGCGGCAATCGCACGAGGTCGCCGGCATGGGCCTTGACCCACTCGCCGTCGAGCTTGAGGTCCAGCGTGCCCTCCTGCACGAGGATGAACTCCTCCTGGGTCGGATGCACGTGCACCGGGACGAACTGGCCGGGATCGCTGTTGGTCTCGAAGGCGAAGGTGGAGTCGGTCACCGCCTTTGGAAAATACACCTGGCCGAGAATATTCCAGCTCGTGGCGTTATAACCCGTGCCGTTTTGCGTGATGCCTTTTTCCAGCGCCGCCATTGGTCGATCCCCTGTTGAAGGTCGAAGGCTACCTGCAGCGGCTTCTCTGTCAAGCTGCGGCTTTGTTGCAAAAGCTTGAAGTCTAAAATATATCGGGATGGTCCTTGGCGTTCATGGAGATGGCGATGTCGACCCTGTCAGGCTCCCACGCGCTGGTCACTGGCGGCGGTCGCGGCATCGGCCGCGCCATTGCCGCCTCGCTCGCGCAGGCCGGCGCCACGGTGACCATCATGGGCCGCAATCTCGCCACGCTGCAGGAAGTGATCGCCGCCGGCGACGCGCATCACGCCATTGCCGCCGATGTTTCCGATCAGGCCGCGCTCAGCGCCGCCATCGCGCAGGCCGCGGAGCGGGCGCCGATCGATATTCTGGTCGCCAATGCCGGTGCTGCGGAATCCGCGCCGTTCGGCCGTTCCGATGCGGCTCTGTTCCAGCGCATGATGGACGTCAATTTCATGGGCGTGGTGTACGCCGCGCAGGCGGTGCTGCCCGGCATGGTCGCGCGCAAGAGCGGCCGCATCGTCGCGGTGGCCTCCACCGCCGGCCTGAAGGGTTATGGCTATGTCAGCGCCTACGCCGCCGCCAAGCACGCGGTGATCGGGCTCGTGCGCTCCCTGGCGCTGGAAGTGGCGGCCAAGGGCGTCACCGTGAACGCGGTGTGTCCCGGCTTCACCGAGACCGATCTGCTGGAAGGCAGCATCGAGAACATCATGAGCAAGACCGGCCGCACCCGCGAGCAGGTCGTGGCCGAGCTCGCCAAACACAATCCGCAGGGCCGGCTTGTGACGCCGGCGGAAGTCGCCGACAGCGTGCTGTACCTATGTGGACGCGGCGCCAGCGCCATCACCGGGCAGAGCCTCGTGGTGGCCGGCGGCGAGATTTGACCCGGATCATTCAACGACAACAAGCATTCGATACCAGGAGTTACCATGCCAACATTCGCCAATCCCGTCACGCTGCCGCTGACCGACTACACGCCCAAACATTTCTTGCTGGCGGTGGCCGATGGCGTCGCCACAGTGACTCTGAACCGGCCGGAGCGGAAGAACCCGCTGACCTTCGAGAGCTATCGCGAACTCACCGACTTCTTCCGCGCCTGCGCGATGGATGACGGCGTCAAGGTCGTCGTGGTCACCGGCGCCGGCGGCAATTTCTCTTCCGGCGGCGACGTGTTCGAAATCATCGGTCCGCTGATCGAGATGGACACCAAGGGCCTCACCGCCTTCACGCGGATGACCGGCGACCTGGTGAAGGCGATGCGCGGCTGTCCGCAGCCGGTGATCGCTGCGGTGGAAGGCATCTGCGCCGGCGCGGGCGCCATCATGGCCATGGCCTCGGACATCCGGCTCGCCGCCACCGGCGCCAAGGTCGGCTTTCTGTTCAACAAGGTCGGCCTCGCCGGCTGCGACATGGGTGCGTGCGCCATCCTGCCCCGCATCATCGGCCAGGGCCGCGCCTCGGAGCTGCTATATACTGGCCGCTTCATGACCGCCGAGGAAGGCGAGCGCTGGGGCTTCTTCAGCCGCATCGTATCGTCCGACGAGGTGTTGGGGCAGGCGCAGTCGCTGGCCAGGCAGATTTCCGAAGGCCCGACCTTCGCCAATACCATGACCAAGCGCATGCTGGCGATGGAATGGGCGATGTCGGTGGAAGAGGCGATCGAGGCCGAGGCGGTAGCGCAGGCGTTGTGCATGACCACCGAGGATTTTTCCCGGGCGTTTCATGCGTTTGCGAACAAGGCGAAGCCAGTGTTCGAGGGGAATTGAGGTAATTTGTCCCGGACGCGGTGCGGCACGCTTGTGCCGCTCCGCAGAGCCGGGACCGTGCCGGAAGCCGGCGTTTGGGATGGTCCCGGCTCTGCGGCGCACTACGCTGCCGCAGGCAGCGCATTGCACCGCGTCCGGGACAAGGTCGCGTACGCGACGTCATTCCGGGCACCCGCTGCCGCCCAAACGGGCTTGCGCCAAAATGCTTTAGGGTTAAAATATCTCGGTTGAAGTTCGGCAGGAGGCTTGCATGAAGATCGCGATCATCGGTGGCGGACCCGCGGGGCTGTATGCTGCGATCCTGCTGAAGAAGCAGCGGCCCGCCGCCGACATTACCGTCTACGAGCGCAACCGGCCCGACGACACCTTCGGCTTCGGCGTGGTGTTCTCCGACGCCACGCTGGACAATTTCGAAAAATACGACCTGCCGAGCTACCAGCGCATTACCCAGGAATTCGCCTACTGGGACGACATCGCCGTGCACTTCCGCGGTACCGTGCACCGCGTCGGCGGCAACGGCTTTTGCGGCTGCTCGCGCCGCACCCTGCTGATGATCCTGCAGGAGCGCGCCCGCGAACTCGGCTGCCGGCTGATGTTCGAAGTCGACGTCACCGACGAGGCGCAGTTCGCCGATGCCGAACTGATCGTGCTGGCCGACGGCATCAACAGCCACTTCCGCAACAAGTATATCGAGCACTTCGAGCCGACCACCGACGTGCGCTCCAACAAGTTCACCTGGATGGGCTCGACGCGCCCGCTCGACGCCTTCACTTTCCTGTTCGAGGAGACCGAGTGGGGCCCGTTTATCGCGCATGCCTATCAATACGAGGCGGGCCGCTCGACCTGGATCTTCGAGACCGATCCGGAAACGTTCCAGCGCGCCGGCCTCGAAGGCCTGAGCGAGCAGGAGTCCGCGGATCGCATGGAGAAGATCTTTGGCGGCTTCCTCGAGGGCCACAAGCTTCTCATCAATCGCTCCATGTGGCGCAACTTCCCGATGATCCGCAACAAGCGCTGGGTCCGCGACAACATGGTGCTGCTGGGCGACGCCAAGGCAACCGCGCACTTCTCCATCGGCTCCGGCACCAAGCTGGCGATGGAAGACGCCATCGCGTTGTACGAGGCGATGGCCAAGGCGCCGACGACCGAAGCCGCGCTGGATGCCTACGAGCACGGCCGCCGCGAGGAGACCGAAAAAATCCAGCACTCCGCCGACGTATCACTGGTGTGGTTCGAGCACGTCGACCGGTTCTGGCAGTTCGATCCCGTGCAGTTCGCCTTCGGCGTGATGACCCGCGCCAAGGCCATCACCTACGACAATCTCACGCTGCGCGCGCCGGAGTTCGTGAAAGAGGTCGACAAGGCGTTTGCGCTGCAGGTGCAGGCCAAGGGTTTTGATGTCGATGTGAAGAAGCCGGCGGCGCCGATGTTCCAGCCTTTGCGGCTGCGCGACATGGTGCTGGCGAACCGCGCGGTGGTATCGCCGATGTGCATGTATTCGGCCACCGAAGGCGTGCCGGGCGATTTCCATCTGGTGCATTACGGTTCGCGCGCCATCGGCGGCGCTGGTCTCGTGTTCACCGAAATGGTCTGCGTCGGCCGCGACGCGCGCATCACGCCCGGCTGCGCCGGTCTGTGGAATGACGAGCAGCAGGCGGCATGGACGCGCATCGTCGATTTCGTGCATGCGAACTCGGCGGCAAAGATCTGCCTGCAGCTGGGACATGCGGGCCGCAAGGGCGCGACCAAGCTGATGTGGGACGGCATGGACCGTCCGCTGGATCAGGGCGGCTGGGACGTGCTGTCGGCATCGCCACTGCCGTATTATCCGGATAGCCAGGTGCCGCGCGAAATGGACCGCGCGGCGATGGATGCGGTGAAGGCGGAGTTCGTGGCGTCGGCTCTGCGCGGCGATGCCGCCGGCTTCGACATGCTGGAGATGCATGCCGCGCACGGCTACCTGCTCGCGAGCTTCATCTCGCCGCTCACCAACAAGCGCACCGATGACTACGGCGGTTCGCTGGAGAACCGGCTGCGCTTCCCGCTGGAAGTATTCGAAGCCATGCGCGCGGCATGGCCCTCGCACAAGCCGATGTCGGTGCGCATCTCCGCCACCGACTGGGCCGAAGGCGGCATCACCGGCGACGATGCCGTGCTGATCGCCCGCGCCTTCGCCGAGCATGGTGTCGATCTCGTCGACATCTCCACCGGCCAGACCGTGCGCGACGCGCAGCCGATCTATGGCCGCATGTTCCAGACGCCGTTCTCCGAGCAGGTCCGCAACGAGGGCCGCGTCGCCACCATGTGCGTCGGCAACATCACCAGCGCCGATCAGGTCAACACGATTTTGGCGGCCGGCCGTGCCGACCTCGTGGCACTCGGCCGTCCGCATCTGATCGACCCGTCCTTCACCATCAAGGCCGCGGCGTGGTACGGCGCCAAGGATGCCTATTGCCCGCCGCAATACATGCCCGGCAAGGACCAGATCTTCCGCAACAGCGTCCGCGACAAGCAGGATTTGGACGACCTGAAAATTAAGGCTAAGCCGAAGACCCGCGCCGAGCTGCGCGCCGAAGCCGCCAAGCCGCTTGCGGCGGAATAGGGCGGATGGCACGTTGAGAGGGAGCGCTCTAAGCCCCCTCGCCCCGCTCTTGCGGGGAGAGGGTTGGGGTGAGGGGCTCTTCGATCCGCGAATTCCGAGGTTGCGTTCGGCACGGTGCCTTGCCCCTCACCCGACCTTCTCGCGCTTCGCGCGCGAAGGTCGACCTCTCCCCGCAAGCGTGGCGAGGTTAAGAAAGCGAAGCGGCGTGTAACTGAGTGGAGTACGTTCGATGAAGGCAATCATCGTGGGCGGCGGAGTGGGTGGTCTGACCACCGCGCTGATGCTGCGGGCGCGCGGCATTCACTGCGAGCTCTATGAGCAGTCCGAAAGCATCCGCGAACTCGGCGTCGGCATCAATACGCTGCCCCATGCGATCCGCGAACTCGCCGGCCTCGGCCTGCTCGACGCGCTCGACGCCGTCGCGATCCGCACCGACGAACTGCACTATCTCAATCGTCACGGCCAGGAAGTCTGGCGCGAAGCGCGCGGCTACGGCGCCGGCCATGACGTGCCGCAATTCTCGATCCATCGCGGCCGGCTGCAGAGCGTGATTCATAACGCCGTCGAACAGCGTCTCGGCAAGGAAGCCATTCACACCGGCCGCCGGCTGGGGTCGTTCACCCAGGACGAAGGAGGCGTCACCGCGCACTTCTTCGACCGCACCGGCGCCCATGTGGAAACCGCGCGCGGCGACATCCTGATCGGCGCCGACGGCATTCATTCGAAAGTGCGCAGCACGCTGTTTCCCGACGAAGGCCATCCGATCTGGAACGGGCTGATGCTGTGGCGCGGCGCGCGCGACTGGCCGAAATTCCTCACCGGCGAGTCCATGATCGTGGCCGGTGGTCTGCATGCCAAGGTAGTGGTGTATCCGATTGCCGAGGGCTCGAGCCCCGCGAACCGTCTCACCAACTGGGCGGTGCTGGTCAAGGTCGGCGACGGCGGCACGCTGCCGCCGCGGCGCGAGGACTGGTCGCGCCCCGGCAAGCGCGACGAGTTGATGCCGCACGTGGCGCGCTTCAACGTGCCGCATATCGACGTGCCCGCGCTGATCGCGGCGACGCCGGAGTTCTGGGAATATCCGTGCTGCGACCGCGATCCGCTGCCGTTCTGGTCGAGCGGCCGCGTCACGCTGCTCGGCGACGCCGCGCACCCGATGTATCCGGTGGGCTCCAACGGCGCCTCGCAGGCGATTTTGGACGCGCGTGCGCTGGCCGATGCGCTGGCGCACGCCGAACATCCGCGCCACGCGCTGGTGGCGTATGAGAAGAAGCGGCTGCCGATGACCGCCGAGATCGTTCGCGCCAACCGCCGCGGTGGCCCCGAGGGGGTCATCGACGCCGTCGAGCAACTGGCGCCGGACGGCTTCGACAATGTCGAGCACGTGCTGGGCTACGCGCAGCGCGAGGCGATCGTGAAGGGTTATGCCAGCAAGGCCGGCTTCGCCGCGCTGCCGGGGTTGTCGGTGGTGGGGGGATAGAAGAGGCGGCGCTCTTCTTCCTTCCCCTCTCCCACGGGCGCCGCGAAGCGGCGTCTGGCGGGAGAGGGTGGCTCGAAGCCCCGCGAAGCGGGGTTCGAGACGGGAGAGGGGGCTCTTGCCGAGTTTGCGGCTTTCCCTCTCCCGCCTTCGCTGCGCTCAGGCACCCTCTCCCGCGGCGCGCAGCTTCGCTGCGCTGGGGGAGAGGGGAAGATCGCGCTCACGCCCCGGGAGGCGGCGGCAGGAAGTGGATGTTGTATTCCGCTGCCAGCGCCACGACATCGGCCGGGTTCTGCTCCTTCATGTTGTGGATCGCCCAGAACAGATCGTAGAGCCGCTTGGTCGGCGACACCCAGAACAGCACTTTCGCGGACTGGTCAGACTTGTTGAAGATGCCATGCGGCACGCCGCGCGGCAGGCGCACGAGATCGCCCGGCGTCGCCTGGGTCTCGCCGTCGCCCAGCATGAAGTCGAGCTTGCCCTCGAGGATGTAGAGATACTCTTCCTGGTCGGGATGGATGTGCGGCGGCACGAAGGTGCCGGGCGGGAAGGTGGCGTGCCACGAGAACGAATCCTCGGTGCAGGTCTTCGGCACATAGGTCTGGCCGAGGATGTTCCAGACGATGCCCTGCATGCCCTCATTGGCGCGCGTGATGCCGGCGATTTCGGTTTTCATGGTGATGTCCTTGCTTGGGGTCTTCTTAGATTATCAGCTCGTCAGTGCGAGGAGCCCTTGCGACGAAGCAATCCAGTTCTTGCAGATTTTGCGGCCCTCTGGATTGCCGTCGCTTCGCTCCTCGCAATGACGGTGGAGAGGCCGTCGAATTATACATGCAGAAAACGATCCTTGATGGTCGGATCGTCTTTCAATTCGGCCGTGGTGCCGGTCCACACCACGCGGCCTTTTTCGATGATGACATGGCGGTCGGCAAAGGCGGCCAGCGCGTCCACGTTCTTGTCGATCACCAGGATCGATTGGTGCTCGGCCTTCAGCCGCTTCAGGCAGTTCCAGATCTCCAGCCGGATCAGCGGCGCCAGGCCCTCGGTGGCCTCGTCGAGGATCAACAGTTTGGGATTGGTCATCAGCGCGCGGCCGACCGCCAGCATCTGCTGCTCGCCGCCGGACAGTTGCGTGCCGAGATTGCTGCGGCGTTCCTTGAGTCGCGGGAACAGCTCGTAGATGTCCTTCAGCGCCCAGCGCGCCGGCGGGCGACGCACCGCGGCGGTGGCCAGCAGGTTCTCTTCCACCGTCAGCGTCGGAAATATCTGGCGGCCTTCCGGCACCAGCCCGATGCCGGCCTGGGCGATTTTGTACGACGGCAGGCCCGTGAGGGGCTGGCCATCGAACGACACCGTGCCGCCCGAGGCGGGCAGCAGGCCCATGATGGTGTTGATGGTGGTGGTCTTGCCCATGCCGTTGCGGCCGAGCAGGGTGACGACCTCGCCGGCGCCGATGTTCAGCGAGATGTCGAAGAGCACTTTGGCGGCGCCATAGGCGGCCTGCAAGTTGGTAACATCGAGCATCAGAGCGCCTCCTCGCCGAGATAGGCGGCGCGCACGTCCGCATTGTCGCGGATGCTCTGCGGCGTGCCGGAGGCGATGATGCGGCCATAGACCAGCACCGAGACGCGGTCGGCCAGGGCGAACACCGCATCCATGTCGTGCTCGATCAGCACGATAGGCAGTTCGCGGCGCAATTCCTGCAGCGTGTTGATCAAGCGCTGTGACTCGTCGTGGCTGGTGCCCGCGAGGGGCTCGTCGAGCAGCAGCAGTTTCGGTTTAGCCGCCAGCGCGATAGCAATTTCGAGCTGGCGCTTTTCGCCGTGCGACATCTGGCCGGCGGGGACGCTCGCGCGCGCCGCGAGGCCGAAGCGGGCCAGCAGCGCCATGGCGACGTCGTTGAGCTCACGCTCCGCGGCAGCGTTGCCGAGGAATTTGAAGCTGGAGCCCGAGCGCGCCTGTACGGCGAGCGCGACGTTCTCCAGCGCCGAGAAGCGCGGCAGGATCGAGGTGATCTGGAACGAACGCACCAGGCCGAGTTTCGCGCGCTCCGACATGGTCAGTCGGGTCACGTCCTGGCCATCGAACACGATGCGGCCGGAGTCGGATTTCGCGAGGCCCGAGATCTGGTGGATCAAAGTGGTCTTGCCGGCGCCGTTGGGGCCGATGATGGCGTGCAACTCGCCGGCATGGATGTCCAGCGAGACGTCGTCGGTGACCACCAGCGCGCCATAGCTCTTGCGCAGGTTCTGCAGTTGGAGAGGCGCAGTGCTCATGATTTCGCCCCCAGCAATCCGCCGATGCCGCCGCGCGCGAACAACACCACCAGGATCAGAATCGGGCCGAACAGCATCGCCCAGTGTTCGGTGTAATGCGACAGGATATCTGCCAGCAGACTGAACACCGCAGCGCCAATGATGGCGCCGTGCAGCGAGCCGAGGCCGCCGAGCACGATCGCAAAGATCAGGTCGCCGGAGCGTTGCCAGCTTGCGTAAGCGGGACTGACGAATTCGGTCTGGTTGGCGAGCAGGCAGCCGGCCACGGCTGCGATCATGCCGGCGATCACATAGGCCGTGAGCTGGTAGCGGTACGGCGCGAAGCCGATCGCCTCCATGCGCACCGGATTCTCGCGAATGCCGCGCAGCACGCGGCCGAAACGCGAGGCGACGATGCCGCGCAGCAGGAGATAGGCGCCGAGCAGGATGCCGAACACGACGTAATACAGTACGATATCGTTCTTCAGGATTTTCGAGCCGAACAACGTGCTGCGCGACGCCAGCGTGAGGCCGTCGTCGCCGCCATAGGCGGCCAGCGACGTGCCGAGGAAATACAGCATCTGGCCGAACGCCAGCGTGATCATGATGAAATAGACGCCCTTGGTGCGCAGCGAGATTGCGCCGGTGACCAGCGCGAACACGAACGAGACCGCAAGTGCCACGCCAAGCTGCACAAAGCCGTCGGTGATGCCGTGGCTGGACAGGATGGCGACGCTGTAGGCGCCGAGGCCGACGAACGCGGCGTGGCCAAACGAGATCATGGCGCCGTAACCGATCAGCAGATCGAGCGACATGGCGGCCAGCGCCAGCACCATGATGCGGGTGACGATGGACAGCACAAAGCCCTGCGAACCCCACAGGCCGGCCAGCGGCACCAGCGCAAAGATGGCAAACAGCAGCAGCGGCAGGATGACGACGCGGCGCGCTTGCACGGGAGCGGCGAGGGCAGGGGCGGCGTCGAGGTCGATAAGATCGTTCACGGCTCTATCCCGCTATTGCTTGGACGGGAACAGGCCGGACGGCCGGAAGAACAGCACTGCGGCCATCAGGATGTAGATCAGCATCGGCGCAATCGCGCGGCCGGTCTGGCTGGCGGTGGAGGGATCGAGCAGCAGCTTCAGCAGCGTCGGCGCGAAGAAGCGGCCGAGGGTGTCAACGAGGCCGATCAAGAGGGCCGCGATGAAGGCGCCGCGGATCGAGCCGATGCCGCCGATCACGATCACCACAAAGGCCAGGATCAGCACGTTGTCGCCCATGCCGGGCTCGACCGACAGGATCGGCGCCACCATGGCGCCGGCGAAACCGGCCAGCATGGCGCCGACGCCGAACACGATGGTGAACAGCAGGCGGATGTTGACGCCGAGCGCGGAGACCATTGCCGCGTTGGAAGCGCCGGCGCGCACCAGCATGCCCAACTTGGTTTTGTTGACCACGAGATACAGCGCGAGGCCGACGCCGAGGCCGACGGCGATGATGACCAGGCGATACACCGGATACAGCATGCCGTCGGCGATCTCGATGGTGCCGGACAGCGCGTCGGGGATCGGCACGTTCAGGGGCGCCGCGCCCCACACGAACTTGACCGCCTGGTTGAGAAAGATGATCACGCCGAACGTTGCCAGCACCTGGTCGAGGTGGCTGCGGTCATACAGATGCCGGAAGATCAGCACTTCGAGCAGCAGGCCGAAGGCGAGCGCGGCGGGCAGCGCCAGCGCCAGCCCGTACAGGAAGCTGCCGGTCATGGCAGTGAAGGCGGCGACGAAATAGGCGCCGACCATGTACTGCACGCCATGCGCCAGATTGATGAAGTCCATCACGCCGAATACCAGCGTGAGACCCGCGGCGATCAGGAACAGGATCAGCCCGAACTGCAGGCCGTTCAGGATCTGGACAAGGGCAAGGGTGAGAGTCATGCGATAATGGGTTTCTGGCGCAGGTGGCGCGACTGTCTCAGGTGTCGTCCCCGCCTAGTGCGCCTTCGGCGCACGCGGAGCGGGGACCCATACACGCTGGCGAAATAAACGAAGCGCTTTAGTTGTAACGACGATGTTTCAACTGGGCTCACGGTGGCTATGGGTCCCCGCTTTCGCGGGGACGACGAGGTGATGGGCCGGCGCGTCTCATCGAGGCGCCGGCCGGTACCTCGCTTACTGCGGTGTGCAGCTGGCAGCGTAGCGGTCGGCGTAGTTCGAAAACACCTTTTCCACGATCTCGGTCTGGAACTTGCCATCGGCGCGCTTGGCGACCTTGGTCAGGTAGAAGTCCTGGATCGGATAACCGTTGACGCTGTACTTGAACCCGCCGCGCAGCGAGGTGAAGTCGGCCTTCTTCATGGCCGCGGCCACCTTGGCCTTGTCGCTGAGGTCGCCCTTGACGGCTACGACGGCGCTGTTGATCAGCATCGCCGCGTCATAGGACTGGAACGCGTAGGTCGCCGGCACGCTGTTGTAAGCCTTCTCGTATTCCGCGACGAACTTCTTGTTCTGCGGATTGTCGAGGGTCGGCGCCCAGTTCGAGCCGCCGAACATGCCCAAGGCTGCGTCCTGCTGCGCCGGCAGGGTGGATTCATCGACGGTGAAGGTGGAGAGGAACGGGATGCGGTCGAGCAGGCCGGCCTGCTTGTACTGCTTCACCAGGTTGACGCCCATGCCGCCCGGCATGAAGGTCAGCACGGCGTCGGGCTTGGCGGCGGCGATCTTGGAGAGTTCGGCCTGGAAGTCGAGGGTGCCGAGCGGCAGGTAGGATTCTTCCAGGATATCGCCTTTGAAGTCCATCTTTACGCCGGCGACGAAATCCTTGCCGGCCTGGTAGTTCGGCGTCATCAGATAGACCTTCTTGTAGCCGCGGTCCTGCGCGACCTTGCCGAGGATCTGGTGGATCTGATCGTTCTGGTACGAGGTCACGAAGAAGTACGGGTTGCACTCCTTGCCGGCGAAGCTGGACGGGCCGGCGTTCGGCGAGATC
>Ga0247729_10000869_pt1 | contig 11573 bp, 10 predicted proteins | sample UWRJL133311R2_FD_180958 | JGI IMG/M metagenome (GOLD analysis project Ga0247729, IMG submission 180958) | Plant litter microbial communities from Arlington Agricultural Research Station in Wisconsin, United States - UWRJ-L133-311R-2 | ecosystem: Environmental > Terrestrial > Plant litter >... | reverse complement strand
GACCGGATAGGAGCCGCGATGGCCGAACCGAGACTGGACGAACATCAGATCGGCAAGACCCTGATCGACAAGACCTGGATCCGCGACCGCGCCCAGCGCAGCGCGGACCAGGCCGGCATCTACACCTTGTCCGCCCCGGCCGCGCTCGGCCGCGGCGGCCAGGAGACGCTGGCGTTCCGTCCCGACGGCAGCTTCAGCATGACCGGCCCCGGGCCGGACGACCGCACCGGCGCGCGCACCGGCACCTGGAGGATCGACGGCGACCGCGTGGTGCTGGGCTTCGACGGCAACGACGCCCGCGCCACCGTGCAGCTCAGCGGCGACGGCGCGATTGCCGTGCGCAGCAATGAGTGAGGCGCGCCGCGTCTTCGCGTAAGTTGAATTTGAAACACGTGCCTCGCGTATTTGTCCCGGACGCCGTGCCGTGCGCCGCGTCCGGGACACGTGATGCCCTGACCTATCGCCCCGCGAGACGGTCGGCGAAATAGCCGATGGTCTTGCGATAGATGGTGGCCCGGTTCCACTCGCGCATCGCTTCGAAATTCGCAGTGCCCTCGCCATAGGGCGCGCCGCCCTTGAAGCCCGCGGTCTTCAGCAGGTTGGCGGTGGAGGCCAGCACGTCGGGGATCGAGTGCCTGAGATCGACATGGCCGTTGCCGTCGAAATCGACGCCGTACTTGATGTAGGACGACGGCAGGAACTGGGTCTGGCCGAGCTCGCCGGCGAAGGCGCCGATCAGGTCGCGCTGCGGCAGGTCGCCGCGCTGCAGGATCTTTAGCGCCGCCAGCAACTCGCCCTGGAACAGTTCGGTGCGGCGGCAGTCATGCGCCATGGTGGTAAGCGTGCGGATCACCGGCATCTTGCCGATGTCGCCGCGGCCGAAATCCGACTCCAGCCCCCAGATCGCCACCACGATTTCCGGCGGCACGCCGAACCGCGCCTCGATGCGCGACAGCAGCGCGGCGTGCTTCTGCAGCATCTGGCGGCCGATCGAGATGCGGCCGGCGCCGACCCGGGTCGAGACATATTGCTCAAAGGTCTTGTTGAAGGTGCCGCGCTGGCGGCGGTCGAAATTCAGCACCGCGGGATCCTGCGTCACGCCGGCAAAGGCCTGCTGGATCACGCCCTGCGAGATGCCGGCGGCGGCCGCCTCCTGCTGCATGGTCGCCACGAAGGCGTTGAAATCGCCGCCGCAGCGCGCGGCGGCGGCCGGGCTTGCGACAGCAAGGGTCGCCAGGATCGGCGCGCAGAGGGCAATCGCAAAACGCGGGAAGTGCATGGGGACCGTTTCCTTCAGGATCGTTGTGAGCGGTCGCTTGTAGCATGGGCCTCGCCGCCCTGCGAGCGTGCGCCGGCGTTCCCGCAGCGCGATGCGCCCGGGGGATGCGCCATTCGCCCGCCCCCTCCTTCGAGAGAGCGTGCGGAACGCCGGGTGCCCGATGCACCCTTGGGCCTGGACGCCGAGCCGTAGTCGGCAAAGTGACTGCGCCAAGACTTTCGGAGAACCGGATCAACCGGCGTTCCGCACGCGGTGGGTTCACGCTTGCTCCGCGACACCCCCTGGTGCCCGACCAGCCTTAGCGCACCATCCATGATCCAGGACGAGGATCGGGGCCATCGCGACTTGGGCCGTCCGCGAACATGCGTCCGTCCGCCGTGGGCGCGCCGGATCGGTCTTTCGCGCGATGGGACGGTGTCGCCGCGCCAGTGGAGTTCTGGCCCTTTGACGGTGTCCCGACCGGACGTCGGACCTCCCCCTTGCACCGCGCGACGCCGCATCTCCGGCGTCCACCGCATCCCGCCCCGCAGACCGTGACGATCGCGAGCCGCCTCTCCCAGTGAGACGGGACATCAAGGACTATAGTCCAGACATTAAGCCCGTCAAGCGGGATAGGAAAATAATTCTGCAGGCGGACGGCGGGGTGCCTTACGGTTGCGCCGGGTTCAAATTGCCGACGATCATTGCTAGCATCGGCGCGTGTAGCGCAGGAGGGCGACCGAATGAATCTGTTGCGTTTCGCGTCGGTCGTCGCGGCATGGCTGCTCCCGATCGTTTCGGCCCATGCACAAGGCACGCCGCCTGCATCCGGGATGACCGACCTGAAGCCCCTGATCGGCAAGTTTGACGACGGCTGTTTTGATAGTCCCGAATATCGCGCATTCCGGAAATCGCTCGTTCCGGGATTTCCCATTGACGTCAACCGCAGGATCCAGATCGTCGCCCCCGCGCCGATCGCGAAAATTCTCGGCGCGCCGACCGTCATCAACAAAGGCGAGTTTACCGAGTTCGTGATCCCGGTGTCCGGCGGCCACCTGAACGGCGTCCGGGTCAGCGGCCTTTTCCTCGCCATCGGCAACGCCAACGGCGTCAATGTCGAAGCCATTGCCTTCGATGCGCCCGAAGCGGAGGTCGCCTCCGCGTTCAAATCCGAACTGGCGGAAGCCAGGCGATGGGCGAGGCAGCATGCCAAAGACGGCGCGCCGCCATCCTTCGGCATCCGGCTTCGCAACAACAAGCCGCTGCTGGTCTGCGACGCATCGAACTAGCATGGAACGGCCGCGCGGCGTCCCGGCCCGCAGACCGCGACGATCACGAGCCGGGCACAGGACTGGACCGGGCCGGCGCGCGAGGTGCAGTCCGGTCCGTCCGGGGAAAGTCACGGCTTCACCGGCTGCGCGCAGCGTAGTCGTCGGTTTCGCTGCCGCCACTCACACTTGCCCGGCGTCAAACGCACCCTTTGTACAAGGCGCACGCCGTTGTCCGGACCCGCGCCCTGCGACCTTAGCTCCGGCCTGACGCTGCCGCGCCGCCGCCAACGTCCCGCGATCGCCGACGTCGCGAACGCCTGCTCCTCGGGGTGGGTTGGCGAGGATTATAGTCTCAATCGGATTATTATCAATGTCGGTTGCGGCCCGTAGTATTGCGGCGAAAACTACATTTCAAGGCGCGCCCAAGGTTTACTTATGCGCAGCGCAAGATGATCGTTAACCATTTATTAAACAAACTAGAGCGTTTACATCAATAAAAATGCAACCTGTTGGACATTCCATACTACTTTAAAACTTAGGGATTCCGCGATGAGTGAGCATGCAGAATTTCGAAATGGATCAGCGGATGGCGTTTCGACGCCAAGGAGCGGAAAAGATATCATCCACCGCGACCAAGTACACGGTGATGTACAATACGACCGCCTCTCAGTAGCACTTCTCAATACCAAAGTGATGCAACGATTGGGGCGAGTGTATCAGCTCGGATACTCCCATCTTGTCTTCCGGGGCGGCACGCATACTCGACTAAGTCACGTCATGGGTGCAGCGCACGTTGCTGGAAAAATAGTAGATGCGCTTCGAGTCAACTATAAACAGAAGAGAGCCGCCCGCCCTCTCCATGTTGCCGAGCCAATCGATTTTCTTCCATGCAAAGAAAGAAAGTCTACCGGCGAAAGGAAAAATCTAGACGATAGATGGGAAGTCTTACGACACCTAGCGACTTGGGCCGCTCTATTGCACGACCTCGGCCACGTTCCCCTCGGCCACACGCTTGAGGACGAATTCGAGGGAATCTTTAAGAAGCATGACGATTTTTCGAGCCCTCGATCTTCCTATCTTTGGGACACGAATTCTGAGGTGTACTCGGTCCTATCGAATGCCAACCTCTACCCTGAATCTTTCAATACTTGCGAGATCGGATCTACACAAGTTTGGCAAGCTGTGATGCTAATCTGCTTTTTCAAGGATTCACCACAGGAGCCAAATTTTGGAAAGTACTTAGATGGGCATTCCGATTCTCTACAAGCTAAAATAGAAAAAGAAAATGATACTCTAAAAAAGCAGGAGCTTAAACATGAACTTACTTTTGTAGGATTGCTACAAGAGGCATGGGCACAGACAAAAGATCTTTTTGGACCATATATGACCGACATCGTTGCGAATACGATTTGTGCTGACTACTTAGACTACGTGCGGCGAGACCCCCTAAATGTAGGGCTAGATGTCTTGAGGGATGATCGGATTCTCTCTCACTTTTATGTAAGCACCGATTCGACAGGCCTTCGAATGGCGCTTGCTTTGCTCGATCGGCACGGAAAACCCAGACTAGATGTTTGTACAGGCGTAGTAGAACAAGTTCGCCAGCGATATCGCTTTGCCGAGTCTATCTACTACCACAAGACAAAAGTTTCTGCCTCGGCGATGTTCGCAAAGGCAATGATTCTGATCGGACAACCGCAGGAAGTCGGCAAGAAGCAAGAACTGCTATTCGAAGATTGCAGCAAACTTGAGGGCTTGGCGCGCAACTTAAGCGCTAATCCTAGTAACTTTTCGAAGTTTAAGGAGAGCTGTTTACCATCAGCACTTCTCGACCCCGAAATCGGCGACGACAGCCTCCATCTGTTCTTGCTGCAAAGAGGCGTCGATAATATTGAAAAACTAATGTCCCGAAAGAACGGAGGAAACCTAACCGTCGATCAGCCGACGAGTACTCGTGCGGAAGAGATTCACGCACAACTACGAGGAATTGCTCTATTACAAGCAGTTACAAGACGACAACTTTATAAAGTTGCATTTTCGATCAACGCGGCTCAATTTGGCCGGCTAACAGTGGGAGCTAGTCAAGACAGCGCTGTGGAAGCTCGTCTGAAAATCGCATTGGAAAGCTTGCGAACTGACAAAACCTTGCGCGATCGCGTTGAGAAACGACTCGCAGACGCTGCTGACTGGCCTATCGATTCTATTCTGCTTTATGTGCCTCCTAGAAAAACCCAAGCAAAAGGCATCGAAACTTTTGCCTTCGACAAAAAGGGCGTCGTACGGCTCAATGAACACCGGGCAGTATCCGAAAAGGTTGGTGAACTCGGACGAGACTATAAGGATCTTTGGAGAATACTTATCGTGGTTCACCCCATGTACCACGACAAGGTCATTGATCTTTCCCAAGTAGCCGACGCATTGGCTACGGAGCTTTGGTCGAACTTCTCAAAGACCGAACTAGAGGTCAATCTTCACGAAGAAGAACAGATCTCGCTCATACGAGAGATTTCATGGTTTACATACATTCGAAAAGACCATCGGATCGCCGCACAAGATTTTAAAGGTCTAGCGCAGAATTTGAGCAATCCCATCTATCCTGATTGGGAATTATTTGAACGATCGCCTATTTTTACTTCTCGTTTTGAAGCAACCCTTGCATCAGATTACTATGCCGAGAGAGCGCTACTGCTACAGTTATTGATCCAGAAAGAAGACGGATTAAGCGAAAAAAACGCGATCAGAAAGATACGGGAGACTTTTCGATCATCAGATCCGATTGGACCCAAACATCTAAAAAGCTCTGACCTGTCTCACTTGGCAAAATCTAAGGATGCTTTTAATGAAAATGCCTACCAGAGAAAGGCTTTCCTAGTATTAAAAGTATCGGAAGAAATTTCACCAACAAAGAAGGAAAAGGCCACGGCAAAAACCCAAGAACGATCTGTCCCGATTGTTAGGCGATCTACTGGAACTCGCCAAAATAATCAATCAAAGCGGCCGCGAATAAAAAAACAAACTCGTCGAGCATGAGAGCTAAATCGTCAAGCGTTAGTATCCTAACGTATACGCCGCGCCGTTACGGGTACTGTGGATGACGCTTTCAAGTTCATCTTGCCCATCCACTTCGCTACCATGGAGCCGAGATGTGCCCAAGCGATAGTATATCAAATTCCTGCACACTATTGGCGCGATCGAAATGAGGGGTCGATGGCGTGCGTGCCCGCCAGCGAACGTGGGGTGGGCAAAGCGAAGCGTGCCCACCAACTGACTTTGCGGTCACATGCAGATCGATGGTGGGCACGGCGCAGGGGCGCCTTTGCCCACCCTACGCCCTCACTCACCTGGCGAGACCGACGACAAGGCCAAGCAGCACAATCGCCGTGGTCAACGGATACAGCAGTGTCAGCTTCTGGCGCAGCGGGATCGGGGTGTTGTCGTACTCGTTGCGGAAGGCGATTTCGGAAAATTCCATGCCGAAGCGGTTCGGGCGTTGCAGCGACAGATAGGCCAGCAGGTCGTTGGCGAAGCAGAAGCAGTCCAGCAGCAGGATGGCCAGGAACAGGTACAGGCCGGGATTTGCAGAGAGCTTGTGCAGCGCCGTGCCGGGGTCGATGCCGAGCCTCCAGAGCGGCAGCCCGAGCAGCACTGCGGCGGCCGCCATCGCGACGCACAGCAGCAGGCCGAACTTGAGCAGCGTCTTCATGCAGCGTTCTCGCCAGCGGCGCATGGTACACTAGCGCAGTGTTTTGCGCGGCGGTTGAAACGATCGCTCGTCAGCCCTGCGGCTTGATATACACCGCGGCGTCGGCGCTTCGGGCACCCCCCTCCCCGGCCCTCCCCCGCAAGGGTGGAGGGGGCGACAGCGTGCGGCACCGAATGAGGCAACGCCCGCGCGGCGCATCGCTCACCCCGGCGGGTTGAGCAGCACCCAGAGGCGCTGGATGCGGCCATCGACAATCTCGGCGGCGTCGCTGCCGGTGACGGCGACCGGGCCGCCTTTCGGGCCGGCGTGCCAGCGCAGCACCGCGAAACCGTGATGGCCCACGGCGGGGCCGTCGGGCACGAAGGAAAAGTCCGGGCCGAACTGCGCCAGCAGCCGGCCGGCGGTGTCCGAGATTTGGCCGCGGCCCTGCACCACGGCGTCCGGTTCGAACATCACGGGGTCGGCGACGAACAACTCGGCGATGGCGGCGTCGCGGCGCGCCGCGTCGCGCTCGTTGAAGACGCGCTCCAGATTGGCGTGAAGCAGCCGGTCGTAGTCCGGCTCGATGGGTGTCGCTGTCATGTCGGTCCCTGGATGCACGAGGTCGAAGGCCCCATCTCGCCGCGGTAGCTCGCTACTGTCAAATGGCGGGGGAGCGTCGCCTTGCCCGCGGCGTCACATGGATCTTGCACCGAGCGACGACCGCCAGTGCGCCGCGCGTTCCTTCAGCACGGCGTCGCGGACATAGGCGCTGGCCTCCTCGTCCATCGCTTCGAGAATGTCGAACCGGAATTGCTCCGCGCCGTGCTGCCGCCAGGCGGCCTGCAGGCCGGGGTTCGGATGGTTGCCCTGCCGCAGCGTGAACCAGATGCGGTTCTGGAGGGTGGCCACGTTGGGCCACCACCCCACCCAGACCTCGCCGGTCGCCGTGCAGCGGGCCGCATAGACGCCGCCGGTCACCTTGCGCTCCTTGTAAGCGGCGATCGCCGCCTTCCTGTCCGCTGTCATCGCGTTTCCCTGTGCCCGCTGTTCGCCGCCTTGGCTCCATGCCGCGGCCGCCCCTATTATTACCCGGGTAATATTTACACAAGCATTTTCTGCCGGGTATAAATCCCGCCGAACGCTTTCCCCTTCATTCCATGGCCAAGCGGCCCGAGGACCTGACCATGACCACCGTGCGCGCCAACGGCATCACCCTGCACTACGACAGTTTTGGCGCGATCGATGCGGAGGCCATGGTGCTGATCGCTGGCCTCGGCACCCAGATGATCCGCTGGCCGGTGCCGTTCTGCGAGGCTCTGGCGGCGCGCGGCTATCGTGTGATCCGCTTCGACAACCGCGACGCCGGGCTGTCGACGCATCTGTCGCATTGCCCGGCGCCGGATTTCGCCGCTCTGGCCGCCGCGCTGGCGCGGGGGCAGCGACCCGACGTGCCCTACACGCTGCACGACATGGCGGCCGATACAATCGGGCTGCTCGACGCGCTGGCGATTCCGCGCGCGCATCTGGTCGGCCGTTCGATGGGCGGCATGATTGCGCAACTGGTCACCGCCGGCCACGCGCCGCGGGTGCTGTCGCTGACGGCGATGATGTCGAGCACCGGCAACCCGGCTTTGCCATCGGCGGCGCCCGAGGTGATGGCGTTGCTGACCCGGCCCGCGCCGGACCCGGTCGCCGACGAGGCCGGATTTCTCGCCCATCATCTCGGCTTCGCCCGCGCCATCGCCGGTCCCGGCTTTCCGTTCGATGAGGACGCCCAGCGCGCCCGGATCCGCGCGGAAACGGCCCGCGCCTGGCATCCCGCGGGCTTCGGCCGGCAGCTAGCCGCGACCGGCGCCACCGGCGACATCCGCCCGCGGCTCGCCGGCATCAGCGCGCCCACTCTGGTGGTGCACGGCACCGACGACCGGCTGTTCCCGCCGGCCTGCGGCGCGGACATCGCCGCAAATGTGGCGGGCGCCGAGCTCTTGCTGATCGACGGCATGGGACACGATCTGCCGCCTGGGCTCTACCGGCAGGTCAGCGACGCGATTGCCGCGCTGGCGGCGCGCGCCGGGGGTGAGGCTTCAAGCGGCGCTTGCCGCCGTGATCCGGTGGGCTAGCATGGCCGGCCGGATCGGCCCTGCTGCGGACGCCCGCCATGCGACAGTCCATCAAATTCCTGCACACCATCGGCGCGATCGGGATGATGGGCGCGATGGCCTGCCTGGTGGTGCTGCTGGGCGCCCTGCCTGAGCCATCGCACCTCGCCGAACATGCCGCGCTGCGCGGCGCCATGGGCACCATCGCCACCTGGATCCTGCTGCCGTCGCTGGCGCTGACTTTGGTGGCCGGCCTCTTGGCGATGGCCGCGAGCCGCGGCTACCAGAACGCCGGCTGGGCCTGGATCAAGCTCGCTACCGGCGTGCTGGTGTTCGAGGCCGGGTTTTCCGGCGTGGTCGGTCCGCTGCAGGACGAGGCCGAACGCAGCCATCAGGCGCTGGCCGGCGATCCCGCGGCGCTCACCGGCCTCGCGCAGACGCTTCCCGCCGAGCGCGGCACGCTGTGGGTGCTGCTGGCGATCGCCACGCTCAATGTCGTGCTCGGCGTGTGGCGGCCAAGGTTGCGGCGGCGAACTACACTTGATTGATAGTTCCTGTCCGTGCAACGATCGCGGCAGCAGACACAACCCACCGCGCACCCATGTGGCCGCTGAAACCAAAGCCGGTGGTCGACGCCGATGCGGCCGCCTGGCACGTCGAGAATTTTGCGTGGCTGGCGCGGCAGTTCGGCCATTCGCGGGGTCTTGGCGCGATCGAACTGGTGCTGCCACGGCCGGGCTATTTCACCGTCGATGGCGAGCAGGGCCACGCACTGGCCGAGCGCATTTTTGCGCAAGTGAGCGCCTACTGCCTGATGAGCGACTGGGACGTCGAGCTGATCGCCGACGACAATCCGCTGGCACGCCATGACACGGTCGGCTTGGGGACCGCGCAAAAATATGCGCTGGGCTCGTTCGGCAGCGACGGCCGCCGCATCCAGATCACCTACGTGCCGGCCCTGCTGCGGCGGCCCGAACAACTGATCGCGACCTTCGCCCATGAGCTCGCGCATTATCTGCTGGCGGCGGCCGAATACCCGATCTGCGCCGAAGACGAACGCGAATGCCTGACCGACCTCACGGCGGTGTTCATGGGGTTTGGCGTGTTTCTCGCCAACGCGCGGTTCAGCCACGAGGCCTATGACGACGGCATGCGGCAGGGCTGGCGCATCGGCCACAGCGGCTACCTGCCGGAGCGCGACCTGGTCTACGCGCTGGCCTTGTTCCTGCGCGCCAAGCAACTCGGCGCCGACGAGGCCTGCGCCTGCCTCAAGCCGCACCTCGCCAGACTGCTGCGCCGCGCGATGCAGCAATTGCCGGACGACCACGACCACGTGGCGCAGATCCGAGCGGCCATGGCCGAGGCGGAGGCGGCGGTGGGAGCGTTGGATCGCACGGGATGAGTTCGTTCCCGGACGCGATGCACGTCGTGTTGCTCGCAGATCCGGGAAACGGGACCGCGCTCAACAAAATGCCCGGCGCGAGCCGGGCATTTGCTATCAGTCAATATGGATTGACGATTAGTTATCCAGGAACGAACGCAGCTTCCGGCTCCGCGACGGGTGCTTCAGCTTGCGCAGCGCCTTGGCTTCGATCTGGCGGATGCGCTCGCGGGTCACCGAGAACTGCTGGCCGACTTCTTCTAGCGTGTGATCGGTGTTCATGCCGATGCCGAAACGCATGCGCAGCACGCGCTCTTCACGCGGCGTCAGCGAGGCCAGCACGCGCGTCGTCGTCTCGCGCAGATTGCTCTGGATCGCGGCGTCGATCGGCAGGATCGCGTTCTTGTCCTCGATGAAGTCGCCGAGATGCGAATCTTCCTCGTCGCCCACAGGGGTCTCGAGCGAGAGAGGTTCTTTCGCGATCTTCAGAACTTTTCGCACTTTCTCCAGCGGCATACCCAGCTTCTCAGCCAGCTCCTCGGGAGTAGGCTCGCGGCCGATCTCGTTGAGCATCTGCCGCGACGTGCGCACGATCTTGTTGATGGTCTCGATCATGTGCACGGGAATGCGGATGGTGCGCGCCTGGTCGGCGATCGAGCGCGTGATCGCCTGGCGAATCCACCAGGTGGCGTAGGTCGAGAACTTGTAGCCGCGGCGGTATTCGAACTTGTCCACCGCCTTCATCAGGCCGATGTTGCCTTCCTGGATCAGATCCAGGAACTGCAGGCCGCGGTTGGTGTATTTTTTCGCGATCGAGATGACGAGACGGAGATTGGCCTCGACCATTTCCTTCTTGGCCTGGCGCGCTTCGCGCTCGCCCTTCTGCACGCCGTGCACGATCTTGCGGAATTCGCCGATCTCGAGCCCGGTGAGGCCGGCGAGCTGCTGGATCTCGCTGCGCAGTTCCTTGATACGGTCTTTCTCCACCGCAACGAAGTTCTTCCAGCCCTTGGCCGACAGCTTCGAGACGCGGTTCAGCCACTTCGGATCGAGCTCCGATCCGACGTAGTTGCGCAGGAAGTCCTCGCGCGCGACGCCGTGGCTGTCGCCGAGGCGCAGCAGGCGGCCTTCGAACGAGACCAGGCGCTTGTTGATGTCGTAGAGCTGCTCGACCAGCGAATCGATACGCGCCTGGTTGAGCCGCAGCGACTTCACCTCGACGATGATGTCGTCCTTGAGCTTCTTGTACTTGCGCTCCTGGGCCGGCGACAGCGACTCGCTCTGCAGCTGGTTGGCGATGTCCTGCTCCTGCAGGCGGCGCAGCTTCTTGTAGTTGTCGGCGATCTTGTCGAAGGTCTCGACGACCTTCGGCTTCAGCTCGGCCTCGATGGCCGCCAGCGACATCTGGTTCTCGAACTCGTCGTCGTCCTCGCCGTCACCTTCCGGCGCGGCCGGCTCGGGCGCCGGAGCCGCGCGCGGCGGCGCGGCGCGGAACGGGGTCGGCGACGGCGGTGCGGCCGGCGGCGCTGCCACGGCAGCCGCACCTTCCGCAGCGTCGCCATCGGCAGCCGCGGGCGGCGCGATCAGCGCCGGGTTCATGTTGTTCTTGGCGTCGGGGCCGGCATAGGTGGCCTCGAGGTCGATGATGTCGCGGAGGAAGATCTTTCCTTCGTTGAGTTCATCGCGCCAGATGATGATGGCCTGGAAGGTCAGCGGGCTCTCGCAGAGGCCCGCGATCATCGCCTCGCGGCCAGCCTCGATGCGCTTGGCGATGGCGATTTCGCCCTCGCGCGACAGCAGCTCCACGGTGCCCATCTCGCGCAGGTACATGCGGACGGGATCGTCGGTGCGCTCGCCGGGCTCGGACTTCTTGGTCTCG
>Ga0247729_10000866_pt1 | contig 11611 bp, 8 predicted proteins | sample UWRJL133311R2_FD_180958 | JGI IMG/M metagenome (GOLD analysis project Ga0247729, IMG submission 180958) | Plant litter microbial communities from Arlington Agricultural Research Station in Wisconsin, United States - UWRJ-L133-311R-2 | ecosystem: Environmental > Terrestrial > Plant litter >... | reverse complement strand
GCGGCTGGTGTCTATAGTCGCCGCGAGCAGCGAGGGCGCCGTGTGTGTCTGTGACCTCACGGAGCCGGTCGGACTGTCACAGCCGACGGTCTCGCACCACTTGCGGGTGCTGGTCGACGCCGGCATTCTGCACCGGGAGAAGCGCGGCACGTGGGCGTACTTCTCGGTGGTGCCCGGAAGCCTCGATTCGCTTGCCGGTCTGGTCGCCGCGGTCTGACCTGGCGTCTGTTTGCCGCAAATCGGGCAGATCCGGCGAGATTCTGCCCGATTTGGGGCAAATCGATGACGTGAGGTCAGTCGGTGTAGTAACCGGCCTCCAGGTCGCTCAGAAGGGTCGGGCCAGTCGGCTCCCAGCCCATGAGTGCGCGGGTCGCGTCGGCGGATGCGGGCTGGTCGCCACCGAGCAACGCGCCGAACACGCCGAGCAGCTCCGGGTCTACAGCGCCGGCTGGCATGCCGGTCCGTGCAGCGATGGCCTCGGCGACTGCACGCATCGGCACGCCCTCCTCGCCGACGGCGTGCAGCACTGCGCCGGCGGGTGCGCTCTTCAGGGCGAGGTAGAACAGGTGGGCCGCGTCGCTGATGTGCACCGCCGGCCACCGGTTCTGGCCGTCTCCGACGTATGCCGCACGCCCGAGTTGGCGGTCGAGGGCGACGAGCGAGGCGACCAGGCCGTTTCGATCGCCTTCTCCGTGAACTGATCTCGGCATCCGTACCAGCGCAGCCCGAATGCCTTTTTCTGCCAGCGCCAAGACTGCGCTCGCTGTTCGGGCACGCGCGCCAGCGGGCCCGGCCGGGTCGAGCACGTCTTCTTCCGTGGCAACCTGGCCTAGCAGAATGGGTGTGCCCGACGCCGAAATGAAGCCCTTTCCGCTTCCTTCGAGTGCCCGCCCGATCTTCTCCACGAGCTCGACTTCGTTGCTCACGGTCTCGTCGAACTCGTCGAAGTCGAGAGTGAAAGCGAGGTGGGCCATCGCATCCGCCTGCCGAGCCTCTGTCACGATGACGTCGTGGTCGGTCATGTCGCCGCGCACCGCGACCGCACCCAGGGCGGTGATCTTCTCTGCGGATGCATCGGAACGAGCGAGGCCGACAACCTCACATCCGTCAGCGACGAGTTCGGTGATGAGGGCGGAGCCGATCCAGCCGGATGCTCCGGTGATGAATACGCGCATGGTGTTCTCCGTTCGGGGGTGGTTTGTCGGGGCCGCTTCTAGTGCCCGTGCCGGTCATGTGACTCGGTAACATCACCCTACCCTGATGTGACTCGGTCGCATCACTATGATTGTGATTATGGGGCGATGGGAACCGGATGCGCGTGGCAGGCTGCTCAGCGCCGCGATCGAGTTGTTCGAAGAGCAGGGGTATGACGCGACGACGGCAGCGCAGATTGCAGCGCGTGCGGGGCTGACCAAGACCACACTGTTCCGTCATTTCGCCGATAAGCGCGAGATCCTGTTCCAAGGGCAAGAGATGCTCCTGACAGTCGCCAGCGAGGGGGTCGAGCGCAGCGACGACAGCTCCACGCCATTCGCGGCACTTGCGGCGGGCATCCGCGAACTGTGTGCGGTGCACACCACTCAGGGACGTGACCTCGGACGCCGACTTGACGTGATTCTGTCCTCGAGCCCCGAGCTCCAGGAACGTGCGGTTTTCAAGCGTTTTGCAATCACCAGCGCGCTGCAGTCAGCGCTGACCCTGCGTACCAGCAACGGCCTCGAGGCAGGAATCCTCGCCGACGCGGGCATGCGTGCGTACTATGACGGGTTCGCCGCCTGGATCGCCGTCGATGACGACCTTCCGCTGTGCGACTTCGCAATGAGGGAACTCGGTCGTTACGAGCAGATCCTGGCGCCGATCGTCACCTAGGCCCGATGGTGGTCGCTACGTTCCCGGGCTGGCAGTTCGCGAGGGAGTAGGGGCGACTTCACGAAGGGCGCCGCGAAAGGACTCGCGCTTTTAGGGGACTTTGCGGGACGCCAGCAGCAGGATGCCGGTGAGCAGCTGCCACGCAGTGACCGTGTAGACCGCGATGCGTTCCCAGATGCCGTCGGGGAGGATCGTGACATCCGCCGATCGTGAGTCGACCTGCAACATGACGAGCGCGACCAGGCCGACTACTCCGAGCGCCAGGGCGACCCTCGAGTACCCCGCGTTGAGCCGGCGGGACGCGACGGATGCCGTGATCGCCACGAAATTGCCCCCGATGATCGCCATCGCGGCTCCGATCACGTGGAACGCACCCAGCCCGCTGTCGGCACTCGCCTGGCTGCCGTGGATGAGGCCGACAACCGCGATACCGATGCCATAGATCCCGGAGAGAACGAGGAGTGTCTTTCTTGGTCCCGTCGCGGTGGCGCGGAACGCGAGAATTGCTGCCGCAAAGAAGAGCGCACCGCTGGCGACGAATGCGGTGTTCATCACCAGGCTGAGCGGGGAGTCGATGAAGCGTCCCTGGTACTCGCCGACCTCGGGCACACCGAGGTCGCTGATGTAGTTGGTCGCGTAGCTGTAGCCGGGAAACGCGGCTGCCGTGACGGCTTCGCCGGCCAGGTACACCAGGGCGGCCGCGACCCAGAAAGCCCCGGCGGTTCTTGCCGTTGCGCGTGAATTCATGGCGGTCAGCGCGGACGGGGCGCCGGGGGCGGCGGCACCTCTTTGGCCGCGAGCACCGCGGAGAAGTCCACCGTGGTCAGGCCGCGGACCGTCGCGATGACTACCTGGCTGTTACTCGTCGCTGAGACGTAGCCCAGGGCATCCGTCGCCTGGCCATCGGGCAGCAGGTAGCGCGTGACGACCCGCGTGCCCGCGGGGGCGTTGCGCAGGAATTCGACAGCCGCGACGCGCGATGAGTCCGGGATTCCGGTGCTGTCGGCAGCGTGTATCTCGTTCACCACGCACCCGGCTTGTAGTCCTTGAGGAAGATACCGAACAGGTCTTCGCCGGCCTCGCCGCGCACGATCGGGTCATAGACGCGAGCGGCTCCGTCGACCAGGTCGAGCGGAGCGTGGAAGCCCTCTTCGGCCAGGCGCACCTTGGTGAAGTGGGGGCGCTCGTCGGTGATCCAGCCGGTGTCGACGGCGGTCATCAGGATGCCGTCGGTCTCGAACATCTCACGCGCGCTCGTGCGGGTGAGCATGTTGAGAGCAGCCTTGGCCATGTTGGTGTGCGGGTGTCCGGGGCCTTTGTAGCCTCTGCCAAACACTCCCTCCATCGCCGAGACATTCACCACATAGGTGCGACGAGCTTCGGATGCCGCCATCGCCGGGCGGAGCTTGCTCACGAGCAGGAAGGGGGCGGTCATGTTCGCCAGCTGCACTTCGAGCATTTCGAGAGGCTCGACCTGGTCGACGTTCTGCGTCCAGCTGTTGATAAGGTCTTCGTCGGGAACGAGTCCGCCGGCGTCGATCGCGGTTCCGGCGGCGAGGCGCTCGAGCGAAGACGACCCGGCGGCCATTGCCTCAGCGGTGAGCTCGTCGGCGGTGCGGGCGGCGGCCGCGAGGATCGGGTGGCTCGTCACCGACTGCGTGAGGGCGAGCGGATGCGCGTCGTTGGTGTGGCCGAAAGTAAGTAGTTCCGGAAGCGGGCCGTCGGGCAGCGGCGCGAGCTCGGCGTCGACGAGCGGCTTGTAGGCGCCGGGGGAGCGACGCACGGTCTGCGCGGCGTTGTTGATGAGGATGTCGAGCGGGCCCGCCTCGATGACGGCGTCGGCGAGTCCGATGACCTGCGCGGGGTCGCGTAGGTCGATGCCGACGACCTTGAGGCGGTGCAGCCAGTCTGCCGAGTCGGGCAGCGACGAGAACCGGCGAACGGCATCCCGGGGAAACCTCGTGGTGATCGTGGTGTGGGCTCCGTCACGCAGCAGGCGCAGGGCGATGTACATGCCGATCTTGGCGCGTCCGCCGGTGAGCAGGGCGCGCTTGCCGGTGAGGTCGGTGCGGGCGTCGCGCTTCTCGTGGCTCATGGCGGCACAGTCCGGGCAGAGCTGGTGGTAGAACGCGTCGACCTTGGTGTACTGCTGCTTGCAGATGTAGCAGGGGCGGGGCTTGATCAGGGTGCCGGCGGTGGCAGCCTCGGCTGTGGTGGCGAGCGGGATGCCGCGGGTCTCGTCGTCGATGCGGTCCGGGGCGCCGGTTGCAGTCGCCGCGACTACTGCACGGTCGGCGTCGGCAATGGCGCCGCGCTTCTTCAGGCGGCCCTCTTTCTTCACTGCCTTGAACATCTTCGCGGTCGCGCGCCGCACGGTGACGAAGTCGGGGTCGTCCTCTTCGAGAAGGGAGAGGGAGCCAAGCACGCGCAGGGCTATCTCGAGTTCCGCGGGGTCGATGCGCACGACGGGTTCGTCAGAGGCAGCCGGTTCGCTGGAGGGAACAGGCTCGTTTGCGGGAACAGGCTCGTCAGAAGGCACACACAATTCTAAACGACACCACCCCTGTCGGCTGCCTGCGCCATATCGCTACGATGTGTTCGTTCACCGGTGACACCCGCACCTCGTAGCGCGGAGGTCACCCATGCCCGAACCCGAAGACCGCCCAGAAATCCAACGATCCGTCGTCGAACTCGTCGTCGTGCACGGAATGGGACGCCAGAAACCCAGCGACACCTTGCTCGAATGGTCGGAGGCCCTGCTGCGGCGGATCGACTGGATCGCGACCGGCGGGGACTCCGAGAACCCGGGCGCGGCATCCGGTGCCGCATCAGCGCGCGCGAGCGCTGCAGCACTCGAGGCTGCCCGGGCGCTCGCCCAGCGCGAGAGCGCGGATGCCGCGGAAGAGGCGTACGCGCAGAACGAGTCCCACGATTCCTCCGGCCCGTGCGAGGGGGATCATCCGAGTGACGATGACGTTCTCGCCGAGTTGCGTGAGCTCATGCAGAGCGAAGGCATCGCCCGCATCGAGGTGTCCGGCCTTGTGCTCGGGATTCTCGAGGACGACCCGGCGGGGGAGACCATGCGCCTGGAACCGGCGGTGCCCACTCCGCAGACGCTGTCCTCTCCGCCGACCCTGTCCTCGCCGCAGACCCTTTCTTCGCTCCAGACACCGGCTTCACCGCCAACACTGCCCTCGCCGGTCGCTGCGAGCACCGGTCCGATTTCGGCATCCGCGTCGATGATGGCGCACGCTTCGCCGGTCGGCAGGGTCCGACGGGCCGCGCACGCCGCCAGCCCGGCTGAGCCGCCGCTGTTCTCGGCGGGATCTGCCGGCGAAGCCCCACCCGCGTCGCCCGTGTCGCCGGTGTCGCAGGTGTCGCCGGTCGAGGCGCCCGCGGCGGCCCAGGGCCCGGCCACGCCCGTGCCGGGCGCCCGCGGCCCCGGTGGCAGCAGCACCGACGACCCCGAGCCTCGGCCGACAGCCATCGAATACGGCGAGGTGGTGCTGTCAGAGCAGGGTCCGGATGCCGTCAACGTCACAATCGGTTACGCAGACTCCACCGGAAAACTGCACGCGCTCTCCCTGCGCATCACCGAGGCGCGCTGGTCGGAGACGGTGCCGCCGATGACCCGCGGGCAGGTGTTCTCCTGGGGGCTTCGATTTGTTCGGCGCACGATCTGGAGAGCCGCCCGGCATTTCGGAAACGTGTGGTGGACGCCGGTGCAGGGTACGCGCCGCGTCTTCGCCAAGATCGTCGCGGCGATCGCCTGGGTGCTGACCTGGGCGCTGAGCGGAGCGGTCTGGCTGGTCCTGTCGATCTTTCTCATCGTCGCCGGGCCGCTCTTGATCTTCCCGTTTGTGAAGAACCTGGCCCAGGCTGCGATCGACACGCTCATCGACTTCGTCGGGGATGCCGCGGTGTGGGGCGTGAGGCCCATCCGTGCCGCGGGCATGCGCGACCTGGTGCGCAGCCGCATCCGCGATGCCGACAGAAACCTCGACCTGGCGCGCACGCAGATGTCGGGCGATGTGCCGACGTCGCTGGTAGTCCTTGCCCATTCGCAAGGTGCGGCAATCAGCGCCGACGCGTTATTCAGCCTGACCAATGGTGAGGAGCGGATCCCGGTCGACGCGCTTGTCACGGTGGGCGCCGCCGTGACCCTGCTCGGGTCGTCGTCGTGGACCCTCGACCGGCAGGCGCGCCTGGCGGCGGCAGCTTCGGATGGACCGCCGCGCAACCGGGTGCGGGCCTGGGCGCAATCGCGGTCCCGGTCGGGGGCAAAGCCGACGCGGTGGCTGAATTTCTGGGGGATCTGGGATCCGATTCCCGCGGGACCGATTTCCACCGGGGACGCGGCGCGGGCGTCTCGATGGCAAGCGAGTTACGCGTCCCGCTCGACGACCCGGGCGACCAACGCCCAGTGGGGGCCGGAGGAGAACCCGGTTCACAACACCGCGTCGCCGCTGGCCGACCACCAGTCGTACGCCTCCAATGTCACGCAGGTGCTCGATCCGATAGCCCGGCTGCTCATGCGGCTCGAGGACGACAACCCTGCCGGACGCCCCGCCGCGAGGCAGCGGGTCGAGCTGCACATCCGCGCAATCAAGGCGCTCGGGTTGAACCGGGTGCTTGTGCTGCTCGCGGTAGTGCTGGGTTTTCTGGTCGACTTGCGTGGTTCGGCGGCCGTGGCGGATGACGCGCAGACACCGCGCGACGCCGGGCCGTTCGATCTGGCGCGTCGCGTGCTGGCCTTCCTCTTCAGCACGGATGCGGACAAGGGCGTGTTCGCCTGGGTTTTCGCCATCGACTGGCTCCCCAGGGCGCTCGTGCTGGTTCCCCTTGCGATTGCGGCGCTTGTGCTCAACGAGTCCCTGTCGCGCCGCTATCACGAGAGCATCGACTGGGCTCGCCCGGATGCGCACCTCAGCTCCTCGTGGAGGAGCGGGGCGGTGCTGCGCTTCGTTGTCGGGGCGGTCATCGTGGCCGAGCTGGTGCTGCTCACCGCTGCCGGAGTGACCGATGCGACAAGCCTGGGATGGGGGGCGGCGGCGCTCGCCGCGGGCGGACTGGTGCTGGTCGTCGTCGTGCTCGTGCCGAGCCTGTACGACCCGCGGTGGGGTCACCTGCCGAGCACGGTGACGCAGAATCCGCCGTCAGGGCCGCCGGTGACGATCCCGGGCCGCCCGCCGTCGCGGTAGGGGCGCTCGCCGCATCCGTGTGCGCATGTGCGGTGTGGCGGGGGACAGTTTGTGGTGGCGGGGTAGATAACCCCCGCCGTGAACAACTTTCCCCGCCAAGCAATGTTGTGACCCCGCCACGACGGCAGGGCGGCTCGGATGGAGGGCGCGCGACCGCCGAAACCGCCCCGGCACCGGTCATCCACCTACATGTGGCACGGTTGACCCATGGCTTACCGCATCCTGCTCGACTGTGACCCGGGGCTCGACGACGCCCTCGCCCTGCTGCTCGCACACGGCGACCCGGACATCGAGCTCGTCGCCGTCACGGCCGTCGGCGGAAACGTGGGCCTCGACAACACGACCGAGAATGCCCTCGCCCTGCGCGAGTACCTCGGGTTCGACAAGATTCCGGTCGCCGCTGGTGCGGGGAAGCCCCTGGTGCGCGAGGCGAAGTCTGCCGCGCACGTGCATGGGGAACGCGGGCTGGGAACAGTGCGGCTTCCGGCATCCGTCCTGCCCCTCGACGAGCGTCACGCGGTCGACGTCATCATCGACGCCATCACGAAAGAGCCCGGCGCCATCCACCTCGTCGCCACCGGCCCCCTCACCAACATCGCGCTCGCGCTGGAGAAAGAGCCGAGCATCGCGCGACTGGTCGCATCGTTCACGATCATGGGCGGCTCGTTCACCCGCGGCAACGCGACGCCCGCCGCCGAGTTCAACATCTACGCCGACCCCGAGGCGGCCAAGATCGTCTTCGACGCCGACTGGCAGGTCACGATGGTCGGCCTCGACCTCACCCTGCAGGCGCAAGCCAACGGGCCGGTCGTCGACCGGCTGCGTGAGCTGGGCGCGCTCGCCGATGAACTCATCGTTCCGCTGGCGACTTTCTGGCGTGACCCCAACGACGCCGAGTGGGACGGCCAGGCCGTGCACGACGTCGTCGCGGTCGCCTATGTTACGAGGCCCGACCTGTTCGCCTCCCGCCCGGCCCGCGTCGAGATCGAGACCCGCGGAGAGTTCACCGAGGGCATGACCGTCGTCAACTTCGCGTCGCCGAACCCCAATGCGATCGTGCCGGTGACTCTCGACGTGAACGGATTCTGGGCGTACGTCGAGCACGTCTACGGTCGCGTCGCGAAGCAGATCACGGCGAAGCGCGGGGCGGGCGCCGGTGCTGCGACCCCCGCCGCACCCGCCGACCCGTCCGCCGCCACGCCGGCCGCAGCATCCGCTGACCCGCTCTACACGGCCAAGCGCGGCTCGACCCAGAAGCGCGGCGAGTGATCGTGGCGCAACTGCTCGACGCGGCCCCGTCGCCCTGGAACGCGGATGCCGCTTTCGACAGCTTCGCGGAGTGGGCCGGCACACGCGGCCTCAGCCTCTACCCCGCGCAGGAGGAGGCTCTGATCGAGATTGTCTCCGGGGCGAACCTGATCCTCAGCACCCCGACCGGAACCGGCAAGTCGCTCGTCGCGATCGGCGCCCACTTCGCCGCCCTGGCCCAAGGCAAGCGCACGTATTACACGGCCCCGATCAAGGCTCTCGTCTCAGAGAAGTTCTTCGCCCTCGTCGATATCTTCGGTGCGGAGAACGTCGGCATGGTCACCGGCGATTCGTCAGTCAACGCCGACGCCCCGATCATCTGCTGCACCGCCGAGATCCTCGCAAACCTCGCCCTGCGCCACGGCGCTGACGCCCCGGTCGACCAGGTCGTGATGGACGAGTTCCACTTCTACTCCGACCCGGACCGCGGATGGGCCTGGCAGGTTCCGCTGCTGACGTTGCCCCGCGTGCAGTTCATCCTCATGTCGGCGACCCTCGGCGATGTGACCAAAATCGCGGATGACCTCACCCTGCGCACCGGACGCGAGACCGCCGTCGTCACCGGCGTCGAGCGCCCGGTTCCGCTCAGCTACCACTACGCCCTCACCCCGGTGCACGAGACAGTCGAAGAGCTCCTCGCCACCAAGCAGGCACCGATCTACATCGTGCACTTCAGCCAGCTCGCCGCCCTCGAGCGAGCGCAAGCTCTCACCAGCGTCAAGATCGTCACGCGTGAGCAGCGCGACGAGATCGCCGCCGCGATCGGCGACTTCCGCTTCTCGACCGTGTTCGGGCAGACGCTCAGCCGCCTCATCCGCTCCGGCATCGGGGTGCACCACGCCGGCATGCTGCCCAAATACCGCCGCCTCGTCGAGCAGCTCGCCCAGCAGGGACTACTGCGCGTCATCTGCGGCACCGACACGCTCGGCGTCGGCATCAACGTGCCCATCCGTACCGTGCTGCTCACCGCGCTGACCAAGTTCGATGGAACGCGGATGCGGCAGCTCAGCGCGCGGGAATTCCACCAGATCGCCGGGCGCGCGGGTCGTGCCGGCTATGACACCGCGGGAACGGTGGTCGCCCAGGCTCCGGAGCACGAGGCGGAGAACGCAAGGCTCGTCGCCAAAGCCGGGGACGACCCGAAGAAGCTCAAGAAGGTCGTGCGCAAGCGTGCACCCGAGGGCTTCGTGTCGTGGGGAGAACCGAGCTTCCAGCGGCTCATCGCCGCCGAGCCGGAGACGCTCGTCTCGAGCATGCAGATCAGCCACTCGATGCTTCTCAACGTGATCGGCCGGGAGGGTGACGCGTTCCAGGAGGTGCGCGACCTCATTTTCGAGAGCCACGACACCTGGAAGCAGAAGCTCGCCATGGCGCGCAAGGCGCTGTCGATCTATCGCACGCTGCGTGCCGCCGGAATCGTGGAGCAGCACGTGGTGCCGGTGACCCTGGCCGGTTCGCTGGATGGCTCACTCGACGGCCACGGGGACGACGACCTGGTCAGCTGGGACGACACCATCGAAATCCGTCTCGCCGTCGACCTGCAGTTGAACTTCGCGCTCAACCAGCCGCTGTCGCCATTCGCCCTCGCGGTGTTCGAGCTGCTCGACCCGGAGTCGCCCACCTACGCGCTCGACATGATCTCGATTCTCGAATCGACCCTCGACAACCCGCGCCCGATCCTGTCGCAGCAGCAGTTCCTCGCCCGCGGTGAGGCCGTCGCGTCGATGAAGGCCGAGGGTATCGAGTACGACCAGCGCATGGAGCTGCTCGAAGCGGTCACCTATCCTCAGCCGCTGAAAGAGCTGCTGGATGCCGCATTCGAGCAGTACAGCGCGACGCAGCCGTGGGTGTCCGACTTCGAGCTCAACCCGAAGACCGTGGTGCGCGACCTGTATGAGCGCGCGATGACGTTCGCGGACTACGTCGGCTACTACAAGCTGTCCCGCAGCGAGGGCCTCGTGCTGCGGTACCTGTCCGACGCGTACCGCGCAGTACGGCAGACTGTGCCCGACGAGGCGAAGACCGAAGACCTGCTCGACCTGATCGAGTGGCTCGGCGCGCTCGTGCGCCAGGTCGACTCGAGCCTGCTCGACGAGTGGGAGAGCCTGATCAACCCGGTAGTCGCCGGCGAGAAGCCGGTGCTTCCTCCCGCACCTCCGTCTGTCGTCGGCAACCTTCGCGCATTCAGGGTGCTCGTGCGCAACGAGCTATTTCGACGGGTGCAACTTGCCGCGCAGGAAAAGTGGGAAGAGCTGGGGGAGCTGGATTCGGCATCCGGCTGGGGCGCCGACGCCTGGGCTGACGCGATGGACCCGTACTGGGATGAACACGACTACGTCGGCATCGACGCGGATGCCCGCAGCTCGGCGATGCTCATGGTCGACGAGGGACCCGCGACCTGGACGGTGCGGCAGATCTTCGCCGACCCGGCCGGCGACCATGACTGGGGAATCAGCGCGACTATCGACCTCGAGGAATCGGCCGAGCGCGGAGTGGCTGCCGTACGCGTCACCGCGGTCGGCCTGCTCGACACCACCCCGACCCCCTAGCCCCTTTTCCTGCAGGGTTGGTGCATTTCTGCGGGTTGGAAGCACTTTAACCCGCAGAAATGCACCAACCCGGGGGCGGATTAGGATGGCGGCATGGGCATGATCCGCACGGCCGCCGGGCTCGTCGCCGACTGGATATACGGGTCGCGCAAGTTCGCCCACGGGCGTGGGTGGCACCGAGCAGTCGTGTATCCGGGCGGCGCAAAGGCACCCGTGCTGATGCTGCCCGGCGTCTACGAGACCGCCGACTTTCTCGCGCCGCTCGCCAAGCGCCTCTCGGACGAGGGGCATCCGATCCACGTGCTCGATGCACTGCGCCGCAATGTGATGCCGGTGACGGATGCCGCGGCTCTCGCCGCGCGCTACCTCGAGCAGCACGACTTGCGCGACGTGGTTCTCGTCGCGCACAGCAAGGGCGGGCTGATCGGCAAATACCTCATGCTCTTCGAAGACGCCGATGCCCGCGTCGACCGTATGGTCGCGATCGCGAGCCCGTTCAACGGGTCGTCGATGTCGCGGTACTTTCCCAACCGCGCTCTGCGGGCGTTCCTTCCGACCGACGCGACGTTGATGCGGATCGGAGCCGAGGCCCGGGTCAACTCGCGCGTCACGTCGATCTTCGGCTCGTTCGATGCGCACATCCCCGAGGGCAGCAAGCTGGCCGGTGCGGACAATCGCGAGTTC
>Ga0247729_10000865_pt1 | contig 11612 bp, 9 predicted proteins | sample UWRJL133311R2_FD_180958 | JGI IMG/M metagenome (GOLD analysis project Ga0247729, IMG submission 180958) | Plant litter microbial communities from Arlington Agricultural Research Station in Wisconsin, United States - UWRJ-L133-311R-2 | ecosystem: Environmental > Terrestrial > Plant litter >... | reverse complement strand
GTCATTCGCTTGGGCGCGGCACAGACGCGAGACATCGCGCGCGCAGGCCTGTTGCTGGGCATTGGTCTGCGCAGATGCCGCAGTTGCGAAGAGTATCAATGGGAGGATCAAAAGTCGGGTCATGGGAATGGTCCGCTCGATGATGCAATGAGGCGATAATGCACGACGCGGCATTTCGTTGCTACACTTGGGATGGGTGTCGTCTCTAGATGGAGCGTCCTTCCACAATCTCTTCCTCATCCTGAGGAGCGGTCGCTTTCGACCGCGTCTCGAAGGATGGGCCAAGCCACGCATGGTTCGAGACGCGCGCCAAGGGGCGCGCTCCTCACCATGAGGGCGGCGCTCAGACCGGCGCCACGCCGATCACCAGGTCGTCGCGATGAATCATCTCGGCGCGGCCGGTGATGCCCAGGATCTGCATCACGTCGGGCGAGGAGCGGCCCTTGATCTGTTCGGCGTGCTCCGCGTCGTAAGCCACAAGGCCGCGGCCGATCTCGTGGGTGTCCGGGCCGCGCACCACCACGGCATCGCCGCGGGCGAACTGGCCGTCGACGCGGATCACGCCAGCCGGCAGCAGGCTCTTGCCGGCGCGCAACGCGGCAACCGCGCCGGCGTCGATGGTCAGCGTGCCCTTCGGCTCCAGCGATCCGGCGATCCAGCGCTTTCGCGCAGTGACGGGATTGGCCGGGGACAGGAACCAGGTGCACAGCCCGCCATCGGCGATCTTCTGCAGGGGATGCTCGACCTTGCCGGACGCGATCACCATGTGGGTGCCGGCGGTAGTGGCGATCTTGGCGGCCTCGATCTTGGTGTACATGCCGCCGCGCGACAGTTCGGATTCGGCCGCGCCCGCCATCGCCTCGATCTCCGCGGTCACCGACTCCACGACAGGAATCAGCTTCGCGTCGGGATTGGCGCCGGGCGGCGCGGTGTAGAGGCCATCGATATCCGACAGCAGCACCAGCAGGTCGGCCGAGGCCATGGTGGCGACGCGGGCGGCGAGGCGGTCGTTGTCGCCGTAGCGGATTTCGTTGGTGGCCACGGTGTCGTTCTCGTTGATCACCGGCACCGCGCGCCATTCCAGCAGCTTGGCGATAGTCGAGCGCGCATTGAGATAGCGGCGGCGCTCCTCGGTGTCCTGCAGCGTCACCAGGATTTGTCCGGCGCCGATGCCGTGATGGCCCAGCACTTCCGACCAGATCCGCGCCAGCGCGATCTGGCCGACGGCGGCAGCGGCCTGGCTCTCTTCCAGCTTCAGCGCGCCGCGCGGCAATTTCAGCTTGCTGCGGCCGAGCGCGATCGAGCCGGACGACACCACCAGCACATCGCGGCCATCGGCATGCAGTTTGGCAATGTCGGCGGCCAGCGCCGTCAGCCACGCCGACTTCACTTCGCCTTTCGCGGAATCGATCAGCAGCGACGAGCCGACCTTGATGACGATGCGGCGGAAGTTCTTCAGCTCGGGACGCGACATGTGCGGGCTTTGTTAGTTAGCAGTCCAGACGGTAATTGAAGCAGACAAACGATCAATACAAAGCGCCGGCCGTGCGCCCCCTCTCCCCACCGGGGAGAGGGGGGGGGTGAGGGGGCGCCGGCCCATCGACGGCGCTGAGCCCCCTCACCCGGATTGCTTCGCAATCCGACCTCTCCCCGGCGGGGAGAGGTGACGGAGCGTCGCTGCCGGCTTCGGGATTGAGCATGGCCTAGTGATTCTGCGGCGCCCAGGACTCCGCAGGCGTGGCGGTCTTGGCCTTGTCGGACACCGGGGCTTCGCCGATCACCGCAACCAGGGCACGCAAGGCCTCCTTGACGCCGTCGCCGGTGGCGCCGGAGATCAGCATCGGCGTCTGCTTGGCCGCGCGCTTCAGCCGGTCCTTCTGCTGCTTCAATTGCTCTGGCGTCACCGCGTCGATCTTGTTCAGCGCGACGATCTCGAGCTTGTTGGCGAGGTCGCCTTCATAGGCGTCGAGCTCGGTCCGCACCGTCTTGTAGGCTTGGCCGGCGTGATCGCAGGTGGCGTCGATCAGATGCAGCAGCACGCGGCAGCGCTCGACATGGCCGAGAAAGCGATCGCCGAGTCCGGCGCCTTCATGGGCGCCCTCGATAAGGCCCGGAATGTCGGCCAGCACGAATTCCCGGCTGTCGATATCGACGACGCCGAGCTGCGGATGCAGCGTGGTGAACGGATAGTCGGCAATCTTCGGTTTGGCCGCCGAGACCACCGACAGGAAGGTGGACTTGCCGGCATTGGGGAGGCCGACGATGCCGGCGTCGGCGATCAGCTTCAGGCGCAGCCAGATCCAGCGCTCTTCGCCGGTCTGGCCGGGATTGGCGTTGCGCGGCGCGCGGTTGGTGGACGACTTGAAGTGCGCGTTGCCGAAGCCGCCATTGCCGCCTTCGGCCAGCACGAACACTTCGCCCAGCTTGGTGAAATCGTGGATCAGCGTTTCACGATCCTCGTCGAAGATCTGCGTGCCGACGGGGACCTTCAGCGTCACGGCCTTGCCGTTGGCGCCGTGGCGGTCCTTGCCCATGCCATTGGTGCCTTTCGGCGCCTTGAAATGTTGCTGATAGCGATAATCGATCAGCGTGTTGAGACCATCGACCACCTCGATGATGACATCGCCGCCGCGTCCGCCATTGCCGCCGGAGGGGCCGCCGAACTCGATATACTTCTCGCGGCGAAACGCCACGCAACCGTTGCCGCCGTCGCCGGACCGAATATAAACCTTAGCTTCATCGAGAAATTTCATGGCGTATCCGTATCGCAGGGGGGTGGTTGCGGCAACCACTTCATGGCAGCGGAGCAGCGAAAAGCCCGCATTTGCGGGCCTTGCTGCGGCTTTCATCACGTCGTAGACGACGGCTGCCGCTGTTAACCAGGCCCTGTCGTGATGGGCTCTTCCTACAGGTCTATCTGGGCATGTTTGCGACCATTTCCACCGCAGCCGGCAATCGCGCCGCGAGAATGGCGGGCATCGGGCTGATGCTGGTCGGGATCTGCCTGTTCTCGCTGGGCGACGCGATCGGCAAATACCTCGTGGTCGACCATTCGGTCGGGCAACTGCTGCTGTTGCGCGCGCTGGCCGCGCTGCTGGTGCTGTCGCCGTCGATCTGGCGGTATCGCGCGGAGTTCTTCCGGCTGGAGCGGCCGCGGCTGCAACTGGTGCGGATGGTGCTGTCGACCGTCGATGTCGCGGCGTTCTTCGCCGCCACCGTGTATCTGCCGCTCGCCGACGTCATCACCTTCTATCTGGCGGTGCCGATCTTCGTCACCGCAGGCTCGGCGATCTTTTTGCACGAGCCGGTCGGCTGGCGGCGCTGGAGCGCGGTGGCGGTCGGCTTCTGCGGGGTATTAATCGCGCTGCAGCCATCGGCGCAGAGCTTTACCTGGCCGGCCTTGATTGCGCTGTGCGGCAGCGCCTCCTTCGCCAGCCTGATGCTGCTGACGCGCACGCTGCGCGCCGCGCCCGACGTGGTACTGGCCTCCACGCAATTCGCGGGTTCGCTGTGCTTCGGCATCGTGATGGCGCCGTTCGGCTGGGTCACGCCGACGCTGGGCGACGCCGGCATGTTCCTGTTCGGCGGCGTCACCTCGGTCTGCGCCCTGTTGTGCGTCAACCGCTCGCTGAAGCTGGCGCCGGCCAGCGTGGTGGTGCCGTATCAATATACGATGATCATCTGGGCGGTGCTGTTCGGCTATGCCGTGTTCGGCGACCTGCCGTCGATCGCGACGCTGATCGGCGCGGCGATCATCGTGGCCGCCGGGCTGTACATTTTCCTGCGCGAACAGAAGCTGGGCTATGTGCCGGAGGTCAGTCCGCCGGTGTGAATGTCGTCCCGGCAAGCGAGCCTGCGAGCGCAAGCCGGGATCCATAGCCTCCGAGTTTCTGATCGGGCAAAAAGGCGCCGCATCCGTCTTCGCCACACGGCGTCGGCGCGTATGGGTCCCGGCTCGGCGTTCGCTAACGCTCACTGGGCCGGGACGACATCATTCACCTCCGCGTCGAGGTGCCCCAGTGCTTCAGCGACGACCACACGCTGCGGCTGAGCTTGAAGCAGTCCACCGGCGTCGACGAGCCGATCGCCTCGAAGCGGTGCAGTTCGACGCCGCTCCACTGGAAGCCGCACTTCTCCAGGATGTTGCGCGAGGCCGGATTGGCGACGCGGGCGCCGGAGATCAGGTGCTCGACCGCAAATTCCTCGAAGGTGAAATCGATCACCGCACGCGCAGCCTCGGTGGCAAAACCCTGGCCCCAGTGCCCGACGCCGAGCCAGTAGCCCAGCTCCGGCAATTCCGGCGCGCGCCAGTCGACGCCGACCATGCCGATCGGCTGGCGGTCGAGCTCTATCAGGAAAACGCTGTCGCTGTTCGCTTCGCCGAGCGAGTTGACGAAGTTGACGGCGTGGTCGGGCAGATAGGGAAACGGCAGCCGGCGGGTCATCTCTGCGATGCGCCGGTCATTGGCCAGCTGCGCAATGGCTTTCACGTCCGCGAGGGTCGGCTTGCGCAGCGCCAGCCGTTCGGTCTCGAGGACGCAGCCTCTGCTCTCTCTCAGGGTAGGGGTCGGGATATCCTGCAGCATCGTCGGCTCCTGTATGCGCCCCGAAGCGACGCACCAAAAGAAAGGGGGAGGCCGGTTTCCCGCCTCCCCCTGGAGCCTTCTCTGGCCATCCGCGGGTTCAACAGGACCCGGCGGACTCCAATGTGTCCACCGTGTTACTCGGCCGCGGCTTCAAGAATCGGCAGAACCGAAATGAAGGTGCGACCGTTGGCTTTGGCGCGAAACTGCACGTGGCCTTCGACCTTGGCGAACAGGGTATGGTCGGTGCCCATGCCCACATTAAGGCCGGGATGCCAGGTGGTGCCGCGCTGACGCGCAATGATATTACCGGGAATCACGCGCTCGCCGCCGTATGCCTTGATTCCAAGGCGTTTGCCTGCCGAATCACGACCGTTGCGCGATGAACCGCCTGCTTTTTTATGAGCCATAGCCCGTCTCCAATCTTGAGAATTTCCAGATCAATTCCTTGCGGGAATGATCTCACATATTTTCAACTTGTCGCGGCCTCATGCCGCGCCAGGTATCAATCGGATTACGCGGCGTCTTCGGCGTCGACCGGAGCTGCGACAACTTTCTTTTCGCGCTTCGGACGGGGTCCGACGGTCGGCGACTTGCCGTCTGCCAGGATCTCGGTGATGCGCAGCACGGTGATCTCGTCGCGGTAACCACGCTTGCGGCGCGAATTCTTGCGGCGGCGCTTCTTGAACGAGATGATCTTGGGGCCGCGCTTGTGCGACAGCACTTCGGCCGCCACGGTGGCGCCGGCCACCATCGGCAGTCCGAGCACCGGCGTATCGCCGCCGAGCACCAGAACTTCGCCAAGCTGGATGATCGATCCAACTTCGCCTTCAATCTTGCCCACTTCGAGCACGTCTTCTGCGACAACGCGGTATTGCCGCCCGCCGGTCTTGATGACTGCGAACATCGTTATATTCCTTCGACTTCTTCCAACCTCGGATGCGTCCGGGCCGGCTTTTTGTTGTTCTTGATGGGTGTACCGCGTCATCCCGAAGGATTTTCACGGATTTCTGCGCTTTCGGGGACGTTGCCGCCAATCGCGCAAAAACAATCGGCGCGAGGAAAAACCTGCGCCGGGTGCGGGACTTATAGCCGGCCAAAGCCCCGAGTCAAGAAAAAGCTCCGGAAAACGCAGCAAAACGCAGCATTTGGCGGGTTCGGCCAGCCCGGGCCCCGCGGCGATCCGGCCATGCAACCAACGGGTTCCCTGCGCATTGTCACACGATTTTAGACTGGCAGGGGCAATATGGCTGAAGAAACACTGACGACCTCCGGCATCGGCCGGCACGGCGCAACGCGCCTGCCCTCGGTAGACGTGGACAGTTTCAACATCGAGCTGAAGGACGACGACGGCTTTCTCGGCGATCGTGCCAGCAAGGGCGCCTTTCAGCGCATTCTGGACGGGCTGCGCAAGCCGCTGCAGAAGAACGGCGACGATCCGCTGGGCAAGAAGGACACCAAGGAGATCGGCAAATCCACCCTCGACGAGGCGCTGCTGGGCCCGGACATTGCCGCGGCGGCTTTGGTCCACGGCGCCATCGAGGATTTTGCCCAGGAACTGGCCTACGTCACGCGGCGCTTTCTGAAGAGCAAGGCGTGGGCCGATACCGAATGCATCGTGGTCGGCGGCGGCTTCCGGCAGAGCCGGATCGGCGAGCTGGCCATTGCGCGCACCGACCTGCTGCTGAAGGCCGACGGGCTCAAGGTCGATATGGTGCCGATCCGCTTTCATCCCGACGAGGCCGGCCTGATCGGCTGCCTGCATCTGGCGCCGTCGTGGATTTTCGAGGCCCATGACAGCATTCTGGCGGTGGACATCGGCGGCTCTAATATCCGTTGCGGCGTGGTGGAAACCCGGTGGAAGAAAGCGCCCGACCTGTCCAAGGCCACGGTGTGGAAATCCGACCTGTGGCGCCATGCCGACGACGAGCCGACCCGCGAAGGCGCGGTGAAGCGGCTGGTCAAGATGCTGAAGGACCTGATCGCCGCCGCCGAAGCCGAAGGCTTCAAGCTGGCGCCGTTCATCGGGATTTCCTGCCCAGGCGTCATCAACGACGACGGCACCATCGAAAAGGGCGCGCAGAATCTGCCGGGTAACTGGGAAAGCAGCAAGTTCAACCTGCCGGCGCTGATCGCGGACGGCATTCCGCAGATCGGCGACCACGACACCGCCGTGCTGATGCACAATGACGGCGTCGCGCAGGGTTTGAGCGAGATCCCCTTCATGCAGGACTTCGACCATTGGGGCGTGCTGACCATCGGCACCGGGCTGGGCAATGCCCGCTTTACCAATCGGAAGAAAGACAAGAAGGAAAAGGACAACGGCAAGGACGACAAGAAAGAGAAGAAGTCCAAGGACTGAGAAAAAAGCGAGTCTCTGTTTCCGTCATTGCGAGGAGCCCTTGCGACGCGACAATCCAGTTCTTTCTTTGCTTGCGGCCTTCTGGATTGCCGCGTCGCTTCGCTCCTTGCAATGACGGCCGTGTGGGCCTCAGTTATTACTCAAGCTTCCTTCTTTCGCGGCCTAGATCGTCCGCTGACATCGGCAGGAAGCCGTCCTCGCCATCCGCGAAATCCCAGCGGATGGAAAAGGCGCTTCGACCAATCGCCGGTCAGGCCGAGCTGGCCCTAGCGCGAAGAATCGCCGCCGGCGTTGGGACTTGAAGATCGTGTTCCAGCTCATTGAAGGCAAGGTTTTATCTCCTATGGCCCGTTCCCCGTCGATGCAACGGGCGGCCGCGGTCCATGGGCGCGCCGCCGGACCGTCGCGATGCGCGAAAGCCCAATCAAGTCGTGCGTTTAAGTGCAGGGCGGGTCCGGCGGGAATGGCCGATGTTTCATTTTACTATCGATGTAATTGCACGTTGCGCGGGAAGCGCGCGCGATACGGCGACCTGCCCGGGAGCAGCGTGGAGTCGACCGGTCATTGCGAGGGTGGTTTGCCGCCCGGCCGCCACCGTTTCCCCGGTTTGCCGCCCGCCCGTCATCAATTGCGAGAATTACGTCCCGCCCGGCTTGTCTGGCCGGCCAACCTCGCCTAGAACACCGCCCAACCACCCGCGGGCGACCGCGGGTTCTTGGCGCCTTGGAGAGGTGGCAGAGTGGTTGAACGTACCGCACTCGAAATGCGGCATAGGTGCAAGCCTATCGGGGGTTCGAATCCCCCCCTCTCCGCCACATTAGCTGTTTTTTCGAAAATGCCCGTAAAACAGAGGCTTTTCTCCACGCCCGCAGGCGATGGTGTAGCCCCAGAGTGTAGCCCCTAAGGTACTCCTAGCTTGACATAAGAGGCAGGCAAATTCAACCTTGACGATCGATCGGGAGTTTGAGCTGCGCCGCATAGCGGCCCTCTTCGTCAACGAATCGCCACCTGGAACTTGAGTGAAAGTTATCCCTGCCGAATGCGGGGATAACGGTGAAAAGCCATTCTACGGCTTCATACGCCGAGCCGCGGTGTTCCGAGCTTGTATGGTTGGCCGTCGGGCGAGGACCTCGTCAACCTCCTCGTCCGAAAGCGACATGCTCTTTTCAATCCATCGGATCCTGCGCTCGCGCTGAATTAGGAGGCGAACAAGTTCGGATGGATTGAATTTGAGTTTTTTCGCGTACCAATCCAGCCATTTCCTCGTATCGGCGTCGATATGAGAGGTAACCTGGGGACGCGGAGATGGAGACCCGTTGCGCATAAGCTTCTGTGGAGTCGTTGTGACTCCACTTAACAAGGCGCAAAAAAGAGCTTCCCGCAAGCGTTAACAAAGGTTAATTTGAACTTCTCCTGCCCGAGGCGGCGAGAGGACGGGAGCGTGGACTTTGTTGTCGTTTTTCGAAAGGGAAAGCGTTGAGCCAAACGTGCCTGTTGCGCGAGGGACCTCCATAGCCCGAAAGGCGACGGCGCCAGATCGAGCCATATCGTCCGCTCTTTCAGAAGGCGCACGCGTCCTTTTCCTCGATATCGAAACGACCGGTCTGAGCTGGTTCTACGACGAGATCACCATTGTTGGCTGGCTCGTTGATGGCGAATACAAGGTCATGGTCGCCAGCGATGATCCACGCCCTCTGCTAGAGGACTTGGCGGCCGCCAACGTCCTCGTGACATTCAACGGAACGCTTTTCGACCTCCGCTTCCTACGGAAGTCTTTCGGCGAAGAAGTAGTGATCCCAGGCGTTCATGTCGATCTGCGGTATCTCGCGCGGCGTGCCGGCTATTCCGGCGGGCAAAAGAGCATCGAACGCGAACTTGGCATCAATTTGCGGGATGGTCTCGAAAACATCGATGGGGCGGCCGCGGTTCTCTTATGGCATGACTACCTGCGGGGAGACGACCGCGCCTTGGATTCGTTGATCCGCTACAATCGCAGCGATGTGCTCGCGATGACCGCCATCCTCGACCACGTGCTATCAAAGCTGGAGATTCAACGAGACTTCTGGTTACGGCTGCCTATCTTTGGCGCCGAAATCGAGCGCGTTCTTGGAAAATCGCTACCGGTCTTCCAAAAGCTGGCGCCCGCCGACGACCGGCCGTTTCGCAACTTCGATTCTACCTTCGGCGGTTCAGCCGCCTTTTCGGCGCGGATCGTCGGTATCGATCTGACCGGATCCGAACGGCGGGGCTCTGGCTGGTGTCTCCTCGATGGAGCGGCAGCGGAGATTTCCACCAAATTCACCGACGATGAAATGATCAACGCCGTCATTGCGGCACGACCGGATCTGGTCTCGATCGACTCCCCGCTCTCCCTGCCCTTTGGCCGCAACAGCGTATCGGACGACGATCCGACCCGAGCCGAATTCGGGATCATGCGTCGGTGCGAACGTACGTTGAAACGCAGAGGAATTAACGTCTATCCGTCCCTACTGCCGAGCATGCAGGGGCTGACTCACCGCGGGATGTCACTTGCGGTCCGTCTCCGCCAAATGGGTTTCGCGGTCATCGAAAGCTATCCTGGCGCGGCGCAGGACATCATGGGTATTCCGAGAAAGGGAGCAGGCATAGAGTATCTCAAGCGCGGTCTGGCCGAATTCGGTATTCGCGGCCCTTACGTCGATGGGCAAGCTTCTCATGACGAGCTCGATGCGATTACTGCGGCATTGGTCGGATCGTTTTTTCTGGCGGGAAAGTATGAAGCTCTGTGCGGGCCGACGGAAGGGGCGCTGATCGTGCCGGACCTCAAGTCTAGCGACGAAACGATGCTCGTCGTCGGCATCAGCGGTCATATAAGTGCCGGCAAGACGACCGGAGCACAAATGCTGGAAAGCCGGGGTTTCGCCTACTCTCGATTCAGTATGGTCATTGACGACGAAATCCGCGCGATGGGCGGACATCTCGATAGAAAGACGAGACAGGCGGTCGGAGACGAGATCCATCACGTCAAAGGACAGCGTTGGCTCTGCGAAAAGGTGCTTGAGAGGGTCGTTGGCCGAAATCTCGTTGTGATCGACGGCCTGCGCTTCCCAGAAGACCACGCGTTTTTCATTGAGACATTTGGCTCGCGCTTCTTGCACGTCCATATCCAAGCAGCTACTGACGTGCGTCGGTCTAGATATGAAGCTATGAAGCAAGGGGCGGTCTTGTTCGACGAGGCCGATCGGCAACCTGTGGAAGCCAAAATTCATCTCCTTGGCGAGCTTGCTCACGTGATCGTCACCAACGATGGACCGATCTCGGATCTCGAGGAAAAATTGGAACTCGCCGTCCAGACGAAACGAAAGGACGCTGGATGCCAATCTCAGTTGTCGTAGGTGGACAATTCGGCTCCGAAGGCAAGGGTAAGGTCGCTCTACACATCGCACGTGACAAGCAGGCCTCCTACGTCGTTAGAGTCGGAGGCACAAATTCGGGGCACACAGGGGTTGACCCCGTGCGAGGCACGATAGCCCTCCGACAACTACCGGCCTCAGTGCTGGCGCCCGGAACGGTCGCGGTCCTTCCGTCTGGCGCCATTATCGATCCCGAAATTCTTATGCGGGAAATCGAGATGTTAGGGTTGGACGCAAGCCGCGTTGCCATCAGTCCGTTTGCTTCCGTGATCACCCAGGCGGACAAGGACGAAGAAAGTCGACTGGGGATTATCGGAAGCATTGGGTCCACAGGATCAGGGTCAGGAGCCGCCCTTGTGCGTCGAATGTTGCGCTCCGTTGGCCTGCAACTCGCCAAAGACGTTGAGGTGCTTAAGCCGTTTGTCCAGCACGATACGACCGAAATGATGCGGGACGCATTAAATCGGAATTGTTGGGTCGTGATCGAAGGGTCGCAAGGATTTGGCCTCTCGTTGCTGCACGGAGGCCTTTTCCCGCACGCCACGAGCCGAGACACGACTGCCGCAACCTTCGTGGGGGAGGCCGGTCTAAGTCCGTTCGATGTCAAGGAAGTCGCGCTTGTGCTCCGGACCTATCCGATCCGCGTCGCTGGCAATTCTGGTCCCCTTCATGGCGAGACAACTTGGGAATTGATTGCCAAGCAAGCGAAGCTGCCGGCCGACTACAAAGAGATTACAACGGCTACACGTAAGGTCAGGCGGGTCGGCACCTTCGATGCCGGACTGGTTCGCCGGGCAATTGCTGTCAACTCCCCAACCAGTATTGTGCTGAACCATTTCGACTACGTCGATCCGGACGTGCGCGACAATCGCGTCAGCGTTCAGGGGCTTTCTTTCCTGAAGGACGTCGAGGACGGAATTAGGCGACGCGTGGATTTTGTCGGTACGGGACCGGACATCCTGTTCGAAAGGGCCGCGCTAGGAAGTCAGCCGACTTCGAAATACTCTCGCCAGTCCGACTGAAGAAGATTGCCCGTCGCACGCAGGAATGCTTCAACGTGACGCTCTTGGGCGACGAGCCAGAAATGGCGGCAGGACCCCTTCCGAAAGAGGAAGAAACGCAGCAATCCCGCGTCGGGAAAACGATCCTCGAACTTTTCCCTAAGGAACGCGGCTTGCCGGTCGATCGGACCGGTCCTATTGAGATGATGATAGATCAATAAGGATTGACCTCTCTGCCAGAATGGCAGGAGCTCCTCCCAGTAGACGTATTTTC
>Ga0247729_10000864_pt1 | contig 11631 bp, 11 predicted proteins | sample UWRJL133311R2_FD_180958 | JGI IMG/M metagenome (GOLD analysis project Ga0247729, IMG submission 180958) | Plant litter microbial communities from Arlington Agricultural Research Station in Wisconsin, United States - UWRJ-L133-311R-2 | ecosystem: Environmental > Terrestrial > Plant litter >... | reverse complement strand
CTGTCGTAAGAAATGAATTCGCCGTCGGTCTGGTTCGACAGGCGCGTGCCTTCCAGGTTGCGGATGGTGGCATTGTTGAACAGCTTGGCAATCTCGGTGCGCTCGTCGTATTCGATGCGCTGCGCCTGCCCCTCGACCCACAGGTCAGGGCCGCCGTCCTTCTTCTGGCGGAACGTGGCCATCTTGCCCGGCACGGTGGTGAGCGTGACGCTCATGTAGCCGTCGGCCGACTCTTGCAACCGCGCCTTTTCCGACTTCATGATGAGGGTCCCGCGCGTGAGCACCACGTTACCGGTCAGGATGCGCGTTTGCGTCACTTCGTCGACGTCGAGCGAATCGAAGTTGATGACCGCCTGCTTGAGCGAGTCGGCCTTTTCGGCGCTGGCATTGAGGGCAAGCAGTGTAAGCACGGCGGCGGCGAAGATTTTTTTCATTGGGAGGTATCCTGGATGGAGAGGGATGTCGCTGTTCGTGGCATGGATGTTTGCGTTATTTGGGCGTGCGCGGTTGCGACACGATCTGGCCACGGCTGGCCACGTGCAGCGTTTGCGTCGCGTTATTGGCCTGCATGCCGACGCCCTTGAGCCGGGACGTACCGAGCAGGATGTCGACAGGCTTGTCGGTTTTGACGATTTCCTCGTCCGGCAACGCGGTCAGCGCTTCGCTGCGGATGCGCAGCGCCTGCGTCCTGGCCGAGCCGGGACGCACGACCTCCACATCGCCCTGCATGTCGATCTGGTTCTGCACATGCAGCACCTGGGCCGTTTTCGACGTCACCGTCATGCTGGGACGGTCGGGCGTCATGCTGCGCATCACGGGCTTGTCGATGTCCGAGACATCGACATCGGGCCGGTGCGACAGTTTGGCGCCGGAGACCACGTACCGCGGCTGGCCGGTGGGCGACATGCGCACGTAGCTGAAGTTTTCGACGATGTAATCGGGCTCGCTCGATTTCACGTCGACGTTCCGGTCACCCTGGTCCTGCATCACCTGCACCAGCCAGAAGCTGCCCAGCGCCAGGAAAACGGCGCCCAGCATCAGGCCGATGAGGGGCCAGCGGTGCGCGGTGCGCTTGTGTTTGTTATGGCTGTTGGACATGATCGCTATGCGTAATAAGGCGCAAGCGCCGCATCGTACGTCCCCTGGGCGCGCATGACCAGGTCGCACACTTCGCGCACCGCGCCGCGCCCGCCCGGGGCGCGCGTGACGTAGTGGACGCGGTGCTGCACGTCCGCGTGCCCGCTCGGCACGGCCACGGCAAAGCCGACTTTCGTGAGCAGCGGCAGATCGATGACGTCGTCGCCGATGTAGCCGCATTCGTCGGCCGTCACGCCGGTTGCCTCGAGCAACTGGGCAAACGCGACGCGCTTGTCGTGGATGCCCTGGTAGACGTGGGCGATGCCCAGGTCGGCGGCGCGTTTCACGACGATGGCCGATTTGCGCGCGCTGATGATGGCCGTGACCACGCCGGTTTTGGCCAGCAGCTGGATGCCCAGGCCGTCGAGGACAAAAAAGGTTTTACTGACTTCGCCGTCGGCGCTGTAAGTCAGGCTGCCGTCGGTGAGAACACCGTCGACGTCGAAGATCATGACTTTGACGCGCCTGGCGCGTTCGAGGTGTGGCAACGGCGGCGCCGACGGAGCAGTAGTGGCCATCAGATCACCTTCGCGCGGGTCAGGTCGTGGATATGCAGGGCGCCGACCAGCACGCCTGCCGTGTCGACCACCAGCATCTGGTTGATGCGAAATTCTTCCATGATGGCCACCGCGTCGACCGCCAGCTGCTCGGCCTGCACGGTGCGCGGGTTGGCGTGCATGACGTCGCGGATGACAATGGCAGCGAAGTCATGCGCGCCGGCGATCAACCGGCGCAGGTCGCCGTCGGTGAACACGCCGAGGGGACGGTGGTTCGCGTCGACGATGGCCGTCATGCCCATGCCCTTCTGGCTGATTTCAACCAGCGCTTCGAGTAAGGGCGTATCGGGCGCGACGGTCGGCACGGCTTCTCCGCTGCGCATCACGTCGCGCACGTGGGTCAGCAGGCGCCGGCCCAGCGCGCCGCCCGGATGCGAGCGGGCGAAATCGGCTTCCTTGAAACCGCGCGCGTCGAGCAGCGCCATGGCGATGGCGTCGCCCAGCGCCAGCGTGACGGTGGTGCTGGCCGTGGGCGCCAGGTTCATCGGGCATGCTTCCTTGGCCACGAACACGTTCAAATGCACGTCGGCCAGCAGCGCGAGGCTCGATTGCGGCTTGCCTGTCATGGCGATCAGGGGCGCGCCCATGCGCTTGACCATCGGCAGGATTTCCATCAGCTCGGCCGACTCGCCCGAATACGACAGGGCGATGACGACGTCCTGCGGCGTGACCATGCCCAGGTCGCCGTGCGCCGCTTCGGCCGGATGCACGAACATGGCTGGCGTGCCGGTGGACGCGAGCGTGGCGGCGATCTTGCGCGCGATGTGGCCGGACTTGCCGATCCCGGACACCACCACGCGGCCGGTGCAGGCGTACAGCAGTTCCACGGCGCGCACGACGCTGTCGTCCTGGTCGAGGCGGGCGTCGAGCGCCCGGATTGCATCGCCTTCGATGACCAGGGTTTCTCGCGCCAGCATCAACGCGCGGCGCGCCTGCTCGGCGTCGAAACTTTTCAGCATTATTTTTCCATCGGTTACACTCATCGTGCCAGTATAAACGAATTGCGAAAGCAAAAAACTTGCCAGTGATCTTCTGGCATCGCGACTGTGCATTCCTCTTCATTTTTTGCTTAAGGCACATGGTTTCCGGACTCGAACTGACCCTTCTTCTGTTAGGCAGCGCCGTTCTCGGCGTGGTGGCGTTCCGGATGCTGCACCTGCCGCCGATGCTCGGCTACCTCGCCGTCGGTGTCCTGATCGGCCCCCACGCACTCGGCCTGGCCGAAGAAAACGAGACGACCAGCGCGCTGGCCGAATTCGGTGTCGTGTTCCTGATGTTCTCCATCGGCCTGGAATTTTCGCTGGCCCAGCTGCGCGCCATGCGGCGCATCGTGTTCGGGCTCGGGATGGCGCAAGTGGTGCTCACCATGGCCGCCGCCATGCTGTTCGGCTGGCTGATCAACCGTTTTTCACCGTTCGCCATCAGCTGGCAGGCGGCCTTCGCGCTGGGCGGCGCGCTGGCGATGTCGTCGACTGCCATCGTCTCGAAGATGCTGACCGAGCGGCTGGAACTGGAAAGCCAGCACGGGCGGCGCAGCATCGGCATCCTGCTGTTCCAGGACCTGGCCGTGGTCCCGTTGATCATCATGATTCCGGCCCTGGCGCAAAGCCCGGAAAAGCTGGCGGCGACGCTCGGCTGGGCCGCGTTGAAGGCCACGCTGGTGCTGGTGCTGCTGCTGTTCTTCGGCCAGAAGCTGATGCGCAAATGGTTCACCATCGTCGTCAAGCGCAAGTCGCAGGAACTGTTCATGCTCAATCTGCTCCTGGTGACGCTGGGCGCGGCCTGGATCACCGAGCACGCCGGCCTGTCGATGGCGCTCGGTGCATTCGTGGCCGGCATGCTGATCTCCGAGACGCAGTACAAGCACCAGGTGGAAGAAGACATCAAGCCGTTTCGCGACGTGCTGCTCGGGCTGTTTTTCATCACCGTGGGCATGCTGCTCAATGTCGAACTGGTGCTGCAGAACTGGGCGCTGGTGCTGCTGCTCCTGGTCGTGCCGGTGCTGTTCAAGTTCGCCTTGATCGCGGGCCTGGCCAAGGCCTTCGGCTCGTCGACCGGCGTCTCGGTGCGCACCGGCCTCGCGCTGGCGCAGGCCGGCGAATTCGGCTTCGTGCTGCTCAACCTGGTATCGAACGCCAGGCTGATCGACCCGTTCATCATCCAGCTGGTGCTCGCGTCGATGGTGCTGTCGATGCTGGCCGCGCCACTACTCATTGCGAACGCCGACCGCATCGTCATGAAGATCGCATCGAACGAATGGATGATGGCCTCGCTGCAGCTGACGCAAATTGCCAGCCGCACGATGGCCGCGCAAAAGCACGTGATCATTGCCGGGTTCGGGCGCAGCGGGCAAAGCCTGGCGACCCTGCTGGCCGAAGAAAAGCTGGCTTACTACGCGCTCGACCTCGATCCGGAACGGGTGCAGGAAGCGCAGGCGGCCGGTAAAAACGTCTCGTACGGCGACGCCGCGCGCCGCGAAAGCCTGATCGCGGCCGGCATCAACCGCGCCAGCGCGCTGGTGGTGTCGTTCGCCGACACGCACGCCGCGTTGAAAGTGCTGCACCTGGTGCACGAGCTGGCGCCAAGCCTGCCGGTGATCGTGCGCAGCCACGACGACACCGACCTCGATGTGTTGAAAAAGGCCGGGGCCACCGAGGTGGTGCCGGAAGCACTCGAGGGCAGCCTGATGCTGGCCTCGCACGCGCTGGTGATGATGGGCGTACCGCTGCGGCGCGTGGTACACCGCGTGCAAAGCGCGCGCGACGAGCGCTATGCGTCCCTGCGGGGCTACTTTCATGGCGCCGGCGATGCCAGCGACGAGCCGGATCATTTGCTGCGGCTCCATTCGGTGACGCTGCCGGACGGCGCGGCGTCGGTCGGGAAGCGCCTGGTCGATCTCGAACTGGCCGATGTGGGCGCGGAGGTCACGACCCTCAGGCGCGGCCGCGCGCGGGTGGAAGTGACGCCGGCGCTGGTCTTCGAAGCGGGGGATGTGGTGGTATTGCGAGGCGCGGCGGATGCGGTGACGCGCGCTGAGGGACGTTTGCTCCAGTAGCCCTGCGCTTACGCTTCCAGTTTCTGCGACGGGGTATGGATCCCCGCCTGCGCGGGGAATTCACTGGTCACCACCTGGTTGCGCCCACCCTCCTTGGCCCGGTACAGCGCCGCATCGGCCTGCGCCACGAGCTGCTGCGCCACCCCTTCGATCGCATGATCGCGCTCGAAGTCTTCCAGCGTCGCCACTCCGATCGACACCGACACGTCGATCGCCTGCCCGTTCGACAGGCTGAACGGCGTATTGGCCACGCTGGCGCGGATGCGCTGGGCCACCATGCTGGCGTTCTCCAGGTCCGCATCGATCAGCAGCACCACGAATTCTTCGCCGCCAAAGCGCGCCAGTGCATCGGACAGGCGCAGTTCGGCCTTGATGCGCCCGGCCACGTCGCGCAGGACTTCGTCGCCGGCCTGGTGGCCGCTGCTGTCGTTGACGTTCTTGAAGTGGTCGATGTCGATGTACATGCACGAGATGCGGTAGCCCTGCCGGCGCGCGCGCGCGATCTCTTCGATCAGGCGGCGGTCGATGTAGCGGCGGTTGTAGACACCGGTGAGGGAATCGGTCAGGCCGATATATTTCAGCATCTCGTTGCTGATCACGTTTTCCAGGCAGATGGCGATGATCGACGCCATGTGTTCGATGAAGTCGGTGCCCAGCGCCGGCGTGAAGCGCTCCACGTCGCGGCTGCCCAGGTTCAGGCTGCCGATGATGCGCTTGTTGCGCACCAGCGGTACCAGCGCCACGCTGGCCAGGTTCGAGGGCGCATGCGGGAACATGGGCTGGTGCGCGTCCGGCGCGAAACCTTCGAGGCGCGGCTTGACGCCATCAAAGCCCAGGTCGGCGGCGTTTTCGCGAAAGTGCAGGTTGGGCAGGTCGTCGAACTCGACGCCGAGGCGGCCCATGACGGTGAAGATATCGGCGTTGGGGTCGAGCAGCGACAGCGTCACCACGTCCAGGTCGGCAATGACGGGCAGTTGCCCGAGGATGGTGCCGACCAGCTCGGGAAAGCTGCCGGCGCCGACGATTTCCAGGTCGAACGCCTGGTGCCGGCACATGATGGCGTGGTTGCGCTGCGCCTGCTCGATCAGATAGGCCATGCGCGCGCGCAGATCGTCGTTGTCAAGCGCTAATTGACTGTCCATTACGTCCGGGGCATGCATCTTAATTCCTCTTGGCATCTAACCCCCGAACATTACGCGAAGTTTGCACGAATGAAAACGAAAATTGATGCGCACTGGATGAACCGTGGCCGGCCAAACAACACCCCTTCAAAAAGCCAGCTTGACTTCCACTTCCTGCCCCACACGTAACGCTGCGCCCGCGCCCGCCGTCACGATGCAATTCATGCCGAAACAGATGGCGCCATCCATGCGGGCATTGGCGCGATAGGTTCCCAGGATGTCGAGCAGGTCCGGGCCGGGCACGCCGGTGGCCTGGTCGATCGATGGAATCGGGCAGCGCGAACACGGTTTCACGGGCGCGACGACCGCGTCGCCCACGGTGAACGTGGCGGCGTAGTCTTCTTCGAACGCGTCGATGCCGTCGATGACCAGGTTGGCGCGGAAGCGGTTCATCGGCACGGCCTCGCGTCCCGCCGCGAGCAGGCGTGCGTTCAGGTCGGCCAGCGACGCGTCGCCGATGGCCAGCAGCGGATAGCCGTCGGCAAAGCGCGTTTCGGCCGCCACGCCCCCGGTCCACCTGGTGCTGGTGCTGCGCACCACGTTTTCGCGAAAGCGCACCAGCCGGCACGGCGTGCCGATCACTTGGGTGAACCAGGCGGCGGCCACGTCGCCGCAATCGGTGGCGATGACGTGGTCGTCCCACACCGCCACCAGGCGCGTCTCGTCCTCGGGCAAATGGCGCCGCTCCAGCGGCAAGGCCGCCATATCCGGAAACGTGACGCTGACCAGGCCGTCGCGCACCTGCGGCATGATGCGCGCCATGCGCGAAAATTCGCGCTGGGTCAGGAATTGCCCGCTCGGGTCGACCACCATCCACTCGCGGTCGCCCACGCCTTTGTGCACCAGGCCGGCGGTCGTCAGCGTGGCATGGTCGACGGCCAGGCCGGCGCAGGATTTGATGGGATAGATGACTAACTGGGAAATGGTCGGCATGCGCACACGGGTGAAATGATCGATATCCGCAGTATCGCATTGGATGACCATGTAAATGTATCCGATGTATCCAAAGGTTTCAGTTCCCGACGGCAACAAACTGCCGCTGTACTATCCGGCCCATACCAAAACTTTGTACGAAAGAGGCCGCCAATGCCCCGTCACCACTTTTATGTTCCGCCACCGTATTCCAACCTGATCGGCCGCGTCACGCTGTGCGCCCTGCTGCTCGCTGGCGGCAGCGGGATTGCGTGGGACGTCTTCACCATGCCGCAGTCGGAGCTGGGAGGCATCAATGCCCAGCTGGTGGCCGCGAACGACGCGCTGGCCTCGCGCGCCGTGACCACCCGGGCCAGCATTCGCCAGGACAGCGCAGCGGCCGTCGCGCTGGCGCCGCCCGATGCAGCCAGGGATGCGGGCAATGACGCCGCGGCAGAGACCACGGTCATATTTGGCGCGGAACATACGCTCGCATCGGTGGCCGTCGACTAAAGCTACAACGCGCCAAAAAAAACCCGTAAAAAAACCCGCAAAATCTGCGGGTTTTTTTACGGGCTGGCCGGAAGGACTACACGTTGAACAGGAAGTTCAGCACGTCGCCATCCTTGACCACATATTCCTTGCCCTCGGCGCGCATCTTGCCCGCTTCCTTGGCGCCGGATTCACCCTTGAAATTGATGAAGTCGTCGTAGGCAATGGTCTGCGCGCGAATGAAGCCGCGCTCGAAGTCGGTGTGGATCACGCCGGCCGCTTGCGGGGCGGTGTCGCCGACGTGGATGGTCCAGGCGCGCACTTCCTTGACGCCGGCCGTAAAGTAGGTCTGCAGGCCCAGCAGTTTATAGGCGGCGCGGATCAAGCGGTCCAGGCCCGGCTCTTCCATGCCCATGTCGGACAGGAAGGCGACCTTGTCTTCGTCTTCGAGGTCGGAAATTTCCGACTCGATCGAGGCGCAGATGGCGACGATCGGGGCGTTCTGCTCTTTCGCGTAGGCCGTCAACTGGTCCAGCAGGGGATTGTTCGTGAAACCCGTGTCGGAGACATTGGCCACGAACATGGCCGGTTTCGCGGTGATCAGGCACAGCGTCTTGATCATGGCCAGTTCGTCGGCGTCCAGGCCCATCGTGCGCACGGGCTTGCCCTGGTCCAGGTGCGGCATCAGGCGCTCGCAGATGGCGACCAGTTTGGCGGCATCCTTGTCGCCCGAGCGGGCCTTCTTGTTTTCGCGGTGGATCGCCTTTTCGACGGCAGCCATGTCGGCCAGCGCCAGTTCGGTCTGGATGACTTCGATGTCGTCGAGCGGGCTGACCTTGCCGGCCACGTGGATCACGTTGTCGTCTTCGAAGCAGCGCACCACGTTGATGATGGCGTCGGTTTCGCGGATGTGCGACAGGAACTGGTTGCCCAGGCCCTCGCCCTTCGACGCGCCCGCCACCAGGCCGGCGATGTCGACGAACTCGACGATGGCATTGACCATGCGTTCCGGCTTCACGATGGCGGACAAGGCGTCCATCCGAGGATCGGGCACTTCGACCACGCCGACGTTCGGCTCGATCGTGCAGAACGGATAGTTTTCGGCCGGGATGCCGGCGCGGGTCAGGGCGTTGAATAAGGTGGACTTGCCGACGTTAGGCAGGCCGACGATGCCGCATTGGAGACTCATGGGGAAACTTTCATTCGATGTGGACGTGGAGCACACACACGGCTGCCCCGAAACCCCATATTGTAACCCCGTTCGGTGCAACAAAAAAACCGGCGTCACCGGGAACCGCTCCCAGCACGCCGGTCAAGCACGGGCAAGCGTGTTTTATTTCGGCATCAGCACGGTGTCGACGACGTGGATGATGCCGTTGTCGGCAACGATGTCGGTCTTGGTGACGGTGGCCTTGTCGACCATGACTTTTTTACCCTTCATGGCCACGGTCAGGCTCGCGCCTTCCACGGTCGGCACCATGCCTGGCTTGACGTCGGCGGCCATCACCTTGCCGGCGACCACATGGTACGTCAGCACCTTGGCCAGCGCCGCCTTGTCTTTCAACAGCGCATCGAGCTTCGCTTTCGGGATCTTGGCGAATGCGGCGTCGGTTGGGGCGAAAACGGTGAACGGGCCCGGGCCTTTCAACGTGGCGGTCAGGCCGGCCGCTTCGACGGCGCTGACGAGCGTGCTGAAGCCGGCGCCCTTGGCGGTATCGACGATATCGGCGGCGTGGGCAACGCCGAACGACAGGGCCAGGGCGGCAGCGGCAAAAATCTTTTTCATGGTAACTCCTGGTGGACTACATGGATGAAGCCGGACGGTTCACGCTTGTCCGGGATGACTCAATGTAGTTCAATCGTGCGACAACGTCTATTGTGTGAACCGGTATAATGTCGTTTTAATGGTTCACTAACGGGTCATCATGAATAGCCAAACACATCTCGAAACTGCAAATCCCGCGGACGACACGGCCGCGCCAGTCAAGCGCGTGGTGACCTACCGCAGCGGTGTCGCGGCGCGGCTTGCGGGTCTGTCGGTGGAAACGCTGCGCGTATGGGAGCGCCGCTACAACCTGTCGGACACGACCCGCTCCGCCCATGGACAACGCCTGTACACGCATGAACAGGTGCGTCACCTGGGCTTGCTGAAACAACTGGTCGACCAGGGCCATGCCATCGGCGTGCTGGCGGGCCTGGGCGCGGAACAGCTCAACGACCTGCTCGAGCCCGCTGCCCCGGCGGCCGGCGCCGACCTGGCGGCCACCGTGGCACTGGTCGGCGAACACCTGATCCAGCGCATCGCCTCGTCCGGCACCCATGCGCTGCACATTGCCGGCAGCAGCCGCCGCCTCGACGATGCGCTCGACAAGCTGGCCGGTGTGCGCGCCGACCTGTTGCTGATCGAGCTGGCCGAACTGGACACGAATGCGGTGGCGAAGATCGCCGCAGTGCGCCAGGTCGTGGCGCCCAGCGCCGTCGTCGTGCTGTACCGCTTCTGCGCCAGCGCTACCATCCGCGAGCTGCGCGACCTGGGCTGCCTGGTCTCGCGCGTACCGCCGGAGCTCGGCGAACTGGTCATGCTGTGCCGCGCCGCCCTGGGTGGCCAGCGCCTCAAAGTGCGCCCGGCCGAGGTGGCGCCGGCGGCGCCGCGCCTCAACGAGCAGGACCTGGGCCGCATCACCGCCGCGGCCAGCAACCTGCTGGCCTGCGAATGCCCGCGCCACCTGGCGGACATTTTGATGACGGTCGGCAGCTTCGAGCGCTACAGCGCGCAGTGTGCCTCGCGCAACACCAAGGATGCGCAGTTGCACCGCGACCTGGAAGTTGCCGCAGGTCGCGCCCGGGTCATCCTCGAAGCGGCGATGGAGCGGCTGGCCATGGCCGAAGGCTTGCCGCTGCCGGGCAATTAAAGCGGCAGGATGCGCTGCGCGTCGGGCTGTGCCACGAATGCCGCCAGCGCGTCGCCGGTCACCAAAAACGACCTTGTACGCATCCTCAAGGCGCGCAAGATGACTCGTGTAGAACTGGCTCAGATCGTCAGTGAGTGGAAGGACTAGCGTGCGCGTCGACCTGCTACACCGTATGCAGCTGCATCGTCGCGATATCGAGCTTGCCCTCGCAGGCCAGTGGAATGATGCGCACGCTCTTGTCGATGGCGTCCTCGATCAGGTTCTGCTCTTCCTTGCGCGGGCGGTGCAGCACGAAGTCGGCCACCGGCTGCTGGATGCCCATCGTGCGCGGGTGGCCGATGCCGAGGCGCAAGCGCCAGTAATCCTGGGTACCCAGCGCCGCCGTGATGTCCTTCAACCCATTGTGACCACCCGACGAGCCGCCTTTTTTCAGCTTGGCGACGCCGGGGGCCAGGTCCAGTTCGTCGTGCACGACCAGGATTTCGTCGGGCAAGATTTTGAAAAAGCGCGCCAGGCCGCCGACCGACTGGCCGGACCGGTTCATGAACGTTTGCGGCTCGAGCAGCCAGACTTCGTTGCCGGCGATACTGGTTTTCGCGACGAAGGCATTGAAACGCGTTTCGCGCTGGAGGCGGCAACCCGGCAAGCTGTTGGCGAGCTGGTCGACCAGCCAGAAGCCGGCATTGTGCCGCGTGAGTGCGTATTCCGGCCCGGGGTTGCCGAGGCCGACGATAAGGCGGATGGACATGAGAGGAATTGAGCGGAAACCAGCATTATACGATCACGCTGGCTTCCCAAACGGCCCCGGCCCTACTGCTGGACAGGCTGCGCCGCCACCAGCGGCGCCACCGGGCACAGCCGGTAATGCGTCAGGTGGTTGCCGATATGCGCGGGATAACTGACACATCCGGCCGCGGCAAACTGCAGGCCCCGCTCGGCGAGGACCCGGCCCGCTTCACGGCCCAGTACCGCGTCTGCCTCCAGACCCTGTTGCTTGCGCGCGGCATCCATGCCGGCGTCGACGGACGCGCCGCTGTCGCTGAGCATCAGGTACACCGGTCCCTTGCGGGCCGCCAGCATGGCAGCGATGCGCTGCGCCAGGGCGGGCGACTCGATGCCTGAGACCAGGGAAACGAAGGCCAGATCGCGCGGATAAAAGGTGGCGATCCACGCCATCGGCGGGTCGGCGTGAATCGTCAACACCATGCTCTGGCGCGGATCGGCCAGCACCGGCACGTCGGCGCTGAACGTCTCTTTGGCAAACCCCGTCCGCCCCCAGTTCTTCGACGGCACACTGCAGACGACGACCAGCAGGACGACGACAGCGGCGACCTTCCCTGCCACGGCGCGTGGCAGCAGGCGCTGCGCCACCAGCCACAACACCA
>Ga0247729_10000863_pt1 | contig 11638 bp, 7 predicted proteins | sample UWRJL133311R2_FD_180958 | JGI IMG/M metagenome (GOLD analysis project Ga0247729, IMG submission 180958) | Plant litter microbial communities from Arlington Agricultural Research Station in Wisconsin, United States - UWRJ-L133-311R-2 | ecosystem: Environmental > Terrestrial > Plant litter >... | reverse complement strand
GGTGGTGTTGCGCGACAGCACGTCGATCTCGCCGGACTGCAGCGCGGTGAAACGGTCCTTGGCCGACAGCGGCACGAACTTGACCTTGGTCGGATCGTTGAAGATCGCGGCCGCCACGGCGCGGCAGATGTCGACATCGAAGCCGGCCCAGTTGCCCTTGTCGTCGGGCGCCGAGAAGCCCGGCAGGCCCTGGCTGACGCCGCAGGACAGCATGCCGCGGTCCTTGACGGTCTTGAGGGTCTGCGCCGAGGCCGCCTGTGCGGTGAGGCCGGCAAGGGCAAGGGTGAAAACCAGAGTTGCGCGTTTCATGGCAAGGCCTTTCGAGGGGTCCGGATTTCTGTAACAGCGCAATTGTTGCGGAGGCCAACCTACCGTTCCGGATCGCCCGCGCAAAGTCCGGCGCCGCCGTTTAAGCGGTCAAAGCCGGCACCGCGAACAGGCAACAGGTCGAAATTCGCGGCAGGCCCCTCAACATGCGGCGATTGGATGACTGGTCCGCATCTCAGGCCGATCCATGTGCCGGGTCAAGGGGTTGACGCCGATCTTCCCGCTCCTGTTAGTAAGGAACCCGGCCATCCCGGCTTCTGGACCTCCAGATGCCCGTTGGCAGGGGCGATGTCTCAGACCAGCGGCGGAACCATGACTGTCTCGAACAACAACCACGGCACCACCTCGCTCGACATGGAAACCGTGCTGGTCACCGCCGGCCGCGACACCGAATCGCAAAAAGGCTTCGTCAATCCGCCGGTGGTTCGCGGCTCGACGGTGCTGTATCCGAATGCCGCAGCGCTGCACAGCCACAGCGGTGAGTTCAGCTACGGCCGTCATGGCAACCCGACCACCAAGGCGCTGCAGGAAGCGCTGATGGCGCTGGAAGGGCCATCCTGCGCCGGCGTAGGCCTCGTGCCGTCGGGCCTGTCGGCAATCTCCACTACCCTGCTCGCGGTGCTGAAGGCCGGCGATCACCTGCTGGTCTGCGACAACGCCTACCGGCCGACGCGGAATTTCTGCAACGGCATGCTGGCGCGGTTCGGCGTCGAGACCACCTATTTCGACCCGATGATCGGCGCCGGAATCGCCGCGCTGATCAAGCCGAACACCCGCGCGGTGATGGTGGAAGCCCCGGGCTCGCAGTCCTTTGAGATGCCCGACGTGCCGGCCATTGCCGGCGTGGCGCACGCCCATGGCGCGCTGGTGATCGATGACAATACCTGGGCGACGCCGTTGTATCACCGCTCCCTCGAGCAGGGCGTCGACATCAGCATCCAGGCCGCCACCAAATATATCGGCGGCCATTCCGACATCATGTTCGGTACCATCTCGGCGAACGAGAGGGCCTGGCCACTGGTCAATGAGGGCATCAAGCTACTCGGCGTCTGCGCCGGACCGGACGACGTCTTCCTGGCGCTGCGCGGCTTGCGCACCATGGCGGTACGGCTGGCCCATCACCAGCAGTCGGGCCTTGAAATGGCGCGCTGGCTGGCGGCGCGCCCGGAGGTGCTGACGGTGCTGCATCCCGGGCTGGAGAGCCATCCGGGCCACGCGATCTGGAAGCGCGATTTTACCGGCGCTTCCGGCCTGTTCAGCATCGTGCTGAAGCCGGCGTCCGAGAAGGCCGTCGATGCGTTTCTCGATACGATCCAACTGTTCGGCATGGGCTATTCGTGGGGCGGCTTCGAAAGCCTGGTGATTCCGTTCGACTGCGCGCGGTATCGCAGCGCCACGTCGTGGGCGCCGGGCGGCCCTGCCCTGCGGCTGCATATCGGGCTGGAAAGCGTCGACGATCTGAAGGCCGATCTGGAACGCGGGTTTGCGGCGCTCAACGCGGTGCGGTGATCGTCGGATGGGTTGAGCGTCTTCGCGAAACCCGTCGGCAGAGGGTGGTGGGTTTCGCAAGGCTCAACCCGCCCTACGGCCGTCCATGCCCCCGCCACGATTGCCAGCGTTGCAACAAAACCATTGATCCCCCGGCGGATCGGCATAGCCTTATCCCTTCGAGTCAATTTCAGAACGGACAGAAATGGGAAGCATCGTACTGCTCGACCTGATGGGTGGCATCGCGCTGCTGCTGTGGGGCCTGCACATGGTCCAGAGCGGCATCTTGCGTGCGTTCGGCGCCGACCTCCGGCTGACGCTGGCCCGCGCGCTGAAAAATCGTTTTGCCGCATTCGGTGCCGGCGTCGGTCTGACGGCGTTGCTCCAGAGCAGTACGGCGACGGCGCTGATCACCAGTTCGTTCACCGCGGAAGGCATTGTCAGCCTGGTGCCGGCGCTGGCCATCATGCTCGGCGCCAATGTCGGCACCACGCTGATCGTGCAGTTGCTGTCGTTCAACATGTCGGCGGTGGCGCCGGTGCTGTTCATCATCGGCCTGCTGGCGTTCCGCACCGGCGCGCGTTCGCGCATCAAGGATCTCGGCCGGGTCGCCATCGGCCTCGGCCTGATGCTGCTGGCGCTGCATATCCTGCTCGACACGCTGGCGCCGGCGGAGAATGCGCCGGGCATGCGCGTCTTCATGAGCGCGATCACCGGCGATCCCGTTCTGTGCATCCTGCTCGGCGCCGTCGTCACCTGGGCGGTGCATTCCAGCGTCGCCACGGTGCTGCTGATCATGTCGCTGGCCTTCGCGCATTTCATCTCGCCTTACGCTTCGCTGGCGCTGGTGCTCGGCGCCAATCTCGGCAGCGCCATCAACCCGGTGTTTGAAGGCGCGCGGCGCGACAATCCGGCGAGCTATCGCCTGCCCTACGGCAACCTGATCAACCGTGCCGTTGGCGTGCTGCTGCTGGCGCCGTTCCTGCACCCGATCGCCAACGCGATGCAGGAATGGCAGCCCGACGCGGCGAAGATGACGGCAACGTTCCACATCGCGTTCAATGTCGGCAACGCACTGCTGTTCATCGGTTTCCTCGATCATCTGGCGCGGCTGCTGAAGAGGTTGCTGCCCAACCGCGTGCTCGACGTCGATCCGTCGCGACCGCGCTATCTCGACGAGAGCGCGCTGGAAACGCCGTCGCTGGCGCTGGCCGATGCGGCCCGCGAAACCTTGCACATGGGCGATCTTGTCGAGGTGATGCTGCGCAAGGTGATGGCAGCGCTGATGACAAATGACCGTACACTTGTCGATCAGGTCTCGCGCATGGACAACAACGTCGACAGCCTCGACGAAGCCATCAAGCTGTATGTGACCAAGCTGACCCGCGGCAGCCTCGACGAGCGAGAGGGCCATCGCGCCATGGAAATCATCTCCTTCGCCATCAATCTGGAGCACATCGGCGACATCATCGACAAGAACCTCAGCGAACTCGCCACCAAGAAGATCAAGCGGCGCTTCCAGTTCTCGCCGGAAGGTGCGGAGGAGCTCGCGGCATTCCACAAGCGCACCATGGATTCATTGCGCATCGCGTTCGGAGTTTTCATGTCCGGCGACGTCAATGAGGCGCGCAAGCTGCTCGCGGAAAAGGCATCCTTGCGCAACGCCGAACTGGCCGCCACGGAGCGCCATCTCGACCGGCTGCGCGAAGGCCGTCCGGAGACCATCGAGACCACGTCACTGCATCTCGATGTGCTGCGCGATCTCCGACGGATCCATTCACACATCTGCTCGGTGGCCTATCCGGTGCTCGATGCCGCCGGTGAACTGCCGGCAAAGGTCGCGGTGGTCGAACCGCTGGCGCTGTCGACCCCGAACGCGCATCCCTCGACACGGTAATCAATGGGGCGCGGACCGAGCCCGCGCCGCGCCTTTTACCAACTGAACCGCGCACCGCCCGAAATCTGGTGGCTCTCGGCGTTGCTGCGGAATTCGCCGTTATAGGCGGCGAACAGCCGGAAGTTTTCGCTGCGCCATCCGGAGATCTTGGCGCCGACCATGGCGGCATCGCGACCGGGCTGTGCGGCATCGACCAGGAAGGTCTCATCTAGCAGCGCGGCCGTGCTGACCAGCGTGGTGTCGCGCAGATCGTGGCCCCAGCCGAGTTTCAGTTCGGGCATGATGGTGGTGCCGTCGAGGGTGCGCAGCCGCGCGCTCAACGATGCCCCGACCGTGGTGGTCAGCTTGTCGTAGGTCTGGGTGGCGTAGACCAAACCGAACGGCAGCTGGCTCTCGCTGTAGCCATCGCGGCGGAAACCCTGCCAGTTGATGCCGGCGAACGGCTTCAGCACCACGTTCGGCGCCAGCGCGATGCGGTAACCGGCTTCCAGCGACGTGCCGAGGCCGATGCCGTTGGTGCTGCCCTGCAGGGCGGAGGTGGTCAGGATCATCTGTCGCGTGGTCGAGATCTGGCTCGGACCGGCGGCAATGCGGAAATCGACCACGGCGGCGCCCGGCGTCCAGCTCGCATAGGCCGCGCCGGCGTAGGTATCGGAGGTGCCGCGGATGTCGGTGCTGGTCGCCGACGTGCGGGCATAGCCGAACGCACCGCCGGCGATCAGGTTCGCGGCGAACCAGCGGTCGGCACCCACGGTGAAGCCGCCGCTGACCGACTTGGAGCCGGCCAGTTCGCCGGAATCGCCGACCCGGCTGCTGCGGCCGAAGCCCTGCCCCCATACGTTCCAGCCGTCCTGAACCGGTTGCGAAGGCGCAATGCTCGCAAGGGCGTTCATGGCCGAACTGGTCTCGGCACTCATCACGTTGCGGCCGGCATAGGACAGCGCGAAGGATTGCGCTGCGCCATTCTGGCCCTGCTCGCTGCCGAGCCCGAGCATGTCCTGGCGGTCGCCGACCGCGCCGAGAAAGCCCGAGAACGCCTGCATGGGAGCGCTGGAGATCGCCGGCTGGCCGGGACCGCCGAGCTGCGACAGTGCCCTGTCGAGCTTCTCTTCGGTGTCGAGATTGTACAGCGCGTCGAACAGCGCCTTCTCGCCCGCCGTAGGCATCACGCCGGAGGGCGCACGTTCCTTGTCGAGGATGCTGGCTACCGCGCGTTCCGTGGCAGCAGGTTGACCGGCGGCGGGACCAGCCGCGGCGTCGGTGGTGGCGAGCGTGGCGAAGCTGGCAGGCGTCACCCGCAGCGTAATCGCGGTGGTGCCGTAAACCAGATCGAAGCGACTATTGGCCGGAAGCCCCGAAGTCGGCTGTTCCAGGCTGGAAAACGAGCCGGCGGTTTGCGCGCCGTTCTGCGCCTGCACGAAGGGGAAGAGCGTGCCGATTGCCGGCGTGTAGTTGCTGACGGTGCCGACGCTGCCGCGCAGCACGGGCGTCACCGAACCCGCCGCCCAGAACACGTTGCCGGCACCGGTGACGTAAATCTTGTCGTAGGTGCCCGGCCCGCCCGGCACGTTCAGCGTGCCGTCGATGTCGATCCGCGTGTTGGCGGTCGACGTCAGCGTGACATTGCCGTTGAAAGTGAGCGAGCCCACGGAGTTGCCGGACAGCACGGTGCCCGGCGCGACGACTTTGTTGGAAACCAGATCGCCGATATTGGCCATCTTGCCCGGCGACAGCGTGCCGGCAATGACGGTGTCGCCGACCACGGTGCCGAAGCCGGCCAGCGTCGCGGGCTGCGCGACGTTGAGCCGGTTGCCGGCGGTCATGCTCAAAGTGCCGTCGACGGCCAGCGTGCCCAGCGCGGCAAATACATTGCCGCCGGCATTGGTCCGGCCCGAGATCGACAGGATGCCGTCGCCCGATTTGGTGAAGTCGCCCTGGGTATTGAGCAGCCGGCTCCAGTAGGTCGTGTCATTGGCGGCGACCGAAACATTGGCATTGGCGGCCAGCGTGGTCGGGCCATTGGTGGCGCGATCGAGCCGGATCAGGCCCTGGCCAAACACGGCATCGATGCCGGGCGCGCCGAGATCTTCGGTGGTGGAAAACAGCAGGTGCGACAGATCCTGCGCATTATAGGTCGGGTTGGCCTGGATCAGTACGGCGATGGCGCCGGACACCGTGGGCGCAGCCATCGAGGTGCCCTGCGAGAAGCCGTAGGTGTTGGTGGGCACGGTCGAGTAGACCATCACTCCGGTCTCGTTGTCGCCGCCCGGCGCCGCCACACACCAGCTCGCCGTCACGCCGCACAGATTCGAGTACCACGCGGCGGTCTTGGTAATGCCGACCGACATCACGCCGACGATCAGCCCCTTCTGCTGCAGAAAATCCTTGAGCTCCACATCGGCGCCGAAGTCGTTGTAGACGCCGGTATTGGCATGAGCCACTTGCAGATACGGATACAGGGCGATGCCGCTGGGATTTCGCGCAGCGACAGGGTCGTCCTTGCGATCGTTGCCGGTGGCGGCGACGATGATCTTGCCGGCGCGCAGCGCGCTCTGGATCGCCAGGACCTCCGCCTCCGTGCTCGGCAGCGTTTCCTTGCCCCAGATCGTCTGCGGCGGCGTTCCGTCGACCCGCTTCGGGCCGTAGCTCGCATTGTAGACCATCACATTCGAAAGCGATGCGAAGTAGGCGATCGGCGCGGCGTCGCCATCGATGCCCGGAGCCGTATTGTAGCCTGCGCCCCCGATCACGCGGATTGGAATCACGGTGGCGTCGTAGGCGACGCCGTGCATGTCGACGTTGTCGAACTTCTGCGCCGCGACGATGCCGGCGACATGCGACCCGTGACTGTCGGTTTCAGTGCCGATAAGAGGCGTGAGCTCCGTCTGGTCGTAGGTTGCGCCGTTCCTGACCAGATAGTTGCGGCCGAGCGTGGTGTTCAGCCTGTTCACAAGGGCAGCATTCGTGGTGTCGAAGCCGCTGTCGCCCACCGCCACGCTGACGCCGGCACCGGTGAAGCCCTTGGCATAGGCCGCCGAAGCGCCGATCTGGGTCAGGTTCCAGGTTTGCGCGACGGCTGGCGGCAGGTCGGTCAGGTTCGGCGACGAATTCGTTGCCAGCGTCACGTTGCCATACGCCGACTGTCCCAGGCCGGACGCGCCAACGGTCCGCGTTGCCAGCACATGCGCGGCATTCGGCGCCAGCATCATGGGCTGACCGGAAGTGAGAACGCCCAGATCGGCGGCGGTCGTCAGGTCGCGTATCGCGGTCGGCGCGAGCCTCGATGCCTGACGAATCATGTCGTCGCGCAGCTTCGGATTGCGGTAGGTGCTGTCGTAGACTTGCGCGATCAGCCCGAGCTCGCCGCCCCGGAATGCACTGGCCAACTCCGACTTTAGAGCGGCGGACAGGGCCTCACTGGCGCCGATGCCGCGCTTTGATGCGACGTGCGATGAGCCTTTGGGGGCCGGCTCGGCCGCATAAAGAACCGTGGGAATGCAAGTGCTGCTCAGCAGCGTCGAATACAAAAACAATGTCGAGAAATGACGCGACTTCGAACTTCCCACAGCACCCACGGATCGAAACTCCCCTTGCCCCCGGTTATTCTGCCCAGCACTGATGTCTTCAGCCGTATGAGCATCGCTCGATCACCCGGCTTGATGGGCCGGATCGGCCCCCGAATGTGTCGAACTGTTTCTGTTCTAGAGCAGGCCGGAATTGATTGGACAGCGCCATCAAACTATCCACAGCGCCTGGGATCGCTTTCCTTTGACTGAGCGTCTCACCCGTCCCGGTGCCCGGCTGAAAAGCGGAGTGCAGGCGTCCCGGGCTGCTGCAACCTTAACGTTACATTCCTGTTGATGATTGGGCGGTATGATCGTCCACCAAAGTGGCTCAAAAGAAGTCAATTACAGCATGTCGAACCTTCCGCGGCTCTATTACGTCACCACAGGCCTGGACACACCGAACGCCTTCGAGACCTGGAGTGCAGTGATATCGCCGCTGTTCGAACCCCGCGCTTGCGGACCCACCAAAAAGACGCCCACGGGATCCGCCTCCGGCGTGATCATCGGCGACATCATCATCGCCAAGGTGATCTTCAGCGCGCAGGACTTTGTCAGGGACGAGCAGCGCATCGGCGCCACGCCGGATCATCTGCTGCTGCATCTCTATGTCAGCGGCGGTTTCAACGGGGTGGTCACGCGCCAGAAGACGACCATCGGACCAGGCAAGGTCGCCCTGATCGACCTGGCCTATGCGGTCGATACGCGAGCCTTCGCCTCCAGCACGGTGTCGCTGATCGTGCCGCGCAAGCTGCTGGGCGACCTGCCGCTCGACGACCTGAAGCCGCGCCTCGACACGTTCCGGAACGACCTGCTCGCCGCACACATTCTCTCGTTGCAGGAACGCAGTGCCCAGCTCAGCGAAGCCGACGTGGAAGCGACCGTCGCGGACACCGTCAGCTTCCTGAAAAGGCTGCTCGACCCCGCGCCGGAGGATCCCCTGACGCAGCAGCGGGACGCCGATGAGAACCTGCTGACGCTCACCGAAGCGGCCATCCGCGAACATCTCGCTTTGCCGGAACTGTCGCCGGACTGGCTTGCCGTCAAGCTCGAGATTTCACGCGCCACGCTCTACCGCTTCTTCGCGAGTCGAGGCGGAATCATGCGCTATGTGCAGGAACGCCGGCTGCTGGCGGTGCAAGCCGCGCTCAGCGATCCGCTGGAAACCCGCCGCCTGTCGCGGCTATCGTCGGATCTGGGCTTCAAGAGCGAGGCGCATTTCAGCCGGAGTTTCCGCGCCCGGTTCGGCGTTCCGGCCAGCAAGTATCGCAAGATGCAACTCGACGAATCCGCCACGACGCAGCTGACGAGTCCGGAAGTGGTTCAGCAATGGTGGATGACCGTCGCTAAATGACGTGAAGCGCCGGTCGCTGAATACGGCTTCTAGCTATCCAGAGTCTTGGAGCCCTTGGCGTGGTTCTTCAGGATCAGCATGATGTTGCGGATATAGATCAGCGTGGCGAAAGCCTGGCCGATGATGATCACCGGCTCGCGCTTAGCAAAGCCATACACCAGCGTCATCAGGCCGCCGGCCATGGAGAAGAACCAGAACGCCATCGGCACCACGCTTGCCCCGGCGCGCTCGCTGGAAATCCACTGCACCAGGAAGCGTGCGGTGAACAGCAACTGCGCCACAAGACCGAAGGCGAGCCAGAAGTCGAACTTGGCGACGAACACGTCGTACAGATAGTCGCCGAGTTCCTGACCGTAGTGAATGAACATTATTTGAACTCGGTTGCGACCGGCGTCGGGCGTTTGCGGCGGATCAGCCACCACACGCCGGCGAGGTCCATGATGCCGATCCACAGCCGGTCGAAGAAGCCGTAGTTGGACACGCCGGAATGGCGTGGACGGTCGATGACGTCGACATAGGCGATGTCGAAGCCCTCGCGGCGCATCAGCGCCGGCAGGAAGCGATGCAGACCATCGAAATACGGCATCGAGAGGAACACATCGCGACGGAATGCTTTCAGGCCGCAGCCGGTGTCGCGGGTGCCGTCGCTGAGGATCTTGCTGCGCACGCCGTTCGCGATCTTCGACTGCATCTTCTTGAAGCCGGTATCCTTGCGACCGACGCGCTGCCCGGCGGCGAGTCCGACACGGCCCTCGCCGGCCCGGACCGCTGCGATCAGGTCCGGGAGAAATGCCGGGTCGTTCTGGCCGTCGCCATCGAGCGTGGCGACGATGGCACCGCGGGCGGCGCGGACGCCGGTGCGCACGGCCGCCGACTGTCCGGTGGATTGCGCGTGGTCGATGCGGCGCAGGTTGCCGCGCGCCTGCATCAGTTCCGCAAGCCGCTGCGGCGTGGCATCGGTGGAACCGTCGTTGACGTAAATGATCTCGTAGGCGCAGCGGCCGTCGAGGGCCGCGGTGATCTCGGCGATCAACGGCGCGACATTGTCCTGCTCGTTGCGCACCGGCACGACAATGGAGACTTCGACAGCGGTTTCGTCAGGAATTGGCAAATCAACGCTCATGGCTGGAGGCCGTGCGGGAACCGGGCCGGCGGGCCTCGCGAAGCCCCGCTTCTATGGGGCGAAGGCCTCGCGGGCAACCCTTTTGAGGTGCCCCGGGGACGGTCCGGCGAGCGGGTCGATGGCGCCGTCGCTGCGGATGGTGAAGGCCAGGTGGCGGGCCGCAAACCAGTACCGCACCGCCATGGCGCCGATCACGCCGGTCAGCGCGCCGCCGACCACGTCGCTAGGGTGGTGCGCTAGCAGCACAAGGCGGCTGGCGATGATGATGATGGCATAGGCGAACATCACTGAACGCAGCCGCGGCCACACCGCGGATACCGCGAAGGCCAGCGCGAAGCTGGTGGTGGCATGGCCGGAGGGAAAGCTGGCATAGGCCTCGCTCCAGGCGAAATGCGAGAAGTTGAAGGCATTGGCGGTGCCGCCGACGAACGGGCGACCACGGCCGACAATGCCCTTGAGGACCTCGCCGATCAGCACGGAGAACATCACCGACAGAAAGATGTACTGGATGCGCGTGCCAAAACTGATCAGCACCGATCGCGACAGGCCGCGCAGCCGCGGCGCCAGCAGCGCGAGGATCACCAGGATGGCGAACAGTGCCCAAAGCACGTAATTGGATTTGCCGAAGTCGGTGACGATCCGGACCGGCCACAGCCAGGCGGTGCCGCGCGGCGGCATCAGCCCGATCTCATAGGCGTCGAGCACGAACATCAGCGCGACAATGACCAGCGCAAATGCGGCGGTCAAAGTCAGCGAACGCTTCGCCCAGAACCGCCCGGCCGAGGCGCGGCGCGAATGCGACGGCGAGCGGATCAGTTGCGCCAGCGACTGACCGACAAAACCGGCGAGCCCGGCCAGATAGCCGGACGCCAGCTCCCCCGCGGGTCGCGCGGACATCACTCCGTGCCTTCGGATCGGTAGATCGCGATCGAGATCGCCCTGCCCTGCGAGAAATTATAGCCCTCGACGCGGGTCGCCACATTGTAGCGCAGGCCGATCGCCTCGGCGCGCTGCGCAAAACTGCGCTCCGAGCGCGCTTCCACCAGCGCAAAGCGGCAACTGCCCTGGCCGAGGAAGTCGGCGGCGCCGGAGCCGTCGGTCAACACTGTCGAGGTGCCGGTCATGAACACCAGGCTGGGCTCGTGATAACCAGCGGCCGCGGCCTTGGGGCCGACGCAGACCACGTTGCGCAGCGCGCGCGCCACTTCCTGGCTCGGAAACAGCGGCTTCAGCGCCGGCATGACGATGCCGTAGAACGCGCCGCTCATGAACAGCGCCGACAGCATCGCGTTCAACAATGAGCGCTCGGCATGGTTGTCGTCATACATCCACCACGCGAACAAGCCGAACACCAGCGCCGCACCGGCCACCGGCCACGCCAGGAAGACCGGGTGACGCACTACCATGATCGCACCGATCAGAACGAACACCGCCGTCAGCACGGGGATCGCGAACCACCACGCCGAGCCGCGCGCCAGCCAGGAGCGCGACAGCACGCGGCGCTCCAGCGCGCCGACGATCAGGATCGCGATCGCCGGATACAGCGGCAGCACGTAATGCGGCAGCTTGGTCATGACCAGTTCGAACACGATCCACGATGGCACCAGCCAGGCCAGCAGATATTGCGCACCGGGCTCGCGACGCGCGCGCCAGATCGCCGGCGCCGCCATGCCGGCGAGCGGCGCACCCGGCCAGAACGTCACCCAGAACAGCAGGAAATAGGCGCCGGGCGGCGCGCCGTGGGACTCTTGAGCCGCAAGCTTGCTCAGCATGTCGCCGCCGAGCGAATTGGAGAAGAAGGAGTCGCCGGACTTCAGGAAGATCGCCACGAACCACGGCAGCACCAGCAGCAGCATCCAGACGAAGCCGAGTGCCGGCCGCAGCCG
>Ga0247729_10000859_pt1 | contig 11662 bp, 10 predicted proteins | sample UWRJL133311R2_FD_180958 | JGI IMG/M metagenome (GOLD analysis project Ga0247729, IMG submission 180958) | Plant litter microbial communities from Arlington Agricultural Research Station in Wisconsin, United States - UWRJ-L133-311R-2 | ecosystem: Environmental > Terrestrial > Plant litter >... | reverse complement strand
CGGAAACCCGCCAGGAACACGATCAGGAATGCCATCAGGAAGGTGTCGAGGAGGATCACCGAGAGCGTGGCGGTGCTGGCCCCCGCCATGAACTCGACGAGCGCGTCCCCGTCGTCGAGCCGCGGGCGGCTGCCGACCAGGAAGAGGTCCACGGACGACTCCACCAGGGTGAGCAGCGCCACGACCAGGCCGGCGACACCCGTCCAGAGGCGGGGGTCGGGTGCCCGCGCGATGAGCATGCGCTTCTGCACAACGGCCGGGTGCGGTCTCGGGTTTATGGTCACCCGGCAATTGACTCAGCAAGCGGCGACTTGCGCAAGTTCGTGTCAGAATCGCGAGGTGACGCATCCGCCGGCCGACCCCGCCCCCGATCCGGTCTCCGCCGCGGCCCCGCCGCTGGACGGGCGGTCGGTGGCCAGTCAGCGGTGGTCGCACCTGGTCTTCCTGCACTGGCGGGCCGACGCGCGCGACGTGGCTCCCCTGCTCCCCGCCGGACTGCGCCCGGACGAGTTCGACGGCTCCACCTGGGTGGGGCTGATCCCCTTCGTGCTCGATCGCGCCACCGTGTTCGGCAGCCCGCCGGTGCCCTACTTCGGGTCGTTCGTCGAGGTCAACGTGCGCCTGTACGCGGTCGACGAGCTCGGGCGCCGCGGAGTCGTCTTCGTGACGCTCGACGCCTCCCGGCTGGCGGCGGTGCTCGCGGCCCGTGCGCTGTTCTCCCTGCCCTACGTGTGGTCGCGCACCCGGCTGGAACGCGACGGCGACCGCTTCGCCTTCACCGCCCGGCGCCACCTCGACCACTCCCTGACGTCACGTATCGTGGCGCGCACCACCGGCATCCGGGTCGACGAGGATCCGCTCGCCGACTTCCTCACCGCGCGCTGGGCGCTGTTCACCCGCGTGCGCGGTCGCACCGTGCGGCTGCGCAACCATCACGAGCCCTGGCCGGTCTTCCGGGCGGAGCTGCTCGAGCTCGACGACCGCCTGCTCGGGGCGGCGGGCTTCTCCTCCCTCGCCGGCCGCGCTCCGGACTCCGTGCTCTACTCGCCGGGGGTCACGACGCGCTTCGGCTTCTGACCCCGCTCCGTTCCGTCGCCGCGCGGGCGGGAGCGCCGACGACGCACGAGGATGCGGGCGATGGAGAACACCGAGGCCGCCAGGAGCACGGCGGCCACGACGATCAGGATCACGGAGACGCGGTCGAGGTCCCCGTCGACCGCCTGCCCGAGAATCAGCACCAGCATCGCGAGGGACGTGAACGCATAGCCGAGGATGGTGTCGTTCTCGGTCCGCAATGACTTCGCCACCGTTCCATTCAGCCAGCGGCCGGCGGATCGCGCAAGCACCGCTGAGCACCGGCGAATCGTCGCGAAAGTTTTTCACTCCAAGGGCCGGAATTCTGGCTCCGGTGACGGCGCCTCACCTAGGCTGGACGGAACGCCCGTCGACTTGGAATGAGATCGCAGTGACCGCACCGCCGACCTCCGGATACTCGCGCCTGAACAACCGGTACCAGATCAACGCCCTCATCGGCAACGGCGGTATGGCGTCCGTCTACGAGGCGCACGACGAGTTCCTCGGCCGCGACGTGGCGCTCAAGCTGTTCGACGCGCCGGCCGCGGTGCGCACCGACGTGGCGAAGCAGGAGCAGGAGGTGCAGATCCTGGCCAAGCTCAACCACCACGCGCTCGTCACCCTGATGGACGCGGGTGTCGTGCCCGGCCTCGACCCCTCGGAGTCCCGGCGCTTCCTCGTGATGGAGCTGGTGCGCGGCTCCACCCTGAAGCAGCTCATCGCCGACAAGTCGCTGCCGGGCCGCGACATCGGCCACATCGGCGCCGACCTCGCCGAGGCACTCAAGTACATCCACCACAACGGCGTGATCCACCGCGACATCAAGCCGGGCAATGTGCTGATGGTCGACTACCTCGACGACTCCAGCGAGCGGCCCCGCGCCAAGCTCGCCGACTTCGGCGTCGCCCGCCTCGCCGGCTGCGACGAGGAGACCCGGCCGGTCGCCGCGACCACAGGAACCGCCGCCTACCTCAGCCCGGAGCAGGCGCTCGGCGAGGTCGTCGGGCCGGCGTCCGACATCTACTCCCTCGGCCTGCTCCTCCTGGAGTGCTTCACCCGCACCACCGCGTTCCCCGGATCGGTGCTGGAGTCCGCCCTCGCGCGACTCGAGCACGACCCGGAGATCCCCGAGACGCTGCCGCCGGGCTGGCACGAGATCCTGCGCGCCATGACCGAGCGGCAAGCGGATGACCGCCCCGAGATCGACGAGGTCATCAAGACTCTCCAGGAACTCGCCCTGCAGGGCAGGTCGCGTCACAGCGTCGACACGGCGCCGCCGCCGGGCGGCACGGAGCGCCCGCAGGCAGTCGGGCGCTACGACATCCTCGACACTCCCCCACACGGCGCCTTCGACCGCATCGCCGCGCTCGCCGCGAGGCTCTTCGACGCCCCGATCGCCATCGTGAGCATCATCGACCACGACCGCATCTGGTTCACGTCCCGCGACGGCGTCGCACTCGACGAGGTCGAGCGCGCACGCAGCCTCTCCACCTCGGCGATCCTGCACAACGAGCCCTGGGCGGCGAGCGACAGCCCCACGGACCCGGCGACGCTGACCAGCAGGGTCGTCGCCGACGAGATGGGCATCCGCTTCTCCGTCGCCGTGCCCCTGACAACGGCGGACGGCCACGACCTCGGAACACTCTGCGTTCTCGACTACGAGGCGAGGCCCGCCGTCACCGACGAGGAGATGCGCAACCTCGAGGACCTCGCGGCGATGGTGATGAGCGAGCTGGAGCTGCGGATCGCGACCCGGAGGGCGCTCGACGGGCAACAGTGACGACCGTTCAGAGTTGAGCGTATGGAGCGAAAAGGGTCGTATCCCCCGAAAATGTCCCCCAACCGGGGCACCCCCATTTAGGGGGACGTTAAGGCCGGCCGCCGTGTCCCGAGAATTCCGATCAATTTTCATGACAATGTGTTTTGTCCCCCACCGCGGGAGATCCATCCAGACGCATGGGTGTCGGCTCGTTCGCGCATAATTGCCGATCAGGGCCGTATTGTTCGGTCAGGGAATCAGATCTCCGCGCACCGTAGCTCTGCGCTACGGGTGACGAGCGCGCTCCGGTCGCAGCACATCGCGCCGCTGCGCGTGTTTCAAATTGGTAAATTCTCGACCTATTGACAAGGCGTCGGCGCGAATGGCGTACTAGCTCCCGTAGTCGAAAGCCCCCCGCTTGACGAACCTCAACCCGATTTGGTTCCGAGCCCGGCGGGGGTGTCGGCGAACCGGGGACGAAGACGATCTGGGGGAGCTTTTTTCGACGCGCTTACCCGCCCACTAGTGCAAGGACCCGAACCCGTGCGCAATTCCCTAGCGTTATTCGTCGACCTCCAAACCCAGTTCAGCTGGCAGTCGTTCGTCGATTTCCTCATCACACTGCAGCCGTATTTCCCGCTTGCCTTCGCCGGCGCCGTCGTCTGGGCGCTCTGGCTGTACCGGGTGATCCTCTCGGCACGCGCCACGCCGATCGAGAGCGACTTCCGCACGACGACCTCGGTGATCGTGCCCTCGTACCACGAGGATCCCGACATCCTGATGCGCTGTCTCGACTCCTGGCGCGAGCAGAACCCGACGGAGATCATCATCGTCCTCGACGTGATGGACATCGAGGCCTACGACCGCGTGGTCGCTCTCGGCGACAAGCGCGTCACCCCGATCCTCTTCCACCACGTGGGCAAGCGGTCGGCGCTCGGTGTCGGCATCCGGCACGCGACCTCGGAGCTGCTCGTGCTCGCCGACTCCGATACCTCCTGGGAGCCCGGGCTGCTCGAGAACGTGCAGAAGCCGTTCATCGACCCCGTGGTCGGCGGCGTCAGCACCCAGCAGAACGTCTACCAGCGCACGACGAGCGTGTGGCGGCGGGTGGCCGACTGGCTGGTGAACCTGCGCTACCTCAACTACGTACCGGCGATGGGAGCGGCCGGCGCCGTACCCTGCCTCTCCGGACGCACCGCCGCCTACCGGCGTGCCGCGGTGATGCCCGTGCTCGACAACCTCGAGAACGAGTTCTTCCTCGGCAAGCGCTGCATCTCGGGCGACGACGGCCGCCTCACCTGGCTGGTGCTCGCCTCCGGCTTCAAGACGGTGCACCAGGAGTCGGCGAAGGCGCTCTCGATGTTCCCGTCCAGTTTCAGCGCCTTCGTGAAGCAGCGGGTGCGCTGGAGCCGCAACTCCTACCGCTGCTACCTCACCGCGATCGCGAAGGGCTGGTGGTGGCGCACCCCGTTCGTCACGAAGGTGACCGTGCTGCAGATCCTGCTCACCCCCGTGACCATGGGGATCACCGTCGCCTACCTGCTGTTCAGCCGCCTCGACTTCACCGCGGTGGGCATCACCGCCACCCTCGCCTGGCTGCTGATCACGCGTGGCATCCGCGGCTTCTCGCACCTGAAGCGCCACCCGCAGGAGATCCTGCTGCTGCCGGTGATTGTTCTGGTCGTCATCTTCATCGCCCTGCCGGTCAAGGTCTACGCCTTCGTCACGATGAACAAGCAGGGCTGGCTCACCCGCCACGCCGACACCATCGGCGGCGACGGCCAGACCGCTCGCACCCTGGTGACCAGCGACCAGGAACAGGCGCTGGCGGCATGAGGTACTCACGAGTCATCCCCGCCGCCGTGGCCGTCGGGCTCCTCTCGAGCCTGATGCTCCCGGCGGGCGCATTCGCCGCGACACCCGCGCCCACCCCCACCGACGACACCGTCGAGCCGACGGCCGCCGGCACGGACTACGCAGGCGACCCCGACGCGGAGGCGCTGCTCGTCGCCGGCGAGGAGCGCCGCATCGCCAGCGTGCGGGCGATCGCCAACGCCGCCGACTGGAGCGGAGCGGCGCACTACAAGCCCTACCGCCTCGCCACCGGCGGCCTCTACACACTCGTGCTCGTGGAGCGCGAGGCCCCGTACACGATCGACGACCTGGTGAAGCTCGCACCGAAGACCTTCGCCAGGCAGCCCGACCGGTCGTACCTTCTCAGCGAGAACATCGTCGTCGACGAGGGCGCCACGCTCCTTCTGAAGGAGGACGACGGACTCACCCTCCACCTCGCCTCGAACGAGGACTCCTTCGTGTCGATCGTGACCCTCGGCGGGTCGCTCACCATCGAGGGCACCCCCGACGTGCCCGCCACGGTGAGCAGTTGGAATCTGAACAACGGCAAGACCGACAGCGACACGACCGACGGGCGCGCCTTCATCCGCGTCGTCAGCGGCCACGCCGAGCTGGCCAACGCCACCTTCGACCATCTCGGCTTCTGGAGCGGCGGAACCGGCGGCGTCTCTCTGACGGGAACGGATGCCCTCGACATCGACACCGAGGACCTCGCCACCGGCAAGGACCAGCGGGAGGCCGCGATCGCCACCGACACCGCCGTGCCGGAGGTGTACGGCAACGAGCTGCTGCCCACCGAGGGAGAGGCGGAGGAGCTGCCCATCGACGCGGACCTCACCAGCTACAGCTACGTGTCGGCGACCATCCAGAACGTGGTCTTCAGCAACAACGCCTTCGGACTGTTCGTCACGAGCGCGGAGGGAGTGGTCATCCGCGACTCCGAGGTGAAGAACAGCCTCGTCGACGGCATCATCATGCACCGCTTCGTCACCAACAGCGAGATCACGCGCACGTCGTCGCACGACAACGAGAAGGACGGCTTCCGCCTCACCCGCGGCACCTCGGGGATCGTGCTCGACCGGCTCACCGCCAAGAAGAACGGCGCCAACGGGATCTCACTGAACGGCAAGCCGCTCGCCGAGGGACCGAGCGCCACCGGCACCTCGGTGGGCTCCTACGGCAACAACGAGGTATCGAACAGCACCTCGTCGAACAACGGGCGCTACGGCATCGAGGTGCTCGGCGGCACCAACGTTCAGATCGACAGCAACCAGGTGGACCACAACGTCATGGGCATCGTGGTCGGCGCCGGGGCGGAGGGCGTCATCGTGAAGAACAACATGGTGGAGGAGAACGACAAGCAGGGCATCGCGCTCCGCACCGCCGGCACCGACGCGACGGTGCAGGGCAACACGGTGGTCGGCGGCGAGATCGGCATCTACGCCCGCGACGCGGGGGGCCACTTCCAGCGCAACACCGTGGAGCGCGTGAGCAACCACGCGATCACGCTCATCGGAGACACCGGCGCATCCGTGGTCACCAAGAACACCGTCTCCGGAGCCGGGCCGAGCGCGATCGATGTCGCCAGGACCGACGCCTCGGCGGTCAGCGACAACGACGCGGACGGCTGGCGCAGCACGAAGCCGCTCGGCGTCATCCTGCGGGGATTCTTCCAACCGCTCACCGTGATGTGGCTGGTGCTCGCCCTGCTGCTCGTCATCTCGGCGCTGTCGAGCATCGGCCGCAATCACAACGGGTTCCGGCACCCCTATGCCAGCCTCGCCCCACTCAGCAGCTACACGAAGGGCGTGATCGACCGGGAGAGCCTCGGATCGCTGAAACCACACGCCCAGACGGGACAGCACTCATGACCACGATGTCACCCAGGAAGCGCGTGGCGGCGGTCGTCGTCGCGGTGCTCGTCGCGGGCGCCTGCGCCGGAGCCATCTGGGCGGTCGCGAACCCGTCGACGCCCGTCGAATCGCCCTACGGCGAGCACGCCGGTCCCGTACCGGAGACCGCGGAGCCGGTGGATCCCGAGGAGGAGGAGGCGGCCGCTCCCCCGGTCTCCGCGGCGGGATGCGACGCCGCCGACGCGACCGTCGCCGACGCCGACGAGCTCAGCGACGCCCTCGCCGCTGCGAAGCCGGGAACGGTGATCACCCTGGCGCCCGGCTCCTACGTCGGCAACTTCGTGGCCACCACCTCGGGCACCGCCGAGGCGCCGATCGAACTGTGCGGGTCGGCCGACGCCGTGCTCGACGGCGGCGGCACGGAGAAGGGCTACGTCTTCCACCTCGACGGCGCCCAGCACTGGCGCCTCACCGGCTTCACCGTCACCAACGGCCAGAAGGGGGTGATGGCCGACACGACGGTCGGCAGCGTCATCTCCGGCCTCACGGTGAACTCCATCGGCGACGAGGCGATCCACCTGCGCAAGTTCAGCACCGACAACCAGGTGCTGGACAACACGATCAGCGACACCGGACTGCGCAAGGAGAAGTTCGGCGAGGGCGTCTACATCGGCACCGCGGAGAGCAACTGGTGCGACATCAGCGACTGCGAGCCCGACAACTCCGACCGCAACCTGATCGAGGGCAACACCATCAGCGCCACCTCGGCGGAGAGCATCGATCTGAAGGAGGGGACCTCCGACGGCATCGTGCGCGGCAACACCTTCGACGGGGCGGCCATCACCGGCGGCGACTCCTGGGTGGACGTCAAGGGCAACGGCTACGTCATCGAGGGCAACACCGGCACCAACTCACCTCAGGACGGCTTCCAGACCCACGAGATCCTCGACGGCTGGGGAACCCGCAATATCTTCCGAGGCAACACGGCCGCTGTCAACGGCCCGGGCGTCGGATACTCACTCACACCCGAGCGCGACAACGTCGTCGAGTGCAGCAATGCCGCTACGGGCGCCGGGGAAGGGGTCACCAATGTGACCTGCTCCGGCTGACCAAGCAGGCGGGCGCGAACCCGAATCTCGCGCCCGCCGTCCCACCCCTCTCCCGACACCACGCACATCACGCACACCCATCACGGAGGAACAATGTCTATCACGCTGCCCACCCCCACCCCCATCGTCGAGCACCCGCGTCTCACGGTGATCGGCACCGGCTACCTCGGCGCCACGCACGCCATCTGCATGGCCGTGCTCGGCTACGAGGTGCTCGGAATCGACGTCGACCAGCGCAAGGTCGACGCCCTCACCGCCGGAATCGTCCCCTTCTTCGAGCCCGGACTGACGGAGAAGCTGCGGGAGGCGCTCGACTCGGGCCGCCTCGAGTTCAGCACCGACTTCGACAAGGCCGCCGAGTTCGGCGACGTGCACTTCATCTGCGTCGGAACCCCGCAGGCGCCCGGCTCGGACGCCGCGGACATGCGCTACGTCGAGGCCGCCTTCTCCGAACTGGCGAAGCGCATCGATCGCAAGGCGCTGCTGGTCGGCAAGTCGACCGTGCCGATCGGCACGGCCTCGCGCCTCACCGCGCTGGTGCACGAGCTGTCCCCGCTCGGCGACGAGCTCGAACTCGCCTGGAACCCGGAGTTCCTGCGGGAGGGCTTCGCCGTGGACGACACCCTGCACCCCGACCGTCTGGTCTTCGGCGTCTCGAGCGACTGGGCACTGCAGCAGCTCTCGGCGGCATTCCAGCCGCTGCTGGACTCGCGCGTGCCGCTGGTCACCACCGACCTGGCCACCTCCGAGCTCGTGAAGGTCGCGGCGAACTCCTTCCTCGCCACGAAGATCTCCTTCATCAACGCGATGGCCGAGGTCTGCGAGGCCACCGGGGCGGACGTCAACCTGCTCGCCACGGCACTCTCGCACGACAGCCGCATCGGAGGCCGCTTCCTCAAGCCCGGCCTCGGCTTCGGCGGCGGCTGCCTGCCGAAGGACATCCGCGCATTCGCCTACCGGGCGGAGGAGCTGGGGGTCGGGCAGGCGGTCGCCTTCCTCCGCGAGGTCGACGGCATCAACAACCGCCGCCGGGTGCGCACCGTCGATCTGATCCGCGAGATGGTGGGCGGCGACCTGCAGGGCAAGCGGGTCGCGGCTCTCGGCGCGGCCTTCAAGCCGAACTCCGACGACGTTCGAGACGCCCCCGCCCTCGACGTGGCCCGGATGCTCTACCTGGAGGGCGCCGTCGTCACGGTCTACGACCCCGAGGCGAACGAGAACGCGCACCGCGCCTACCCCGACCTCAACTACGCGGACAGCATGGTCGCGGCCGTTGTGGACGCCGACGTCGTGGCGCTGCTCACGGAGTGGCAGGAGTTCACCGACGTGACGCCGGCCGACCTCGGCGCGCTGGTGCGGCACCGCCGGCTGGTCGACGGCCGGCACGCGCTCGACGCGGACGCCTACACCGCCAACGGCTGGGAGTACCGCGCCCTGGGCCGACCCGCCCACGCCAGCACGGTGGCACTGCGCGTCGACTCGCGCGACGAGGTCGACGCCTAGCAGGCACCCGGCAGCAGTCACGATGGCCTCCGCGGCGACGCGGGGGCCATCGTGCGTGCTGCAAGCCATCTCTTGTGCAGCAAGATAGATAGACGAGGCGGACCGCGCCGGCCGAGAGGGGCGCACCACATGACTGCCGAATTGACGGATGAGGGCCTCGCCTTCGTGACGGACTACCATCTCGCGATCCTGTCGACCTTCGGCCGCACCGGGGACATCCACTCCGTGCCGGTGGGCTTCACCCTCGAGAACGGCGTGGTGCGCATCATCACGGGCGACGGCACCCAGAAGGTGCGCAACGTGGAGCGCGGCGGGCACGCCACGGTCGCGCAGGTGGAGCGCGCCCGCTGGGTCACCTTCGTGGGCAGCGCCACCGTCAACCGGGATCCGGCCGCGGTCGCGCACGCGGTCGCCCTCTACTCCGCGCGCTACCGTCCGCCCCGGGAGAACCCGGCCCGCGTCGTCATCGAGATCGTCGTCGAGAAGGTGATGGGCTCCTCGACCATCCGGGCGCCGCGCGACTGAACCCTCTCGCTCTTTGCCGGGGGCTCCTCGATAATCGACTCAGAAGCATCCGTCACCCGCGGATTCGATAGAAGGAGTACGACGATGGCAACGACGCTCAACCCGTATCTCAGCTTCCGCGACAGCGCGCGCGAGGCGATGACGCACTACCACTCCGTGTTCGGCGGCGATCTCGCCATGAGCACGTACGGCGAATTCCACGCCAGCGAAGACCCGGCGGAGGCGGACAAGATCATGCACGCCCAGCTCACCGGCGACAACGGGATCGTGCTGATGGGCGCCGACACCCCGAACAGCATGGACTTCCAGGCCGGCACGAGCTTCTCGGTCTCGCTGAGCGGCGAGGACGACGTGGAGCTGCGCCGCTACTGGGACGCGTTGAGCGAGGGCGGCACGATCGCGATGCCCCTCGAGCAGGCGCCGTGGGGCGACAGCTTCGGGCAGTTCACCGACCGCTTCGGGGTGAACTGGCTGGTCAACATCACCGGCGCTGCGTCATAGCCGACTCCATCGTCGTCGCCCGCCTCCGCGCGGCGGGCTGCGTCTTCGCGGAGGACGAGGCCCGGCTGCTCGAGGAGAGCGCCGCGAGCGCGGAGGAGCTCGAGTCGCTCGTGGCCCGGCGCGTCTCCGGGATGCCCCTCGAACCGCTGCTCGGCTGGGCGGGATTCTGGGGACAGCGCATCCTCGTGCGGCCCGGGGTGTTCGTGCCGCGCCGCCGCACCGAACTGCTCGTCTCCGAGGCACTCGCGCTGCTCGGGCCGGGCGACGTGGTGGTCGACCTGTGCTGCGGCTCCGGCGCGGTGGGCACGGCGCTCCTCGCGGAGGCGGTGCCGATCGAGCTCTACCTCTCCGACATCGACGAGGCGGCGACCGCCTGCGCCGCGCTCAACGTGGGCGGGCGCGCCACGGTGCTCACCGGCGACCTGTTCGCCTCGCTGCCCGCCGCGCTGCGGGGACGGGTCGACGTGCTCGTGGCCAACGCCCCGTACGTTCCCACCGCGGCCATCGAGACGATGCCGCCCGAGGCGCGGCTGCACGAGGCCCGGGTCGCCCTCGACGGCGGAGACGACGGGCTCGACGTGCAGCGCCGGGTCGTCGCGGACGCCCCGCGGTGGCTCTCCCCCGGCGGCACCCTGCTGATCGAGACGAGCGAGCGCCAGGCCGCCGCGCTGGCGCGGCTGTTCCGCGCCAGCGGACTGGTGCCGCGCATCGTCCGCTCGGAGGAGCTGGACGCCACCGTGGTGGCCGGCGGGCTCGCCTGATCCCGGTGCTAGAGCCCAACGGGCCGAGCGGCCAGAACCGCGGCGGCGTGCCTCAGGGCGCTGCGCGCCTCGGGCGTCCACGGGGCGCCCACGAACACGTGGAACGCTCCGGGATGGAACTGGAGACGCACGTCTCCGCCGACCGCGAGAATCCTCTCGGACAGCAGCCGCGCATCCGCTGAGAGGAGGTCGTGGCCGCCCTGGTACACCGCCACCGGCGGCAGCGAGCGGAGGCTGTCGAACAGCGGGCTGACCAGGGGCGAGCGGGGGTCGAGGCCGCCGGCCCACCAGGTGCCCGCCGCTACCAGTCCGGCGGGTGCGAGCAGGTGGTCGAGGGGCTCCAGGGCGGCGATCGCCGGATTGCCCATGGTGACGTCGAGCCAGGGCGAGAAGAGCAGGACGCCGGCCGGGGCGCGACGCCCGGAGTCGCGGTACCGCACGGCCTGCCCGAGCGCGAGACCGCCGCCGGCGGAGTCCCCGCCGAGGAAGACGCGTGCGCCGAACTCGTCGACAGCGTCGTCGTAGAGCCGGTCGAGCAGCGCGTAGGCCTCGTCGGCGGTGTGCTCCGGGGCCAGCCCGTAGAGCGGCACGGTCACGCTCACCCCGCTGTCGCGGATGAGCGTGCCGATCAGGCGCCAGTGCACATCGGTGATCGGATAGAGGTAGCAGCCGCCGTGCGTGTAGATCAGGTGGGCGCCGCTCGCGGGCGTGCGCGCCCCCGCC
>Ga0247729_10000858_pt1 | contig 11683 bp, 12 predicted proteins | sample UWRJL133311R2_FD_180958 | JGI IMG/M metagenome (GOLD analysis project Ga0247729, IMG submission 180958) | Plant litter microbial communities from Arlington Agricultural Research Station in Wisconsin, United States - UWRJ-L133-311R-2 | ecosystem: Environmental > Terrestrial > Plant litter >... | reverse complement strand
ATGGCAAATATCCATGCCGAAACAGCAAGGAGCGGATGTGGCGGACGTCGCCCTGCAGCAGATAGGCCCCCGGCTGAAGAGCTGGCGCCAGAAGCGCGGACTCACCCTCGACGAGCTCTCCGAGCTCACCGACGTGTCGGCGAGCACCATCTCCCGGCTCGAGGCGGGCAAGCGCGCACCGAACCTGGAGCTCGTGGTACCGATCGCGCGCGCCCTGCGCCTCGAACTCGACGACCTCGTGCCGCGCACCGTGCCCGACCCGCGCGTCTCCCGGGTGACGAAGCGCATCGACCAGGTGACCTTCGAGCAGCTCTCGCCCGACTCCTCGCCCTCGCAGGCGACCAGGGTCACCTTCCCGCCGCCGGCCCCGGGGTCGTCGACGCCCGATCCGCGGGTGCACGACGGCTACGAGTGGCTGTACGTGCTCAGCGGCCGCCTGCGCCTGGTGCTCGGGGAGCACGACATAGTGATGGGCCCGGGGGAGGCCGCCGAGTTCGACACCCGCACCCCGCACTGGCTGCGGTCCGCGGGTCCCGGGCCCACCGAGCTGCTCGCGATCTTCAGCAAGCAGGGCAAGCGCATCCACCTGCGGGCGAAGTCCACAACGACCACCTAGCCATGGCCGACCCGGGACGGAGGTGCGAGGATGGCGTCGTGAGAAGCCGAGGTTTCGTCGTCAGCGCGCTCGTCGCATCCGCTCTGCTGCTCGCCGGCTGCACGGCGCCCGCCACACCCCCGGCCGAGCCGACCGCCGAGGAGGTGGCCGCCGCGGTGCGGGTCGCCGTCGACCGGCAGTGGGAGGCCAGCGGGCTCGAGGGGCGCGTGGAGCGGCCGGCGCCGCCGGTCTGGCAGGTCGCGCCGGTCCTCGAGTCGGGCCCGGCGCTGTCGGAGTGCCTGCAGGACGCGGGCATCTCGTCGTGGGGCTACAGCGATGTCGACGGCCTGTCGGGCGGCGACGGCACCCGGGCGAGCGACGAGGAGCAGCTCGTGTTCTACAACTGCTACGCCCGATTCCCCCAGGTGCTCGTGTTCTCGGCGGAGCAGCGCGCCTTCATCTACGACTACTACGCGCGGCTGAACATCCCGTGCCTGGGCTTCCACGGCTACGGGCTCTCGAACGTGCCGAGCCGCGAGTCCTTCGTCTCCGGCTCGGCGGACTTCGGGGGCAGCTGGCTGTGGAGCCCGATGATGTCGACAACGACCCAGCCGGACTCCGACGAGGAGTGGGAGCGGTTGGAGCGGGACTGCCCCTCCACCGTGCCGGGAATCGAGGGCTGGTCGTACACGCCGATCTTCGGCTGAGCGCGGCGTGCTAGTGGAACAGCGGATCCTCGCCCGCCCACTGCGAGGGATCGGATCCGAGCACGGCCACCAGCACCGCCGCGGCGATCGCGAGCCCCAGCGCCACGTTCAGCGCGTACCAGAGCGTGAGCACCGGCCAGCGCGGAACGCGGCGCGCGAGGCGGCGGCCGGGCTCCGCGACCGTGCCGGCGACGGCGGAGCGGTCGTCGCTGTAGCGCGCCACCTGGCGGAGGGCCTTCGCGCCGACGATGTCGACGATGCGGAACAGCCGATCGGTGAGCGCCCGGTCGGCCAGGTCGAAGGGGGTCGGGCTGGAGAAGACCATCACATCGTCGATGAGCTGCACGCTGAAGTCGTGCGCCTCGTCGATCAGCAGGGCCATGAGGTCGGGCGTGAAGATGTAGAGGGCGTCCCGTTCGTAGCCCACTGGGCAGACGAGCCGGAAGTGGTCGTCGAAGTCGCCCTCGAGCGAGAGCTCCTGGTCGCCGCGGGGCGCGGCGAGCGGGCTGCCGGCGTCGAACATCGTGCGGCCGGAGCGGGACTCGAGCTGGATGTTCGGCAGGGAGGTGCCGAGGCGGATGGCGAGGAAGCCCCAGTCCTGCACGTAGCCGCGACGGTCGGCCGCGCTCGAGCGCTCGACGGTGCCGATCCGCACGTCCGGGCCGGTGGTCGACACGAGCGCGTTGCGCACCGTGCCGCGACCGACCACGCCGAACGCCTGCGTGAGATGGTCGGGCACGGAGGCGAGGGGGACCACCCGCATGCCGCGGGCGTCCGCGACGGCCTGCACCGCGGCATCCGCTCGGGGATTGCGCGCATACCTGCGCGAGCGGTAGAGCCAGTACCCGGCGGATACGGCGACCGCGCCGGCGACCACAACGGCCTTCATCAGCCCGGCGTCGCCCTCGGCCACGTCGAGCACCGAGGTCGCCAGCTCGATCGCGAGGTACGCGACCACCGCGAGGCCGGGGCTGAAGACCGCCGCCCAGATCGACGTGGGCACGAAGACCCCGCTGCCCCGCGCCCGGTGCGAACGGCGGGTGGGCGCTTCCGGGGTCTGTTGCATCACCCATTGTCTCAGTCAGGCCGCTCCCTCCCGCTGCGGCTAGGCTCGCGGCTATGAAGAATCTCGGCATCATCCTCGGTGTGGTCATCGCAATCGTCATCGCCTGGTGGCTGGTGGGCGTGATCTTCTCGCTCGCCTGGCTCATCGTGAAGGTCGTCGTCGTCGCGGCCGTGGCGGTCCTGGTGTTCTTCGCGCTGCGCGGACTGCTGCCCCGCGGCAGCCGGGAATAGATCCGGCACATCCGCCGTTTGCACATGTACATGCAAACGCATAGAGTTACAGCGACAACCCGGGAGGGCAAGCAGCCATGAGCACAGTGAACAGCACAGGAATGCAGTTCGGAATCTTCACCGTCGGAGATGTGACGACGGACCCCACCAACGACACGACACCCACCGAGCATCAGCGGATCAAGAACATCCTCACGATCGCCCAGAAGGTGGAGGAGGTCGGCATGGAGGTGTTCGCCCTCGGCGAGCACCACAACCCGCCCTTCGTGCCCTCGAGCCCGACCACGATGCTCGGCTACATCGCCGCCAAGACCGAGCGCCTGATCCTGAGCACCGCGACCACGCTCATCACCACGAACGACCCGGTGAAGATCGCCGAGGACTACGCGATGCTCCAGCACGTGGCCGACGGCCGCGTCGACCTGATGATGGGCCGCGGCAACACCGGCCCCGTCTACCCCTGGTTCGGCAAGGACATCCGCGACGGCATCCCGCTGGCCATCGAGAACTACGCACTGCTGCAGCGCCTCTGGCGTGAGGACTTCGTCAACTGGGAGGGCAAGTTCCGCTCGCCCCTCCAGGGCTTCCAGTCCACGCCCCGCCCGCTCGACGGCGTCGCGCCCTTCGTCTGGCACGGCAGCATCCGCTCTCCCGAGATCGCGGAGCAGGCGGCCTACTACGGCGACGGATTCTTCGCCAACAACATCTTCTGGCCGAAGGAGCACTACATGCGCCTCATCGGCTACTACCGCCAGCGCTTCGAGCACTACGGCCACGGCAAGGCCGAGGAGGCGATCGTCGGACTCGGCGGCCAGGCCTTCATGGCGAAGAACTCGCAGGACGCCGTGAAGCAGTTCCGCCCGTACTTCGACAACGCGCCCGTCTACGGGCACGGCCCCACGATGGAGGACTTCACCGAGCAGACCCCGCTCACCGTGGGCAGCCCGCAGCAGGTCATCGACCGCTACGCCGGCATGCGCGAGTTCTACGGCGACTACCAGCGCCAGCTGTTCCTCATGGACCACGCCGGCCTGCCGCTGAAGACCGTGCTCGAGCAGCTCGATATCCTCGGCGAGGAGGTCATCCCCGTGCTCCGCAAGGAGTTCGCGAAGGACCGCCCGGCGAACGTGCCCGACGGCCCCACCCACGAGGCCTTGGTTGCGAAGCGCGACGCCGCCCTGGTGGCGTCCGAGTCCGAGCCCGCGGAGGTCGCGTCATGACCACCCGCAAGATCGCGGTGATCGCGGCCGGCCTCAGCCAGCCCTCGTCGACGAGACTCCTCGCCGACAGGCTGGCGGATGCGACGACTCGCCAACTGCAGGATCTGGGAGTCGACGCCGAGGTGACGATCCTCGAACTGCGCGATACGGCGCAGGACGTGGTGAACAACCTCATGACCGGCTTCCCGAGCCCGAAGCTCGAGGCGGCGATCGACACCGTGACGAACGCCGACGCGCTCATCGCGGTGACCCCGATCTTCACCACGAGCTACAGCGGACTGTTCAAGTCGTTCATCGACGTGCTCGACCCGGCGTCGCTCACCGACATGCCCGTGCTGATCGCCGCGACCGGGGGCAGCGAGCGCCACTCGCTCGCCCTGGACTACGCGATGCGCCCGCTGTTCACCTACCTGCACGCGCAGGTCGTGACCACGAGCGTCTACGCGGCGTCCAGCGACTGGGGCAGCAATGGCGACGCGACCTCGGGCGCGCTGCCCGACCGCATCGAGCGTGCCGCCCGCGAGCTGGCGGCGCTGGCCGCGGTCTCCGACCGCTCCAGCCGCATCGTGGACCCCTTCGCGCTGCCCGCCGGATTCAGCCCGGTCGGCGGCTACGGCGCCCAGTAGGACCCGCCTCCGTTTCGCCCGCTTCTGCCCCGTTTCCCGCCGGATCCGGGGCGGAAGCGGGCGAAACGCGGTTAACGACCTACCGTGGACGCATGACGAAATTCCTGAGACTGGGCCCGGTCGGCAGCGAGATCCCCGTGATCGACGTCGGCGACGGGGTGCTCCGCGACCTCCGATCGCTCACGCCCGATATCGACGGCGCCTTCCTGGCGGGCGACGGTCTGCGCAGGGCGCGGGAGGTCGCATCCGCTCTGCCGGAGCTCGACGGAGCCGCCCGGCTGCGCGTCGGCGCCCCGATCGCGCGTCCCGGGGCCGTGCTCTGCATCGGCCAGAACTACGCGGCCCACGCGGCCGAGTCCGGCAACGGCGCCCCGACCGTGCCGATCCTGTTCTTCAAACACCCCAACACGGTGGTGGGGCCCTTCGACGGCATCCACGTGCCGCCCGGCGCAGACACCATCGACTGGGAGGTGGAGCTGGGCGTCGTGATCGGCACGACCGCGCGCTACCTCGAGTCGGAGGAGCAGGCGCTCGAGCACGTGGCCGGCTACCTGGTGAGCCACGACGTGTCCGAGCGCACCTGGCAGAAGCAGGAGTCCGGCGGCCAGTGGTCGAAGGGGAAGATCGCGGAGACCTTCAACCCCGTCGGCCCGTTCCTTGTGCCCGCCGACGAGGTGGACCCGCAGGCGCTGCGCATCTGGTCGACCGTGAACGGCGAGCATCGCCAGGACTCGACGACCGGCGACATGGTGTTCTCCGTCGCGTTCCTGGTCTGGCACCTCTCGCAGTACGCGGTGCTCGACCCGGGCGACCTGCTCAACACCGGGACGCCGGAGGGTGTGGCCATGTCCGGCCGCTTCCCGTACCTGAGAACGGGCGACGTCGTGGAGCTGGGCATCGACGGGCTCGGCACGATGCGCCAGGAGCTGGTGCCCGCGCCGCGCTGAGCGGCTAGTGGCGGCCGAGGAACGCGAGCAGCACCCGGTTGAAGTCGCGGTGCTGCTCGATGTTCGTGGCGTGCCCGGCGTGGGGGATAACGGTCGACTCGGCGAGCCCGCTCAGCGCCGCCGAGGCGGCCGCGTGCTCCGGCGGCCAGAACTCGCTCTCGGCGCCGGCCACGAACAGCGCGGGCACGGTGAGGCGGGCGATCACGTCGCGCCAGTCCTGCAGCGCGTGGTCGTTCAGCAGCGCGATCTCGTTGCGGTCGAGCGGCACCGGCTTCGCGCTGCCCGGGCGGATCTTCGCCGCGCGCACCAGCCGCACGAGCCGCATGCCGCGCTTCATCATCGGGGTGCCGACGCCGGTGTCGGGCACGCCGTGCTCGAAGTGCGTTCCGAGGGTCTCGCGGGTGAAACCGTAGAAGCCCTGCCGCCACTCGTCGTCGTTCAGCATCCGCGGTGTCTGGTCGATGCTGACCACCGCGGAGACCCGCGCGGCGTCGAACAGCCCGAGGTACGACCAGATGGTGCTCGCGCCCATCGACTGCCCGACCAGTGTCACGTCGTGCAGGTCGAGGGTCTCGAGGAGGTCGCCCAGGTCCTTGCCGCGCCGCGCCATGCGGTAGCCGTGGTCCGGCTTCTCCGAGGCGCCCTGGCCGCGGGCGTCGAAGGCCAGCACCCGGTAGCCGGCGGCGGCGAGCGCGCCGGTCTGGAACATCCACGACGTGGCCGCCGCCATAAAACCGGCGATGAGCACCACCGGCTTCCCCGTGGGGCTGCCGAACTCGACGTAGTCGAGGCGTACCTGGTCGCTGCTGGTGATCGAGGGCATGGTGGCGATTCTATTCAGCCGGTCTGCGCGAACCGTGGATCACGGCCGGTTCGCCACCAGGGCGAGCGCGTACGCGTCCCACCACACGCCGGCGGCCGGGCCGCCGTTGCAGGGTCCGTCGCTCGCCCCGGGGTGTTTCACCCAGAGCAGGGCGTCGAGTTTGGTCGTCCCCGGGATCGAGCGCGGATTCTGGCCGAGTGCCGCCCCGGTCGGGTTGCACCAGGTGCCCGTCCAGCCGCGTCCGTTGCGGGAGACGTCGATCACGTAGTGCTTCCAGCCGACCCGCGACGACAGCTTGCCGGCGTAGTCGGACTCGCGCTGCACGGGATAGAAATTGGAGACGTTCGTGTAGAAGCCGGTCGCGCGCGCGATGCCGGCCCTGGTGAGCCACTCCGCCTGCGCCGCGGGCGTCAGCCAGTTCGAGTTTCCGCCGTCGAGGTAGGTGGAGAGACCGGCGGCGGCGAGGATGTCGACCGCCTGCGCGATCAGCCCGGGACGCACGGCCACCTCGCTCGCGCACTTCGCGTTCGCGAGCGAGGCGAGCGAGTCGGGCTCGACGAGCACGAGGGCTCCCGTGCCTGCCAGCTCCTCGGCGATCACCCGGTTCCAGGCGAGGTAGCCGGCATAGGTCGTGCCGCCGGCGGAGTGCCCGCCGCAGTCGCGGTACGGGATCGCATAGGTGACGAAGACGAGGGTGGCGCCCTGCGCCTCCGCCGCCGCGACGTGTCGGCGGATCACGCTGCGCATCAGCGGCTCTCCCCACCAGTCGCCCAGCCAGACCGCGGTGGGCTGCGACGCGATCTGCCCGACGGCGTCGGCGGCCGCGGTGTCGCCGGCCGCACGCAGCCTCGTCTCCGCTTTCGCGGCATCCGTATTCGCCTCGAGGTAGAGGGGTTCGGCGACGACCGCCGGCTCGGCGACCAGACCCGGCTCGGCAACCGCCCCGGTGAGCGCGCCCGCCACAATGAGCGCGACAACCGTGGAAGCCGCCGCGCGCACGGTCACTCCTTCTTCGGACGGTTGTCGACGAGCTCGAGCGCCTGCTGCTCCCACCACTGGCCGGCCTTCGGGCCGCCGTTGCAGGCCCCGTCGCTCACGCCGGGATGCTTGATCCAGAGCAGCGCGTCGAGGTGGGTGCTCTCGCTCGTGGTGACGACGGGCGGCTGCCCGAGGGCGGCGCCGCTCGGGTTGCACCAGTCGCCCTTCCAGCCGTTGCCGTTGCGCGACACGTCGGTGACGAAGCGCTTGCCGCCGATCAGGGCCGAGAGCGCCTCGCCGTACTCGCGCTCCTCGTCGACCCGGTAGAAGTTGGAGACGTTGGTGAAGAAGCCGCGCACGTCGGCGACACCCGCCTTGGTGAGCATCTCCGCCATCCGCTTCTCCGGGATCCAGTTGTTGTTCCCCGCGTCGAGGTACGAGGTGAGCCCGGCCTCCGTGAAGCTCTCGACCGCCTGCTTGATCAGCGGCAGGCGGCGCGCCTCCTCGCCGGCGCACTTCTCGCTGAACAGCATGGCGAGCGAGTCCGGCTCGACGATCATCACGGCGCCGGTGCCGTCGAGCTGCTCGGCGAGGGCCTGCGCCCATGCGCCGTACTCGTCGTAGTCGAGACCGCCGGCGGAGTGCCCGCCGCAGTCGCGGTTCGGGATCGCGTAGGCGACGAACACCAGGGTGGTACCCGCGGCCTCCGCCTCGTCGACGTACTGCCCGATGATCGCGGGCATCTTCTCCGCCGTGAGCCACTCGCCGAGCCAGATCGCCGTCGGCTGACCGCTGATCTCGGCGATCTTCTCCGCCTTCTCCGTCTCTCCAGCCGCGAGCAGCGCCTCCTCGGCCGCCACGGCCTCCGAGCGCGGGTCGAGGAACGGGCCGCCCGGGTACACCTCGGAGCTCGTCTTCTCGCTGGGGGTCTCGCTCGGTGCGGGGGCGGATGTCGCGTCGTCGTTCTCGACGGACGGTGCGGTGCACCCCGCGAGGGCGAGCATCGCGGCGAGCCCCACGGCGACGGCCGCCCGCCCGCGTGTGATCGTGGTCCCCATCCGTACCCCCCTGATGAGGTACAAGGCTCGCACGGGATCCTCGCGCTGGCAATGGAATCCAGCGGATGGGGAGGGTCGCGCGTGCGAGTCAGCGCGCGAAGTGCGTTTCGAACCGCGCGAGCAGAGCGGCGACGGCGGGGCTGGGGGAGGGGCGCGAGATCACGCTCAGCTGCCACGGCACCTCCGGCCCCACGATCGGCACGGCGACGGTGTTGTCGGCGAGCACCAGCGTTGCGGCGGGCACGACCGCGAGGCCGAGGTCGGCGGCCACGAAGCGCGGGAGCTGGGTGAGGTCGCCGATCTGCGTCGACACCGTGCGGGTCATTCCGGCGTCGGCGAAGGCGCGGTCGATCACCACGCGGTTGCCGAAGCCCTCCGGGGTGTCGATGAAGCGCTCCTCGGCGAGGTCGCGCAGCGTCAGGGAGTCGCGCGTGGCGAGAGCGTGGCCGCGCGGCAGCACCACGACGAAGGTGGTGGAGACGAGCGGCAGAACGGCCAGGCCGACGAGGTCGCGCTCGGGGAGTCCCATGAACGCCACGTCCACGCGACCACGGCGCACGTCGTCGGCGAAACCGGTCGAGCCGGACGGGGACGCCTGCAACTGCAGGTCGACCAGCGGGTGCAGGCGGTGGAACTCGCCGAAGAGCGCGGGCAGGTCCACCACATCGACGCTCGCGAAGATGCCGACCCGCAGGCGTCCGCGGATGCCGGCCGCCGACTGCGCGGCCGCGCTCCGCACAGCGTCGATCGCCTCGAGCGCGCGGCGGGCCTCGGGCAGCACCACCTCACCCGCCGCGGTGAGGGTCACGGACTTCGTCGACCTCGCGAAGAGCTCCGCGCCGATCTCCCGCTCCAGCGCGCGGATGCCGGCGGACACCGTGGACTGCACGGCGAACATCCGCTGGGCAGCACGCGTGAAGTTCAGTTCCTCGGCCACGGCGACGAAGTATTCGAGTTGACGGGTGTCCATTGCGCAATTATCGCTCAGAACGATTACTGCGAGCAATAACAGTCGTTGGACACGATGAGTGCTGCGGGGCATCCTGAGGTCATGACACTTCTCGCCCCCGAGCGCACCGGCCGCAGCCGTCTCGTCCTCCGCCACGGCGTCGGCTTCTGGATCATCGCCGCCGCCTTCATGACCGTCATGGCCTTCTCCACTCTGCCCACGCCGCTCTACGCGCTCTACCAGCAGCGTGACGGCTTCGCGACCTTCCTCATCACCGTGATCTTCGCGGCCTACGGGGTCGGCGTGATGGCCAGCCTCTACTTCGCCGGGCACGTCAGCGACTGGCTCGGACGCCGCCGCATCATCCTGATCGCGGTCGCGGTGGAGATCGTCGCCGCCGTGCTCTTCCTGCTCTGGCCGGAGGTGCCCGGCCTCATCGTGGCGCGGTTCGTCAACGGCGTCGGCGTGGGGATGCTCACCGCCACGGCGACCGCCCACCTCAGCGAGCTGCGCGCGGTTGCCCGGCCGGAGGAGGGCCCGTCGACCTCGGGAACCGTCTCCAGCTTCGCCAACATCGGCGGCCTCGCGCTCGGCGCCCTGGTCTCGGGCTTCCTCGCCCAGTTCGTGGTCGCGCCGCTCGTTGTGCCGTACGCGGTGTTCCTCGTGCTGCTGGTCGTGGCCGCGATCGCCGTGGCCCTCGTGCCGGAGACGGTCGAGCGGATGGAGGAGCGCCCGGCCTACCGCCCGCAGCGCGTCTCGCTCCCCGCCGCCTCCCGTTCCACCTTCTTCGCGGCGGGCGCCGCGGCCTTCTCCGCCTTCGCGATCTTCGGCCTGTTCACCTCGCTCGCCCCGGGCTTCATCGCGGGCACGCTGGGGGAGCCCTCCCGCTTCGTCGCCGGCGCCGTGACCTTCGCGGTGTTCGGAGCCGCCGCCGTCTCCCAGGTGCTCACCGCGCGCATGCGGGCCTCGGCGCAGCTCGTGCTCGCGGTCGCGCTCATGTCGAGCGGCCTCGTCGCCCTCGCGCTCGGTGTGCTGGTGGCGAGCCTCCCCGTGTTCGTCGTGGCCGGAGTCCTCGCGGGCGCCGGAGTCGGCATCCTCTTCCGCGGATCGATCGGCGTCGCGGCGTCGCTCGCCGCCGGACCGGAGCGCGGCGAGATCCTGGCGGCGCTCTTCCTCACCGCCTACGCGGGCATGTCGGTGCCCGTGCTGCTGATCGGGGTCGCGCTGCTCTTCTTCTCGAGCAGCATCGTGCTGGTGGTCTTCGCCGCGCTGGTGCTGGTGGCGGTGCTGTTCTCCGGCACCCGGATGATCGCCACGCGCCGCGAGGCCGAGCGCGCCTGAGGGTTCGAAGCCGCGCTGTCCGACCGGCCCGGCGCTGTCCGTCAACCGACAGCGCTGGTCCGGTTGAACAGCGCCTCCCGCCGGATGGACCACCTCGCGCCGACCTGACAGCGCCCAATCCACGGCTTTTCCCCTGCCGACTGGTAGTCTGGCCGGGTAACACAACGGAGCAGGCAGGCACGACGCTGGTCAGTGGTGGTGAAACGCCAGTACAAAGCGGATGAGATCCCGACGGGCTCGATCCCGAGTCCTGGACTTTTTCTACTGTTGACCAGACATGCGCCCCACTCTGGGGATCAGCGCGAGTACACCTATCTGTGTGTCTGACGCCCCTGCTCCTCGACGAGTCCGTTCCACACGGGAACTGACGTAAAACAAAGAGGAGAAACCCCCACCATGGAGGGTCCAGAAATCAAATTCGCCGAAGCCGTTCTCGATAACGGTTCATTCGGCACGCGCACCGTGCGCTTCGAAACCGGTCGTCTCGCACAGCAGGCCCAGGGCGCTATCGCGGCCTACCTCGACGAGGACACCATGCTGCTCAGCGCGACCAGCGCAGGCAAGCACCCCCGCGAGGGCTTCGACTTCTTCCCCCTCACGGTGGACGTGGAAGAGCGTTCCTACGCGGCAGGCAAGATCCCCGGCTCGTTCTTCCGTCGCGAAGGCCGTCCGTCGACCGAGGCCATCCTGGTCTGCCGCCTGATCGACCGCCCCCTGCGCCCGACCTTCGTCGAAGGCCTGCGCAACGAGGTCCAGGTCGTCATCACCGTTCTGAGCATCGCTCCGGACGAGTTCTACGACGCCCTCGCGATCAACGCCGCGTCGCTGTCCACGCAGATCTCCGGCCTCCCCTTCTACGGCCCGATCGGCGGCATCCGCCTCGCACTGATCAACGACCAGTGGGTCGCGTTCCCCAAGTACAGCCAGCTCGAGGAGGCCGTCTTCGACCTCACCGTCGCGGGCCGCCTGGTCACCGATGCCGAGGGCAACGAGGACATCGCGATCATGATGGTCGAGGCCGAGGCGACCGAGCACAGCTGGGACCTCATCAAGGCCGGCGCCACGAAGCCCGACGAGGCAGTCGTCGCGCAGGGCCTCGAGGCCTCCAAGCCGTTCCTCAAGCAGCTCATCAAGGCCCAGCTC
>Ga0247729_10000856_pt1 | contig 11708 bp, 10 predicted proteins | sample UWRJL133311R2_FD_180958 | JGI IMG/M metagenome (GOLD analysis project Ga0247729, IMG submission 180958) | Plant litter microbial communities from Arlington Agricultural Research Station in Wisconsin, United States - UWRJ-L133-311R-2 | ecosystem: Environmental > Terrestrial > Plant litter >... | reverse complement strand
CGCAGCCGCGTCGGCTGGCAGGTGTGGGCGACGGAGCGCATCCTCGACAGCGCGCGCACCCTGCTCTTCCCGCTCTACGCGAGCCTGATCACGCCCACCTGGCTGCGCCTGCTCGGCGCCCGAGTGGGCAGCAACGTCGAGATCTCGACGGTGCTGCTGATCCCGAAGCTCACGAGCATCGCCCGGGGCGCCTTCCTCGCCGACGACACCATGGTCGCCACCTACGAGCTCGGCGGCGGCTGGATCCACATCGGACACGCCAAGGTGGGCCGCCGGGCCTTCCTCGGCAACTCGGGCATCACGGGACCGGGCCGGCGGGTGCCGCGCAACGGTCTCGTCGCCGTGCTCTCCGCCGCGCCCAACCGCGCCAAGCGCGGCTCGTCCTGGCTCGGCAACCCGGCGGTGCGGCTGCGTCGCACGGTCACCGACTTCGAGGAGGGCCGCACCTTCCAGCCCGCGCTCCGGCTGCGGTTCGCCCGCGCCGGCTGGGAGATCCTGCGCATCGTCCCGGTGGTCGTGAGCGCCTGGATCGCCCTCGGGGTGCTGGCCGCGCTCGCCGCGCTCTGGCTCTGGCTCGGACTCGGCTGGGCCGTGGCGCTCTCGGGACTCGTGCTGCTCGCCGCCGGGGGAGTGGCCGCGGCGTCGACGACCGTGGCGAAGTGGGCGTTCGTCGGTCGTATCCCGCAGAGCGAGCATCCGCTCTGGTCGTCGTTCATCTGGCGCAACGAGGTGGCGGACACCTTCGTGGAGATGGTCGCCCGGCCCTGGTTCGCCACGCACGCCACCGGAACGCCGGCGCTCGCCTTCTGGCTGCGCACCCTCGGTGCGACGGTCGGCCGGGGCGTCTGGTGCGAGTCGTACTGGCTGCCCGAGGCCGACCTGGTCTCGCTCGGCGACGGCGCCACCGTGAACCGCGGCTGCGTCGTGCAGACGCACCTCTTCCACGACCGGGTGATGCAGCTCGACTCGGTGTCGCTGCTCGCCGGCGCCACCCTCGGACCGAACAGCGTGATCCTGCCGGCGGCCGCGATCGACAGCGCCGCCACGGTGGGCCCGGGCTCCCTGGTGATGCGCGGCGAACGGGTGCCGGCTAGCACACTCTGGTCGGGCAATCCCATCGCTCCGTGGCGCACTCCGCCGTGGAATACTTGACGCCCATGCCCCACACCCCGCCGTCGACCCACGGAGCCGCCACCGCCGGCGACCCGTACCTCTCGACGAGCGGCAACGGGGGATACCTCGTCACGCACTACGACCTCGACCTGGCCTACCGGGTGGAGACGAACCAGCTCCGCGGCACCGCCACCCTCAGCGCCACCGCCACGATGCGCCTCGAGCGCTTCAGCCTCGACTTCGCCGGGCTGAGCGTCGAGAAGGTGACGGTGAACGGCGAGCGCCCGCGCAAGCTCAGCCAGGCGGCGCGCAAGGTGATCGTCTCCCCGGCCACGGCCATCGAGGCGGGGGAGCGGTTCGAGATCTCCGTGCGCTACGGCGGGGCGCCGCGCCCGGTGCGCAGCCCCTGGGGCGAGGTCGGCTGGGAGGAGCTCGCCGACGGCGTGATCGTGGCGAGCCAGCCCTCCGGCGCCGCATCGTGGTTCCCCTGCAACGACCACCCCAGCAACAAGGCCACCTACCGCATCGCTCTCGCCTGCGAGTCGCGGTACACCGTGGTGGCGAACGGCACCCTCGTCGACAAGTCGACCCGATCGGGCCGCACCACCTGGGTGTACGAGATGCCCCAGCCCATGGCCACCTACCTCGCGACCGTGCAGATCGGGCGCTACACCCGCCGCGACCTGCCGGCGTCGTCGGTGAGCAGGCAGCTGTACTTCCCCAGCGAGCTCGCGCCGGAGGTCACTACCGACTTCTCGCGGCTCGACGACATGATCGACCTGTTCAGTGAGCTGTTCGGGCCGTACCCCTTCGACGTCTACGCGGTGGTCGTCACCGCCGACGTGCTCGAGATCCCGCTCGAGGCGCAGGGTCTCGGCATCTTCGGGCGCAACCACGTGGACGGCGCCCACGGCAGCGACCGCCTCATCGCCCACGAGCTGGCCCACCAGTGGTTCGGCAACAGCCTCACCCTCGCGCGCTGGCACGACATCTGGCTGCACGAGGGATTCGCCTGCTACGCCGAGTGGCTCTGGTCGGAGGCCAGCGGATCGCGCACCGCCCACGAGAACGCCGTCGCCTACCGCGCCCGCGTCAAGGCCGTCCCGAAGGACTCCCTGGTGGTCGGCGACCCGGGCCCGCACTCCATGTTCGACGACCGCGTCTACAAGCGCGGGGCGCTCGCCCTGCACGCCATCCGCACCGCCGTGGGCGACGCCGCCTTCTTCGACGCGGTGCGCGCCTGGGCGCTCGCCCGCCGGCACGGGAGCGTCGCCTCCAGCGACTTCGTGGCGTTCTTCACCGAGCACACCGGCAGCCCGCTGGTCGCGAGCATCGTCGACCGCTGGATCTACTCCGTGGCGCTGCCCGAACTGATGGTGCCGTAGGCGAGACTGCCCGCGTAGCCGGCAGGCACGTCGAGACGCTCCAGGCGGATGCCGTCGGCCGGGTTCTCGACGTCGACCTCGCGCGGATCGATACGCAGCCCGGTGCCGCGTGCCTTGAGCACGGCCTCCTTGGCGCTCCACAGCTCCGCCCGGCGCCGCGTCGGATCGGCCGAGGAGCGCAGCGCCTCCCGCTCGGTGGCGCTGAACGCCACGTCGTCGAAGCCCGCGGCGGCCACCCGCTCGAGCGACTCGATGTCGATACCCACTGGTGCGACGGTGGTGGCGACGACCGCGACCAGCGACCCGGCCCGGCTGAGGCTGGCCCAGACAAGCGGATGCGCGGGGCCGCTCACCACGGGACGGCCGTGGTCGCCGCCGCCGCAGTGGTCGCAGTGGCGCAGCACGGTCACCCCGCCGGGGTCGACCCCGAGCAGCTCGGCGACGGCACCGACGAGCAGTGCGCGGTCCGCGTCGGCGTCGCTGCCGCGCGGCAGCAGCCGGACGATGGAGGAGGTCACGGCCCCAGCTAACTACAGAACAAACGGGGCAACCTGAAGAAAGCGGCGTATCCTCCCGGCTTTTCCGGGCATCCGCCCTTAAGGTTGCCCATGTGTGGCGTGCCGAGAGAAATGACAATGACTTCCATGAAGCGGAGCTTGGGTCTGCCCATGCCCGCCCACAGGTGACGGCGCCGCACGCGCTGAGTCTGGGAGATCCGAGTTTCGAGGCGGGAAACGTGGCTGAACCAATGTGGAACGCCTGGCGTGAAGCGCTGGGTAATGTAGGCGGGCGATCCCCGCTGCTGCACTTCATCGATGCTCCGCGCACCCGCATCGAATTGAGCACGACCCATCCCGGCGGCCTCGCCCAGTTCATCACCGGCAAGACCACCCTGCTCTCCAGCCTGATCCGCGACGACCTCGCCCTGCGCAGCGCCAAGGTCGCCGCCGGCCTCATCGCCAGCAAGGGCGTCGAGCTCGCGACCGCCCGCGGCATCGACTCCGTGCACCTCGGCATCGGCATCGCCGAGTGGCAGTTCGACGGCACCGAGTTCCGCGCGCCGGTGCTGCTGCGCCCCCTCGCCATCCGCCGCCACGGCCGCGACTTCGAGGTGAAGCTCAAGGGCTCCGCCTTCCTCAACCCCGAGCTCGCCCGCGCGCTCGAGGCCCAGTTCGGGCTGCGGCTCGACGCGGCCGCCTTCGTCGCCCTCACCGACGACGACGGCACCTTCAAGCCCAACCCGGTGATCGACCGCCTGCGCGGCCTCACCAGCCACCTCGAGTGGTTCAACGTGAGCCCGCGCCTGGTCGTCTCCACCTTCGTCGACGTCGCCACCTCCATGGCCGCGGACGCCACCGACCTCGAGCACCCCGTTCTCGACGCGCTCGCCGGCAACCCCGCCGCCAAGTGGAGCGTGCAGGAGGCCTTCGTTCCCGTGGAGGCGCAGAGCGCCGACGCCCGCCCGCCGCAGACCGACACCCTGCTGCTCGACGCGGACGCCGAGCAGGAGAACGTGATCGCGCAGATCGCGGCCGGCAACTCCCTCGTGGTGAAGACCCTGCCCGGCACCGGCGGCACCCAGACCATCGTCAACGCGATCGGCTCGCTCGTCGGCCAGAACAAGCGCGTGCTCGTGGTCGGCGCCCGTCGGGCCTCGCTGCACGGGATCGCCCAGCGCCTCAACGACGTGGGGCTGCCCGGGATCGCCGTCGCACCCCGCACGCTCCGCCGCGACATCATCCGCTCGATCTCCCGCAACGAGCGCGCCAGCCAGCCGAAGGTCGAGGAGGTCGACGACGCCCTCACCCGCCTGCGCAAGGTGCTTCTCGACTACCGCGGTGCGCTGAGCAAAGCGGATGCCGTGCTCGGCATCTCGGTGCTCGACTGCGTCACCGAGCTGTCGCGCCTCGCGCTGCTGCCGAACCCCCCGGCCACGACCGCCCGTCTCACCCGCACCGCGGTGGAGTCGATGGCGACCGACCGCCACCGCGCGGCCCAGACCATGGTCAGCGCCGCGGCGCTCGGCGAGTTCCGCTACGGACCGGGCGACTCGCCCTGGTACGGCGCCGACTTCGCCACCAGCGACGACGCCATTCGCGCGCACGAGCTGGCCAAGAAGCTCTCCAACGAGTCGATCCCGCGCCTGCTCGAGCGCGCCAACACCGTGATCAGCAGCACGCGGATGCGGCCCTTCGCCACGATCCACGAGCTCGGCGTCTACCTGCGCCTGCTCACCGACCTGCGCGACACCCTCGACAAGTTCCTCCCGATGGTCTTCGACCGGTCGATCGGCGAGCTGGTCGCCGCGACCTCCGCCCGCAAGGACACCCCCGACATGTCAGGCGCCAACCGCCGCCGCCTGAAGCGCCTCGCCAAGGAGTACGTGCGCCCCGGCGTGCACGTGAGCGACATGAACGACGCCCTGCTGCGCATCCAGCAGCAGCGGGTGCTGTGGCAGCGCTTCGTCTCCGAGGGCGTCACGCCCGAGGTGCCGGTGGGCATCGCCGACGTGCGCGTCGCCCTGCAGGACGTGGAGAAGGACCTGGAGGCGCTCGACGCCCCGCTCGGCTTCGACACCCGTGAGACCTCGCTGTCCAACCAGCCGATCGCCGTGCTCATCGACCAGCTGCGCGACCTCGCGGCCGACTCCGACGTGCTGCACAACCTGCAGGAGCGCACCGCGCTCATGAAGACCCTGGCCGCGCTCGAGCTCGACCCGCTGATCACCGACCTCGCCCAGCGTCACGTGCCGGAGGACGAGGTGGAGGCGGAGCTCGAACTCGCCTGGTGGCAGTCCGCCCTCGAGTCGCTGCTCGCGGCCGACCGCGCCCTGCTCGGGGCGAACACCCCGGTGCTCGACCGCCTCGAGGCGGACTTCCGTCTCGTCGACGAGGCGCACGCCGCCGGCAGCGCGCAGCTGCTCGCCTGGCAGCTCGCCGAGAACTGGAAGATCGGGCTCGTCGACTGGCCCGACGAGGGTGCGCTGCTCAAGAAGCTCCTGTTGCGCCCGTCGCTCGACGCCTACGACCTGCAGACCACCGCGCCGCACCTCTCGCGCTCGGTCTCGCCGGTCTGGCTCGCCTCGCCCTACGAGGTGCCGCTGATCGCCGACACCATGCCCTTCGACACCGTGATCCTCGTCGACGCCGGCGCGACCACGCTCGCCGAGAACGTCGGCGCCATCCGCCGCGCCAAGCAGGTCGTGGCCTTCGGCGACCCGGTCACGCAGACCCCGGCCGCCTTCGAGACCGGCATCGACGAGAAGCAGGCCCCCGTCGGCGGAACCGACGAGGAGACGCTCGACCGCCTGCACGAGGACTCCGCGCTGTCGCGCCTCGGCGGACTGCTGACCACCTTCTCGCTCACCCGCAGCTACCGCCCGGGAGGCGAGGACCTCGCCGAACTGGTGAACCGCCGCTTCTACGGCGGACGCATCCAGTCCCTCCCGTGGGCCGGCAGCTTCCTCGGCCACGGCAGCCTCGCGATGGACTTCGTCGCCGACGGCCACGGCCTGCCCGACAGCTACACGGGCGCGGTCGAGAGCGTCGACGCCGAGGTCGCCCGCGTGGTCGACCTGGTGCTCGCCCACGCCGCACAGCGCCCGCGTGAGTCGCTGATGGTCATCACCGCCAGCGCCCTGCACGCCGTGCGCGTGCAGCAGGCGGTGCTCACAGCCGTCGCGATGCGACCGGAGCTCAACGACTTCATCATCGGCGACCGCCCGGAGCCCTTCGCGGTGATGACGATCGACCAGGCCGTCGCCGAGAGCCGCGACCGCGTGATCTTCTCGATCGGCTTCGGCCGCACCCCGCACGGCCGCGTGCTCTCCAACTTCGGAGTGCTCGGCCAGCCCGGCGGGGAGCGCCTGCTCGCCGTCGCGATGACCCGCGCGCGCCGCTCCATGGTGATCGTCACCTGCTTCGAGCCCGCCGACATCGACGAAGACCGTATGAGCCACGGCGCCATCGCCCTCGCCGAGATCCTCGCCGAGGTCGACGCCCGGCTCGCCGACATCCCGCTCCCCGACGACAGCGACCCCATGCTGGTCGACCTGGCGCGCCGGCTGCAGCACCACGGCATCAACGTGGCGCTCGGCCACCGCGGCAAGCTGGGCCTGGTCGCCTCGCACGGCGGAGTCTGCGTCTCCATCGAGACGGATGCGGTGCTGCACCAGTCGACACTGCGCGAGTCCCTGCGACTGCGGCCCGAACTGCTGCGGCGCCTCGGCTGGCACTACCTGCGGGTGCACGCCTTCGATCTGTTCAGCGACCCGGACGCCGTGGCGCGCCGCGTGATGACGATGCTCGGCGTCGACAGCAACCCGGTGACCGAGCCGATCACGATCATCCAGCAGTAGTCGTGGCCGAGAGTGAGACCCCGAAGCGCCCGAAGCGCCGCCGGGTGACGACCGAGCCGCCCGCGGGCTCCGACCCGAACCCGCAGCCGGAGCCCCCGCGCTCGAGCGGCACGGAGAACGACGCCCGGCTCAAGGCCGACAAACCGCCGCACTGGGCGCGGTTGAGCTTCGGGTAATCGCGCCAGCAATTACGCGACCCCAGCGCCGACCGAGCCTGCGAGGAGGTCTCGAGAGTGAGACGCGTCAGCCGACGACGTCGCTGTGCTTGCCCTTCGGGTCGGAGATCGCCGACGACGACGGCGACCCGGACGCGAGAAGGTTGCGGATCTCGATCAGCAGCTCCACCTGGGTCGGCTCCTTGGCGGGGTCCTCGACGCCCGCCGCGATCTGGTCCTTCTTCTTGAGGAAGGACACCTTCTTGAGGTAGTTGATCGGGATGATCAGCGCGAAGTACACGACGGCGGCGACCAGCAGGAACTGGATGACGGCCGCGATCACCTCGCCGAACTGGATCACGGCGATCCCGCCGCTCGTCGTGGGAATCTCGATCGGGAAGGCGGTCTTCAGATCCTCCGCGTTGAACAGCGCGCCGATCGCGGGGTTGAAGACACCGTTCACGATCGCGTTCACGATCGCGGTGAACGCGGCGCCGATCACGACGGCGACGGCCAGGTCGATCACGTTTCCGCGGAGGATGAACTCCTTGAAACCCTTCATACGAAAACTCCTTGACTCGTGGGCGAGCGAATATCGCTCACCCCCAAGTCTCGCCTACGCGGCGGGTTTTGCAGAAGGCGTGCTGGGCTTCGACGCCGCCGGGGCGGACGGTGTAGAGGGGGCGGATGCGGCCGGAGTCGAGGCGGCGGGGGTTGCGGCCGGGGTCGACGAGGACTCGCCGCCCGTCGTCTTCTTGCCCGGCGCGTCCGAGGTCTTGCTCTCGGAGCGCGAGTCGTTGCGGTAGAAGCCGCTGCCCGTGAAGCTCACGCCGATGGGCGAGAACACCTTGCGTACCGGGCGGCCGTCGACGGGGGAGACGGTGAGGTCGGAGTCGGTGAACGACTGGTAGACGTCGAAGGTCTCGTCGCTGTCGAGGTACTTGTATGAATAGGTAGGCACGGGGGAGCTCCTGGTAGGGCGGCTAGAACTTCGTGATGCCGCCGGGCGTCACAACGCCGTCGACTCGCTTGTCGTGAACTTCGCTGGGCACGGTGTCGACGAGTTCGCTGTCGAATATCACAGCATAGACCGGCGGGCAGCGCTCCATGCTGCCCAGGGTCTTGTCGAAGTAGCCGCGGCCCCAGCCCATGCGCATCCCCGTGCGGTCGACGGATGCCGCGGGCACGATGATGAGGTCGACGCCGTTGATCGCCATGGGGGGCAGGATCTCGGTGGTCGGGGTCGGCATTCCGAACACGTCCTGGTCCTCGTCCTGCCCGTCGTAGGGCGCCCAGTCGAGCAGGCCGTCCTCCCGGGAGATGGGGAGAAGTACCCGGATGCCCTGGCCGCAGGCCCAGTGCAGGAAGTCGCGCGTGTTCGGCTCGTCGGGGGTCGACAGGTACGCCGCGAGGGAGGTGACCTCGAGCGAGGAGGTGAGCGCCTCGAGGTTCTCGGTGACGGCCTCCGTGGCGCTCGCACGCTCCACAGACGTTATGGTTCGTCGGCGTTCGCGCAGTTCAGCGCGCAATGCCCGCTTTTCGTGAGTGATCTCATCGGACATGTATGTGATTCTACGAGGTCGCCGGTAGCCTTGCCGTATGGCATTCAGAATCACTAAAGCAGTCATTCCCGCCGCGGGTCTGGGAACGCGTTTCCTCCCCGCCACTAAAGCGATGCCGAAGGAGATGCTGCCGGTCGTAGACAAGCCGGCCATCCAGTACGTCGTCGAAGAAGCGGTCGCGGCCGGGCTCACCGACGTACTCCTCATCACGGGACGCAACAAGACGGCACTCGAGAACCACTTCGACCGTGCCACCGAGCTCGAGGCGACACTCACCACCAAGGGCGACATCGACCGCCTGCACAAGGTGGAGTTCTCGAACGACCTCGCCGACATGCACTACGTGCGCCAGGGAGACCCCCGCGGCCTCGGCCACGCGGTGCTCCGTGCGCACATGCACGTCGGCAACCAGCCCTTCGCCGTACTGCTCGGCGACGACCTCATCGATTCCCGCGACGTGCTGCTCGCGCGCATGATCGAGGAGCAGAACAAGCGCGAGTGCACCGTGATCGCGCTCATGGAGGTCGACCCCTCGGTCGCCCACATGTACGGAGTCGCCTCGGTCGAGCAGACCGGCAGCCCTGACGTGGTGCGGGTCACCGACCTGGTCGAGAAGCCGGAGGCGGGCACCGCCCCCTCCAACTACGCCATCATCGGCCGCTACGTGCTGCAGCCCGACATCTTCGACATCCTCGAGAACACAGCGCCGGGCAAGGGCAACGAGATCCAGCTCACCGACGCCCTGCGCACGCAGGCGAAGAACAACATCGCCGGGGGAGTGTACGGGGTCGTGTTCCGCGGACGCCGCTACGACACCGGAGACCGCCTCGACTACATCAAGGCGATCGTGCAGCTGGCCGTCGAGCGTGACGACCTCGGACCGGAGCTCCGTCCGTGGCTGAAGGAATTCTCGGCCACACTGGAGTAATCATGTCGAGTCTCATCCCCACCCTGCGCGACGGGGATATCACTATTCGACCCATCAGGCTCCGCGACGCACGCGCCCTCGAGCGCGAGCTCCTGGACAACCGCACGTGGTTGCGCAAGTGGGAGGCGACCAACCCGGTCGGACCGATGAGCTTCGACGTCCGCGCGAGCATCCGACACCTCCAGTCGAATGCCCGCGCGGGCCTCGGGCTCCCCTTCGTGATCGAGTACCAGGGCGAGCTCGCCGGCCAGTTGAACGTGTCGTCGATCAGCTACGGCTCGGTGTCGATGGCCACCATCGGCTACTGGGTGTCCGAGCGCTTCGCCGGCAAGGGGCTCACTCCCACCGCTGTCGCACTGGCCACCGACCACTGCTTCTTCTCGGTGGGGCTGCACCGCATGGAGATCTGCATACGCCCGGAGAACGACCCCTCGCTGCGCGTGGTCGAGAAGCTGGGCTTCCGCTACGAGGGTCTGCGGAGGCGCTTCATCCACATCAACGGCGACTGGCGCGACCACTTCTGCTTCGCGCTCACCGTGGAGGAGGTGCCCACCGGCGTGCTGCGCCGCTGGCACGACGGCCTCGTCCCCACCGCGAATGCGATGATCCCGATCGACGACCGCGTGAAGGCGCAGAACCCGATCACCACCGGCTGACCCGCGCGACGCGCGTTTCCGCCGGGAACACACCCCGCGGCATCCGCTGATTAACCCCGAGAGGCTCGTACCGTAGGCACATGGAGATTTCGGGACTCAGCAGTGGCGTGATGCTCGCGCTCGCGGCGGGTCTCTGGCTCGTGTACCTCGTTCCGAGCTGGCTGCGCCGTCGCGAGTATCTCGCCACCGAGCGCAACGCAGTGCGCCTGCAGCAGACGCTGCGCGTGCTCGCCGAGAGCGCGGAAGTGCCGGTCGAGGTGCGGGCGGAGACGTCGGCGCGCAGCGTGGCGACCTTCCAGCGCAGTCTGCGTCAGCAGCAGCAACTAGCGGATGCCGTGGCCAAGGCCAGGGACGCCGCGGCCGAGCGCACCGCCAGCCGCCAGCTCGTCGAGGCGCAGCCGGCTCTCGCTGCCGTGGTGAATTCGCGTTCCGTGGCCACGCGCCGACTGCGTCGCACGCGCCGCGCGGCATCGGCGATCCTGCTCGCGTCGCTGGCCACCCTCGTGGTGCAGGCGGCACTCGTGTTCGGAACCGGCATGGCCGCGGCCGCCCCCGCCGTTCTCGGCTTCGCCGCCGTCGGGGCGATCACCTCCTTCGCGATGCTCGGCCGCCTCACCACCATCAGCAAGGCCCGAGCGGCCGCATACGCCCAGCCGCCCGTGCGCGTGCGCACCCCGAGCGCGGCGCCCGCGGCCCGCCCGACCGTCTCCGCGCCCGCCGTGCAGAAGGCCTGGACCCCCGTTCCCGTGCCGAAGCCGCTCTACCTGTCGCGCCCGGCCCCCGAGCCGGTGCGCATCGTGGCAGACGAGGTCGCCGCCGAGCTGCGCACCGCCGCGGCCGCCGCGGAGGAGAAGCTGCGTGCCGCCCAGGCGGCCGCCGCCGCGCCCGCCGTGGAGCCGATTCCGATCACCCGCCCGAGCCGGTTCGCGGCGATGGGGATCGTGGACGACACCACAACGGCGGCTCCCGACCTCGATGCGGTTCTGCGTCGTCGCAGGAGCGCGAGCTAGGCCGCTGTGCCGACGAGACCCGAGTGTCGTGGTAACGTAAATACCGCAACACGGGCCCTTGGCGCAGTTGGTAGCGCGCCTCGTTCGCATCGAGGAGGTCAGGAGTTCAAATCTCCTAGGGTCCACCACTGTTGTCAGAAAACCCCCGCCGGTATCCGGCGGGGGTTTTCTGCGTTCGGGGCGGGGCAGTGCGCCTAGCCGTCGGTGGTGGCGCGGCCGGTGCCGCCGGCCTCCGCGCCAATGGGCGGGGCATCGGCGGGAGCGGGGGCCGCCGCGGGTGCGGGTGTCGGCGCATCGGGCGGGGTCCGTCCGGCGAGGCGTCGTCGTCGCTGCCGCAGTGCGACGAGCAGCAGCAGCCCGAGGATGCCCGCCATCACCAGCCAGGGCAGCAGCACTCCGACGGCCACCAGGAGGAAGCCGACGAAGCCGACGAAGCCGGTCCAGCCGACGACCAGTCCGCTCCAGAAGGTCTCGGGCGCCTCCGCGGGAGCCTGCTCGGGGGAGACCAGGTAGAGGTCGATCGTCGACAAGGCTGACCTGGT
>Ga0247729_10000855_pt1 | contig 11708 bp, 7 predicted proteins | sample UWRJL133311R2_FD_180958 | JGI IMG/M metagenome (GOLD analysis project Ga0247729, IMG submission 180958) | Plant litter microbial communities from Arlington Agricultural Research Station in Wisconsin, United States - UWRJ-L133-311R-2 | ecosystem: Environmental > Terrestrial > Plant litter >... | reverse complement strand
GAAAGGGTACGGCGACGTTCTCCTTCACCGGGCTGGATGACAGCCGCACCTACTGGCTGAGCGTCGGCGCCGGCGACCGCATCCGCGTCACCCCCACCGATGGCAAAGCCACCACGAGCGTCGACCGGGAACCCGGCAGCTACGACGTGAAGCTGGTCGCTGAGACCGGCGACGGCGACTCCACGGTCTTCACCGACTCGGTGACCGTGAAGCCGTGCCCCGAGTTCACCGCAGCAGTGCAGGCCTGCGAGACCATCGGCGGAACCGGTGCTGCCGGCCTGACCTTCTCGCACCTCGATGACAGCCGCACCTACCGCCTGCTGGTTCCCGGCTCCCCCGACCAGGAGTTCACGTCGACTGACGGCAAGTGGACCAGCACCGTTCAGCTCGCTCCGGGCACGCACACGATCACCATCGAGAGCGCGGCCTACGGGTCGAAGCCGGCCATCACGCCGGTCGTCCTCACTGTGACCGTCGAGCCGTGCCCCCAGCCGGTCACGATCGACCTCGACACTGAATGTGCGGTCGACGGGCTCGACGGCACGGTATCGGTCGCGGTGAGCGGTTTCGTCGCCGGTCGTGACTACCGCGTCCTGTTCACGGGTACGGCCGGTGAGAGCACCGTCTCGAAGACGCTGACCGCTGGCTCGGGCGACGAGATCGTCGACGGGCTGCTCCCCGGCCAGTACAAGGTCACGGTGGCCGACCTCTCCGCCGGCACGGACCACGCCGACGAGCTCACCTGGTCGAAAGACATCGCGGTAGTCGCCTGCGGCGTCGACGACTCCGAGACTCCCCCGCCGGGCGGCGGCGGTGACGACTCTGGCGTCAGCGACAACTCGGTCACGGCGAACGACGTCTCGGCTCTCCCCCACACCGGTCTCGACCTCGCGGGCCCGCTGGCCCTCGGGTCAGGCTTCCTCGGCCTCGGCCTCGGGCTGCTCGCGATCCACTTCATTCGCGCCCGTCGCCGTCACGAAACCGCCTAGCAACGGTAACCAGAAATGCTGCGGCCGCCACCTCTCCCGAGGGTGGCGGCCGCAGCATCGTTAACGGCCGCTTCGGAGCGGCGTGTTAACGACGACTGCGGCCGCCACTCACGAAGAGCGACGGCCGCAGCCGGATGAAACAGTGCAGCGTGAACGCTGCGGGAACTACTTGAGCGTGACGGTGGCGCCAGCTTCTTCGAGCTGAGCCTTTGCCTTCTCGGCGGTCTCCTTGTTCGCACCCTCGAGCACAACGCTCGGGGCGGAGTCGACGACTGCCTTGGCCTCGCCGAGTCCGAGGCTCGTAAGCGCGCGAACCTCCTTGATGACCTGGATCTTCTTGTCGCCAGCAGCCTCGAGGACTACGTCGAAGGAATCCTTCTCCTCGACCTCTTCGGCGGCAGCAGCAGCGCCACCGGCTGCAGCAACTGCAACGGGAGCGGCCGCGGTGACCTCGAATACCTCTTCGAACTTCTTGACGAACTCGCTGAGCTCAATGAGCGTGAGCTCCTTGAATGCTTCGATGAGCTCTTCGCTTGACAGCTTTGCCATGGTTTTTCTCCTTGATGTATCTTCCGCGCCTGCCCTGTGGACCTACGCGAACTGGTCAGAACGTCCTGGAATTTAGGACGCGGACTCCTGCTTCTCGCGCAGCGCCTCGACGGTGCGAACCGTCTTGGAGAGCGGAGCGGTGAACAGATAAGCGGCACCGAACAGCGATGCCTTGAAGGCGCCAGCCAGCTTGGCCAGCAGCACCTCCCGGGATTCGAGGTCAGCAAGCTTCTTGATTTCGTCCTCGGTCAGCGGGTTACCGTCGAGGTAACCAGACTTGACGACGAGGAGTGGGTTTGCCTTGGCAAAGTCACGCAGCGTCTTCGCAACGGCGACAGCGTCACCGTGTACGAATGCGATAGCGGATGGGCCGGTCAGCTGGTCGTCAAACGAGCTGATTCCTGCCGCGTTAGCCGCGATCTTCGTGAGCGTGTTCTTCACCACGGCGTATGTGGCGTGCTCACTGAGTGTCTTGCGCAGCGACTTGAGCTGAGCAACAGTGAGTCCGCGATACTCGGTCAGCACAACGGCATTCGAGGTACGGAACTTGTCCGTAAGCTCGGCAACCGACGCTTCCTTGTTCGCCATGGCACTCCTTGATGTGTGTGTTGTCGTAGCCCAGCACAGCGGAACTCGAGTATCTAGAAAATACAAAAGCTCCGGCGCAAGCGCACGGAGCTGGTTCCCTGGGGAGCAATTCACACACACCTGCGCGGGCTGTCAAACGATTCGGAAGAACCGGATGAACCTTCGGGTGACGTTCCCTCGCGGGCACGCCACAAACCTGCGGTCTTTGGCTCCGTACAGACTAGCTGCCGCATCCGCGAAGTGCAAGCTGGTGCCGGATACCGCTACAGCCAGTGTTTGAGGCGGAAGATCGTGAAGAGTGTTGCCGACACGGCGACCATCACGATGATGGCAAGCGGATAGCCCCAGGCCGCGTCGAGTTCTGGCATGAAGCGGAAGTTCATTCCGTAGACACCGGTGACGAGTGACGGGGCGAAGAGGATGGCCGCCCAGCCGGAGATCTTGCGGGCTTCTTCGGCCTGCCGGTTCGCGAGTACGCCTACCTTCTGCATGTCGGTGTTCTGCCGCTGGGCGACGAGCGTGCCGTTGACCGTGAGGATGTCCCGCAGCAGTGTGCGGAACTCCTCGACACGCTCGGTGACGTGCACCACGTGGTCTGCCACGTCGCGCAGGTACTGCTGAAGGTCTTCGGGGATCTGGTACTTGTCGAAGCCATTGGAGATCTGGTCGAGGATGCCGACGAGGGGCTGCACCGCTCGCTGGAAGTCGATGACCTCGCGGGAGAGCTCGTAGATGCGACGGGAGACGGCGGGGTCCCCGTCGAAGACCTGGGTCTCGATCTCGTCGATGTCCTTCGCGATGCCGGCGACCACCGGTGCGTAGCCGTCGACGACGGCGTCGAGGATCGCGTAGAGAACGGCTTCGGTTCCGCGGGCGAGCAGGTCGGGAGACTCCTCGAGGCGGTGCCTCACGATGGACAGGTCTGGGGACTCCGCGTGCCGCACCGAGATGAGGAAGTTCGCCCCGATGAAGAGGTGGAGCTCGCCGAACTCGACCTCTTCGACGTCATCGAGGTAGCGTGCCGCGCGGAGCACGACAAAGAGGGTCTTGCCATAGCGCTCGAGCTTGGGCCGCTGGTGGGCGGTGATCGCGTCTTCGACGGCGAGCTCGTGGAGGTCGAACTGCGTGGCGAGCGACAGCAGCTCTTCGCTCTCGGGTCGGTAGAGACCGATCCAGGCGAGGGCGTCGGTGTACCCGTCGAGGGCCGCGTAGGTCTCGTCGAGGCTCGAGAGCGACTTGACCCGGGAACCGTTGCGGTAGATCGCGCTGTTGACCAGGCTCGACCGCTGGGCGGGCTCGGCGAGGTTCCGGGGCTCAGGCACCCCTGCAGTCACTTTTCGGCGCAGGGCCATCCCGCGGAATGGTTTGCGAAAGTCGGGAGCCATGGTGCAAATCTAATCCCGCGGGCGTCACTCGCCCGTCGGTTGGGCGCGATTCCGGGCCGGATTCCCTCGATGTTCACCTGACTCCCGGGTACGGGTGCGACATCCGGAATGCTGGCCATCGAGGAGGGCATTCTTACTTGAAGCATCAACCATTCGGATACACTGTGGTCATGCCCGAAGACACTGCCGACGCGCCCGATTCCGGGCCCACGGCAGAGGCTGAGCCCCGCTGGCTCACCCCGCCGCAACTGCTGTCGTGGATGCGGTTCGTTGCGGTCGTCGAGCGGCTTCCGGGAGTTCTCGACTCGCAGCTACAGCACGACGCCGACCTCAGCCACTTCGAGTACTACGTGCTTGCGATGTTGTCGGAGTCACCGAAGCGCACACTTCGGATGACCGCACTCGCGGACGCCACCAGCTCGACACTGCCCCGGCTGTCGCACGTCGTCGCCCGGCTCGAGAAACGCGGCTTCATCGAGCGCCGGCCCTGCGAAGAGGACCGTCGTGCGACGAACGCGACCCTGACCGAGGTCGGCTGGCAGAAGGTCGTCGCGAGCGCGCCGGGTCACGTCGCGAACGTACGTGAGCACGTCATCGACCTGCTGACCGACGAGCAGGTGGCGCAGCTCGACGGCATCTCTGACGCCCTGCTGCGCAAGCTCGACCCGACGAACCGCCTCAACAGCCTCTAGCCCTCTTCCTTCTCGCGGGTTTGTGCATTTTTGCGGGTTAGAGCGCCTTTAACCCGCAAAAAAGCACAAACCCGGGTGGGGTGCGGTGGGCGGGGCTAGAGCTCCGTCACCTGGCCGGCGGTGACGCGCAGGTCGCGATCGGTGCGCACAGTGTCGAGCATCCGGCGGTCGTGCGTGACGAGCAGCAGCGTTCCGTCATACGACTCGATGGCCTGCTCGAGCTGTTCGATCGCGGCCAGGTCGAGGTGGTTGGTCGGTTCGTCGAGCACGAGCACGTTGACTCCCCTGGCCTGCAGCAGCGCGAGGCCGGCACGGGTGCGTTCGCCCGGTGACAACTCATCGACCGGGCGCCCGACGTGGTCGGCCTTCAGCCCGAATTTGGCGAGCAACGTGCGCACGTCAGCCGTCGGCCAGTCGGGAACGAGCTCTTCGAACGCGACGGCGAGCGGTCGGTCTCCGGCAAGCAGGGCACGCGCCTGGTCGATCTCGCCGATGGCGACGCTCGTGCCGAGACTGGCTGTTCCGGCATCCGGAACTTGGCGCCCGAGCAGCGCGCGCAGCAGCGTCGACTTGCCGGCTCCGTTGGCACCGGTGATGCCGATGCGCTCCCCCGCGTTGATCTGCAGGGTCACCGGGCCGAGGGTGAAGTCACCCTGCCGATAGGTGGCGTTCGACAGCGTGGAGACGACGGCACTCGATCGCGGAGCCTGCCCGATGGTGAATTCGAGCTGCCATTCTTTGCGTGGCTCGTCGACTTCTTCCAGGCGCGCAATGCGGCTCTCCATCTGGCGCACTTTCTGGCCCTGCTTCTCACTCGACTCCATCGAGGCCTTGCGGCGGATCTTGTCGTTGTCGGGCGCTTTTTTCATCGCGTTGCGCACACCCTGGCTCGACCACTCGCGCTGCACCCGCATCCGGCCGACGAGGTCAGCTTTCTTGTCGGCGAATTCGTCGTACTCCTCGCGCTTGTGGCGACGGGCGGTCTCGCGCTCTTCGAGGTACGAGTCGTAACCGCCACCGAACAGCCGGTTCGCTGCCTGCGCGAGGTCGAGTTCGAGCACCCGGGTGACGCACCGCGCAAGGAACTCGCGGTCGTGGCTGACCAGCACGACGCCGCCTCGGAGGCCCCGTACGAATGCCTCGAGCCGCTCGAGGCCGTCCAGGTCGAGGTCGTTGGTCGGCTCGTCGAGCAGCACTATGTCGAACCGCGAGAGAAGGAGCGCCGCGAGGCCGACCCGGGCGGCTTGTCCGCCGGAGAGCTCCGTCATCGCCGTGGCCTCGTCGAGGTCGGTGCCGAGGGTGAGCCCGAGGTCCGCGAGCACGACCGGCAGACGCTCGTCGAGGTCGGCCGCGCCACTCGCAAGCCAGCGATCGAGCGCGGTGGAGTAGACGTCTGCCGCGTCGAGTCCGTCAGCGCGCGGCCCCGTCTCGCCGAGAGCGGCAGCCGCGGCATCCATGTCGCGCGTCGCCTCGGCGCATCCGGTGCGCCGAGCGATGTACCCGGCGATGGACTCTCCCGGAACACGCTCGTGCTCCTGCGGAAGCCAACCGATGAAAGCGTCGGCCGGTGACAGGGCAACCGAGCCTGCTTGCGGCGGAGTCACGCCAGCGAGGATCCGCAGCAGGGTCGACTTTCCCGCGCCGTTGACCCCCACAACGCCGACGACGTCGCCGGGCGCCACCGTCAGGTCGAGGTCATCGAACAGGGTGCGGTGCGCATAGCCGCCGGCGAGGCTCTTGGCGACGAGTGTTGCGGTCATGTCTCAAGTCTGGCAGCTTGCCTGTCTCAGTCGGTCGACGTGAGCGTGATGAACGCGCTCAGCTGCGCGAGTTCTGCGGCAGTGCCCGGCAGGTAGTCCACCAGTGCCGGCGAGTAGACGAGGTACGACGCCCACTGGGCGCGCGAGATCGCGACATTCAACCGGTTCTTCATGATGAGGAACGGCATACCCCGCGGAACATCGGCGGGTGACGACGCAGCGAGGGTCACGATCGACACCACCGCCTCCTGGCCCTGGAACTTGTCGACGGTTCCGACGCGCACGTCGGGGAACCCGGCGTCATCGAGGGCGTCGATGACCACGCCGACTTGCGCGTTGTAGGGGGTGACCACGATGATGTCGGCCTGGGCCAGGGCATCGGCCACCCGGTCGTCCGACGGATCGCTCCACGTCCGGCCGAGTACGTCGCGCACGAGCTCGACGATGCGGGCGGCTTCTTCGACCGACCACGTGGCGTTGTCGACGTGCTCGACGTGCTCGATGTGAAGCCCGGGCTCGATCCCGTCGAGGAACCGCGCTGCGGCTGACGGATGCGAGCGCAGCGCGCCTTCGTAAGACAGGTTCGACACGGGCAGCGTCACGGCTTCGTGCATTCGCCGGCTCTCAGCGAGAAAATATCCTAGTTCGGCGGGCAGCACATCGTGCCCGGCGCTGATCCACCCGAGGGCCGACTGGTTGATCGGCTCCGGGTGCGTGCCCTGGCTCACCTGCGGAAGTTGCTGCGGGTCGCCGAGCAGCATGAGGTTGCGGGCCGCGACGCTCGCCGCGATCGTGTAGCCGAGCGAGAACTGGCCGGCTTCGTCGATCACAAGCAGGTCGAGCGAGTGCCGGGGCACCTGATTGACATTGCTGAACGTCCAGGCCGTGCCGCCGAGCACGTATCCGGTTGCCGCGTTGCGCGCGGCGAACGCGGACTGCTCCCCCGACTTCAGCGACGTGTACGACACCGGGCCGGTGCCCGATTTGGCGACTTTGGCTACGAGGTCTTTGTGCAGTCCGGCGTCGACGATGCGATCGAGCACGTTGTCGACTACCGCGTGGGATTGCGCGACCACGCCGACGCGCCAGCCGTGGTCCCGCACGAGGGCGGTGATGACGTGCGACGCCAAGTAGGTCTTGCCGGTTCCGGGCGGGCCCTGCACGGCCAGGTAGCTGGAGTCGAGGTCGAGCAGGCTTGCGATGACCGCCGCGACCGGCTCCTCACCGGCGGCCAGCGAATCCGTCCGGGTTCGAGGGGGTACGCGGCGCAGGATGTCGACGACGGCGTCTTTGGGCCAGCGCTGCACACGCTCGCCCTGCGCGTCGGTCGTCGAGGAGTGCGCCTCAGCGACGATCGCGGCTCCCCATTCAGCAATAGCTGCAACCTGGGTACCCGGGCTCGGAGGCGGGGATGGCGTGAGCGCACTGGGCAGAAAGTCGTGAGCCGACGCGTCCACCGGAAACGTCTCTTCGAGAAGGATGTCGCCGTCATCCGACACCTCGAGCACGCGCGCCGTCGTGTACGGGCGCGAACCCGGGTCGGAACCGGCCACGATGAACGGACCCGGGTACTCGTAGACCACGAACGGTGTGTCACCCGCTTTGAGGCTGCTGCCCGGGGCGAGTTGTCCGGTCAGCCACAGGTGACGCCGGTCCAGCCGCTGGCGGCCTTCCCGGTGCCAGTCCCGTTCGACGCGTGCGGTATCTACGACGAATACATCGCGGGTGTCCGCCCAGTCTTCGATCGGGTTGGCGAGCCGGGCGAAGTGCTCCCACCAGAAGCTCTTGTTCTCGCGGCGGTGGTAGTCGATTGCAGCCGCGGCGAGGGCCAGCGCAATCGAGTCATCGCTTCGTTCGATGTCGAGCGGATCACCGGCGAGTTCCTTGAGCTGTTCGTGCAGGATCGACGGTGTTCCGAGGTCGAGTTCCTGCTGCAGCGACGTGAGTGTTCCCGGGTACACGCCCTTGGTCGCGGCGAGCTCGAGCAGCCAGTCTCGCAACCGCAGTGTCGACAGGCAGTCGTAGTGGTTGTAGTCGGCGATGTCGTCGAGAATCCGCTGGGCCGCTTCGTGATCGCCGTTCGCTTCGAGCACTCGCGACTCTGCGTACTCCTCGATCGACGCGGTCGCCGTTGTGACGTCACCGGTTCGCAGTTCGGACCCCATGTAGAGGGGCTCGAGTTTCTTCAGTGAATACGACCGCGATCCGACCCGCAGGCTCTTGCGCACGAGCGGGTAGAGGTCGACCAGCACGTTGTCGCGCAACAGGTCGTCGACGGCTTGTTCACCGACGCCATGGCGGGCGGCCAGCGACAACAGGTGCGTGCGCTCATAAGCCGCGTAGTGGTAGATGTGCAACTGGGGATACTGCGCGCGACGCACCTCGACGTAGGTCAGGAAGTCGATGAACGCCTGGCGTTCTTCGGCGAGAGTGTGCGCCCAGAACGGCACGAATGTCTCGTCGGTCTCGACAACGCCGAACAGGTAGTCGATTCCCCACTGCGGCGCCCTGGCTGACTCCGCGGCTTTCTGCTCGAGGTACAGCGGGTCGCCCTCGAAGTCGAAGAAGATATCGCCGGGGTCCGGCGCGGGCAGCGCGGCGAGCGCCCCGGCGAAATACAGGTCTACCTCGGGCGGCCCGTTCTCATCGTGCGGGGCGACCTGCAGCTGGGCCTGTCTGCGGAGCCCATCCACGGTCGTTTGGGACACACCGGCGACGGGACCCGTCGAGGAGGCCAGTTGGTCGATCGTGGTGATCCCCGCGTCGACCAGGCGTGCGCGCTGCATGAGACGCATCCCCGCGACGAGCAGCAGGTCACGGTGCTTGTCGACCTCGATCGTGCAGGTGTCGCACCGCCCACAGATGGTATATCGGCTGTCGCCCCAGGCGACAGGCTCAGTGTCGGCGAGGCGCTCGGCGATGATCCGCTGCAGTCGGGCCCGGCGATTGCGGTAGACGGGAAGGATGTCGGCGAGGCGGTGCTCGCTCTCGGTCAAGTCGCCGAGCACGAGCCGCACGGTCTCACCCGTCGTGACGCCGATGCGCTGCAATTGCCCGCCGTACGCGGCGAGCTGCAGCAGCGCCGTCACGCGCGCAGACCGTGCGAGCTTGGTGTCCTGCACCTCGTAGACCCCGTCACCGAGATGCACGATGAAGTCGGCGAAGCCGACGAAACTGCCGTCGAAGAACGTCGCCTGGAAGACCACGTCGGCACGGTCGGCGAAGGCCCGGGCGGTGGCGGATGCCGCGGCCTCCAGGTTCTCGACGCTCAGCCGTTCGGGGCGGGCGATCTCGACGACGCCGTCACCGAACCGCTCGACATAGTCGGCGAGTACTCGCGCTTCGTGCTCGTCGCCGAGGCGTCCTGCCCGCTGCAGCATGGGATCCGGCGTCTCGTCGACCCGATCGATCCGGCCGAGTTTGGCGTCGAGTGCACGTAAGAACGCAAACTCGCAGTAGGACGCGTTCGTGAGATCCGTTGCGCTCGTGATGACGGTACCGCCCAGTAAAAACACGCGGCTCCTCCAGTGCGCTCGGTAGAACCGAGGTTAGCGGAGGCGACCGTCAGTCGCCGGGGAACACCCGCTTGTACGAGCGGCCATCGTCGAGAGTCACCGTCTCTGCCCGCAGGCTGCCACGAGTGATCCGCAGGTAAATCGCTTGCGCGCTCACCCCGAGCTCTTTGGCCATCTCCGACACCGATTTGCCTGGGAGATCCGTTGGCACGGTGCTCGGCCGGGCCGATCGCTTGCGCCCGGCTTCATGCCTCGCGGCGATCTCGTCGTCAGTTCCCTGCCAACGCCACTTCGCCGCGGCAGTTCCGAGTCCGGCCGCTTCAGCGATCGACGTCCAGGTCGCTCCGCCCGCGAGGGCTTCGCGCACCGCAATGAGCATGGACGGCTCTGCCTCGAGAGCGACGGTCAGCATGCGGATGTCGCTCACCCTCGTGAGGGCATCCGGAAGCCGCTCGGCGACTTCGCCGCGGGCGAGCTGGGTGAGGGCGGCGTGGGTCGCTCCGGAGAGATACGGCATGGTGCGCCAATAGTAGCGGCGCGGGGGCGCGTCACGCGCCTACCCGACGATCGCAGCTAACCGTCAATAGCGCTCGACCCGTCGTCGAGAACCGAGATGCGCAGCTTCGCCTCGATCTGCTCCTTCATCGTTTCGACGTGGCTGATCAGGCCGATGGTGCGACCCCCCGAACGCAGGCTGTCGAGGGTGCTCATCGCTATCTCGAGGGTGTCACCGTCGAGCGAGCCGAACCCTTCGTCGATGAACAGGGTGTCGAGGGTGATGCCGCCGGACTGGTTGGTGACGACCTCGGCCAGGCCCAAGGCGAGTGCGAGGGACGCGAGAAATGTCTCTCCTCCCGACAACGAGTGGGTCGGTCGTGACCGGCCAGTGTGCGAATCGAGGATCGAGAGCCCGAGACCGGACCGTGCATTACGGAAGGCCACGGAATCGTCGTGCTCCAGCAAGAACCTCCCGCTCGTCATGGTGCGCAGTCGCGCGTTCGCCGCGGCGACGATCTCTTCGAGCTGGGCCGCGAGCACATAGGTTTCCAGCCTCATCCGGCGGGTATTGGGCTCCAGCCCGGCGACGACATTGGCCAGTTCGCGCAGCGTCGCATACTCCGCGGTGATCGCGGCGACAGCGGCCAGCCGTTCGCGAGCCATCCCGGCGATACTCGTCGCTTCCCGCAGTCGCTCGGTAACCGTCGCCCGGCGGTTCAGCGCTTCGTCGCGCGCGGTCCTGGCGTCGTTTCGAGCGCTCTCGGCTGCGGCGAGGTCGACTGCTCTCTCCGGCGCCGAGGCGATGTCGTCCTCCGCGAGTGTTGCGACTGCGGTGGCCATCGCGGCTTCGTGCGCCCGGATGGTGCTGTCGAGAGTCGAGAGGGCGACGTCCGACAAACGCGCGGTCTCCACTTGGCCCTCGTCGGTGAATCCATGTTCGGCAAGCTGGTCACGAAGCACGAGCTGGGCGGATGCGGCGGCGTCGCGCGCAACGCCGGTCGCCTCGATTGCACGCTCGAGCCCGTTTGCCGCATCCAGCGTCTGCTGCAGTGACGCGGCACGTGCGGCGACAGTGTCGAATCCTGCGCGCTGTTTGTCCACCCGCTTCTCGCTGACCGCAAGCGCCGTGCGCAGTTCTGCGGCACGCAGCACGGCCGCGTCGCGTGCTGTTGCCAGGGGTGCGAGGGCCGCCGTCGATTCAGCGATCTCGGCGGCGAGCCGTTCGCGCTTACCCTCCAGGCCCGCGGCCTCATCGCGTGCGGATCCCACTTCGGCCAGCTGCGAGCGGGCGACGCCCAGCGCCGAATCGAGCTCTGCAAGAGACCGGTCGGCCGAGCGAGTCACCGCCTCGGTCCAGAGCCGTGCCGCTTCTTCGCGTACGGCCCGTGCTTTCGTGAGCGCCGCACGTCGTTGGTCCATGTTGTTGCGGGCGGCGTCCAGGTCCTGGTCGGTGACCGGCTCTTCGTCGGACTTCGCCGGGGCCGGGTGTTCGGTCGAACCGCACACTGCGCACGGTTCACCCTCGACGAGCACCGACGCCAGCTCGGCTGCATGCCCGGCGAGCCTCCTGTGCATCAACGAATGGTGTTCCGTACTCGCGGCGGCGTCAGCACCGCTCGCCGCCAGCTCAGCAGCTTCGGCGCGCGTTTTCTTGTCTGCGAGGGTCATCGCGAGCTTTGCCGCGTCGCGTTGCTGGGAGATGCGGTCGACCGTCTCTTTCACGGCCGGTTCA
>Ga0247729_10000851_pt1 | contig 11766 bp, 10 predicted proteins | sample UWRJL133311R2_FD_180958 | JGI IMG/M metagenome (GOLD analysis project Ga0247729, IMG submission 180958) | Plant litter microbial communities from Arlington Agricultural Research Station in Wisconsin, United States - UWRJ-L133-311R-2 | ecosystem: Environmental > Terrestrial > Plant litter >... | reverse complement strand
GGCGTGACGATTGGCATTTTCGTGCTGCTGGCCAACTCTCTGGCCGTGGGCGTGGCCAAGTACATCACCCGCAAGCCCATCCTGGAGCTGTACTAGCCTGCTACGATGAAAGCCTCCCCGCCGCCCGCGCCTGCCACCGACCGCCTCATCCTCTTTGATGGCGTTTGTAACCTCTGCAACGGATTCATCCAGTTCGTCATCCGGCACGACCAGCACAACCGCTTCCGGTTTGCTGCGCTGCAGTCGGGTACCGGGCAGGAGCAGCTCCGGCAAGCCGGCCTGGATGCCACGCTGTCCACCATCGTATTCGTGCAGCATGGCCGGGCCTGGACCAAGTCGGCGGCCATCATCCGGATCTTCGCGGGGCTGGGCTACCCCTGGAAGCTGCTGCTGCTGACCACGGTTATTCCCCGCCCGCTGCGCGACGCCCTCTACACTCTGGTCGCCAACAACCGCTACCGCCTGTTCGGCCACGCCGACGAGTGCTGGCTGATGACCCCCGAGCTGGCCCGAAAATTCGTTGGCTAAATGCCAAAGCCCCTTATAAGCAGAAACCCCTACTTCTGAGTGGGGGTTTCTGCTTATAAGGGGCTTTGGCGGCCTGTAAAGGCTTTCTGCCTCAAACAGAACCATCATGCGGAGCCGGAGCATGACAGTCCTGTCCTGTTTGAGTACTGACCACGCTTGCTAGTCTATTATCACCCGCCGGCTGACTTCCTGTCCGGCCACGGTGGCGCGGAGCACGTACAGGCCCCGGGCCAGTCCGGCCAGCGGCCAGCGCGGGCCGGCGGGCCGCGCGGCTACCAGGCGGCCCTGGGCATCGTAGAGGCGTAGATTGGTCGCCACCGCCCCGGCGGGCACCCGCAGATGCAGTTCGGCGTGGGCCGGGTTCGGATACACTTCCACGCCCAGGGCCGCGGCTCGGGCCTCGGTGCTCAGCAGGGTGCCGCTGGTTTGCATCCGGCCCGCGCAGATATCCTGCCCTGTAAGGGCACTGCCCAGCGAAGCCCAGTACACCTGCACCGACCCGTTCGGCTGGCTCACGGGTACGTAGTCGAGGTAGTAGGGCCGGTCGTCGGCTACCGTGTTGAGCGGTACGCCGGCCGCCGGGAAAGCCTGGGCGCCGGTGGGCAGCAGCTTCTGCGCCCGAAAGCCGGTGCCCGGAGCCGTACTGTAAGTCACCATGGCCGAGCCATTGTCGGACGCGGCCAGCTTGGGCCGCAGATAGGAGGAGGCCGTTGTGTAGACCGGCATGCCGTCGGGGCTCCAGGCCAGCGTGCCGTTGGCATCAATTTTCTGGGCGTAGCAGGCGTAGTCGAAGGTGCCGGTGCCGGCCCGGCTGTCTTCCCAGGTCATCCACAGGGCGTTGTTGTGCCAGAGGGCATATGGGTTGCCTTGGCGCGAGGCGTAAGTACACAGGTTCACCAGGCCGGTGCCGGGCCAGGCCAGCGCCCCCGAGGGCAACACTTTCGCTACCAGCGGGTCGCCACCGTCGGAGGTGTAGGCTACGTAGAGGCTGTTGGCGGGGTCTGTGAGTAGCTGCCAGTCGGAGCCCCGGCCGGTGCTGCCGGCGGCCGAAACGATGGTTTGCGCGGCCCAGGCCACGTTGCCGCTGGCATCGAAGCGCTGCGCCACGATAGCCGAGGTCAGCCCGCCCGTGCTGCCGACCAGATAAATTCCGTCGCTGCCGTCCCCGCTGGTGCGGAAGGTGTTGGCATTGGGGATGATGAAATTTTTGGAGTTGAGCGCCCAGCGCAGCGCGCCGGTGCTGCTTACCTGGTTGAACGCGAATTGGTCGCCGGCGAAGAGGATGGCCGTGTCGAAGGTGATGGTGGCCCCGCCCGTGCTGGTCGGAATGATGTTCAGGCCGTTGCTCCCGACATAGATGATATTATTGGCCACTTTCGTACACACCACGGTCGGCTGGGCCCACTGCGGCACGCCGGCCGGGTTGTAGTACTGGCAGCGCAGGGTGTCGCCGCCGACCCCAAACGCGCCCTGCACCCAGGCCACCAGCATTCCGTCGTTCCAGGGGATGGCCCGCATCCAGAAAACCTCGCGGCGGCTGGTTTGGAACAGGCGCAGGCCGTTGGCGGGCAGCAGGGGCACACCGTTGGCAGTGAGGTGCTGGGCGTAGATGGCCGTGCCCACGCCGGTGCCGTTGCCGCCGCGCTTGTCGATCCAGAGGCTGTAGGAGCCACCCACTCCATCGGCGAAGGCCTGCACGCCAGACTGGTGGCCGGTGGCCTGGCACACGAAGCTCGTCTGGCTGGCGGAGGAAGAGAACTGGGCGTGGCCGGGCCGCGCAAACAACGTCAGCACCAGCGCAAACGCGCCGAGCCAACCGGCCGCCCACGGCCGGGAGAAGAAAGTTTTCATAGTGTGGAGATGAAAGGAGGAAAAAAGGAGAAGGGCAGTTAGCTACGGCCGCCCGAAACGGTGGCGCACCCGCAAAAAGGGGCCAGACGGCAGTAGCGAAGCCGCAACCGCAAAAAGGGAATGCGGGCGGCGAGGGAAATATATGAAAAAATGATATAGCTGAAAATGAGGGCGCCCGCCCGCCCCGACAGACTAAAGGCTGTGGGGGCAGGCGGGCGCACTACGGGGGATGGGGTGCTGTAGGAGCGGGCTTTATTGGCGCCCAGCGGATCTGCTACTTTCCGGCGAAGGCCTGGCGTCGCTTTCCGAGATGGTGTCGTCAGCAACCGACCTTGGCTGAGGGTAAAAAGAACCCCCTTCGACGCGTGCGGGAGTACTCAGCTAGTTTCGATTATCTGGAGTTTGTGGTATAGTGCTACTATAGCCAGGCATACCTTCGCACAAGTACAACCAGTAGCTATAAATGGCAGTCATCAAGACAGCATTGAAAATGCTGTTACCGAACAGAAACTGCCCGACTCTTGGGAGCTTTATTCGGAAAAAGACTGTCGCGTAGTCCTGGAAATAGAAAGTGGAATCCTGTGTCCATGATTGAACGAGATAATAATCCAGTAGAGAGAAAGTCTTAATAGAGATTACGGCTATTGCAAACAGCCATAGGGAAGGCTTGTGCCACCAGGTGTTGGCAATGAGCAGGCCGTAAAGGCCCGTTTTAAAAAGCACGAGCAGACAGTGTATCCAATGGGCCTTTAGGTACCAGTTAGAGAATGCAATGATGTTGCCTATCTCACCAAGTAGCAGGAAGCTGGCAAAAAGCATCCAAAATATACGAAGCGTTAATGCTTGCTTTTGGAGCATATGCCGGGGCTTTCTGAATGCTAAGTTCCGGGGCGCAGCAAGGCTACTGCGCCCCGGTTGCTTCTACTTGCCGGCAAACGCCTGGGCGTCGCTTTCCGAGATGGTGTCGTCGCTCATGATGACGAGGCGCTCCACCACGTTGCGCAGCTCGCGGATGTTGCCGCGCCAGTCCAGCTCCTGCAAGTACTTCAGGGCCGCCGCGTCGATTTTCTTGGGCTTGTTGCCGTAATCGGCGGCAATGTCGTTGAGAAATTTCTGAATCAGGTCTGGGATGTCGGGGCGGCGGTCGTTGAGGGCCGGCACCTGGATCAGGATGACGGAGAGGCGGTGGTAGAGGTCTTCGCGGAAGTTGCGGTCGGCAATTTCCTGCATCAGGTTCTTGTTGGTAGCGGCCAGCACCCGCACGTTCACGCTGATTTCCTTTTCGCCGCCCACGCGGGTAATCTTGTTTTCCTGCAGGGCCCGGAGCACCTTGGCCTGGGCCGAGAGGCTCATGTCGCCGATTTCGTCGAGGAAGAGCGTGCCGCCGTCGGCCTGCTCAAACTTGCCGATGCGCTGCTTCACGGCCGACGTAAACGAGCCCTTCTCGTGCCCGAATAGCTCCGACTCGATCAGCTCCGAGGGAATGGCGGCGCAGTTGACTTCCACCAGCGGGCCGCTGCTGCGGTTGCTGAGCTCGTGGAGTTGGCGGGCCACCATCTCCTTACCCGCGCCGTTGGGGCCGGTGATGAGCACGCGGGCATCGGTGGGGGCCACCTTGGCAATGGCCTTGCGTACGGCTTCGAGCTGGGGCGAGGAGCCGATCATCTCGGAGCTTTTGGCAATCTTCTTTTTGAGGGTCTTGGTTTCGGTGACCAGCTTGGTGCGGTCCAGGGCGTTGCGCACCGTCACGAGCAGGCGGTTCAGATCCGGCGGCTTCTGAATGAAGTCGAACGCGCCCTTCTTGGTGGCCTCCACGGCGGTTTCGATGTTGCCGTGGGCCGAGACCATGATGAAGGCCGAGTCGGGGGAGGCCAGCTGGGCCCGCTCCAGCACTTCGAGGCCGTCCATCTTGGGCATCTTGATGTCGCAGAGCACCACGTCGTACTTGTTTTTGATCATCAGATCCAGGCCGGTGGGGCCGTCCTCGGCCTGGTCCACGGTGTAGCTTTCGTACTCCAGGATTTCCTTCAGCGTATTGCGGATGGCCTTTTCGTCGTCGATGATGAGAATGCGGGGCATAGGAGGCGGGAATAGTGATGAGGACGGCGAAGTAACGAAAACGCGCCGACAATGGATGTACGGAGCCGGCCGGAAGCCCACCCGGCTTCGGAGCAATGGTTTCAGGCCTCATGGCGAGCACACACTGCCCTGAAACCATTGTTTATGGCCGCGTTTTAATAAAACGAGTCCTGAATACATTGTTTATGCCCGCGTTTTATTAGAACGGGCTCTGAGACCATTATTTATGCCCGCGTTTTATTAGAACGAGCCCCTAAAACATTGCCCAAGCCCGCCGTGCACTTGCCAGGGGCTTCGCCCCGGCGGCCCCAAACGCAACGCAGCCGCCGCCACCCGAAGGCAGCGGCGGCTGGTCAGGACGCGTGACGAGTCTGTAAGCCGGGTTTTGTACGCTGCCCCGAGGGGCCGCGCCTCCACCATTTATCTAGGCCAGTCCTCGCGGAAAGGCTCCATCAACCTACCCACGGATGCCGGACGAGCCGCCCGGTGCCGGCCCTTGCGGGCCGCCGTATCCGCTTATTTGGTCTTTCAACCCCTGAGGTTTACCCAGCCGGACTGGTCACCCACCCGCTGGTGCGCTCTTACCGCACCTTTTCACCCTTACCGGCGCCGGCCGAAGCCGACACGTAGGCGGTAGTTTTCTGTGGCACTGGCTGTCTGAGCCTTGCAGCCCATCCTTCCCGTTAGGAAGCAGGGTGCTCTGCGTTGCCCGGACTTTCCTCGTCGCCGGCTTAAAGCCCCGGCGCCGCGGTGGAGCGACTCATCACGGGAGTAAAGGTAGGGGTTATTGCCGAGGCTGCTGGCCTGCGACGGGTATCTTGCTTAGAATAGGGGGAGGGGGCGGTTTGCCTTTGGGCCCGATGTGCCAGGAGTAGCTGTGTTTGTCTACTGCCGTAACTTGGTTGTCTTCAATAGAAAGCCGCCAGTTTCTGGCGGGTCGGTCATCAATTCCATTGGTGTAAATGCTGGCGGTTCGTACACTGTCAATCCGGGCGTATTCTGGCAGCCGCCGACGCGGCAGCATGGTTTCCAGCCCGGTATAGACGAAAACCGGCGTTTTGCCAAAGTGCCAGACGAGCAGTGGGGGCGTGTAAATAACGTCCTCCACCATGCGGATATCACTCAGAAACAAGTCGGCTTTGCCGAGCACGGAACCCTGCTGAATGTAGGCTACGTAAATCTTGGGCCTGTTCCGTACGCTGTCGGCATCGAGAAATTGCTGGATGACTCTGGCAATGGCTGGAGAAGGAGCGGGGGATTCCGGAATAGTAGTAGGTGACTCGGCGGCTGGCTGGCAGGATGCCAGAAGTAACACGGCCGCTGCTAGCAGCAGAAAACTATCGGGCTTCATATTGATAAACTAAGTGTGCTTTACCATCAGGCGCAGACTCTGGATGGCACGGCTGCCACCGCTGATGCGCAAGGTGTACACGCCTTCGGCTAAGTCCCGCACCGGCATCTCCAGAGTGGCGCTTTGCGTGGTAATGGTCTGCACCAGTCGGCCCGCCGGATCGTAGAGCTGCACCGTGCGGGCGGCGGGCGTACCGAAGCTGAGCGTGACCTGCGTGGCGGCGGGATTGGGGTACAGGCTTACGGCTGGCGCCGGCCGCGCCTCCGCTTCGGGCTCAGTGGTTGGCTCTGCAGCGGCCGGCGGGGTGCGGGGCGGGCGGGCCAGCTCGTAGCTGGGCAGACTATCCAGCTCGGCCTGGTAGAAGGGACGGAGCGTTTTGGCGTCGAAGCGCAGGCAGATGCTGTCCTCGTCGGCGGAGCGGTAGCGCACCAACTCGGGCCAGCCGCCCCGCTGCACGGCCGCCGATAGGTCCCACATCTGCCGGTAGACATCAGTGAGGCCCTGTACCTGGCGGCCGCGGATGCGCAGGGCATGAACCCAGTAGCCGGTACTGGTTCCGCGCTCCACGGCGTAGTACAGCCGGCGGTAGCGGAACACCTGCGCATCGAGCACCTCCGTCGAGTCAGGGGCGGTGATGACGTTCCGGCGGGTGGCTGCATCAAAGCGGACGTGCAGTTGCAGCGTATCGGGGCCGAGCAGGGTGATGTCGGAGCCCAGCACCTTTTCCAGATTGACGAGCCGGCGCGGCGCAAACGCGTCGAAGCGGACAGGCGGCGCCAGAATTTCGGTTTCGGGCGGAAGCTCGCAGGCAGTGAGCAGCAAAACCGGTAACAGTACAAGGAACAGCCGACGCATAGCCACGGGAAAAGGTAGGCTGTTTATCAGCCGAAGGCCGGCAGGTAACCCGGGGTGGCTCGTCAGGCAAGTAGGAGACTATTCCGCAACGGAAGAATTTCTGAATCGCTTCTTCTTGAAAAGCCGGTCCAGCTCTTGGGCGAAGCTGCTGAAATCTTCGGCGATAGGGTCGCACTGGCTTATGTAGGCAGAAGAGCCCAGCAAAAACAGGTACTTCTTTCCCGGGACTAGCACTGACAAGTCATCATACTGGGGTACACCCTTCAGGTAAATAGTGTCATTGCGCTGCCCCCGCCAGACTTTATCAGGCAAGAATTTATACACCGTAGCCGGACCCGGGCCAAGCGCCGGAATGACCTCCGTTGTTGGGCTTATGCTCACTAACCGGCCGGAAAAAATCCTTGATGCGGACTTGACGTAGCGGTTCAGGTCGTGCGGCGACGGCCGTACGCAAGTAGTAAACTCCCGCTTGGGGCTAACCAGGGCAGTGGTCAGGGCGAGGCTGTAGGCGGCGAAAATGGACGTCATCATTTCCCCTCCCACACGTTGTCCACCTTGTTGTTGTCGGGCACGTAGGTGCTGCCCAGCACTACGCGCTTGATGGCTTTGCCGCCGGCCACGGGCACTTCTACCGTCCGGTTGCCGGCCTGCCACACGCCCACCGAGCGGTGGATTTGCTGGGTGGTGTTGTCGGCGAAGGTGAGGAGCAGGTCCACGGGGACGGGCTTGGTGCCCTTGGCCTCCACCACGATGCGTTGGGGCGTGACGCTCTGCAGGGCCAGGTCGGGGTAGCCACCGTCGAAAAACCAGCGCTGCCAGAACCAGTCCAGGTTTTGGCCGGCCCCGGCGTTCATCGAGTTGAAGAAGTCGTAGGGCATCGGGTGCTTGCCGTTCCAGTTACGGATGTAGGTGTGCAGGGCCTTGGTAAACAGCTCGTCGCCGAGCAGATCCTTCACGTAGAGGTAGCCCAGGCCGGGCTTGGGGTAGGAGTTGAGGAAAAACGCGGTGCCGGTCTGCTGGGTGCTGAGCGTGGTGATGGGCACGTCGACCTCGGTGGCGGCGGCGCGGGCGTAGGGCTCCACGCCGTACTCGTCGGTCATCTTGGGCTCGATGAGCGGGGAAATCAGCCACTCGCCGATGGTGGCCCAGCCCTCGTCCATCCAGCCGTACTTGGTTTCGTTGATACCCAGGTAGAACGGGAACATCGTGTGGAATATCTCGTGGTCGGTGAGGGTGATGACGTCCTCGCGCTTGTCGAGCGGGTTGTCGTTGACCATCATCGGGTACTCCATCTGGTCGAGGCCGTCGAACACGGTTTCGTGGGAGTAGGGGAAGGGCCACTTCGGAAACGTGTAGCTCATGGCCTCCACCGTGCGCCGCCCAAACTGCGCCACCTCCGCGAAGTCCTGGTGCTTGGGATTGTACACCGCATCGACGCGGGTGCGGCGCTTAGTCGCCGGGTCGACCACGAGGCTGGTGGCCTGCCAGACGTAGTGGTCGGCGGTGGCGAAGACGAAGTCCGTCACGTTTTGGGCCTCAAATAGCCAGGTGTTCTGGTCCTGGGCCGCCGTAATGTCCTTCCGGGTGAGGTCGTCGGGGCCGATGATGGTGGTGTAGCCGTCCTTGCGGTCGGCGTCGCGCAGGCGCTTGGCGTACTTTTTCGTCAGCACTTGGTCGGGGTTTTTCAGGTCGCCGGTGGCCCACACCACGAAGTTGCGGGGCACGGTGACGGCCGCCCGGAAGGTGGCGAAGTCGTTGTAGAACTCCTGGCTGCCGTTGTAGGCGAAGCGGTTCCAGCCGTCGATGTCGTCGTAGACGGCGATGCGCGGGAAGAAGTAGGCCACGAAGTCGGCGCCGGGCTCAATCTCGCCGGTGCGCATGTGGGAGCCCTGGTTCAAGGTGTAGGAGTAAGCCACCGTCACGCGCGCAGTCTGCTTCGGCCCGATGGCCTTGCGCAGGCCCACCGGCAGGTTGGTGCCGTCGATGCGCAGCTTGGCCACGTCGGACGCCTGACCATTGATGCTGAGCTGCTGAATCTGCACGCCCTCGCCCTCGTCTTCGGGCCGGATGGCAGCGGCGCGGGCCACGCCCTTCTTATAGTAGTTGGGGTAGAGCTTAAACCAGATCTGCCGCAGCGAGTCGGGACTGTTGTTGACGTAAGTAATATCCACGGTGCCCGCCAGCCGGCGCGTAGCCGGGTCGAAGCTCACCTTGAGGTCGTAGTCGGCGGTGTTCTGCCAGTAGTTGGGGCCGGGCTGCCCGCTGATGCTGCGGGTACCCTTGGCGTAGGTGGCCTGCAGGTTGAGCGGGACGGGCAGGATTTGCTGGGCCAGGGTGGGGGCGCTGAGCACCAGCAGGGCAGTGAGAAGCTTGAAGGTCATAAAGCGGCAAAGGATTTCTGCAAAGTAACGCCCCGCGGGCCCAGGCTGCACGAAGCGGGCGGCGGACATAGGGGCCGTACCGTATTTCAATAAATTGAATTTATAAGGTACGATTTTGTACCCTATTTAAAAAATGTAGATTATAAGGTACAAATCTGTACCTTATAATCTGAATACTATAAGCATAAGGTACATACTGGCTACGCCGTCACCAAGTGCTCCGGCGTCAGCGTCGATTCGCCGCTCCAGCGGTAGGCCACCAGCTCGCCGCCTTTGGCCACGCTGTAGTCGAGGCAGACGGCGTGGGAGCTCAGCAGCTGCGGGGTGCCGCGCAACCAGTAGTGACCGAAGAAAACCGGCGTTTCGGCCGCGTAGTGGTAGGTATCGGGCAGGGCGGCGTAGTCGAGCGGGTGCGGGTCCAGCTCCGGAATGCTTTCCAGGTAGTAGTCGGCGTAGGTGCAGCCCTGCGGATTGCACCACCAGCGGATGCGCATCTTGGTGCGCGGGTTGCGGTCCTTATCGTGGAAGAAGATGCCGGGCGGCAGGTTAACTTCCTTGCCCTTGAGGGTTTCTTCCACGGCTACGTACTCGGGAGAGTCGCGCTCGGTGGCGCGGAGCAGGAAGTCGGCGGTGAGGCGGCCGTCGGGCAGCTGGGCGCGCAGGTAGTCGATGTGGCGCGGGTCCCAGCAGGCGTGCACCACCCGCAGCGCGCTCAGGTCCAGAAACAGGGGCAGAGTCTTGAACCACTGGATGTAGTCGTGCCACTCCGCGAACCGCTCCCGGGTCTGGAACTCCTCGATGGTGCGCAGGTGCTGGAGGATGTTGCGCGGCATGTGGGGCCGCAGGTGGCCGCCGCGCGGATGCTGCTCGTGGAAGCCGATAGCGTTGTATTCGTGGTTGCCCATCACCGCCCGGGCCGCGCCGCCGTCTACCATAGCCCGCACGATTTGCAGCGTTTCCCGGATTTTCGGTCCCCGGTCCACGAAGTCGCCGACGAAGATAACCTGCCGCGTGGGGTGGCGATACACGCCGTTTTGCGGAGCGTAGCCCAGCTTGTCGAGCAGCTGCCGCAGCTCGTCGGCATGGCCGTGAATGTCGCCGATAAGGTCGTACATGGTGGGGGGTAGGGTTGAGAATGTAGGGTTGCAGGGTTAAAAACTGGCCGTCATACTTGATCTGACATCCGCTTGTCGAAGCATCTCTGCTGCAATGGTAACTACTGTTGCAACGAAGCGGTAGAGGTGGTTCGACTTCGCGGACGCCAGATAGAGCATGACGTTCTTTTTTGCTTGGCGTCTCGAAATAAGCCTCAGCCCATTTCTGCCCGTAGCCGCCGCAAAATAGCTTCCCAGTGGCGCAGGTACAGCATGTGGCCTTCATCGGGGAGCAGGCGCACCTGCGCCTGGGAAATCCGGGCGGTGAGGTAGCCCAGGCTGTCCGCGGGCCAGATGGTGTCGGCGGCGCCGTGCCAGAGCGTGGTGGCGGCCTGGACGGCGGACAGCGCAAAGGTGAGCGGCTGGCAGATGGCGCGGCTGTCGAAGTATACGCCCTGGCCCGCGTGGGCGAAGCCTTGCACGGCCGCGTCGCGAAGTAGGGCGCAGTTGGCCGGCTCGAAGCCTACTTCCTGCTCGGGCGGCCCGAAAATCAGCTTCAGATAGTAGTCAATCGTGGTGTCCGGGTCGGCCTGCCACTGCTCACTGATTTCGGCGAAGGCCAGCCGGCCCAGCGCGGGCAGATACTCGTTGGCATAGCGCACGGTCTGCCAGCCCACGGTAAAGTCCTCGTACGCGGCCGGGTCGCCGAAGGGCAGAATCGTGCTCAGCAGCTGCAGCGAGCCGACCCGCTGCGGATAAAGCGCCGCCAGCGCCAGCCCGTATAGTCCGCCCGCCGACCAGCCCGCCACGCCCAGCCGCCCTGGCACGCCCAGCGCCTCGACGGCAAACACCACGTCGGCCGCAAACGAGGCCAGCGTGAGCTTTTCATCCACGTCCGAATGCCCCACGCCGGGCCGGTCGGGGGCCAGCACCTGCAAACCCAACTCGGCCAGCAGGGCCGCGCACTCCGGCACCGAAAGGCCGGAAGAGGCGTAGCCGTGGTGGAAAATCACGGCCGGGTGGGCCGGGTCGCCGTAGCGCGTCAAGCCCAGCTGCCGGTGGTCGGGCAGGGTGACGGTAAGCGGCTGGGCGAAGGGGAGAGGCATAGGAGAATAGAGAGCCGAAAATCGGTTGTCATTGCGAGGCGAAGCCGACGCAATCCGTCCTGGGCAACAAAGAAAGCCTGGTTAAAGCAGAAAGCCCCAACGTCAGCATGACGTCGGGGCTTTCTATTGAAAAGGAGCGGTTTACATTTCAGAGGACGGATTGCTTCGTCCTGCGTCCTCGCAATGACAGGAAAACAGCTCAGGCTTCTACTTCAGCCGGACCAGCGTGGCGCCGTAGCCGAACTTCTCCTTCTGGGCATCTTCGAAGAACTTGATGTCCTTGTTGCGGCTGAGCAGCTTGTGCAGTTCCTTGCGCAGCGTGCCGTTGCCGGAGCCGTGGATAAACACGATTTCGTGCATGTTGGTGGCCAAGGCGCGGCTGAGCGTGTCCTCGAAGGCTTCGAGCTGTAACTTCAGGATGGCCGTGTTGCTGAGCGGCTCCTCGGTGGCGGCATCGGGGCGCAGGGCCTCCAGGTGCAGGTCGACTTCGTGGTGGGGCGCGGTAATGGCCTTGGCGGGCT
>Ga0247729_10000848_pt1 | contig 11776 bp, 12 predicted proteins | sample UWRJL133311R2_FD_180958 | JGI IMG/M metagenome (GOLD analysis project Ga0247729, IMG submission 180958) | Plant litter microbial communities from Arlington Agricultural Research Station in Wisconsin, United States - UWRJ-L133-311R-2 | ecosystem: Environmental > Terrestrial > Plant litter >... | reverse complement strand
GGAGGCGGAAATCTCATCCAAAGCTACTCCCGAAACCGTCACAAGGACTAGTTCGGAAATGCTGGGATTCAGTCCCCAACTTGAGGCCGAAGAACACTGCGGTTCTCCGCACCTTTGGGGTGACAAGGAGTTACTTTACGTGGCATTCGACGTGGCTGGCAAAGCAGCCCGCAACCCGGGCGTGTCGAAATGCGTTCGCCCTCAGGTGACCCCGCGCATCGCGCGCAGGACCGGCCGGCTTCCCACGAGCAGCAGCGCACCGATCGCCACGGCGATCGCACCCAGCACTCCGAAGTAGGGCACCTCGTCCTGAGGGTTGTACAGGCCGGCGAGCTGACCGGAGGCCGCGCTGCCAAGAGCGACCGACAGGAAGAACAGCGCCACCATCTGGGTGCGGAACCGTGCCGGCGCCAACTTCGTCGACACCGACAGGCCGATCGGCGACAGCAGCAGCTCGGAGACGGTGAACACCAGGAGGATCAGCACGATGGCGATCACGGGCGTGCCGTTCTCGCCGGTGCCCACGAAGGGCAGGAACAGTAGGAAGCCGAGCCCCACCCCGAACGTGCCGAGCCCGAACTTCACGGGAGTGGAGGGCTGGCGCCTCCCGAGCCGCGTCCAGAGCGCCGCGAACACCCCCGACAGCACGATGATCATGACCGGGTTGATCGACTGCACCCAGGAGACCGGGAACTCCCAGCCGAGCACACTGCGGTTCAACCGCTGGTCGGAGTAGATGGTGAGCACGGTGAACTGCTGCTGGTAGATCGACCAGAACGCCGCGCTGGCCAGGAACAGCGGGATGAACGCGACGACCCGACTGCGCTCGTCCCCGGAGATGCTGCGATCGGCCAGGATGACGACGAAGTAGGCGACCGCCGCGAGCCCGGTGACCACGATGACGATCAGCGCGAGGTTGCCCGTGGTGATGACACCGGTGGCGAACAGCACGGCCACAACGGCCACGAACGCCACCGCGAGTCCGACGATCAGCGGGTACCTGTGTCGCGGAAGCGGGTTCGGGATCTCCCGCGCCACGCCCGGCAGTCGCCGCCTCCCGACCGCGTACTGGATCAGCCCGGCGGCCATCCCCACCGCGGCGAGCCCGAACCCGAGGTGGAAGCCGAGCGTGGTCTGCAGCAGCCCGGTGAGCAGCGGCCCGAAGAAGGCGCCGAGGTTGATGCCGAGGTAGTAGAGCGAGAAGCCCGCGTCGCGCCGGGTGTCGTCCGCGGAGTACAGGGTGCCCACGATCGAGGTGGCCGTGGCCTTCAGTCCGCCGCTGCCGAGCGCGATGAGCACGAGTCCGATCGCCACGCCGGAAACCGCCGGGATGAGCGCGAGCGCGATGTGCCCGCACATCACGACCGCGGCGCTGATGAACAGCGTGCGCTCGCTGCTCAGCAGGCGGTCGGCGACCCAGGCTCCGAGCACGGTGGAGAGGTAGACGCCTCCGCCATAGGCTCCGACGATGCCGGCGGCATCCGCTTCATCGAGTCCCAGTCCGCCCTCGGCGGCGGAGTAGTAGAGGTAGATCAGCAGGATGCCCTGCATGCCGTAGAAGGAGAACCGCTCCCAGGTCTCCACTCCGAACAGCGTCGCCAGCGCACGGGGCTGCCCGAAGAAGCCGGTGTCGTGGCTCGTCTTCTCTGCCGCAGTACTCATGGCTCAGGGCTACACCCGCAGAGACCGGCCGCGCAATCAGGCGGAGAAGAACTCCCGCGGCAGCACGAAGGTGCCGGCCGGGTCCGGGTTCACGTGGATGTCCGCTCCCGCGATGGCCAGCGACACCACGTGCGCGCCGCTGATCGTCACGAAGACGTAGTCCTCGGGGAGCAGCGGCCGGAACACCTCGGCGGTGAAGACCTGCAGCACGTCGCGCCCCTCGAGGCTGCCCGCGAAGAGCACGCCGTCGCTGCGCCGCGCGATCACCGCGAACTGCAGCCGCTCGAACTCGGCGAGGAACGCCGGCGCGGGCAGCCGCTTCTGCGCATACAGGGCGAAGAGGTCGACCACCGGGTCGATGCCGACCTTGCCGACCATGATCGCGATCGGGGACGGTCGGTAGTCGGGATTGCGGGTGAACTCCCCCGTCGGCGTGCCGCGTCCGTCGATAGCGGATGCCCCGACCATGGCATGACCGGGAACGTCGCCTGTCGGGTCCACACCGGGGTCGATCTGGTACCGCCAGGTGACCGTCGCCGCCGCGTCGCTCGGCGCAGCCGCATCCGCTCGGGAATCGGGGACAGCGGGATTCGGCTCCATCAGGCCTGCCCGACCGCGGCGACCACTTCGGGCGACAGCTCCCAGGGGGTCGCCGTTCCGGGGTTGACCACGATGCCGACGCCTTCGCCGAGGCTTTTCGCGAGCCACGCGGCCTCGACGTACATGGCGAAGGCCGGGCCCTCGGCGAACTGCTGGGCGTGCGCGGGGCGGGTGAAGACGCCGACGAGTCCCGGCTCGCCGTCGCGCAGGAAGGTGATGGGGCTGAGGCCGTCCTCGCTGTGGCTGAGCACGTAGACCTGGGACGCGCCGAAGGTCGCCAGGAGCTCCTCGGGGGTGGCGTCGCCGGACTGCGCGTCGAGCACCGCCTGCTCGAGGGCGATGCTCGGGTCGGGGAGGTCGGGGTCGGCGGACGCCTGCAGCTCGGCCAGGATGGTGGGCACTCCCCCGGGCTGCATCTCGAAGCCGAGGCCGAAACCGGGATTGACGACCAGCCCGGTGTGTGGCTCGAGGGTCTCGAAGACGCGGCGGCCGAGCACCACGGTGCTGTGCGGGGCGCGGTCGCGCCAGCTGTTCGCGCGGTCGCGGGCGGTGAACACCACGACGAGGGGCACGCCGTCGGAGGAGATCGTCATGGGCTCGGTGTGCTCGCTGTCGGAGACGACGATGACCCCGGCCTCGGCGAACTGGCGCAGGAAGTCGCCCATGCCCAACTGCCCGGCCATGGCGGCGGCGAGCGCCGTCTCGATGCCGGGGAGCGGCTCTCTGGTTTCGCCTGGGCGAATCGGGGTCATGCTGTGCCTTTCATTCGGGAAGCACATGGGGCCGGTACTGCGTGATTCCCATAGAGCTTAGGGGCAGGAACATGCGAACGGATGGATCGTTCGGCGGTCTGGCGCGAGGGGATTGCTCAGGTTTACAGTGGCCGCCGCAGCCGGTCGATGGCGCGCGCGAGGCGCTCCACACCCTCGGGAATCTGCTCGGCGGGCGTCTCGCCGAAGGTCAGGCGCAGGTGGGGCGCGTCGGGCTCGGCCGGGAACCACGCCCGTCCCGCGGTGACGGCGACCCCCTCCGCGAGGGCCGCCGCCGCGACCGCGACGTCGTCGAGATCCTGCGGCAGACGGGCCCAGACGTGCATCCCGCCGCGCGGCCGCACGGCGACCCCGAGCTCGGGCAGTCTCGCGGCGAGACTCCCCATCAACGCGTCGCGCCGCACGCCCAGCTCGGCGGACACCCGGCGCTTGTGGGTCGCCCACGCCGGCGAGTGCACGAACTCGGCGGCGGCCTCCTGCAGCGGCCCGGCCACGTAGAAGTCCTCCAGCGACTTGGCCGAACGCAGCCGCGAGTAGGCGGCACCCTTGGCGGTGAGTGCGGCGACCCGCAGCCCGGCGGCGATCGGCTTCGTGAGAGAGCGGATGTGCACGACATGGCCGTGCGGGTCGGCGCTCGCCAGCGAGACGGGTGCGCCCCGCTCGATCGCGAGGTCGTGGGCGTAGTCGTCTTCGATCACGAACACGGAGTAGTGCTCGGCGATCTCGAGCAGCTTGGCGCGACGCTCCGCGGCCATCGTGGTGCCGCTCGGGTTCGCGAAGAGCGGCTGGGTGAGGATGACCCGCGCGTTCGTGCGCTCGAGGATCCCCGGGAGCAGGTCGGTGCGCATGCCCCGCTCGTCGACGGGCACCGGCGCCAGCTCGAGGCCGTAGTTGCGGGCGATCGAGATCGCGCCGGTGTAGCTCGGGCTCTCGAGCACGATCGCCTCCCCCGGCCGGGCGAGCGCGCGGATCGCGATGGACAGCGCCGCCTGGCCGCCCGACGCGATGATCACGTTGCTGGCGTCCAGTCCGCCGATCTCCCGGGCGAACCACTGCCGCAGGCTCTCCTTGCCCTCGAGCGGCGCGCGTCCCCAGACGCCGGGCCGGCGCATCCCGCGCGCCATCGAGGCGGAGAGCGCCGCCGACGGGATCAGGGTCTCGTCGAGGTATCCGCCGCTGAGCCGGATGACCCCGGGCGCGGGCTTCGCGAACAGCGACAGCGTCTGCGAGACGTCGTGCGGCAGGTGTCCGCCGAGGGCGGCCTGCTGCCAGGTGGTGTCCGCCAGCTGCACCCGCCGCGGGGCCGCGGCGATGAACGTGCCCGCTCCCGGCCGCGCGACGACGAGGCCCTCCGCGCTCAGCTCGCGCACCACCGCCTGCACCGTGAGGGGCGAGACGCCGTGGCGCTGCTGCAGGGTGCGCACCGAGGGCAGGCGCTGCCCCGCGGTGCCCGCGGCCACGATCTCACGGAGTGCTCGCGCCAGCAGACGCGTGCTGTTATCGTCATCCATGAAAGCTCACGATAGCGTTATCGTCCCCGCCGGGATAACGCCCGCCCCCGTTTCCCGCCTCCTGCTGCCGGGCGCCGGCCTAGGTTTCCTGGGGGTGCTCGCCTTCAGCTTCTCCCTCCCGGCGAACAAGCTCGCGGTGGAGGGCATCGACCCGTTCGCGATCACCGTGCTGCGCGCTGCCGCCGCGGGGATTCTGGCAGCCGGCTATCTCGTCATGGGGCGGGCCTCGATCCCCCGGTGGCGCGACATCCGCTCGCTCGTGCTGTCGTCGCTCGGTGTGGTCGTCGGCTTTCCGCTGTTCTCGTCGCTGGCGCTGCTGACCAGCGGCTCGGGGCACAGCGCGGTGATCGTCGGGCTGCTCCCGGCGCTCACCGCGATCTTCGCCGCCCTGGTGGCGCGCGAGCGGCTGCCGCGCGGATTCTGGCTCGCCACGGCCGCCGGAGTCGTCGTTCTGCTCGGCTATCTGCTGTCGCGGCAGTGGGCGGACACCGGAAGGCTCGTCGTCGGGATCGGCGACCTGTGGATGCTCGCCGCCGCGGTCAGCGCCGGCTTCGGGTACGCGATGGGCGGCTCGCAGGCGAAGGTGATGGGCGGGGCGCGCGCCATCTCGTGGTCGCTCGTACTCGTGCTGCCGCTCTCTGCGCCGCTCGCCGTCGTGGTGCTGGCGACCGGCGACCTCGACTGGACGCCGCGGGTGGTCGTGGGGATGGTCTACGTGACTGTGGTGTCGCAGTTCCTCGGCTTCTTCGCCTGGTACGGCGGCCTCGCTCGCGGCGGGATCGCGCGGGTCGGCCAGCTGCAGCAGGTGCAGCCGCTGCTCACCTTCGTCTGGGCGGCGCTGCTGCTCGGCGAGGCCTTCGACCCGTGGACGATCCTGGTGGGGGTGGCGATCGCGGGCTTCGTCTGGGCGGCGCAGCGGGCGAGGTTCGCGTCGCCCGCCCTGCCGGCGCCCAGCCCCAGGCCCAGCCTCAGCCCCAGACCCAGACCCGGACCCGGACCCGGACCCGAGGGGCAATGATCCGCTGCTCCCGCCGCCCCGGAAGGTCGAAAGCTTGCCCCTCTGCTCGGGGCTGCCCCTCTGCTCGGGCGTCGGGAAGGCGTCGGGGGGGCAGGCGTCAGGCGGCGAGGTCCGCCAGCACCGCCTCCAGCTGGGCGACGGCGAAGTCGAGGTCCTCCGGGGCGACCACGATCGGCGGGGCGAAGCGGATGGTGGAGCCGTGGGTGTCCTTCACGAGAACACCGCGCTCCATCAGCGCCTCGCAGACCTCGCGGCCGGTGGCCAGGGCCGGGTCGATGTCGACTCCCGCCCACAGGCCCGCGCCGCGCACCTCGAGCACGCCGCGGCCGATGAGCGACCGCAGGCCGTCCTGCAGACGCTCGCCGAGCATCCGCGCCCGCTCCTGCATCTCGCCGGTGGCGAGCAGGTCGACGACGGCGAGGCCGACGGCAGCGGCCAGCGGGTTGCCGCCGAAGGTGGAGCCGTGCTCGCCCGGACGCAGCACGCCGAGCACGTCGGCGTTGCCGACCACGGCGGAGACGGGGAGGATTCCGCCGCCGAGCGCCTTGCCGAGCAGGTAGAGGTCGGGCACAACGCCGACGTTGTCGCACTGGAAGGTGGCGCCGGTGCGACCGAGTCCCGACTGGATCTCGTCGGCGATGAAGAGCACGTTGTGACGCGACGTGATCTCGCGCACCGCGGGCAGGTAGGAGGCCGGCGGCACCACGATGCCCGCCTCGCCCTGGATCGGCTCGAGCAGCACGGCGACCGTGTTCTCGTCGATCGCCGCCTCGAGCGCGGCCGCGTCACCGTAGGGCACGCTCACGAATCCGGGCGTGTACGGGCCGAAGTCGGCACGCGCCTGCTCGTCGTTGCTGAAGCCGATGATGGTGGTGGTGCGGCCGTGGAAGTTGCCGTCGGCGACGATGATCGTCGCCTCGTTCTGCTTCACGCCCTTCACCCGGTAGCCCCAGGCGCGCGCCACCTTGATGCCCGACTCGACGGCCTCCGCACCGGTGTTCATCGGCAGCACCATGTCCTTGTGCGCCAACTCGGCGAGCGCGGCGACGAACGGGCCGAGCTGGTCGTTGTGGAAGGCGCGGCTGGTGAGGGTGATGCGGTCGAGCTGGTCCTTGGCCGCCTGCACGAGAAGCGGATGCCCGTGGCCGAAATTGACCGCGGAGTACGCGGCGAGGCAGTCCAGATAGCGGCGGCCGTCGACCGCGGTGACCCAGGCGCCCTCTCCGCGGGAGACGACCACCTCGAGCGGGTGGTAGTTGTGGGCGGCGTGGTCGTGCTCCTGGGCGAGGAAGGTTGTCGCGGTCGTCATGCTCAACCCTCCTTCGCAGGCTCAGTCGGCGCTGGGGTCGCAGAATCGCTGGCGCGATTCTCCATAGCTCCACCGCGCAGCTCCAGCGTGCAGCACTTCACTCCGCCGCCGCCGAGCAGCAGCTCGGAGAGGTCGACGCCGATCGGGTTGTAGCCGCGCTCGCGCAGCTGGCGCTCGAAGTCGACGGCACGCGAGGCGATGACCACGTTGTAGCCGTCGCTGAAGCTGTTGAGTCCGAGAACGGATGCGTCCTCCTCGGTCACGAGGACGGCATCCGGATAGCGCGTGCGCAGGATCTCGAGCGAGGCCTCGTCGAAGGCGCTGGGCAGGTAGGCGATGTTGGGCTGCTCGTAGCCGGGCTGGGGATCCAGGACGGCGATCGCGGTGTCCAGGTGGTAGAAGCTCGGGTTGATCAGCGTGAGCGTGATCACCTCGCGGCCGAAGATCGCGCCGATCTCCTCGTGGCTGTTGCTGGCACTGCGGAAGCCGGTGCCGGCCAGGATGACGTCGCCGACGAGCAGGAAGTCGCCCTCGCCCTCGTTGACGTTGGCCGGCACGTGCACGTCGAAGCCGTTGGCGTCGAACCAGTCCATGTAGGCGGGACCCTCCGGCTGGCGCTGCGGGTAGGTGAAGCTCGCACCGTAGGCCTTGCCGTCGAGCACGAATCCGCCGTTGGCCGCGTAGACCATGTCGGGGAGGCCGTCGATCGGGTCGACCAGCTTCACGTCGAAGCCGAGCCCGACGTAGGTGTCGTAGAGGGTCTGCCACTGGGCGACCGCCAGGCTCGTGTCGGTGGGGATCGCGGGATCCATCCACGGGTTGATCCGGTAGACGACGGTGAAGAAGTCGGGGCGGCACATCAGAACGGTGCGCTTGCTCGCCACTCGCACGGGCGCGCTCATAGAGGTCTCGGTGAGGGTCATGGCTCCAGTTTCACACGCACCATCCGGCACGTTTTCGCCGAACAGCGCAGTTTTCCACCGCGTTTTCCCCGGTTCAAGCAGATAACCGCCATAGGCTGTGCCGATGGACAGTCTCGACTACGGAATTATCGACCGACTCCGACTCAACGCGCGCGCGGGCTATGGCGACATCGGAGACATAATCGGGCTGTCCGCATCCGCTGTGAAGAGGCGCGTGGACCGCCTGGTGGCGGACGGCGTGATCCGCGGTTTCACCATCCAGGTCGACCCCGCCGTCGACGGGCTCTCCACCGAGGCCTACGTGGAGCTGTTCTGCCGGGGCACCGTCGCGCCCGAGGAGCTGCGCCGCATCCTGTCGGGCATCCCCGACGTGGTCGACGCCGGAACCGTCACCGGCTCGGCCGACGCGATCGTGCATATGCGCTCCCGCGACATCGCCTCGCTCGAGCTCGCCCTCGAGCGCGTACGCGTCGCCCCGAACGTGGACCACACCCGCAGCGCGATCGTGCTCTCCCGCCTGATCAGCCGCTCGCACGACTGAGCGCCGCAGCGGTGAATCCGATCGCGGTCGCCGTGGCCGTTGCCGTCCTGGTGGCGTGCACCGCGCTGATCCTGCGCTGGGCGCGCGTGCCGATCGCGGCGAGCGCCGTGCTCGCCGTGCTGCGCGGCGCCGCCCAGCTGGCCGTGGTGAGCCTGCTGCTCGGCCTGGCCCTCAGCCGTGACTGGGCGGCCGCGATCGTGCTCGCGGTGATGCTCGGCACGGCGATCCTCACCGCGCGCAGCCGGGTGCGCGACTTCCCCCGCGCCCTGCCCGCGATGGCGGCCGCGATCACCGGCGGCGCCCTGCTCACCCTCGGCGTCGTGTTCCTCTCCGGCGCCTTCGACCTCGAGCCGCGCTACCTGATCGCCTTCGCCGGCATCGTGATCGGCGGCTCGATGACCGCGGCCGCCACCGCGGGACGCCAGCTCTGGCTCGGCCTGCTGCACCGCTCCGACGAGGTGGAGGGCTGGCTCGCCCTCGGCGCCACCCCGCGCCAGGCCGTCGCCGACCTGGCCCGCAGCGCAGTGGCCGAGGCGCTGCGCCCGTCGATCGACCAGACGAAGACCACGGGGCTGGTGACCCTGCCCGGCGCCTTCGTCGGAGCGCTGCTGGCCGGCGCCTCGCCGGTCGACGCCGGCGTCTTCCAGGTGACGGTGCTCGCGGGGCTGCTCGCCGCCGGCAGCCTCTCCTCCACACTCACGGTCTACCTGCTCGGCGCACCTAAGACGCTGCCCGCCCGCTAGTTCTCGCCGGGCGGCTCGATCAACAGCCCGGCGCGGTCGGCGAGGTACGCCTCGAGCGCGCGGGACTGCGCCGGATGGGTCGGATTCCAGCGCACCCGCGCGACCGGGCCGTCGAGGTAGAGCGGCGTGGAGTCGGCGTCGAGCGCGCCCGGATCGATCTCGATCGTGTCGAAGTTGACCGTGTCGCCCTCCACGAACCTGCCGTTGTGCGCGGCCGCCCGGTAGCCGCGCCGCACCTCGACCCCGGGCGACTGGTAGCCGGGGTACCCCTCCGGCACGGCGCGGGTCACCTTGCCGGTCGCGAACAGTCGTCCGTCACGGGCCAGCAGCAGCACCCCGAGCGGCCAGACGCGGCCGAGCGGCAGCATCACGGGCGCCCGCGCCATGCCGAGCACGCGCTTGCGCACAACGAATTCGGCGAGCGCCTCGTCGGGCACCATTGCGGCGTCGAGCCTCTCGACGATGCGAGCCAGCGACGAGCGGATGCCGGCGACCGCCTCCTCGGAATCGCTCACGACGGTACTCCCCACCTCGGGCGTCGCGTCAGTGACCCGACACGTCGGAGTCGACCCCGGCATCCGCACCCCGCGAGAACTCGGCGATCGTCGCGAGGTCGGCGTCGCTCAGTTCGAAGTCGAAGACCTCGAGGTTCTGGGCGAGACGCTCGGGGGTCCTGCTCTTCGGGATCGCGACCAGCCCCTGCTGCACGTGCCAGCGCAGCACCACCTGCCCGGGCGTGACGCCGTGCTCGCCGGCGATGCGCAGGATGCGCGCATCCGTCAGCAGTGCGGTGTCGGGTGCGAGCGGGCTCCACGACTCGGTGACGATGCCGAGGCCCTCGTTCACCGCGCGCTGCTCCTCGCGCACCACGTAGGGGTTGAGCTCGATCTGGTTCACGGCCGGGGTGATGCCGGTCTCGGCGACGAGGCGCTCGAGGTGGGCCGGCTTGAAATTGGAGACCCCGATGGAGCGCACCCGGCCCTGCTGCTGCAGCCGCGCGAAGGTGCGGAAGGTGGAGATGTACTCGTCGCGCTGCGGCAGTGGCCAGTGGATGAGCAGCAGGTCGACGTAGTCGGTGCCCAGCCGCTCGAGCGAGGCGGTGAGGCCCGCGTCCGCGCGGTCGTCGCCCTGGAACGCGCCATCGAGCTTCGTCGTGACGAAGAGCTGGTCGCGGGGAACGCCCGAGTTCAGGATCCCGGCGCCGACGCCCCTCTCGTTGCCGTACTTCGCCGCCGTGTCGATGTGCCGGTAGCCCAGCCCGGTGGCCGCGACGATCGCGTCGGCCACCTCCCGGTCGTCGAGCGGCCAGGTGCCCAGGCCAATCTGGGGGATCGAGTTGCCGTCGTTCAAGCGGATGCGCGGTGCGAGAGAGACCATGCCTCCAGCGTCGCAGACCCTGCGCCGCGACGCCACGTTCCGCCTGGCCTTGACAGGGCCGCCCTTGACACCGCGGCTTGTATTGCTACGATGGTACAAAGACCGCACAATCACCGACAATCGATCGGAGGAGGAACTCATGGACGGTGGATCCTGGTTCATCACTATCGCGTGGCTCGTGCTCTTCGTCATCCTCGGAGCGCTCACCCTCGTTCCCGCCTACGCGCGGTACTCGGCGCTCCGGCGCGCGTACCGCCTCGGCATCACCCTCCCGGCGAACCTCGAGGCGGAGGTCGCGCACAGGCTCATGGCGCGTCAGCGGGGCGCCGCGATCGGCGGCGGCCTGCTCACCGCCCTCGCCGCCGCGGCCTTCACCTGGGAGCTGGGCGTCGACAACGGCTCCGACCAGACCGGGCTGTTCATCGTGGGCGCGGCCTTCGCCGGCATCGGGATCGGCGCGTCCGTCGCCGCCCTGGCCGGCCGTCCCGCGGCACACCCGGACCGGGTGCGCGTCGCCCGGTCGAACGCGGTCACGGTGCGCGACTACGTGGCACCCCTCGAGCTCGTCGGCGCTCGTGCCGTGGTGATCGCCGCGGTGGTCGTCCTGATCGTCGGCGCCGTGCTCGCCGCGACCGGATCCGACATCGGGCTCTACCCGATCGCCTTCTTCGCCGTCTTCGGTGCGGTCTCGCTCGCGGTCTTCGAGGTCGTGAGCCGCCGCATCATCGACCGGCCGCAGCCCGCCGGCTCGACCGCGGAGCTGGTCTGGGACGACGCCGTGCGCGCCTCCACGCTGCGCGACCTCGTGACCGCGCCGCTCGCGCTGGGCGCCTACTGCCTGATCTTCGGCGTCTTCGGCGTCACCGGCACCGACGCACCCGTGCTCGTCGTCACCATCGTCGGCGGGGTCTTCCTCGCCCTGCTCGTGGCGGCGGCGATCGTGACCATCGCCACCCGGCCCGACGGCTACTTCCTGCGCCGCCTCTGGCCCGACCTCCGCTGGAGCGACACCGCCGAGGCCGCCACCGCCACCAGCACGGATGCCGCCTGATGCTCTCGATCGACCCCAGATCCGCGACCCCGCCCTTCGAGCAGCTGCGCCTGCAGTTCATCGAGCAGGTGCGCAGCGGCGAGCTCGCCGCCGGCGCCAAGCTGCCCACGGTGCGCCGCCTGGCCGACGACCTCGGCCTCGCTCCGAACACCGTGGCCCGCTGCTACCGCGAGCTGGAGCGCGACGGCTTCATCGAGACACGTGGGCGCAACGGATCCTTCGTGAGCGCCCAGGGCGACGCGACCGAACAGCAGGCGCAGGTCGCAGCGCG
>Ga0247729_10000847_pt1 | contig 11788 bp, 9 predicted proteins | sample UWRJL133311R2_FD_180958 | JGI IMG/M metagenome (GOLD analysis project Ga0247729, IMG submission 180958) | Plant litter microbial communities from Arlington Agricultural Research Station in Wisconsin, United States - UWRJ-L133-311R-2 | ecosystem: Environmental > Terrestrial > Plant litter >... | reverse complement strand
CCGAGATCACCGTTTCGCTGCTGGCCGTCAAGGAGCGCGAGCTTCCGGATGCCGACGACGACTTCGCGCAGATCTCCAGCCAGTTCGACACCATCAAGGAGCTCAAGGCAGACCTGAAGGAGCAGCTGGAGAAGTCCGGCGTCTTCAAGCAGGGTGCCGAGGCCCGCGACCTGATCGTCGACGAGCTGTTCAAGCTCGTCGAGATCCCGGTTCCGGCCAAGCTCGTTGAAGACGAGGTCCACCGTCACCTCGAGAACGAGAACCGCCTCGAAGACGACGTGCACCGCGCCGAGGTCACCGAGTCCAGCGAGAAGACCTTCCGCAGCCAGATCCTTCTCGACGCGATCGTCGAAAAAGAAGAGATCAAGGTCAGCCAGAACGAGCTCACCCAGTACCTCATCCAGGGCGCTGCGCAGTACGGCATGGAGCCGGGCGAGTTCATCCAGACGCTCGACAAGAACGGCCAGATCCCGTCCATGATCGGCGAAGTCGCCCGCGCCAAGGCTCTCGCAGTCGTGCTCGGCAAGGCGAAGGTCACTGACTCCAAGGGCAAGGCAGTCGACCTCGCCGAGTTCACCGCAGCTTTCGAAGCCGACGAGGACGACGAGAACTCGTTCGACCCGTCGGCACAGGCCGAGATCGGCGGCGCGAGCGATGACCACTCGGGCCACGACCACGGAGCCAAGGACAGCCACGGCCGTTCCAAGAACCACGAGCACTACGGTCACGACCACAAGTAGTCGCCTCGCATGAAGGGCCCGTCACTTCGGTGGCGGGCCCTTCGTCGTCGGTGCGGTCGTCGCCGCTGCTGTTTGTTATCGCCGAGGGTGGTTAAACGGCCGCGCTGATAACAACTCGGCGCGGTGACATGGCGTTTGTTATCAGGGTGGCCGTTTAAACGACCACCCTGATAACAAAGGGCAGGTCTGCCGGCTACCGCAGCTCGGTGGCGTACCGACGTACGGCATTGGAGTACGCGGGCAGGAAGCTGGCGAGTGCCGCCAGCGCAACAGCAGTCGCCTCCCGCTGTCGGCCGTCACTCGACAGGGCTAGAGCGAGGAACGCGGCAGTGGGTGCAGCCCAACGCGACTCGGGGTCGGCCTCGAGCTGGTTCTCGAGCAGGGCGACCGCTTCGGCGGTCTCGCCGAGGTTGCGCAGCGTGCTCGCCAGCTGGATGACGGCCTGCGGGCGACGGATATCGTCGAGACCGAGCTCCAGCGCTGCGCGATAGAGGGGTGCGGCATCCGCTTCTCTGCCCACGTAATCGCGAGCCGAAGCCCGCTCGAACAGTGCAGCGGCATTGAGAGGACCACGCTGCTCGGCCAACGCGTCGATGACCGCGATGACCTCGTCGTCGGTGAACTGGTCGGTCGTGGCCCAGACCAGGGCCACTTGGGCGTCCCAGTCGGTGGGCGCGTACTCTTCGGGTTCGGTCGGTGCCGGTGCGTCGTCGTCAAACATCCCCCGAGCCTAGGGCCCGCCACCGACGTCGCCCCAGACGTCCCGTGCGCGATCGCAACTCAGGCAGAGTTCGGAGAATCGCCCTAAACCGGCGCCGCCACGTCGTCGCCGCGCCGAAACTGCCTGAGTTGCGAGCCGAACCTGTCAGCTGACAGCAGATACCAGCGGGGGCCCTGGTGAGGAGCAAGTCACAGCTAAGTTCGCGCTGCTATCTGCCCACGGCGCGGCGCATATTCTCGCCGCGAGCAGATACCAGCGGGGGCCCTGGGGAGGAGCAAGTCACAGCTAAGTTCCCGCTGCTATCTGCCCACGGCGAACAACGCTGATTCGCTGGGCGCGCTCCGATAGATTCAAACCAAGCGATAACTGAAACGGAGCGCAACAATGGCCCAACCGGCATTGGTCTCGAGCATCTTCGACCAACTCCTCAAGGACCGCATCATCTGGCTTGGCTCAGAGGTGCGTGATGACAACGCCAACGAGATTTGCGCGAAGATCCTTCTGCTCGCAGCGGAGGACCCGAAGCGTGACATCTACCTATACATCAACAGCCCCGGCGGTTCGATCACCGCGGGCATGGCGATCTACGACACGATGAAGTTCGTGCCGAACGACATCGTCACCGTCGGAATCGGCATGGCAGCCTCGATGGGGCAGTTCCTGCTCTCGTCGGGCACAAAGGGCAAGCGCTACATCACCCCGAACGCGCGCGTGCTTCTGCACCAGCCGTCCGGTGGATTCGGTGGAACGTCGGCAGACATCCAGACGCAGGCTTTTGTCATCCTCGACATGAAGAAGCGCATGGCTGAGCTCACCGCTGAGCAGACCGGCAAGTCTGTCGAGCAGGTTCTCATCGACAACGACCGCGACAACTGGTTCGACGCCAAGGGTGCTCTCGAGTACGGCTTCGTCGACCACCTGCGCGAATTCGCTTCCGACGTCGTCGGTGGCGGCGGAACCGACGAAACCGTGTCTGACGACCCGGCCGAAGCTGCGAAGTAAGGAACGACTCATGGATAACTTCAATTTGGGAGCTTCGGGCATCGCGCGTCCGACCGCGGAGGCACGCTACATCCTGCCGACGTTCGAGGAGCGCACCGCCTACGGCTACAAGCGCCAGGACCCGTACGCCAAGCTGTTCGAAGACCGCATCGTCTTCCTCGGCGTGCAGATCGACGATGCATCGGCCGATGACGTCATGGCCCAGCTTCTCGTTCTCGAGAGCCAGGATCCTGACCGCGACATCGTCATGTACATCAACTCACCCGGTGGATCCTTCACCGCGATGACGGCGATCTACGACACGATGCAGTACATCCGCCCGCAGATCCAGACGGTCGTGCTCGGACAGGCTGCTTCGGCCGCCGCCGTGCTCATGGCCGCTGGTGCACCCGGCAAGCGCCTTGCGCTTCCGAACGCCCGCATCCTGATCCACCAGCCCTCGACCGGTGACGCCGGCCGCGGACAGGCTTCGGACATCGAGATCCAGGCCGCCGAGATCCTCCGCATGCGCGGCTGGCTCGAGTCGACCCTGTCGCACCACTCGAACCGCACGCCCGAGCAGGTCAACAAGGACATCGACCGTGACAAGATCCTCAGCGCTGCTGAGGCCCTCGAGTATGGCCTGATCGACCAGGTTCTGACGAGCCGCAAGAACCTTCCGGCACTCGTCAAGTAACTTCGCACAACACGAAGGGCCGCTCCGATGGGAGCGGCCCTTTTGCGTGTCCGGATGCCGCGCTAGGTTGTCGGTCGGCGTCGGGTCAGCGCTGCAATGAAGGCGAGTACTGGCAGCGCAGTGCGTGCGGCCAGCGCGCCGACAACTAACCCCCGCCGGACCGTTGTGCGCGAACGCAACTCAGGCAGATCCGAGCCTGCTGTGCCCAAAGCGGCTAGTTCTGGGACGGCGCGGGCGGTTCTGCCTGAGTTGCGATTGCGCGCTACTGCTTCTTGCGGGGGCGCACCAGGAACAGCGTGACGCCGATCGCCAGGCCGACGGCCACGACAGCACCCGCGATCCACGGCAGCGCCGAGTCGACGGCGGCGATGTCGGTGCCAGCGGATGCTTCGGACTCCGCCGCGGGAACATCCACGTCGTTCGTCCCGTCGCAATCCGGGGCCGTCGCCGATCCCTCGCTCGGGGTCGCATCCGCGGGCGGCGCCCAATCGAAGGTGTAATCACCGCTCACCGGGTGTGCGTCGGTGGAGACCAGTTGCCAGGTGAGCGTGTACTTGCCAGCGGCACCAAGGGCCGCGTCGCTCGAGAGCGTCGCGCCGGAGATGGTGAAGCATCCGTCGCCGTAGTACTTGCCCGCGGAATCCTGCACGAGCAGGCCGAATCCGGCACCGGTCCCCGACAGGTCGAGCAGGGTGTCATTGGTGGTGACAGAGAACTGCTCGGGCAGCTGGGTGAGTGTCGATCCGGCTTCCGGTGTCGAGCTCACGATGTAGTTGTGAGCGGATGCCGGCGCTGCGATCGCCAGGACAGGTACAGCGGCCAGGAGTGCGGCCGCGGCGAGCAAGTGAACAACCGTCCGGGCGGGTGCACGGGTTTCGATTCGCTCGGCGCTCCTTAGCCGCGTCGTGCTACTCGGCCAGCGGCGGATAACGGTGTTGCGCACCATTACTCCGCAGCCGAGCGACGCGCGGTCACCGCGAGCACGATACCGATAGCTCCGACGATGAGTCCGCCGATGCCGAGGACGCGGGCGAGCACGTCGCCGCTGGCTGCCGGGGCGGCTGCCTCAGCGTGGCCTGCATCTTCGGTCTCTGCCGCAGCGCCACCGTGGTGGTCGGCCGGGGGAGCATCATTCACATAGAGCACCGGTGCCGGGTACTCGGCATCGGCCTCGGTGCCGGCCCACTCGACGATCTCGCCGTCGTCGTAGAACTGCTCGGCGGGGAGCACGATCGATCCGGTGTCGGGAACCGGGCCGACCGACAGGCTGAACAACTGCAGCTGCCCGGGCGTGATCTCGCTGCCGGCGTCTGCGGTCCAGGTGACCGAGGTGACGGCATCCGTGATCTCCGACTCCCCGACCTTGACCGGCGTCTCGAGGGTCTCTTCGTTCAGTTCGGCCGTCCAGCCGGCGACGGGCACGTAGCTGACGCTTGCGAACGGGGTGTCGGTCGGCAGGTTAAGGACGACCTTGTTGGTTCCGGCGGTCTCGGACTCGTTCGGAACTTTGAAAGTGATGACCGAGTACGAGCCGGCGGCAGCCGTGTTCTCGGCGAGCGAGACGTGGGCACTTGCGGCGAGCGGAGCGCCGATAGCGAGAATGAGTCCGGCGCCGAGGGCGACGGATGCAGAGATGGTGGTGCGCTTGTTCATTTTTATCCTCATGCTGGAGGGCGTCGCCGCGTCGGGGCGCGCCCGTCTGAAAGTGGTTGGTCGGTAGTGCTGGTCGCAGCTGAGTGCTCAGGCGACGAGTGATACCGGCGGACCGCGATAGCGCAGCGCAGAAGAGTGGATATCGAAGAATCGTGGTGCGAAGACACGGGCAGCCGATGCTGTGCGCGGACCCGTGTGCTGCAGCGCTGTGGGGGAGAAGAGGGTGAGCGAGCGGATGACGCGCCCCGCAAGGTCACGCAGGCTCCAGAAGGCCGCTTCGCCGTTTCGCAACGCGATGACCGTAAGCAGAGCTGCAACCGCGTGGGCGAACCACATGAGCGCGCTCGTGTGGTGGGTCGCGGCATCCGCCATGCCGGTCATCGTGGAGACCGAGTGGTGCGACCGCGCGATGGTGGGGGCGGCGAATCCGCCCATCGAGCTGAACAGGCCGTGGAACGCGAACTGGCTGACGCCGATGGCGACCGCGAGACGGGCGAGCGACAGGCGCTTGCCGGTCAACACCACGCACACCACCGCGGCAAAGGTGAAGGTGACGGCCAGTGCGAGGGCGCCGGGCGCATCTCCTCCGGCGAGCGTGTGCGACACCGCAGCTGCGACCGTGGAGAAAACGGCGGCGAGAAGGCCGCGGGTGAGTCGTGCCCAACGACTCTGCATGTTCACCCCTTCTGCCGCTAGCAGACGCAGAAAGCGTCCACCTGAATGATAGTTCGTCGTTGCTGCAGGCCCCGCGTGGGTGAGAACGTGACTGATGGGGCCAGATTGATTGCGGCACGCCGAAACGAATTTCCCCGTGTGACGGCGCGTGTCGGTGACACGGGCTAGGCTCGACAGAGCTACCACACCGCGATTGAGGGAGGCTGGGCATGGCTCGCATAGGGGAGAGCGCCGATCTGCTCAAGTGTTCTTTCTGCGGAAAGAGCCAGAAGCAGGTTCAGCAGCTCATTGCCGGTCCCGGCGTGTACATCTGCGACGAGTGCGTCGAACTGTGCAACGAGATCATCGAAGAACGTCTTGCCGAAGCCGGCGAAGAGACGTCGAGTGAATTCGACCTGCCCAAGCCGAAAGAGATCTACGCCTTTCTCGAGGAGTACGTCATCGGCCAGGAGCAGGCGAAGAAGACCCTGTCGGTTGCTGTCTACAACCACTACAAGCGCATTCGCGCCCGCAACACCCTCGCGTCGGTCGAGACCGTCATGGACGACGTCGAGATCTCGAAGTCCAACATCCTCCTCATCGGCCCGACCGGCTGTGGCAAGACCTATCTCGCCCAGACACTCGCCAAACGCCTCAATGTTCCCTTCGCCGTAGCGGATGCCACGGCACTCACCGAAGCCGGTTACGTCGGCGAAGACGTCGAGAATATTCTTCTCAAGCTCATCCAGGCTGCTGACTACGACGTCAAGCGCGCGGAGACGGGCATCATCTACATCGACGAGATCGACAAGATCGCCCGTAAGGCCGAGAACCCGTCGATCACCCGCGACGTGTCCGGTGAGGGTGTGCAGCAGGCGCTGCTGAAGATCCTCGAAGGAACCGTCGCTTCCGTTCCGCCGCAGGGTGGCCGCAAGCATCCGCACCAGGAGTTCATCCAGGTCGACACGACCAACGTGCTCTTCATCGTCGCCGGTGCGTTTGCCGGGCTCGAAGAGATCATCTCGTCCCGTGCCGGAAAAAAGGGCATCGGCTTCGGCGCCCCGCTGCACACCAAGGGCGACGACGTGAACCTGTTCGGCGAGGTCCTGCCCGAAGACCTGCACAAGTTCGGGCTCATCCCCGAATTCATCGGCCGTCTTCCCGTGGTCGCCACCGTCACCCAGCTCGACCAGGTCGCGCTCATGGACATCCTGACGCAGCCCAAGAACGCCCTCGTTCGCCAGTACCAGCGCATGTTCGAGCTCGATGGCGTCGACCTCGAATTCGACCAGGACGCCCTGGAAGCGATCGCCGACCTCGCAGTTCTGCGTAAGACCGGCGCCCGTGGCCTCCGGGCGATTATGGAAGAGGTTCTCGGACCGATCATGTTCGACGTGCCGTCTGACGAAGAAGTCGCCCGCGTGATCGTGACCAAGGATGCCGTCATCAACAACGCGGCGCCCACCATCGTGCCGCGCGAGATCGACCGTACCGAGAAGTCCGCGTAATACCGGCGGTTCGGTAGCGACGTCCTGTTTGGGCCGGCACTACGGTCGTCACCGTCTCGCCACTCAGCAGGTTGGGCTTCAGTCACATCGCAGGTGTGCAACTCAGGCAGTTTTCGCGTGGACCTCGCCCACGGGTCCTTTTCGGCGCCATTCTTCGAAAACTGCCTGAGTTGCGAACTGGACCACGGCATCCGCACATGCAAAAGGGGCACGCGCACCATGCGGTGTGCGTGCCCCTTCAACGTTCGCTCTACTTCTTGCTGGCCTTGGCTGCCGTCAACGCGTTCGAGTTGACCGGTGTGCTCTTGTCGTAGCCGGAACGCTCGACCGATACGACGACGCGGTACTTGGAACCGACCTTGTTCGTACTGCTCTTCTTCTTCGGCAGCGCGAGGGTGTTGCTGGTCTTGCCGGCGAGGCTCGACCAGCCCTTTCCGCGGTTGACCTGCCACTGGTAACTGACTCCGACGCCATCTGCCGGGAGTCCCTTGACTGCGACGCTGAGCGTCTTGCCGAGGCGCAGCTTCGAGGTCGACTTGCCGTCGACCAACAGCACAGCCTTCGACAGGACGATCGCCTTGCCCGTCTTGATGACGACTCCGGCCGACGTAGCCCCGGTGGTCACACCAGCGTCGGGCAGGGTCTTGGTGACCGTGACGGTGATCGTCTCGCCGAGGTCCTGGATACGGGGCGTTAAGGTCTTGGTCGTGACCGCGATCAGTTCCTGGCCGTTGATGCTCCACTGGTAGCCGTAGGTTGTACCCTTCGGGTCACCCTTGGCCGGGACCGCCGTCAGAGTTCCGCCGACGCGGCCGGTACCGGTGATGGTCGGAGCGTCTTCCGGCACGGAGATGATCGCACCCTGCACGACAGCACTAGGCGTGGAGATCGGTACGTTGAGGTATTCGCCCGACTCGGTGTACCCGTCGAAGGCGAACGTGAGCACGGCGCCTACGTCACCCGACTGGACGACGTATTCGGGGCTCCACGCACCCGCGATCGGGCGACCGTTGCGGAACCACTGGTACGTCGACCAGTCCGGATCGATGCCCGGGTAGTCGGTAACGGCGGAAAGGGTTGCGCCTACCACTGCGCCCTCGGGGGCGAAGATGGTCGGCTGCTCGAGATCCTCGGGCGCTGTTGATCGCGTGGGCGTAGCCAGCGTGATGTCGCCGAGAGACGAGTTGTCCAAGGCGAGCTCGCCGTCGACCGTCGTGACGACGTTTCCTGCGACTGTGAACTCGACGATCGTGTCGCTGGTCTCGAAGCCGCTCGTCGCCACGTAGGGCGCGATGGTCACGCGGTAGTCACCGTCGGCGAGCTTCTTCATCGGGAAAGCGTCGTTGATCGACCACCCGTCGAAACCGCTGTAGTACCCGCCGCAGCTATCGGTGTCGGTCGAATCGACGACCGCACCATCCACCAGGCGCTCGATGGTCGTGGAACCTTCGATTTCGTCACCACCCGCAACCGTGTGCACGTACGCCGAGACATTCGCCCCGCTCGTCGAGAGCACCTGGTTCTGGTTCGGAAGAGTATCGATCGCGGATGACGTGGACACCACGGTCGTCGCGCTATCAGACGGGTAGGTTCCGCCTCCGAGGTATGCCGAACTGACGCGGCCGGCTGGGTCGATGAACCGGAGTGCCCATTCGCCAGCGGGCACGGCGATGGAGTATGAGCCGGTTGCTGAGGTGAGCGTGTTGCTGTACTCCTCGTCTTCGAAGTACGGCAGGGCTCCGTGCGGGCACTCGGTTCCATTCACGGGGACGATGCTGACCGCCACACCCTTGAGTGCTGCACCAGTCGACGAAGTCACGATCCCGGAGACGGTTGTAACCGACGCCAGGCGCGCATGCAGGGTATTCGTTCCCGGCTTGAGGGCGGTCGTCTTCTCGATGGGCGCACCAGACTGTGTCGTGGTCATGCCGAAGCCGGCCAGGTAGCTGCCCGGATTGAGGTTGGAAATCGTGTACTGGCCCTTGGCATTGGTGTTGTTCGCGCTCTCCGAGCCCGAAAAACCGAAGGTGTTCGAGACGCTGTCGAGCTGGATGGCCGAGACGTAGACGTTCTTCACCCGGACGCCGTCTGCGTCAGTCACGACCCCGCTCAGCGTCGCCTGCTTGGCGAGGCGGAACTCACGCGTTACGGTCGAGCCGGGCTTGCTGAGGGACACGGTCTTGGCGAGGAAGACATCGGTGCTTCCTCCGAGATACTGCACCTTCGCGCTACCTTCTTCGATGTCGGTGTACGCGGCGGGCGCGTACTTGCCGGCAAGCAGCGGTCCGACGAGGTAGTTGCCCTTGTTGTCGGTGAGACCGTTGCCAGAGAAGAAGGTGTCGAAAGGGTTAGCGTCGTCGCCGATTTTCTCTGCAGTTACCAGCGCTCGGGCAACGGGCTTGCCCGCTGAGCTGAGCAGGCGTCCGGTGATGAACGAGCCGACACTGAGTTTGATTGCGGCCACCTTCACGACGGGCTTCGCTGCAGTTATCGGCGCGGGCGTGGTGAGAGTAGACGGCGCGGTCTTGGTCGGCTGGGTGTAGATAATCGTCTCGCCGTAGGCGAGGTTGCTGAGCGTGTAGGTGCCGTCTTTCGCGGTGCGTGTCTGCTGGCCCGAGTAAGAGTTTTCTTCGTCTTCAGTGATTGCGTAGACGTTGACTGCTGCGGCGGGCTTTCCCGCGCTGGTCAGAACACGTCCGGTGTACTTCCCGGCGACGCTGAGCGCCAGGTCGGCGCTGACGGTCGTCGTGCCGACGGAGATCGGCGAGACGTCTCCCGTCTCGTCGCCCGGCTCTCCACCGAAGTACTGGGTGAGGTAGGAGTCACCCGAATAGATCGGCTCGCCGGTCTCTGGGTCATAGTCGTCGGCGTAGGACTCGAACACGAGTCGGTAGTCGCCTTCTGGCAAGCGCGGGAAGGAGTACTGGCCAGCGGCATCCGTCATATCGTCACCGAGATAGTCCTCGTCGTACAACAGCGGATCGAACTCGCCGAGCAGCGTTACGTACACATCGGAGAGCGGTTCGCCGGTCTTCGCCGACGTGACAACGCCGCTGATGCTGCCCGTGTTGGCGGCAGCGGTAACGGCGGGGGCAGCGGATGCCGGGGTCGCGACGAGCGCGGCGCCCGCAACGAGGGCGAGGCTCAGCAGCGCGACCGAGGTCGCGCGGAGTCCGCGCCAGCCCGTCTGCGCGAGTGAAAACGGACGGGTGGCCGGGTTGGTGTGCACAAGTACCTCGTTGTGGTCGTGCTGGCGCGGGGGAGCGCAACAGCGGTGTCCACCGTAACTTAACTGACGATCACTCAGGCAGCCCCCGAACGGGGCGAGACTATGCGTTCGCGGTGAAGCGCAGCGACAACCAGTTGTCGCGGCAGGCGCGGGCGGCGCCCTCGGCATCACCGGCTCGCGCGAGTGCGATGATCGCGTCGTGCTGGGCTACCGAGTCGCGGGCGGCGAAGGACGAGAAACGCATTCGCTCGATCCGGCGGAGGATGGGGGTGGTCTGCTCCAGCACCTCAGCGATCATCGGGTTCGTGCTCGCGGCGACGAAGACCGCGTGGAAATCGTCGTCAGCTTCGAGGGCCCCTTCGAGATCCGCGCCATCGAGTGCCTGGGCGAAGCGGGCGTTTGCGGCAGCCATGGCGTCGGACATCGTGGCGATAGCGGCGTCGTCGGCGTCGGTGAGGGCGAGGCGGGCGGCGAGTTCGTGCATGGAAGCTGCCACCTGCTGGGCGCTGGTCGTCGATGCCGCGTCATAGGGAGCAACCGTCGTGGCCTTGCCGGGCTGGGCCAGCACGAGACCGGCGCGCTCCAGTCGCAGCAGGGCCTCGCGGATGGGGGTGCGGCTGACCCCGAGCCACTGCTCGAGCTGCGGATCTTTCAGGCGCTCGCCCGGCGCGAATGTGCCGTTCACGATGGCGTCGCGGATCGACTCGTACACGTCGTCGCGCAGCAGCGTGCGCTTGTGCAGGCCGGTCTGGGTCTCGGGTACGGGCATGTCGCTATGCTAGCCTGCCAAAACGCAATATATTGCATTTAGGTACCAACCCGTACCCCGAACAGAACGGATCACGCGTGCCCATCTCCGACTTCGAGCGTTACCCCCTGACCTTCGGCCCGAGCCCGGTGCATCACCTGCCGCGCCTCAGCCAGCACCTCGGGGGAGCCCAGGTCTGGGCCAAACGCGAAGACGTGTCCAGCGGGCTCGCGTTCGGCGGCAACAAGATCCGCAAGCTCGAATACCTCGTACCCGAGGCCCTCGCGCAGGGTGCCGACACGCTCGTGTCGATCGGCGGATACCAGTCCAACCACACGAGGCAGGTTGCGGCAGTCGCGGCCAAGCTCGGGCTGAAGGCTCGTCTCGTGCAGGAGAACTGGGTCGACTGGCCCGACCCGCTCACCGACCGCGTCGGCAACATCCAGCTGTCGCGCATCATGGGAGCCGACGTGCGGCTGGACAACGCCGGGTTCGATATCGGCATCCGCTCGAGCTGGCAGGATGCGATCGACGACGTCATCGCGAACGGCGGAAAGCCGTATGCGATCCCGGCCGGGGCATCCGAACACCGTCTCGGAGGGCTCGGGTTCGCGAATTGGGCCTACGAAGTCGAGCAGCAGGAGAAGGAACTCGGGGTCTTCTTCGACACCATCGTCGTGTGCACGGTCACCGGGTCGACACACGCTGGCATGATCGCCGGTTTCGCCGGACAGGATCGCCCGCGCCGGGTCATCGGTATCGATGCGTCCGCAACGCTGCAGAAGACGCGCGACCAGGTCGAGCGGATCGCGCGCCACACCGCGGAGCTCATCGGTCTCGGGCGCGAACTCCGCGAC
>Ga0247729_10000846_pt1 | contig 11809 bp, 7 predicted proteins | sample UWRJL133311R2_FD_180958 | JGI IMG/M metagenome (GOLD analysis project Ga0247729, IMG submission 180958) | Plant litter microbial communities from Arlington Agricultural Research Station in Wisconsin, United States - UWRJ-L133-311R-2 | ecosystem: Environmental > Terrestrial > Plant litter >... | reverse complement strand
GGCCGGACGCGGAGTCGAGCACACCCAGCTCCTCGTACTTGTCGAGGGCCGCCAGCTGAACCCGGCGGAACAGCTCGTTGCGCACCAGCACCCGGAAGGCGCGCGGGTTGGTGAGGATCGAGGGGGGCGCCGGTGGAAGCACGGGCTTCTCGCCGGGAGCGGTGGGGTTGATCAGCTGCTCCCACTCGTCGACGAGGCTGGAGTCGACCTGGCGCACCAGCTCGCCGAGCCACTCGATCAGGTCGAGCAGCTCCTCGGTCTTCGCCTCGTCGGGCACCGTCTGCCGCACGGCGCGGTAGGCGTCGGAGAGGTAGCGCAGCACCATGCCCTCGCTGCGGGCGAGCTTGTAGTAGCCCACGTAGTCGGCGAAGGTCATCGCCCGCTCGTACATGTCGCGCACGACCGACTTCGGGCTCAGCTCGAAGTCGCCGATCCACGGCTGCGTGGCGCTGTACTGCTCGAAGGTGGCGTCGAGCAGCTCCTCGAGCGGCTTCGGCCAGGTGACCTGCTCGAGCAGCTCCATGCGCTGGTCGTACTCGATACCCTCGGCCTTCATCGACGCGACAGCCTCGCCGCGGGCGAGGAACTGCTGCTGCGAGAGGATCGGGCGCGGGTCGTCGAGTGTGGACTCGAGAACCGAGATCATGTCGAGCGCATAGCTCGGCGACTCCGGATCGAGCAGCTCGAACACCGCGAGGGCGAAGGGCGAGAGCGGCTGGTTGAGCGCGAAGTTCGGCTGCAGATCGAGGGTGAGGCGGATGTCGTAGTGCACCTCCGGTGCGCTCGCCTCGGCGTCCCAGTCCTCGTAGTCGCCGTCGTCGAAACCGTCGACGCTCTGCAGCGCCGACTTCAGCGCCGGAGAGGTGGCGACGGGCTCGACGCGGGCGATCTGCGTCACGACCTCCGCCGTGCGCAGGGTGCGGTAGATCGCCAGCGCCTGCCGCGCCATGGCGAGCTGCTTGGGCCAGGGGTCGTGGCTCTCGAAGATCAGGTCGCGCATCTCCTGGAAGGCGTCGCCCTCGCGCGCGATCACGTTGAGGATCATCGAGTGGCTCACCTGCATGCTCGAGGTCAGGGTCTCCGGCTCGGCGGCGATCAGCCGGTTGAAGCTCGGCTCACCCCAGGAGACGAAACCGTCCGGCGCCTTCTTGCGCACGATCTTCTTGATCTTCTTCGGATCGTCGCCTGCCTTGGCGACGAGCCGCGCGTTCTCGCTCTCGTGCTCGGGCGCCTGGGCGACGACGGTTCCGGCGGTGTCGTATCCGGCGCGTCCGGCGCGACCCGCTATCTGGTGGAATTCGCGTGCGGTCAGCTGGCGCATCCGCACACCGTCGTACTTGGTGAGCGCGGTGAACAGCACGGTGCGGATCGGCACGTTGATGCCCACGCCGAGCGTGTCGGTTCCGCAGATCACGCGCATCAGGCCCTGCTGCGCGAGCTGCTCCACCAGGCGGCGGTACTTGGGCAGCATGCCCGCGTGGTGCACTCCGATGCCGGAGCGGATGAGGCGGCTGAGCGTCTGGCCGAACACGGTGGTGAAGCGGAAGTCCCCGATCGCCGCCGCGATCTCGTCGCGCTGCTCGCGGCTGACGACCTTGATGCTCGTCATCGCCTGCGCGCGCTCCAGGGCGGCGAGCTGGGAGAAGTGCACGATGTAGATCGGCGCCTGGCCGGTGCCCAGGAGGTCTTCGATGGTCTCGTGCACCGGGGTGGTGGCGTAGCTGTAGCTGAGCGGCACCGGTCGCTCCACGCCGGTGACGACGGCCGTCTCCCTGCCGGTGCGGATGCTGAGGTCGTCGGCGATGCGGCTCACGTCGCCGAGAGTGGCCGACATGAGAATGAACTGCACCCGGGGCAGGGTGAGCAGCGGCACCTGCCAGGCCCATCCGCGGTCCGGATCGGCGTAGAAGTGGAACTCGTCCATGACCACCTGGTCGACGTCGGAGTCGGCTCCCCCGCGCAGCGCCACGTTCGCCAGGATCTCGGCGGTGCAGCAGATGATCGGCGCGTCCGGGTTGACCGAGGAGTCGCCGGTGACCATTCCGACGTTCTCCGCGCCGAAGATGTCGACGAGCGCGAAGAACTTCTCCGACACCAGCGCCTTGATCGGGGCGGTGTAGTAGCTGCGCTTGCCCTGGGCCAGTGCGGCGAAGTGGGCGCCGATCGCGACGAGCGACTTGCCCGTGCCGGTGGGGGTGGAGAGGATGAGGTTGGCGCCGGAGACGATCTCGATCAGCGCCTCCTCCTGGGCGGGGTAGAGCCGCAGCCCGCGGTCGGCGGCCCACTCGGAGAAGCTCTCGAACGCGGTGTCCGCGTCGAAGGGCGAGGGAGCGCGCTCGAGGAGCGTCGCGGGGGCGGTGGTGGCGACGTCCTCAATCATGATGCTTCGATACTGCCCTACTCCGCTGAACGCGCGTGCCGCTCCGGCACCACCCGCGGCAGCCGCCCGAGCCGCGGCGCCGCCAGCACCACGGCCGCGGCGAGCGCCGCCCACCACGGAGCGAGGCGCTCCCACCCGCCCGCGGCCAGCCAGATCCCGACGAGCAGGACCAGTCGCAGCAGGTATCCCGAGCCCCAGGTGCCGCGGGGCGCCTGCAGGGGCCTGCGCCACTCCGCGTGCTCGGTGAACCTGCGCCAGAGCGAGCCGTTCGCCCAGAGCCCCGCCACCACCGCCACGGCGGCGAGCCAGGGCTGCACGCCGAGACCGAGCAGCACGGCGAGGGCGACGACGAGCAGGCGTCCGACGGCCAGTTCCCGCACGGAGCGCGCGTGCGCATCCGCTCCCCGCCGCCGGTCCTCCCGGCGCGGGGCCTCCAGCCCGAGCAGCAGTCGGGCGATCGGGTCGATCACCTGGGCCGTGTTCGCCGAGTAGCCCTGGTGGTCGGTGAGCGGGTTCGCGGTGTTGTGCACCGGGTGCTCCTCCGGACCCAGCGACGGCGCGACCCGGGCGCCGTAGCTCTCGCGCCACCTCCGGGTGCGGGCGCGCAGGCTGTCGGACACCGCACCGGGGGTGAACGGATCCCAGACAGCCCAGAAATTGAGCCAGCGGGGCGGACGCGACAGTCGCGACCACTCCGCGACCGGGTTGAACTCGGCCGCGGCCCGTCCGGCTCCGGCGAGCGCGGTGCGGGCGGCGCCGAGGCGTCCGCTGGTCCAGCGCGGGGAGCCGAGCAGGGTGAGTGTCGCGCCCAGGGTCACGAAGGCGTCGACGGGGATGCGCACCTCCCGGGTCGCCGGGTCGAAGAGCGTCTGCGCCGCGATGGTCGCCCCCTGCGAGTAGGCGAGCGCCACGACCCGGGTGTGCTCGCCGTCGACTCCCTCGTCGCGGGCGATCATCGCCGCGCGCACGCTGGCCGAGCGGATGCCCTCGCGCACGACCGCGCGCATCGCCGCGGCCCGCACGGGTCGCCGGGTCCAGACGGCCACGTCCCCGACGAACTCGGCGAGGCCGGCCGTCGCGGCCCGCACCACGCCCGACAGCCCGGGCACGAGCAGCAGCACAGACAGCACCGGCAGCAGCAGCGTCACGGCGAGCGCCGCGACCAGCAGCACGGGCCAGAGCGCGAGGATCAGCGGCGCGCTCAGCACCCGCCACCAGGGGTCCACCCAGAGCACACGGCTGAAGTGGGCGCCGAGGCGCAGCAGCGCGCGCCAGACGAACGCCCCTCCCCAGCGGAACACCTCCCCCGCGTCCATGGCGAGGAAGGACTCCGACCAGCGGGCCTCGCTCACCACGAGCACCAGCTCCCGGCGCACCCCGTCGACGGTGTACCCGGCGCGGGCGTTCACCTCGTCGCGGGTGTCTTGCGACAGCTCCACCGGGCCGAAGCCGATCCCGTCTCCCCCGGTGCCGCGGGAGACCCAGTCGATGCGCCTGAGCAGCGGCTCCGCCCACTCCAGCAGCGACTCGGCGGGGCGCTGGGCGCCGATGCCGTGCACCACCACCAGGGCGACCACGGACTTCTCCGGCGTCTGCGGCTCGGCCGTCTCGTCGTCAGTCACCCGCCCACGATACGGTCGCGGCGCATCCGCTGCCAGAGCCGGTCACGCCGCACGCCCGGCGTGCGAGGCGGGGGCTCAGCGCGCCGCACCCGCCAGCGACCCGGTGACGGGGCCGACGGGGTCGACCGCGGCGCAGGCGACGTCGCGGTCGCCGTAGTAGGTCCACGACGACAGCGACGGGTAGTGGCTCTGGGTCGCGAGCGCGCTCTGCTCCATCGGCACACCGATCACTGCCGCGAATGCCTCGGCGCAGAGCGGCGCGATGTACTCCACGAGGAACTCGTCGCCCGGGTAGATCCCGTCGGTGGCGCCGTCGTCCACCCTGCCCGCGAACACCACCTCGGCGGCATGGGGCTCGTCGCAGGCCACCGGCCTGTCGAGCAGGCTCTCCTCGGTGACCGTGACGGCCACCGGCAGGCAGTCCCCCACCACGTACGGTTCGGTCGTGGCCGCTTCGGAGGGCCCGCCGACCGGCACAACCAGGAACGACCACAGGCCCAGCACGCCCAGCACCACGGTGAGCGGGATGAGGAACACGCTCAGCCGGCTCCCGGCCCGCTCGCCGCGGAACGCCCTGACCAGCGTCGGCGCGACCCCGAGGAGACTGAACAGCAGGGCGATCGCCAGGTTCAGCAGCCAGACAGCCCAGACCTCCTGCTGGGTCAGGTAGACGTCGAGCATCCACGCCCCGAAGCCGGGATCGACGATCGCCGGGCCGATCACCAGCATCGATGCGCCGTACTCGTTGAGAAAGGTGCGCGCACCGTCGAAGAGCAGCGTGGCCGCCTGGGCGGCGATGATGGCGGTGCTCACGACGATGAGGACCGCCACCGCTCCGCGCCGAGCGGGCAGCCATCCGGACCCGTACCGGTAGAGGCGCACGGCCATGGACGCCGTCAGCCAGCCCACGATCGAGGTGATGAGGTCGAACTGCCAGAGGAAGAGCCACGCCACGATGGTCAGTGGGATCACGAGTCCGGCATAGAACACCCCGCGTCCGTGGTCGTCGAGGTGGCTGACGCTGCCGTAGCGCGGTGGTGTCGACAACGGGTCTCGATTCTGCTCGTGGGATCGCTGCATCCTGATCGGCGGTCCGTGCGCCCACGGGTCCGGCACAACGACGGGCGCTGAACGGAGGGTGAACATCGCGGTGACCGCGCGCTCGGCCGCCCGCCGCCTCGATCGTTTAGAATCGTGTGTGCCTTCTCCGTCTGACTCCCCCGTCGATCCCTCCTCGCGCGAGGCCGCGATCGACCCCGCCGACCTCGCCACCACCCTGCGTGTGCTCGAGTCCATGGCCGCGATCGACGAGGAGCATCCGGACTTCGTCACCGTGCGCCGCGCCACCGCCAAGATGTTCAAGTCGGTGAAGAAGGAGCGCCGCCTCGACAAGCGCGCAACCATCGCCGACGCCGACCGTGCCGTCGTCGCTGCGACCGCCACCGGCGCCCCCGACCGCATCGACGACGAGACGCGCGGCATCCCGCTGGCGACGTCCACCCAGGCCCCCACCGCCGGAACCCTGATCAAGCCGCGCAACTGCTACATCTGCAAGCAGCAGTACACCCAGGTGGACGCCTTCTACCACCAGCTCTGCCCGGACTGCGCGGCGATGAGCCACGCCAAGCGCGACGCCCGCACCGACCTCACCGGCAGGCGCGCCCTGCTCACCGGAGGACGCGCCAAGATCGGCATGTACATCGCGCTCCGCCTGCTGCGCGACGGCGCGCACACCACCATCACCACGCGCTTCCCGCGCGACGCCGTGCGCCGATTCTCGAGCCTGCCCGACTCCGGCGACTGGCTGCACCGCCTGAAGATCGTCGGCATCGACCTGCGCGACCCCGCCCAGGTGATCGGGCTGGCCGACTCGGTGGCCGGCGCCGGCCCCCTCGACATCCTGATCAACAACGCGGCGCAGACCGTTCGCCGCACCCCGGGCAGCTACGCGCCGCTGATCGACGCCGAGCTGGCGCCGCTGCCCGACGGGCCGCTGCCGGAGATCGTCACCTTCGGGCACACCAACGACGCCCACCCGCAGGCCCTCGCAGCCTCGGTGGCCAGCCACCCCATCCTCGCCGCCGCGAAGGCCGCGACAACGACCGCGGACGCCGCGCACCTCGCCGACGTGCTCACCGCCGAGGCCATGGCCGCAGGCTCCTCCTCGCTCGACCGGCTCGCGGCGGGAACGGCGATCGACGCGGGAGGCCTCGTCCCCGACATCGAGACGCACAACTCGTGGACCCAGGCCGTGCAGGAGGTGGACCCGCTCGAGATGCTCGAGGTGCAGCTCGCGAATACGACCGCACCATTCCTGCTCGTGAGCCGTCTTCGTCCGTCGATGGCGGCATCCGCTGCCCGCCGCACCTACGTGGTGAACGTCTCCGCGATGGAGGGCGTCTTCGGGCGGGGCTACAAGGGCCCGGGCCACCCGCACACGAACATGGCCAAGGCCGCCCTCAATATGCTCACCCGCACGAGCGCCCGCGAGATGCTGGAGAGCGACGGCATCCTGATGACGAGCGTTGACACCGGCTGGATCACCGACGAGCGCCCGCATCCCACCAAGGTGCGGCTGGCCGAGGAGGGCTTCCACGCCCCCCTCGACCTGGTCGACGGTGCGGCCCGCGTCTACGACCCGATCGTGCGCGGCGAAGAGGGCGAGGACCTGTTCGGGGTCTTCCTCAAGGACTACAAGCCGAGCGCATGGTGAACCCGGTCGATTTCCTGCGGGGAGCGGGAGACGGAACCCGCGTGGTCATCCGCTACGCGCTGCACGGCGAGGCCGAGTCGGCGACGGATGCCCTGGGTTACCTCTCCGGAACCAACCAGACACACTGCGTGGTCGCCACCGTACGCGGCCTGACGACCATCGCCTTCGCCGACGTGATCGCGGCGAAAGAAGTCCCGCCGCCGCCCGCTCCGCGCCCGCGCTGACCCGCTGCGGCCCGCGGCCTAGAGCCGCGACGCCTCGCTGAAGGCGTTCACGCCGCTGAGCTCCGCCGAGTACGACCAGAGCAGTGCCGCGGCCGCGGTGTCGATGGCGTGCAGGTTGACCCCGGCGGTGCGCACGGTGGCCGACCCCGGGATCGTCAGGGGCGCGATGTCGCAGTCCTCGCAGTACACGCCGCCCATTCCCGCCAGCGCGGGAGAGGTGGCCGCCCACGTCGAGGTGGCCGCTCCCTGCTCGGGCGACTTGAAGCGCTCGTCGACCACGCCGTCCTCGGTCATCCAGCCCGCCGCGACCATCTCAGCGCGCGGCAGGTGGCGCTGCAGCTCGGTCATGATCCCGCCCGGGTGGGCGGCGAAGGCCCGCACGCCGTGGGGAGCGCCGAGGGCGTCCAACTGCACGGCGAAGAGGCTGTTCGCGGTCTTCGCCTGCCCGTAGGCCAGCCACTTGTCGTAGCCGGTCGTGAGCTGCGGGTCGTGCTCGCGGAACGGCGAGAGCTTGTGGCCCGAGGAGGAGAGGGAGACCACGCGCGCTCCGCCGTCGCGCACCAGCGCGGGCCAGAGCAGGTTCGTGAGCACGTAGTGCCCGAGGTGGTTGGTGGCGAACTGCGACTCCCAGCCGTCGCCGACCCGCACCTCCGGCGAGGCCATGATCGCCGCGTTGTTGATGAGGATGTCGATGCTGCGACCGGTGCCGAGGAAACCCTCGGCGAAGGAGCGCACGCTCGTGAGGTCGGCGAGGTCCATCGGCATGACCTCCACGGCGTCGAGCTCGCGCACCTGCAGTGCGGACTGCGCCACGTCGGGGCGTCGGGCGGGCACAACGACGTGCGCACCCGCCGCGACCAGCGCCGCGACCGTCTCGATGCCGAGCCCCGAGTACCCGCCGGTCACGATCGCCAGCCTGCCGGAGAGGTCGATGCCCGCGAGTACCTCGGTCGCCGTGCTGTCGCGGCCGAAGCCAGAACCGATCGTGTGCTGGGGAGTCGTCATCCCCCGAGCTTATGCGGCGGCACACCGTCTGCCGTCGCGCCGCACTACCGAAGAATCTCCACCAGTAGTACCCAGGCGTTCAGCACCGAGCCGACGAGGAACGGAGCGCGGCGATCGTGGCGCCTGCCTACGGTACGACCGCGCCGACCGGGGATAAGCTGACCGGATATGAGTGAGCCGAGATCAGTTATTCCGTCCACGCCTCACTTCGAGCAGCCCACCCCGCGAACGGCGATCCCGGTGGTCTTCGGGAGCGGGGTCCCCCTCCTCGCGTACGCGGTCCCCGTCGCGGTGATGAGCATTCTCGCCTGGACCGTCCACGCCGTGACGCTGCCGGCCGGGATGCTCGTCATCTCGAACGGCGCCTTCGTCGAGATCGAGCCGCCGGGAAGGACTGCGCTGCCCGCCATGCTTCTCGGCCTGGCCGTCGCACTGGCACACGCCTTCGGCCTGGCCGCGGCGACCGGGGCGATCCTGGCCCGGCTGCGCGGCACAACGATCGGGGTGGCGGACGCCTGGTCCTTCGCCGCCCGGCGTCCGCTGCGCATTCTCGTCGGCGCCCTGGGGGTCGCAGTGGCGAGCGCCGTGGCGGTCGGCCTCGTGCTGATCTCTGTCGCCGCCGGCCTCCCGCTGTTCGTCGGGGGCCTCGTGGCGCTGGTGCTCGCCTGCGTCCTGTCACCGCTGGCGCTGGCGTGGCCCCTCGCCATCGCCTCGACGGGCGGCCCCCTCGCGGCGGGAGTCGGGGCGTGGCGACTGCACCGCTCGGTGCACGCGAAGCTCGCCGTGCGCAGCCCGCTGCTCTTCACACTGGTCCCGGGCGTCCTGGTGCTCGCCGGCCTGAACTGGCTGCTGCGGTTCGCGCCCCAGAACCCGGTCGCCTCCGCGCTGTCCATCGCCGTCGTCGCCCTGGCGGGCTCCGCGGTGACGCTGGTGCTCCTCGGAGTCGTGTGCGCGCTCGTTGTGGAGGCGCTCGAGCGCCAGGGGCGCCCCGATGCGCTCCGGGCAGTGGACGGGCGCATCGCGGCGCCGCAGATTGCGCATCCGGCGACGCCGCAGACGACACCGTCGACGACACGGCCGAGCCCCCGCCGCGGACTGCTGCTCGCGGCGGTCGCCGTGGTCGTCGCGCCCGCCGTCCTCGCGCTCGGGGCGGTGGCGGTGAACCCGACCGGCGCACCCCGTGTCGCGTCCGCCGAATCGAACGCGCGCTGGGACTCGCTGCAGTCCGCCGCGCTCGACGACGGCGGCACCGTCACCATCAGCAGCAACGCGGGCGCCTACAACGACCTCGCCCTGTGCGCGGCGACCGTCTGCGAACCGCGAGTCGATCTCGCGGGCCCGGTCGTGACATCCGTCGCCTCTCTCGACGCCGGACGCGTGCTCAGCGCGCGCTGGAACGTCGAGGAGGACTCCGACGGCGCCCGACAGAGCGTGGGACTCGAGGTCACCGTCTCCCGCGCCGCCGACCTGGACGCGCTCGCGGCCGACCACGAATCCGACGCCTCGGCGGCAACGCTGCCCGGCACGACCGCCGTCATCGACACGGTGGAGAACGCCGACCCGGAGAACCTGGATTTCACGCCCGACACCTTCAGCCGCAATGTGCACCTCGCGATCGACTCCACCGGCGCCCTCCCGGTGATCGTCTCGGTCGACTGGTACTCCGGACCCTCGACCCTGCGGGTCTACCGCTGCACCGACGCCGTCTGCAGCGACGCCACGGTGCAGGAGACCCCCCTCACCTGGCGGCTGTTCTCCGAGCAGTACTCCGCGGTCGACGTGGCCACCGCTCCCGACGGCACCGCGTTCGTCAGCGTGATCAGCGACGACGACAGCGCGCCGGCGCTGCGGCTCTTCCGCGCCCCGACCGCCGGGACCATCGAGGCCGCCTCGTTCGTCGACGACCCGGGCGCCGGTGCGGACGAACTCGAGCACGCCACCCAGGTCGCCGTCGACGACTCCGGCACAGCCTCAGTGCTCTATTGGGCCGGCGGCGACACCGGCACGCAGCTGTTCCGCTGCATCGACGCCGACTGCTCCGACTGGGACACCGTGGACGTCTCACCGAACACCGCGCAACCGAGCTCCAGCGCGATGGTGATCGACTCCACCGGCCGCCCGGTCATCGCGGCCATGGACGACGACCGCGACGCCGTTGTGCTGCGCTCGTGCACCGATGCCGAGTGCTCCTCGTTCGAGGACCGTTCGATCGCGGCCGCCGGGAGCGCCACCGCCACCGTGGTGCTCACCCTCGACGCGGACGATCACCCCGTCGTCTCCGTCGCCGACAGCGACCGCCACTTCGCGGACGGCAGCGGCACGATCCGGGTCTACCGCTGCGCGGACGCCCGCTGCGGAGCGGAATAGTCTGGTCGCACCCCCGGTTGTGATTTCCATACATTCGGATTGACTTTCAGGAGAACAACCATGGCCGACATCGAACTCGGACTCGACACCTTCGGAGACGTGACAGCGGATGCGTCGGGTGCGCCGCTCCCGCACGCACAGGTTCTGCGCAACCTGGTCGAGCAGGGCGTGCTCGCCGACCAGGTGGGCATCGACTTCATCGGCATCGGCGAGCACCACCGTGAGGACTTCGCGGTCTCCGCCCCCGAGGTCGTGCTCGCGGCCATCGCCGCGCGCACCGAGCGCATCCACCTCGGCTCGGCCGTGACCGTGCTGAGCTCCGACGACCCCATCCGCGTCTTCCAGCGGTTCGCGACCCTCGACGGCATCTCCAACGGCCGCGCCGAGGTCATCCTCGGACGCGGCTCGTTCACCGAGTCCTTCCCGCTGTTCGGCTTCGACCTCTCCCAGTACGAGGAGCTCTTCGACGAGAAGCTCGACCTCTTCGCGCACGTGCGCGAGCAGGAGCCCGTCACCTGGGCGGGCAGCACCCGTCCAGCGCTCGACAACCAGTCGGTCTTCCCCCCGGTCGAGCACGGCAGGCTGAAGACCTGGGTCGGCGTGGGCGGCAGCCCCGAGTCGGTCATCCGCGCCGCACGCTACGGCCTGCCCCTCATGCTCGCGATCATCGGCGGCGAACCGCTGCGCTTCGCGCCGCTGGTGGACCTCTACCACCGCGCCCTCGAGCAGCTCGAGCAGCCCACCCAGCCCATCGGCGAGCATTCCCCCGGCCACGTCGCCGAGACCGACGAGCAGGCCCGTGAGGAGCTCTGGCCGCACTACCAGGCGCTGATGGCCCGCATCGGACGCGAGCGCGGCTGGCCGCCCATGACCCGCGGCCAGTTCGACGCCGCCGCAGGCCCCGAGGGCGCGCTCTTCGTCGGCTCGCCCGAGACGGTCGCGACCAAGATCGCCTTCGCCGCGAAGGGCCTCGGCCTCTCGCGCTTCGACCTGAAGTACGGCAACGGCGGGCTCGGCCACGACAAGCTGATGAAGAGCATCGAGCTCTACGGCACGCAGGTCATCCCGCGGGTGCGCGAGCTGCTCGCTTGAGCCCTGGCACGGGGGCGGCACTGGTAACGTCGAACCCCCGTGCAGGTAACGATTTTGGGGGCGCACCCGGTGAAGCTGTTGTTCGACTGCAGGGCGGTGCGCTGGGGAACCCACGACGGTATCAGCCGCTACGCCGCCAACCTCGTTCGCGAGCTGTCGAAGCTCACCCCGGTGACCATGATCATCAACGACGAGCGCCAGCTCGAGATGCTGCCCGACCTGCCCTGGATCATGGCCCCCGCCATGACCAGCCCCAAGGACTCGGCCATGGCGGCCTACCTCAACCCGCTGAAGCCCGACCTCGTCTTCTCCCCCATGCAGACCATGGGATCGCTCGGCCGCAGGTACAAGCTCGTGCTCACCGTGCACGACCTGATCTACTACAAGCACCGCACACCGCCGCGCA
>Ga0247729_10000845_pt1 | contig 11810 bp, 16 predicted proteins | sample UWRJL133311R2_FD_180958 | JGI IMG/M metagenome (GOLD analysis project Ga0247729, IMG submission 180958) | Plant litter microbial communities from Arlington Agricultural Research Station in Wisconsin, United States - UWRJ-L133-311R-2 | ecosystem: Environmental > Terrestrial > Plant litter >... | reverse complement strand
TATGACCTTACGGTTTCCGCGCGTCGGCCCGATGGATGCGGCAAAAATATCGAAGCAAGCGATGTGCCAGAGGAACCGGCGGGGCTCGCGCCGATTATCTCAGCGGTCACAATCTGTGAGGCTGTCATGTCACATTGGCGCGCAACGATACCGACCGATATCCAGCACGAAGACGAGATGGGCTATTACGGCGGCTGGACCATCAGCGGCCTGGCCGTCCTGGCGACGGTAACCGCCGTCTGGATGTTCGGCGTCTAGGGAAGCCATCTCGGCAGGCCCCAGCCATAGCTGTAACGGCCAGCGCGGGCGGTGGGCTGGCCTTCGAACTTGAACGGCAGTCCATCCGGATGGATGGCGAGCACGTCGCCCTGCGCGCGCGTAAGCATTAGCAGGCGCACCGCATTGTTCGCGCCCGGTCCTTCGCCCAGCGCGTGCGGAAAGACGCTGGATGGAATGATCTTGATTTCCCGCATCAGCGCCAGCTCACGGCCGTCCAGCTCGCCGCGCGGATTGGCAAAATAGCTGGCGGCCCATTCGCCTTTGGCCGGCGACAGGTCGACGAAATCGAATGACGTGCCGCCGATCTCCACGGCCAGCCTGTCCCCGTCCTGCCGCACGGCCACGGACCTGTCGGTCAGGTCCAGCCGCAGGCCGGACAGCGCAGCTGTCGCCAAGAATACGCTGGCGATGATGGCCCGACGCAAGCCGGTGCCGCGGCGAAACATCGGCATGATGGCGACCAGCGCCAGCATCGAGCCGAGCAGGATCGGCCAGCGGAAATAATGGTAGTTCGAATAGCGAAACAGGCCGTTGGGCAGCAGGTCGGTAAAGGACAGGTAGAGCGCCAGCGCGGCGACGACAATGGTTGCCGCCGCGCGTTGCCAGAGCTTTCCGAACAGCAGGCAGAGCGTGACGCCGGCCACGACCGGCAGCACCCAGGGCAGCCGGGTCAGCATCGCCTGTCCGGGATCGAGATACAGCGAGCCGCTGTCGAGAAAGACCGAGACGAATTTCTGCGGGACGGTGGAGAGGTCCAGGCTCTTCGCCAGTCCCATGTAGCTGGACTTCCAGTTGCGGAAGATCAGCAGGTTGTTGGCCAGCAGCAGCAGCGGCCCGACCAGCCCGCCCGCGGCGAGCCAGGCGACATGGCGCTGCAGCGATGGCCATGTCATCCGGCCGGCGCGATACCGCTGCACCACAAGCCACAGCCAGAACGGCAGCAACAGGCCGGCGATCGCGCCGTCCAGCGGGCGCGCCGGAATCACCAGGCCGATGCACAGCGCGAACCACCACGACTGTCGTTCGGTGACGCTGCCGTCCGCCTCCGCCTTCTGCAGCATGGCGACGGCCGCGAGAATCAGCGGGGCCACCAGCGTCGAGGTGAACGGGATGAGGAAGACGTCGCGGATCCACGGATTGCCCAGCATCAGCACGGCGGCCAATGCCGCGATCCATGGCGGCAGCTCGCGCTGGAAGATGACAACCAGCAGCCACGCCGTCGCACTCATGCAGACCAGGTCGATCAGCACGAACGGATCGTGCGGCCACAGCCAGGTGAAGGGGGAGCCCAGCAAGGCGTAGAGCGGCGGGTAATTGTGGTTCTGCCGTTCCAGGTTGAATTGCGCGAAGGCCGATGCGCTGCGCAGATATTCGGTCTGGTCGGCCCAGCCGCGCCAGCCCGGAGGCCCTGACGGCCACGGCACCACGGGATGGGTGACATATCCGTAAACGAAGATCAGGGCCGCCAGTGCGGCCGCCATCAGCGGGAATGCCGTCGCCGAGGATCGCGAGATGAACCCCGGCTCGACCAGGAACTGACGCCGCCCGCCGTAATGCAATGCCACCTGCCGGATCAGCCGATGATGGTAGGCGATGACGGGATCGAACCGCCGACCTGTCCCGTGTAAAGGGAATGCTCTACCGCTGAGCTAATCGCCCGTCTGGTTCATGTAGCCTACCGGCCCCGTCGCGCGCAAGGCGACGCAGACCCAACCGGGCGAAAACGCCGCGATCTCAGGCTCGCTCTTCAAAAATCATCGCCAGATGCACGATGGTCTGCATGGCCTTTTCCATGTCCTGGCGACTGACCCATTCGGTGCGGCCGTGGAAGGCGTGTTCGCCGGCGAAGATGTTGGGGCAGGGCAGGCCCATGAAGGACAGCCGCGAGCCGTCGGTGCCGCCGCGGATGCTGCTGCGCTTCGGCTCGAGGCCGGTGCGGCGGATCGCCTCCATGGCGTAGTCGACCATGTGCGGATAGTGGTCGATCACCTGCTTCATGTTGCGGTATTGCGGTTTGATCGCGATCGCGGCGGTGGAGTGCGGATAGGCCGTCATCACCTCGTCGACGATTCGCTGCAGCAGCGCTTCCTTCTCGGCGAGGCCCTCGTCGGTGAAATCGCGCACGATGAAGCTCAGAGTCGCCTTTTCCAGCGCGCCGGTGATGCCGATCGGATGCAGGAAGCCCTCTTTGCCCGCGGTGGTCTCCGGCGAGCACGACTCCTTCGGCAGCCGCTCGACGATGGCGGCGGCGATCTTGATGGCGTGCTCCATCTTGCCCTTGGCGAAGCCGGGATGGGCGCTGACGCCCTCGATGGTGACCACGGCGCCGTCGGCGGAAAACGTCTCGTCCTCGATAGAGCCGGCGGTTTCGCCGTCCATGGTGTAGGCGAAATCGGCGCCGAGCTTTGTCAGGTCGACCTTGTCGACGCCGCGGCCGATCTCCTCGTCCGGCGTGAACAGGATCTTGATCGTGCCGTGGGGGATCTGCGGATTGGCCATCAGGAAGCGCGCGGCGTCCATGATCTCGGCGAGGCCGGCTTTGTTGTCGGCGCCGAGCAAAGTGGTGCCGTCGGAGGTGACGATGTCATGGCCGATCTGGTCGGCCAGAGCGGGATTGTCCTTGACGCGAATGACCTGCGCCGGATCGCCTGGCAGCACGATGTCGCCGCCCTGGTAGTTCTGCACGATCTGCGGCTTGACGTTGGCGCCGGTGCAGTCCGGCGAGGTGTCCATGTGCGAGCAGAAGCAGATCACCGGCACCTTCTTCGCCGAGGTCGCCGGGATGGTCGCATAGACATAGCCGTGCTCGTCGAGATGCGCGTCACTGAGGCCGATCTCGCGCAATTCGCGTTCAAGAATCCGGCCGAGGTCTTTTTGTTTCTCGGTGGAGGGGCAGGTGGGCGAGGCCGGATCGGACTGGGTGTCGATCACCACGTAACGCAAAAAACGCTGCAGCACGTCGTGGGTGAAGAGGATGGACGATGTCGCGCTCAATTCACCACTCCGACGCTGCTGAATGTGTTCCGGGCCGCGCGCGAGGCTGCGGCCCGGAACGATTCGATCGATGGAGGAAACGTCGATCAGACGGCTTCCTTCAGCTCCTTGGCGGCGCGGAACGCGACCTTCTTGCTGGCCTTGATCTGGATCGCTTCGCCGGTGGCGGGGTTGCGGCCCATGCGGGCGGCGCGCTTGCGCACCTGCAGGATGCCGAGGCCGACAATGCGGATCCGCTCGCCCTTCTTGAGGTGCTTGGTGATGCGGCCGACCATGTCGCCGAGAATCGCTTCGGTCTGCTTCTTCGACAATTCGTGCTCTTCGGCCAGAGCGGCGGCGAGATGCTTCAGCGTGACGGTGGGCGTAGCGACCGCTTTGGCGGTGGCGGGCGAGGCTGCTTTGGCGGTGGTCGCGGCGGTAACGGCTTTTTTCGCCATGTTTTAGGCCCTCTACGTTGGTGTCGGTCAGGAAAGTGAGACGTAGCAGGGCTTAAACGATTCGGGAGGCCGCTGCCTACGCTGTTTTGCCTGCAAATAGGGGCTTATTTGCATCGGCGGCGTTGTGGCGAGGCGAAAGACGGCGATGGTTTCGCAACGTCCTTGACTTCAAATGGTCACCCCTTTATGTCCAGCCTCACTGCGGGATTGCAGACGATCCACGCGGGAGTAGCTCAGTTGGTTAGAGCGCTGCCCTGTCACGGCAGAGGTCGCGGGTTCGAGTCCCGTCTCTCGCGCCATTCCATCGGGAATGGCGAGATCCAGAATTATCCGCGGTAATTCCAGAATTAGATCGAACACATCCAAGCTACATGCGCGTTCGTTTCCGGATGCGCTGCAGCGCAGGCGATGCGAAGCATCGCCGACAACGCTGCCGCGCAGAGCGCGGATTCTGGCGTCCTCCTGAAACGTACCGGGACCCCGCATCAGCAGCGCACCACGCGGCAGGGCCGCGCCTTGCGCTGCATCCGGGGAATGCTCAGAACGAATCCGCCAGCGCGATTTCCTGCTTCAGGGCCTCGATTCGCCGGGCGGCCTCGGCGCGGCTGATGTCGGGCGCGAACAGCTTTGGCTGGTAGGCCTCGATGGCCAGCGACTTCAGGGTAAGCGCCTGGCCACGGGTCATCGGTGCGGTGAGCCGGTCGGGCAGGTCCGCATAGGACGCAGCCTGGGGGGAGAGGGCGGATCGGGCCATGGCAACCTCCAAAATCTCGGTATCGGCTCAACGTGTCACTTGCCAGAATGTTCTCTTTTTGTTCTATAGCGCGAATGACCCGACTGGCCAAGCTGAATTTCATGATCTCGCGGCTGCGCTTCCAGATGCGTGGCCTGCAGGCCGATATCCGGCTGCTGTCGAGCGCCGGGCTGGACTGCGCCAACGCCGCCGCGCGGCTGTCGCGGATGCAGGGCGAATTGCTGGCGCTGACTGCCGAACGGGAGGCGCTCAAATGTCCGGCCTAGAGGAGGCGGTGCCGCTGCGGATCGCGCTGCTGCGCGGCCAGATCGGGGAGCTCGGCGCGGCGATTCGCCAGCTCCGCCAGGCCGGGCTGGACAATGCCGCGGCGCAGCTGCTCCTGTCCCGCAAACGGGCCGAACTGGAAGGCCTGATGCGGCCCGAACGCCCACCGGAATAGGGGCGCGTGCGGCGTCTTCCGTTTCGGCCATCTGCATGTCGCATCAACGACGTACAGGGTGTCGACGCGCATTCCAGCCACACTATTGCTTGTCTTGCGCCTCTTGTTGCGCTGCGCTAAGGCTCAGAACCATTCCAATGTTCGAATCTGCGGCTGATTGAAGCCGCACGAAAAGGCATCGCCGATGAACGGCATTCTGCAGAATTATCTTCCCCTTGTGGTCTTCATCGGCATCGCGACCGTGATCGGCGCGGCGTTGCTGGTGGCGCCGTTTATCGTCGCTTATCAGAGCCCCGATCCGGAAAAACTGTCCGCCTATGAATGCGGATTCAATGCTTTTGATGACGCCCGCATGAAATTCGACGTGCGGTTCTATCTGGTTGCCATCCTGTTCATTATCTTCGATCTGGAAGTCGCGTTCCTGTTTCCGTGGGCAGTGGCCTTCGGCAAGCTCGGCGTCACCGGCTTCTGGTCGATGATGGTGTTCCTTGGCGTTCTCACCGTCGGCTTCGCCTACGAATGGAAGAAAGGCGCCCTCGAATGGGATTGAGCCCCGTTTTGACCTCCGGTCAGCCCACGCCATCGGTTCACCCGGTCGGCGCGCAGCCGCTGGTCGCGCCAAAATCCACCGGCATCATCGACCCGAACACCGGCAAGCCGGTGGGCGCCAACGACCCGTATTTCCTCGAAGTGAATGCCGAACTGTCCGACAAGGGCTTCTTCGTCGCCGCCACCGATGACCTGATCACCTGGGCGCGCACCGGCTCGCTGATGTGGATGACCTTCGGCCTGGCGTGCTGCGCCGTCGAGATGATGCAGGTGTCGATGCCGCGCTACGACGTCGAGCGCTTCGGCTTCGCGCCGCGCGCCTCCCCGCGGCAGTCCGACGTGATGATCGTGGCCGGCACCCTGACCAACAAGATGGCTCCGGCGCTGCGCAAGGTCTACGATCAGATGCCGGAGCCGCGCTACGTGATTTCCATGGGTTCCTGCGCCAATGGCGGCGGTTACTACCACTATTCCTATTCGGTTGTGCGCGGCTGCGACCGCATCGTGCCGATCGACATCTACGTGCCGGGTTGCCCGCCCACCGCGGAAGCGCTGTTGTACGGCGTTCTGCTGCTGCAGAAGAAGATCCGACGGACGGGGACGATTGAGCGTTGATCAATGCGGCTCGCTAGTCTGCTGGCGAGCCGCGAACGATTTGAGGGGCGCATCGTCGCGCTCGAAACCAAGATGCGCGATCTGGAGACCACTAAGTGACTGACCTTTCCAGTCTCGGCGAAACCATCAAGGCCGCATTGCCCGGCGCCGTTCTCGGCTCGTCGGTGGCGTTCGACCAGCTCACGCTGGCCGTGGACGCATCGAAGATCGTCGAGATCGCGCGCTTCCTGCGCGACGACTCTGGCTGCCGCTTCGTCAGCTTCGTCGACATCACCGCGGTGGACTATCCCGGCCGCGAGAACCGTTTCGACGTGGTCTACCACTTCATGTCCCCGACGCTGAACGCCCGCATCCGGCTCAAGGCGGAAGCCTCCGAGACCACCCAGGTGCCGTCGATCATCGACGTCTATCCCGGCGCCGACTGGTTCGAGCGCGAGGCCTACGACCTGTACGGCGTGATCTTCGTCGGCCATCCCGACATGCGCCGGCTGCTCACCGATTACGGCTTCGATGGCCATCCGCTGCGCAAGGACTTTCCGCTCTCCGGCTTCGTCGAGGTTCGCTACGACGACCAGGAGAAGCGCGTGGTCTATGAGCCGGTTCGCCTGAACCAGGAATTCCGCAAGTTCGATTTCCTCTCGCCCTGGGAAGGCGCGGATTATTCCGTCCTGCCCGGCGACGAGAAGGCGGAGGTCAAGCCATGACCGAACAACCAGCCGTCCGCAATTTCACCATCAACTTCGGCCCGCAGCATCCGGCGGCCCACGGCGTGCTGCGCCTGGTGCTGGAGCTCGACGGCGAAGTGGTCGAACGCGTCGATCCGCATATCGGTCTGCTGCACCGTGGCACAGAGAAGCTGATCGAGCAGAAGACCTATCTGCAGGCGATCCCGTATTTCGACCGGCTCGATTACGTGGCTCCGATGAACCAGGAGCATGCGTTCTGCCTCGCGGCCGAAAAGCTGCTCGGCATCACCGTGCCGCGCCGCGCGCAGCTGATCCGCGTGCTGTATTGCGAAATCGGCCGCATCCTGTCGCACATGCTGAACGTCACCACCCAGGCGATGGACGTCGGCGCGCTGACCCCGCCGTTGTGGGGCTTCGAGCAGCGCGAAAAGCTGATGGTGTTCTACGAGCGCGCTTCCGGCTCGCGCATGCATGCGGCGTATTTCCGTATCGGTGGCGTGCATCAGGACCTGCCGCCGGCGCTGATCGATGACATCGACGCGTGGTTCGACCCGTTCCTGCAGGTGGTCGCCGATCTCGAGACCCTGCTGACCGGTAACCGCATCTTCAAGCAGCGCAACGTCGACATCGGCGTGGTGTCGCTGGAGGACGCCTGGAAGTGGGGCTTCTCCGGCGTGATGGTGCGCGGCTCGGGCGCGGCCTGGGATCTGCGCAAGTCGCAGCCCTACGAATGCTACGCCGAGATGGATTTTGACATTCCGATCGGCAAGAACGGTGATTGCTACGACCGCTACTGCATCCGCATGGAGGAGATGCGCCAGTCGGTGCGCATCATGCGCCAGTGCATCGAGAAGCTGCGCGCGCCGGACGGGCAGGGCCCGGTGCTGGCGGAGGATCACAAGGTGACCCCGCCGCGCCGCGGCGAGATGAAGCGCTCGATGGAAGCGCTGATCCACCACTTCAAGCTCTACACCGAAGGTTTCCGCGTTCCGGAAGGCGAGGTCTATGTGGCCGTCGAGGCGCCGAAGGGCGAATTCGGCGTTTACCTGGTCTCCGACGGCACCAACAAGCCCTACAAGTGCAAGATCCGCGCGCCGGGCTTCGCGCATCTGCAGGCCATGGACTTCCTCTGCAAGGGCCATCTGTTGTCCGACGTGTCGGCGATCCTCGGCTCGATCGACATCGTGTTCGGCGAGGTCGATCGGTGACATCCGCGCAGCCTCCCATTCAGTTCGACCGGTCTGCCGGCACTCTCCAGGGCGTCAATCCCTGGGAGCGCCTGGCCGCGTTCGCGCTGATGGCGGGTTGCAGGCTGTCGGCGCCGTTCTCGCACCGCGGCTACAACATGTGCGCCAACCTGCTGCGCAAGACGCTGCCGGATCGCGACATCGTGGTGAAGCTCAATGCCGACGCCAAGTTCGCGTTTCCGTATGGCGACGGCTACTGGAGCAAGCTACTCGATCCCGCGTTCTCCTACGAGGACGAACTCGAACTGCTGTTCCGCGCTGCCGTCGATGTCGATTACACGCTGCTCGATTGCGGCGCCAATTACGGCTACTGGTCGGTGCTGGTGTCGAGCGCGCCTTACGGTTCGCACAGGGCAATCGCCATCGAACCTTCGGCGCTGAACTTTGCCAAGCTGGCCAACAACGCCGCCATCAATGGCAACCGCTTCGAGCCGATGAAATGCGCGATCGGCGCCGAGCGCGGCACCGCGCGCCTGTCCGGGACCAAGCACGAGGCGCTCAGCATCGTTGGCGACGCCGCTGCCGGCGGCGAAGAGGTTCCGGTGCTGGCGCTCGATAATCTGCTCGACGAGGGCAAGGTCTCTGCGACCGGCAAATTCCTGATCAAGCTCGACGTCGAAGGCGTCGAGATCGAAGCCATCAAGGGCGGCACGCGATTGTTGCAGGGCGACTCGGTGATCATGTGCGAAGAGCACGGCAACGATCCCGCCCACACGGTGTCGCGCTACATCCTCGACCACACACCGCTGAAGCTGATCGTGCACGACCCGGTCAGCAACCGCTTCGAGACCGTGACCGAACTATCGATCCTGGATCGCATCAAGGTGTCCACCCACGTCGGCTACAACGTGTTCGGCACTTCCAGCGCCTTCTGGCTCGACCGTATCAACAGCCTGAATGCGAGCGCGTCGCGCCGCACTCAATGAGAGACTAGAGCATGTCCGTCCGCCGTCTGGCCCCGAAAGAACTGCAGCCCGCGACCTTCGCCTTCACGCCGGAGAATCTGGCGTTCGCGCAGAAGCAGATCGCGCAATATCCCGCGGGCCGTCAGGCCTCCGCGGTGATCGCGATCCTGTGGCGGGCGCAGGAGCAGCACGCCGGCTGGGTCACCGAAGCTGCGATCCGCTTTGTCGCGGACATGCTGGCGATGCCGTATATCCGCGTGCTCGAAGTCGCGACCTTTTACACCCAGTTCCAGTTGCAGCCCGTCGGCAAGAAGGCGCACATCCAGGTCTGCGGCACCACGCCCTGCATGCTGCGCGGCGCCGGCGACCTGATCGACGTCTGCCAGCACCGCATCCACCACGATCCTTTCCATCTGTCGGCCGATGGCGACTTCAGCTGGGAAGAGGTCGAGTGCCTCGGCGCCTGCGTCAACGCCCCGATGGCGATGATCTGGAGCGACACCTACGAAGACCTCACCCGCGACAGCATGAACAGCCTGATCGACGGCTTCGCCGCCGACACGCCGCCCAAGCCCGGTCCGCAGATTGGCCGCCAGTTCGCAGCGCCCGAAGGCGGCGCGCGCACTCTGATCGGCGGCGGCGCGATGACGCGCCCGCCGATCGAGCCGGAAGCCGCGAAAGAGCCGGCGCTGGCCGACGGAGACGCCAAGAAGCCGACCAAGTCGGCCAGCGATCGCGAGAGCCCGGCGCCCAAGGCGCCTGCCGCCGACGCCAGCAAGGACCATCCGCCGACCGGGTCGGGCCCGGAAAAGGCGCCGAAGAAATGACCTTCTATTCCGTGACATCCGCAACGCAGACAGGTGCCGCCTCTATGAACAAGTGGCTCTACATCGCCCTGCATACGGCTGCGGCCGCGACCTTCATTTTCCTGCTGCAGCGCTTCTTTCTGAGCGCCACGGTTGAATCAAGTCTGCTGTGGGCGGTGGTGTTCGGCGGTTGCGCCGCGATGCTCGCCTACAAGCAAACCAATCGCTGATCGAGGACGCCATGCTCGACGACAAGGACCGCATCTTCCGCAATCTGTACGGCCTCGAGGACTGGGGTCTTGAGGGCGCGCGCCGCCGTGGCTCGTGGGATGGCACCAAGGCCATTCTCGACAAGGGCCGCGACTGGATCGTCACCGAAATGAAGGCCTCCGGCCTGCGCGGCCGCGGCGGGGCGGGCTTCCCGACCGGCATGAAGTGGTCGTTCATGCCGAAGGACAATGCCGATGGACGGCCGAGCTACCTCGTGGTCAACGCCGACGAGTCCGAGCCCGGCACCTGCAAGGATCGCGAGATCATGCGGCACGATCCGCATCTGTTGGTCGAAGGTTGCCTGATCGCCGGCTGCGCCATGGGCGCCCATGTCGGCTACATCTATGTGCGCGGCGAGTTCATCCGCGAGCGCGAGCACCTGCAGGCCGCCATCGATCAGGCCTATGCCGCCAACCTGATCGGCAAGGACAACGTCAACGGCTTCCCGTTCGACCTCTACGTGGCGCACGGCGCCGGCGCCTATATCTGCGGCGAAGAGACCGCGCTACTGGAGAGCCTTGAAGGCAAGAAGGGCCAGCCGCGCCTGAAGCCGCCGTTCCCCGCCAATGTCGGCCTGTATGGCTGCCCGACCACGGTGAACAACGTCGAGTCGATCGCGGTCGCGCCGGACATCCTGCGCCGCGGCGCCGGCTGGTTCGCCGGCATCGGCCGCGCCAACAATGTCGGCACCAAACTTTACGGCATCTCCGGCCACGTCAACACTCCTTGCGTTGTCGAAGACGCCATGAGCATCCCGTTTCGCGAATTGATCGAGAAGCACGGCGGCGGCATCCGCGGCGGCTGGGACAATCTGCTGGCGATCATTCCCGGCGGCGCGTCGTGCCCGCTGATCCCGGCCGAGGACTGCCAGGACCTGATCATGGATTTCGACGGCACCCGCGCCGTGAAATCGTCGTTCGGCACCGCCGGCGTGATCGTCATGGACAAGTCCACCGACGTGGTCGCGGCGATCGCGCGCATCAGCTACTTCTTCAAGCATGAGAGCTGCGGCCAGTGCACGCCGTGCCGTGAAGGCACCGGCTGGATGTGGCGCGTGCTCAACCGCATGGTCGAGGGCCGCGCCCACAAGCGCGAGATCGACATGCTGCTGGAAGTCACCAAGCAGGTCGAAGGCCACACCATCTGCGCGCTCGGCGATGCCGCCGCGTGGCCGGTGCAGGGCCTGATCCGCGCCTTCCGCCCGGAGATCGAACGCCGCATCGACGATTTCAGCCGCAAGGCCAGCGTCGATGATCAGGGCATTCTCGATCCCGTGCACATGGTGGCGGCGGAGTAGGGATGTAGAAGAACAGGAGGCTTCGATGGTTGAAGAACCTGACAACATCGTTCTCGTTTATCTGCGTCGGTTGGACACGCAGGTCAGCGAGATGCGAGAGGATCTTCGAGAAGTCAAAGTCCGCCTGACCAATATAGAAGAGCGTTTGGGACACGTTGAGTTGCGACTTGCCCAAACGGAGATTGCATTAGCTGGTGTCAATCGCAGGATTGACCGAGTCGAAGTACGCCTTGACCGGATTGAGCGCAGGCTCGATCTCGTCGATCAACCACATTGAGTTCGCAATGACCAAACTCATCATCGACGGCAAAGAGATCGATGTCCCCGCCGAGTACACGCTGTTGCAGGCGTGCGAGGCGGCGGGCGCCGAGATCCCGCGCTTTTGCTACCACGAGCGGCTGTCGATCGCCGGCAATTGCCGGATGTGTCTGGTCGAGGTGAAGGGCGGGCCGAAGCCGGTCGCGTCCTGCGCCTGGGGCGTGCGCGACTGCCGGCCGGGCCCGAAGGGCGAGCCGCCGGAAATCTCCACCAA